>PDWI01000226.1_pt1 | contig 86125 bp, 90 predicted proteins | sample 1430891 | NCBI WGS metagenome assembly PDWI01 (sample SAMN01162508, study PRJNA174530) | Oral metagenome, whole genome shotgun sequencing project. | biome: Marine environment; feature: Marine mammal; material: Swab sample of the gingival sulcus; isolation source: swab sample of gingival sulcus... | reverse complement strand
AATTTCTTGTTTCGTTAAACGAAGTAAAACTTTAGAAAACTCCTTAAAAGCATGAAGCTCTTTAGAACTGAGATTTGATTTTTCATTTTTAGCGAAACCGTGAATGAAGATTAAACGTTTTCCCTTTTTGTAACAAATGATTGTTTTACCACTTCCACTCTTACCTTGACCTGCAAAGCGAATTCTTTTTTTGTACAAGTAAGAATCAAGACTGGCTTCATAGTTGCCGGCAATAATTTCTTCTATTGCCATGATAAGGTCATCTTGCGAGACATTTTGCTTCGATAGCCATTTATAAAATTGTTTCGTAACTAATTTTTCCATGCTCAAAGATAGCACTTAGTGATAGTTCTCGCAAGAATAGTTTTGGTAACCTAAAATTGCCCCATTAAAAGTAGTCATTGCAGGGTAAAATTGGCTCGCCTAAAGAGAAAATCTGATAATCTGAAAAGCCTAAAGAAGACCAGATATCAGGAGAGAGGAGATGCTAAAAGTGGATCAATATGAATACATAAGGACGTCATATAGAGTGTATGGTAAAAAAATCAGAGAAACGGGTCATTCAAGAAACACCATAAAAAAAGTTTTGTCAAAAGAATACATAGGCTATTCAAAAAGAAAAAATCAGCCTTATCCTGTTTTTAGGGCCTTATGTGAAAATAATAGACAGCTGGCTTGAACAGGATAAAGACAAACCCCAAACAGGTATCCCATTAAAACCAAATCCCGGTGGGGAAGCAGAGGTTGATTGGGGAAGCTGCACAGCTCTAATAGAAGGTATTAAGAGGAAAAGACCGTATTCTTCAGCAGGAATATAAGAAATTTAAAGGTTATTAAAGTATATACCCCAAAATAATTATCAATTTTATTGTGTTGACCTGAGTAACCATTGTTTTATAATGTCAGTGCAATATTTTTTAAAGTTACAATGGATGTTAAGATTTTGTTATTATATCTTATTTTTGTAGCTTTGGTTTTAAATAATGTAAAAAATAATTGGAGATTTAATGTCTTTAAAAAAATTCTTTAGTTATTTGAGCCCTGCTGTTATTGTTGGAATTATAATAATTCTTAGTTTAGTATTGAAATTGTCAGATAAATATGAAAATCTATCTTCGGAAAATTTTTTCTGGTTTTTCATGTTTAGTCTGATCCTGATTGGCCTGCTGATATTTATTGCTGTTTTATTGAGAAAAAGAGCCTTTGATCTGTCTCTTGCAAAAAAAGATGCGGATGCTGCAAAAAGGAAAGCTCAGGACGCAGATCTCGCCAAATCAAAGTTTCTTGCAAATATATCCCATGAAATAAGAACCCCTATGAATTCAATTCTTGGTTTTGCCGAACTTCTTAACGAAGAAGCAAAAACTGAGACAGCTAAAAATTATATTTCTCATATAAAAAATTCCGGGCAGACACTTTTAAAACTAATTGATGATATTCTTGATATGTCCAAAATAGAGGCTGGGATGTTTAAATTTATCTATCAGCCTGCAAATATAAGAGAACTTCTGAAATTTGTTGAGAATGAATTCTCTTTTGCTGTACAAAAGAAAGGAATTGAATTCAGTATTAATGTTGATGATGATATCCCTGAATATTTTTTAATTGATGAATTAAGAGTCAGACAGGTTATTATAAATATTGTTGGAAATGCAGTGAAGTTTACCTCCGCTGGATATGTCAATGTAGATGTTTCGAAAAAATCCATAGATGATAATTTAAAAAAAATGGATATTTGTATTGAGGTCAGTGATTCAGGTATTGGTATTCCTGAAAAAGAACATGCCAGGATGTTTAAGTCCTTTACTCAAAATGACGGCCAGGATTCCATAAAGTTTGGAGGTACAGGGCTTGGGTTATCCCTTACAAAAAAACTTGCAGAGCTTATGAATGGAGAAATTTTGCTGGATTCAATTTTTGGATACGGAAGTACCTTTTCTTTTATTTTGAAAGATGTTGCTGTAGTTGATAAAAAGAAAAGGGCTGTTTATGAAAGAAATGCAGGAAACATTGATTTCTTAAAAAAGGCGGAAATACTTATATTGGAACCTGTTTCGTCCAGAAGGGAGATTTTTAGAGAGTATCTTTATGGATATAATCTTAAAATTTTTGAGGTTTTATCATGTGCAGAAGTCTTTAATTTTCTTGAGAAAAGAATCCCGGATATAATTATTTTTGATATGGAGTTGTATCAAACAGAAGAGATTGATATTATAGAATATATTAATAAAAATGATCTTGTAAAGAAAATAATGTTGATAGTTCTTTTGTCGTCAGATGATAATATTTCTGAACACAGTCTCAGAAGCAGAGGCGTATCCGGTTTTATTAAAAAGCCATTTGTAAGAGATGATCTTGTTGCTGAAATAATGAAATTTGTTCCATATGTAGAGAAATCTGTACATCATAAGATAAAGGATGGGGAAAAAACTGAATATGATTATATCAAAAAAAATGATCTTCTTGAAATGTACAATTCTCCAAATTTTAATTATGAAGATTTTTGTGAATTTTGTGATGTAAAACTTATGAATAAATGGATTGAGATTGAAAAGTCATTTATAATTTCTGATATAGAAGATTTTTCAAAAGAGCTTTCAGATTGCGGCGAAAGATTTAATGCGGTCTTTTTTTCAAATTTAGGTCAGGATCTCTCACGATATGTACATGATTTTGATATTGAGAAAATAAATAATCTTATTGATATTTTTCCGGTTTTGTTAAAAAAGGTAAAAAAATTTTATAATGAGGAATAAAAAGAATGGATTCATTTTCTGAAGAACCGCCTTTTGTTATGGTTGTTGATGATAATTCAAAAAATCTTCAACTTATAGGAAAAATTCTTGGGAAGGAAGGTTATAGCCTTTCTTTGCTTACAAATCCCGAAAGAGCGGTTAAAACAGCTATGGGAAAAAAGCCGGATCTTATTTTACTCGACGTTATGATGCCTGTTGTTGACGGATTTGAAATATGCAGATCTCTCAAGTCTTTTGATTCTACAAAAGAAATCCCAGTGCTTTTTGTAACAGCCAAAACAGAAACTGATGATATTTTAAAAGGCTTTGATGTTGGCGGCGTTGATTATATTACCAAACCTTTTAACCAGGGTGAACTTACAGCTAGAGTCAGAACTCATATAGAGTTGAAAAAATCAAGAGATGAAATAAAAAAACTCAGGGGATTTCTTCCCATTTGTGCAAATTGTAAAAAAATCAGGGATGATAAAGGGTATTGGGAAGATGTTGAAAAGTATATTGCATCAAGGTCTTATATAAAATTTTCACATGGAATCTGCCCTGAATGTGTCAGGAATAATTATCCTGATATATATAAAAAGATTGTAACGAGCTGATTTATTTGATTTATATAGTTAATTGATTGCTTGTAAAGATTTCCGGTCTGCAAAAATCTTTGGTTTTTATTTCCTTTAAGTAATTGCCAATTAAAAATAATTGTTTTAATTAAAAGCTGTTTATGCTTTTGTTTTAAGTGAGTTTTTTAAAGGGGTCAATTTTTAATAAAAGATATATTATTATGTTGGAAAATATAACAGCTCTTGGAATAAGTTCTGGTGGTCTTGACAGTATTTTAGCTGCATTTGTTATGCAAAGTGCAGGTATCAATGTTAAATGGATAACTTTTGAAACACCTTTTTTTTCTTCAGAAAAGTCAGTAAAGGCTTCAAAATTGTATAATATATCGCTCAGGGTGGAAAATATAACTATTGATTATACAAAAATGCTGAAAGCTCCAGCCGGAGGGTATGGCAAAAATATGAATCCCTGCCTTGACTGCCATTCCCTTATGTTCAGAAAAGCCGGAGAACTTATGGAAGAAGAGGGTGCTTCATTTCTTTTCAGTGGGGAGGTTCTGGGGCAAAGACCCATGTCCCAGACAAGAAATTCACTGCGTTATGTTGAAAAACAATCGGGATATGAAGGCCTTATTGTAAGACCTCTCAGTGGAAGACTTCTGCCTGAAACAATTCCTGAAGCAAATGGCTGGGTAAAAAGAGATTCTTTTGCAGATATAAGCGGCAGGTCGAGAAAACGACAATTTCTTCTTGCAAAGGAATTTGGAATAAAAGATTTTCCTTCGGCAGGGGGCGGGTGCCTTCTTACAGAAAAGGTTTTTTCCGGTAGATTAAATGATCTTTTTGAACATCAGGAATCAATTGAGACGGTAGATTATGAGCTTCTAAAATATGGACGGCATCTCAGGATTTCTCCTTTTGAAAAACTTGTTATTGGAAGAGATGAATCTGAAAATAATGCCATGGAAAGGCTTGCAGAGAATCTGGAGTGTATAAAAATAAGAATTTTTGATTATCCGGGGCCTTTTGCTGTTTTAAGGGGAAGCGGTGAAAACATGTTTACTGCCGGTGCGATTTGTGCAGGTTATACTAGGGCACCAGTCAACAGCCCATGCCGGGTAAGTTTTGAAAAACATGGTATGGAGCTTGTCAAGGAAATTTATCCCATTGAAAAATCAGATATAAAAGATATGTTTATTAAATGATTGTGAAGTCTGAATTAAGGTTGCAAGTCATGTGCTGCACTGAGCTGACCGCATGCTGCATTTATATCCCTGCCCTTTGACCACCTTATTATTACAGTATAATTATTATCAAGAAGTATTTTTCCAAAATTTTCTATTTTTTCCCTTTCAGGTCTTTTGAAATTTGAGCCGGGGTGAGTGTTGAAAGGTATAAGGTTAATTTTTGCCTTTACTTTTCTAAGGAGTTTTGCAAGCTTTTTTGCATCTTCAAGGGAATCATTTACATCTTTAATAAGAATATATTCAAATGTGATTTTTTCTCTTTTTGACATGGGGTATTGGCGGCATGAATTTATAAGATCTTTTATTGGAAATTTTTTGTTTATGGGCATCAATTTTGATCTTAATTCGTCAGTTACTGCATTTAGGGAAACAGCAAGGGCAATATTTGTGTCTTTGCCAAGTTTTTCTATTTGAGGTATAAGCCCTGATGTTGAAACAGTTACTCTTCTTCTTGAAATTTTGAGGCCAAAATCCTGATCTGTAATAATTTTTATTGCTCTTACAACATTGTCATAATTGTCCAGAGGCTCACCCATTCCCATAAATACAATATTTGACAGCCTTTTTTGCTCTTTAAGGTTTTTATTGTTTAAATAGTTTTGAATATCTCTTATCTGGGATATGATTTCACAGGTTGACAGGTTTCTTTTTAATCCTTTTCTGGCAGTCATGCAGAATCGACAATTCTGGGCACATCCTGCCTGGCTTGATATACATAAGGTAAAGTGCCCTTTTTCAGGTATTAAAACAGATTCAATATGATTTCCGTCTTCAAGTCTGAAAAGAAATTTTTCAGAGCCATCCACAGATTTTTTTATTTCGGCTGTTTCAAGCCGTTTATTTGTAAACAAGGTTTTTACTTTTTCTCTGAAAACCCTGGAAAGATCGGTCATTTCATCAAAAGAATCTGATTGTTTCAGATATATCCATTTAAAAATCTGTCTTGCACGAAAGGCAGGAATATTATTTTTTAAAAAAAATGTTTCCAGTTCTTTAAGAGAAAAATTTTTGATATCCTGATATGTCATTTGTTTATGAATCATTTTTGTAAACCAACTTTCTTTATTTATTATTGACTTATCATTTATTGAAGATTAAAATCAAGATTTTAGTTGAATACAGGTGGCTTTTATGTTTGACAGTCTGAGCGAAAGACTTGACAGTGCATTTAAAAAATTAAAGGGTCGTGGTAAACTTTCAGAATCCAATATAGAAGATGGACTAAGGGAAGTAAGACTCGCTTTGTTGGAAGCAGATGTTCATTTTAAAGTTGTAAAACAATTTATAGCCGAAATAAAAAAACGGGCCCTTGGGGAAGAGGTCATGGAAAGCCTTACCCCGGCTCAGCAGGTTATAAAAATTGTAAATGAAGAGCTTGTTTCCATGATGGGGTCTGATAATAAAGGACTTGAGTTTACTGGTAAAAAACCAGATGCAGTTATGCTTGTAGGGCTTCAGGGTGCAGGTAAGACCACAAGTGCAGGAAAACTTGCCCTTTATTTGAGAAAGCAGGGGAAAAAGCCTTATCTTGTTCCGGCTGATGTGTACAGACCTGCGGCTATAGATCAGCTTAAAAAAGTAGGGACAGAAATTAATATTCCTGTTTATCCATCTGAAAAAAGTAAAAGCCCTGAAGAAATATGCAAAAAGTCTATCAAGGCTGCTGCTTCGGAAAATATGGATGTTGTGATCTTTGATACAGCTGGACGTCTTCATCTTGATGAAGATATGATGGACGAACTTGTCAGAGTGAAAAAAATACTTGAACCTTCTGAAATACTTCTTGTTGCAGATGCCATGACAGGCCAGGAAGCTTTGAAGGTTGCGCAATCTTTTGATGAAACAATTGGAATCACCGGCATTGTTTTATCAAAGGCAGATGGGGATGCAAGAGGCGGAGCTGCTTTATCCATGAAGGCTGTCACCGGAAAACCCATCAAGTTTATGGGAACAGGAGAAAAATTATCTGCCCTTGAACCTTTTTACGCTGACAGAATGGCTTCAAGAATTCTTGGGATGGGAGATACTCTTTCCTTTATTGAAAAAGCCCAGGAAGTTGTGGACGAGAAAAAAGCTCTGGAAATGGAGCAAAAGCTAAGAAAAAATCAGTTTACTCTTGAAGATTTCAGGGATCAGCTTATTCAGGTAAGGAAAATGGGGTCTATAAAAGATCTTATTGGAATGCTGCCGGGTATGAACAGTAAAGCTCTTAAAAAACTTGATATTGATGATAAAGAGCTTGTTAAGGTTGAAGCTATTATTAATTCAATGACAAAAAAAGAGCGTTCCAATCATAGTCTTATTAATGGCAGCAGAAGAAGAAGGATTGCAGGGGGGAGCGGCACAAGGGTTCAGGACGTGAATCAGCTCCTGAAAAATTATTCCCAGGCAATGAAGGTTATGAAAAAATTTAATAAAAAAGGTATGATGAAATCTCTTGGAAGAGGAATCTTGCCTTTTTGACAGCTTTTTAATATAAAGGAGAAGGAATTGTTATGGCGGTAAAGATCAGGCTTAAAAGAATGGGAAGAAGAAACCAGCCTTTTTACAGAATTGTAGTTGCAGACTCTGAGTCTCCAAGAGACGGGAAGTTTATTGAAACATTGGGTACTTATAATCCTCTTACAAACCCGCATGAAGTTACAGTTAAGGAAGAACGTATTCAATACTGGCTTGGTGTGGGGGCTATCCCTACAGATACAGTAAGAAGTCTCTTGAAGCAGAAAGGCATAGGAAGAGCTTAGCTTTGATCTCTTGGGAAATGTGTTTGTTTGAGCTGTTTGAATCTAAAGTTACTTAAAGGAGAATCTTATGAAGGAGCTGATAGAGTATATTGCGAAATCATTGGTAGATGAACCGGATCAGGTTGCAGTTAATGAAATTGAAGGGAATCAGACATCGGTTCTTGAGCTTAAGGTTGCTAAAGAAGATCTTGGAAAAGTTATAGGCAAGCAGGGTAGAACAGCAAGGGCAATGAGGACTATTCTGAGTTCGGCATCTGCCAGGTACAAGAAAAAAATTGTTCTTGAAATTATTGAATAAAAAATTGTTGCGGGATTGAATACTATGTGTTTAAAGAGACTTGTTGTTTTTTACAGGTCTCTTTGTGTTGTCTGTGAGCTGGCTTTGTCTTTTTGCAGGTTATAAGAATGGAAGAAAACTTTATTCTTGTAGGCAGGATAAGTAGTGCCCACGGTATTAAAGGAGCTTTGAACGTATATTCTTTTGCAGAAAATACAGGTATATTTTCTCCTGGCTCCAGTTTGTATATAAAAAGTAAGGCTACAGGTAAATTTACGCTCTTTGAAACTTTGAGTTCAAACAAAAAGAATAATAATATTTTGCTTGTAAAATTAAAAGGTATAAAAGACCGAAATCATGCTTTGGCCTTTAAGGGCAGTGATATTTATATAGACAGGTCTGGGCTTCCTGAAACAGAAGAAGGAGCCTGGTACTGGCATGACCTTATCGGTATGATTGTTATTGATGAAGATGGAAGTCAAATAGGGGAGATTTTTGATATAATGAGAACAGGAGCAAATGATCTTCTTGAAGTGAAGACTCCTGAAAAGGAAATTTTGATTCCATTTTTAAAAGAGATAATTTTATCGGTTTCTTTAGAGGATAAACTCGTGAGAGTAAAGCTTCCAGAGGGATTGATGGAATTATGAATTTTTCGGTCCTTACAATTTTTCCTGCAATGTTTGATGCTTTTGTAAAAGAAAGTATAACAGGCAGGGCTGTAAATGATGGTATTGTTAAAATTAACCTTGTAGATATAAGAGATTATACAAAAGACAGGCATAAAAGAGTAGATGACCGTCCTTATGGAGGAGGGGCTGGTATGGTAATGAAGCCCGAACCCTTGTCTTTCGCAGTTGAATCTGTAAAAAAAAAAGATTCCAGGGTTATTGCCCTTACTCCCCAGGGAAAGACTTTTTCCCAGCGTAAGGCTGCGTCCTTGAGCATGGAAAAGGACATTATTCTTGTTTGCGGCAGATATGAGGGCATAGATGAAAGATTTTATGATTTTTATGTAGATGAAGAAATTTCCATAGGGGATTATATTCTGACCGGTGGTGAAATTCCTGCAATGGTTTTGATGGATTGTGTAATACGTCTTCTTCCTGGTGTTTTGGGCTGCTCTGAGTCCCCGGAAGATGAAAGTTTTTCACAAGGGCGTATAGAATATCCTCATTATACAAGACCTTATGAATTTAAAGGTGTCAGTGTTCCTGATATACTTTTGTCGGGTAATCATGGGGCTGTTTCCATGTGGAGAAAGACTGCATCTTTAATAAGAACATTGAATAAAAGACCTGATTTGTTTTTTTCTTATCCTGAAACAGAAGATGAGAAAAAAATTTTGTCTGGTTTACTCAGGAGACTTGAAGATTTTGACAGAAAGTGATATCAGCATCGCATTGCTGCATTATCCTGTTTTTAATAAAAGGGGAGAAATTGGATCTTCAGCGGTTACAAATCTTGATATTCATGATATAGCAAGACTTGCAAAAACATATGGTCTGAGAAAATATTATATTGTAACTCCTCTTGAAGACCAGAAAGAGCTTGTTAAAACAATAGTCTCTCACTGGACTGAAAAAAAAGGAGGGATTGTAAATCCTGACAGAAAAAAAGCTCTGGAAATAGTAGAGATTTTTAATAGTCTGGATGATGTTATTGATGATATTTCGGAAGAAGGGGCAGCTCCTGTTTGTGTTTCTACAAGTGCCTTAAGAAGAGAAGGGTGCAGGAGTATATTTGAGATAAGAGAGCTTATTAAAAATAATAAGAATCATTATCTTATTATTTTAGGTACTGCATGGGGTCTTGCAGATGAAGTTTTTGATAAATCTGATTATGTACTGGAGCCTTTAAGAGGTAATTCAGATTATAATCATTTGTCGGTTCGGACAGCAGCGGCCATTATTATAGACAGGCTTTTGTCCGGCAGGTGAATAAAATATAAAAATCTTATTGGGGGAAAAATGACAACTATTATTGATAAAATAGAAAGTCGTAACATGAGAGATGATATTCCTGATTTTGTTCCAGGTGATACTATAAATGTTCATGTTAAGATTAAGGAAGGCGAGAAAGAAAGAATTCAGCAGTTCAAGGGTGTTGTTACAAGAAGAAGAAACAACAAAAATCCAAGAGCTACAATTACTGTAAGAAAAATATCTGATGGTATAGGAGTTGAAAGGGTTTTTCCTTTGTATGCTCCTGTTGTGAATAAGATAGAGGTTTTAAGAAAAGGGCGTGTAAGAAGGGCCAAGCTTTACTATTTAAGAGAGCGTACAGGTAAAGCAGCCAGAATTAAAGAAAAAGCTTACGTTAAACAGCAATAATATCCATTTATTGTATCTAATGTTACAGACATCTGACAGGCTTTTTTTTGAAAAGAGTCTGGCGGCAGAAGGTTTTAAAGCCATTGCAGGTGTTGATGAAGCAGGAAGAGGCCCTCTTGCAGGGCCTGTTGTTGCTTCTGCAGTTATACTTCCTGACAAATTCAGCCTTGAAGAAGTTAATGACTCCAAGAAATTAAGCCCCAAAAAAAGAGAAAGGCTTGCAGATGAAATCTGCAGGCAATGTATTGTCAGTATAGGGATTGTAACAGCTCAGGCTATAGATGAGGTTAATATAAGAAATGCAACCCTTGAGGCAATGCGAAAGGCTGTTTTTTCTCTTGGTAAAAAACCGGATTGTATTCTTGTTGACGGAAATGCTCCTATTAATTGCGGTATTTATGAAAAAACAATAGTTAAAGGGGATTCACGATCTGTTTCCATTGGTGCAGCTTCAATAATTGCCAAAGTATTCAGGGACATAATTATGAAAGAATATGCTCTGGAATATCCCCGGTATTTATTTGAGAAGAATAAAGGTTATCCTACCAGAGAGCATAAAGAGCTTATCTCAATTTACGGCTTATCTCCTGTTCATAGAAAAACTTTTAATTACAAACAAAAATCAAAATGAATTTTTTTAATAAGGGTCTCAAGGCAGAAAGATTTGCCTCTGGTTTTTTGAAGAAAAAAGGCTATAAGATTTTAGAAACTAATTTCAGTTCAAAATTTGGCGAGATAGATATAATTGCCAAAGAGTCTGATATTCTTTGTTTTATTGAAGTTAAATATAGAAAAAACAGGGATTTTGGACTGCCTGAAGAATTTGTTGATTTAAGAAAACAGAAAAAAATAATAAAAACGGCCCTTTATTATCTGTTTGTAAAAAATCAGGATAATATTAATATAAGATTTGATATAGTTGCAGTAGAAAAAGATTTAAAGGGTAATTTTAAGGCAAGACTTATAAGAAATGGATTTGAGGCAGACATTGAGTGAGCAGTCAGGCATGGAGGTTTATATTGTTGCAACTCCCATAGGAAATATTGAGGATATTACCTTGAGAGCTTTAAGAATTTTAAAAGAAGTTGATCTTGTTGCAGCAGAAGATACCAGAAACACACAAAAACTTTTTTCCATGCTTGATATAAACACTAAACTGACATCATTGCATGAGCATAATGAAAAGGAAAAATCAGCTTATCTGGTTGAGCTTGTTCTTTCAGGAAAAAAAATAGCTGTTGTTTCTGATGCTGGAACTCCTCTTGTTTCTGATCCAGGTTACAGGTTTATTGAAGAAGGGCTTAAAAAAGGAATCAGATTTGTTCCTGTTCCTGGAGTCTCTGCTGTTACTGCACTTGCAAGTGTTAGCGGATTTTTTGCGGGAAAATTTGCTTTTTTTGGTTTTTTCCCTTCAAAAGAGTCTTTACGAAATAAAGTCCTGGATGAGCTTGAAAATTCAGATTACCCGATAATGTTTTTTGAATCTCCAAAAAGAATAGTAAAAACCCTTGGAGAAATAATAGAAAAAAAAGGGGATAGAAAGGGAGTCCTTGGAAGGGAGCTTACCAAGATTTATGAAGAAGTTATACGTGGAAATCTTTCTGAAATAATAGAGATTCTTCTGGAAAAAGAAAAAATAAAAGGTGAAATTTGTTTTTTTGTTGAAGGCGGAATAAAAAAAAGTCAGGAAATTGATCTTGAAAAAATTATAATGGATAAACTTTCTTCATCAAAAAAAAAATCAAGGGAAATAGCAGGAGAAATAGCAGGAGAATATAATTTAAAGAAAAATGAGATATATAATCTTATTTTAAAAGTCAGTGGTAAAAAATAGATTTTTAAATTAACAATGGAGAAAGAAGAGACCGGGCATAAGTTTAAGCCCGGTCTTTTTTTTTAACTATTTAAATGAATATGGATATTTTGTGTGATCGTCATATTTCCCCTGAATAATTGCAACAACGTCTTCAACAAAAACAATTTCTTCATTTGTAGGTATCATGAAAACCTTGATTTTTGAGTCTGGTGTGGAAAGTTCAGTTTCACCTGCCTTGCTGAGCGTACTAAGATTTTTTTCCTTGTCTACCTTGATTCCAAGGCAGTCAAGATCTTCAATGGCTTTTTGTCTTATAAGACCTGAGTTTTCACCAACTCCGGCTGTAAAAACAATGGCATCAACTGTTCCAAGAGTCGCTGCATACATTCCAATATACTGCTTTAGCTTGTAAGCTTCCATATCTATTGCCAGTTCACATTTTTTATCGCCGTCATTTGAGGCAAGTTCAACATCTCTTCTGTCAGTGTATTTACCTGTAATTCCAAGAATACCTGATTTTTTGTTTAATAGATTATCCATGAATTTTGGACCAACATCAAGCTGCTTCATCATAAAAAGAGGAATTGCAGGGTCAATATCTCCGCATCTTGTTCCCATTATTGCTCCGGGAAGAGGGGTTAGACCCATTGAAGTATCTACTGATACACCTTGTTTTATGGCACAGCAGGAAACACCGTTTCCTATATGAAGAGTTATAATATTGCATTCATTTGCATCTTTGCCAAGAAGAGAGGCTGCTCTTTTTGATACATATAAATGACTTGTTCCATGGAAACCGTATCTTCTTACAGCATTGTTTTTATACCAGTCATAAGGGAGGGCATACATATATGCTTTCTCTGGCATTGTCTGATGGAAAGCTGTATCAAAAATTGCTACATGAGGAACTTCCGGCATTGCAGTTTTTGCAGCTTTTATACCTGTCAGGTTTGCAGGATTGTGTAAAGGCGCAAGGTGTGAAACTTCTGAGATATGATTTATTACGTCATCAGTTATAAGAACACTTTGTGTAAATTTTTCACCGCCGTGTACAACCCTGTGCCCAACGGCTGCAATTTCGTTCATGGATTCAATTACAGCTCCGTCTCCTGATGTAAGAGCATTGATAACCAGTTGGATAGCTGTTTCATGATTATCTATGGCATATTTTATCTTGCCCTTATAATTTTTAAGAGGTGCCTGGTGTTCTATAAAAGAGTCACCAATTCCTATTCTTTCAACTACACCAGATGCTGCTACTTCTTTTTTTTCCCAGTCTGTAAGCTGGTATTTAAGTGATGAACTTCCACAATTTAGAGCGAGTATTTTCATTTTTCCCTGCCTTGTTTATTAATTTGACTGAACAGCCGTAATAGCTGCAACATTTACTATATCTTCAAATTTGCAACCCCTTGATAAATCATTTACAGGTTTTGCAAGACCCTGGATTATAGGTCCAAGTGCATCTGCTCCTGAAAAACGTTCAACTAATTTATAGCCTATATTTCCTGCCTGAATATCAGGAAAAATCAATACATTTGCATTTCCGGGTATTGTGCTTCCAGGAGCTTTTTTTGCACCTACAGCTTCAACAAGGGCCGCATCAGCCTGTAATTCCCCGTCAACTTCAAGATTCGGGAAATCTTTTTTAAGGATATTTACAGCCTGTGAAACCTTATCTACATATTCATGGCTTGCACTTCCTTTTGTAGAAAATGAAAGCATTGCAATTTTTGGTTCTGCACCAAGAAAGGATTTACAGCTTTCAGAAGAAGCATAGGCAATATCTGCAAGTTTTTGAGAATCAGGATCAATGTTTACTGCACAATCTGCAAAGATTAAAGTTCCATTTTCTCCAAATTCTTCTTTTGGGGTAATCATTATAAAGCAGCTTGATACGGTTTTCATTCCAGGTTTTGTTCCTATTACCTGGATTGCGGCTCTTAAAACATTTCCTGTTGTATTTTTTGCACCAGCAACTGCTCCATCAGCATAACCCATTTTTACCATCATTGAGCCAAAATAAAGGGGGTTTTTCATTGTTTCAGCAGCTTTTTCAGGAGTCATACCCTTTTTTGCTCTCATTTCACAAAATTTATCTGTAAATTCTTTGAAATAATCACTTTTCTCAGGATCTACAAAAGTACAGTTTATGTCATAGCCCTTGTCCTTGAAATTTTTTTCAAGGGCTGCATTATCCCCAAGGATTATGACTTTGCCTGCAAGACCCTGTTTCATGATCTCATGTGCTGCATCAATAGTTCTTTCATCATCCCCTTCGGGGAGTACAATTGTTTTTTTCAACTCCCTTGCCTTATTCCAGAAATTGTCCATTAAAGAAGACACTTTTCACCTCCATCAAAAAAAATTATCAAAATTTAAGACATTATCAGGTCTTTTGTTTACTATAATATGGTATTATATATCAAAAGGAACTATAGTTATTATTTTTTATGAGTGCAATAAAAATCTGATTTTTGATCATATGTCAGCATTTTGATGGTAAATCAGGGAGGCAGCCGCATCTTGACAATATCCTCAACATATTATAAAAAATAAAAATTTTATAGTTCAATTAAAACTGATTTTCCCTTAAATACAAGGAGTTTTATAATGGCAGATAAATATAGACTGGTTACCCGCAGTGATTTTGACGGACTGGTATGCGCAGTCCTTCTAAAAGAAATGTCATTAATTGATGAGATAAAATTTGTACATCCAAAAGATGTACAGGATGGATTGGTGGAGATAACAGAAAATGATATTACCACTAACCTTCCATACTGCCCAAATGTTCACTTATCCTTTGACCACCATCTGTCTGAAATATTACGCAATGCCGATATACAGAAAGAAAACTGCATTATAAAACCTGAAGCACCTTCTGCGGCAAGGGTAGTTTATGATTATTATGGAGGGAAAGAACGGTTTCCTGCCATATCCGAAGAAATGATTGCAGCGGTTGATGCGGCAGACTCTGCACAATATACCATGGAAGAAGTTCTTAATCCTGAAAAATGGATGCTGCTGAACACTATTATGGATCCCCGCACCGGACTTGGCCGTTTTAGAGATTTTCGAATAAGTAATTATCAATTAATGATGGAACTCATATCATACTGCCGTTCCAAAACCATTGATGAAATTCTTGAACTTCCTGATGTGGTGGAACGGACAGAACTCTATTTTTCTCATAAGGAAAAGGCAGAGCAGCAGTTGAAGGAATGCACAACTGTTTATGGTTCGCTGGCAGTGCTTGATCTTCGTGAAGCAGACCCAATATGGTGTACCAACCGTTTCACCATCTATGCCCTTTTTCCTGAAATCAATATGTCCATTCATGTACTCTGGGGATTGAAGAAACAAAACACAGTATTTGCAGTAGGAAAATCAATTTTAAACAAAACATCCAGTGTGAATATTGGTGATATTATGCTTGGTTACGGCGGAGGTGGTCATATGAATGCAGGAACCTGCCAAATTGAAACAGACAAGGCTGAAAATGTTTTAAAAGAACTTATATCAAAACTCAGCGAATAAAATTTAAAATTCAGTAAATGAATAAAAAGATAAAAGTATAAAAGATGAAGAATTTAAAAGAGCAGATAGTTGATTTTATTAAAAAAGACAAAGATTTTACAGTTGCTGAAATATCAAAGCACTTAGGTGTTAAAGAAAGTGAAGTACTGTTGAATCTTCCAAAGGAAACAGCAACGGTAGCTGATGGAAAAGAATTTGATAAAATTATTCAGGAGGTAGAAAACTGGGGTGAAGTTCTGGTTATAAAAGTAACTCCTTCATTTATATTTGAAATCAGGACAAAAATTCCAAAGGGTCATTACGACTATGGATTCTACAATTTTGACCATCACTCTGCTTTAAGCGGACATTTGAAAGCCGATGATATTGATAAAATTGTCTTTTTAAGTGCAAAGGTTGTAATGGGTATGCTGTCCCACTGCATTTTATTTCTGGATAAAAATGGTGATGATATTTTTAAAATTTATGTGGCAAGGGATGAAAAAAATGATTTTCTCCCACATCAGCTTGAAGCCTTTCTTAAATTGAAACAATTGTATGAATAAAAAACAAATAACCAGATGGCTTAAAGGACAAATTCAAGACTCTTTCACCAGAGGCCGCAGTGCAAGATTCTGGTTAATCAACAGTATTGGCTTTGGCCTCTTTTCAGGTATTCTTATTATAATTCAGGCAAAACTGATTGCTTACATACTGGCTGAGTCCATTGTGAATCATACGCCCAAAAAAGAGCTGGCTTCTTTATTTTTAATTTTGTTACTGCTTGTTGCCATAAGAGCTGTTTTTACTTATTTCAGCCAGATTACAGGTTATAGTTGCGGTGAATCAATCAGACGTCAGCTAAGACAAAAACTTTTTATATATTTAAAAAAGCAGGGGCTGTCAGAAATATCAAAAAAACCGGCAGGAGCATGGAATAATATAATATTTGAGCAGGTTGAAGAAATTCAGGATTTTTTTGCAAAATATCTGCCCCAAATGATTCTTGCCGGAATAATTCCTTTAATCATTCTAAGTATTGTCTTTCCCCTGAACTGGGCAGCCGGTCTTATTTTCATGATTACAGCTCCATTAATTCCTTTTTTTATGATTATAGTGGGAATGAAAGCAGCGGATGCAAATAAAAGGAATTTTATAGCCTTACAAAGATTATCAGGCTCTTTCCTTGACAGATTAAGTGCCATGGTGACAATACGTATTTTCAACCAGATGGAAAATGAATCAAACTCACTGGCTGAGGCATCTGAAGATTTCAGAATCCGCACCATGCAGGTTTTAAAACTAGCCTTTTTGTCATCTGCAATTCTTGAGTTTTTTACTGCAATATCAATAGCATTGGCAGCAGTTTACTTTGGTTTCAGCTATCTGGACGAACTTCATTTTGGGACTTATGGCAATGGCAAAATAACATTGCTTACAGGATTATTTATTTTAATTCTTGCCCCTGAATTTTTTCAACCTTTACGGGATTTAGGCACTTATTACCATGCTAAAGCCAAAGCCATTGGTGCCGCAGAAAGTATTTTCACCTTTTTAAAAGAAACAAATACTTATGAATCAGAGACTCAAATCAGTAAAAAAATTTTAAAACCAGATATCAATGAATTTGAATTAATTGCCAAAAATCTTGTTGTTATGGCAAATGACAAAACCCCTCTTACCTCACCCCTTGATTTTAGTCTGGTTAAAGGTGAAAAACTTGCAATAACCGGTAAAAGCGGAGCCGGAAAAACATCTTTAATAAATGCCATTATGGGATTTTTACCTTATCAGGGTTCATTAACAATAAATGGAATGGAAATATCAGAAATAAATCATGAGCAACTCCACCAGCTTATAAGCTGGATTGGGCAAAACCCCTTGCTTCTCCATGGAACAATAAGGGAAAATGTTTTATTAGCCAGGCCGGAAGCTGATGAAAACACTTGTATTAATGCTTTGTCCAAAGCACAGGGGCTTGATATTATAAAAAATAAAAAAGACGGAATAAACAGTATAATTGGAGACAGAAGTGCAGGGTTGTCTGTTGGACAGGCTCAAAGAATTGCCCTTGCCCGTGCTATTGTACAAAATGGTGATTTCTGGATTTTAGATGAGCCAACAGCAAGTCTTGATAAAAAAAATGAAGAGCTGATAACATCAAGTTTGAAAATGATTACAGCTGACAAAACTGCATTGATAATCACCCACAGATTAAACCAGCTAAAGCACATGGATAAAATTTTAGTAATGGATAAAGGCAAAATTATACATAAGGGTAATTATGAAAAATTATACAATGCTGGAATTTTAAACCCGATTGAAAGCAGGATATAAATGAGTTCTCTATTATTGATATTTAAACTATCCAAAGCTTACAGATGGCAATTATTGATTGGTATAATTTTATCTGTTGCAACCCTTATTTCTGCAATTGGACTGCTTTCTGTTTCTGGCTGGTTTATAAGTGCTGCTGCTGTTGCAGGTTTGAGCAATGGCATCAGTTCATTTAATTACATGATGCCTGCAGGTGTAATCAGGGCTTTTTCAATTACTCGTACAGTAGGAAGATGGTCAGAAAGAGTTGTCAGCCACAATGCAACATTCAAAATACTCTCTGATTTAAGAGTTCATTTTTTTAAAAATCTGGCTCCCTTAATCCCAAACAGAAAATTAAATTTCAGGGATGGGGATTTGTTAAATAGAATTGTATCTGATGTTGATGCTCTGGATGAAGTTTTTTTAAGGTTGATAAATCCTTTTGTATCAGGCGTTATTGTAATTAGCTGCATAGTTATATTTATTAATTTTTTTGACCAGACCATAGCAGCCTTACTGGGCTTAATATTTCCCGGATTTATATTTTTAATGCCGGCTGTTTTTTATTTTTTGGGGAAAAGCCCTGGAAAACAATATCTAAATGCCAAAATTCAGTTCAGAATTAATCTGTTAGACTGGCTTTCTGCACATAAGGAACTGATTTTATTTAATGCTTTGGATAAATATAAACAGCAGATAGACAAGGTTCAGGACAAATTATTTGATGCCCAGTATAAAATGGCAAAAGTAAGTGCATTGTCTGTATCAATATCAATTTTATTTAATGGATGGTTAATGGTTTTGATTTTATGGTTGATTGCTGACGGAGTTAATCAACAGCCTCAAAGCCCGGTTATTGCACTGATTACTTTTACCCTATTGGCAAGTTTTGAAATTATGCCGCCTATAATTGCATCTTTTCAGCATTTAAACCAGACCATTTCCAGCAGTAACAGACTTGCAGAGCTTACCAATACCGAACCTGAAATCAGGTTTCCTGAATCAAGTGCCTGCAATTTTAATATTGACAAAGCTGAAATAAGTCTTTGCAGACTGAATTTTAAATATGGAACCAGCCAGAAATTATTGCTTGAAAATATTGATTTAATTATAGAACATGGTGAAAAAATTGCAGTTGTGGGAACAACTGGATGCGGGAAATCTACTTTATTGTCATTGCTGGCAAGATTATACAGCCCAGCTTCTGGAGATATCAGGATAAATCAGGAGCCTATATCCAGCCTGAATGAAAAGGATTTAAGGCGTTTAATAACATTTATTCCCCAAAGAATTGACTTGTTGAATACTACTTTGAGACGTAATCTTCAACTTGCCAGACCTGATGCCGCAGATGAAGAATTAATGGATGTATTAAAACTGGTAAAGCTTGAATATTTAGCAGAAACAGAAGAAGGCTTATCTGTTATTTTAGGGGGCCAGAATAGAATATTATCCGGTGGAGAATGCAGAAGAATTGGAATTGCCCGTGCTTTATTACACAAAGGAACAATTTTACTTATGGATGAACCGGCAGAAGGTCTTGATGAAGAGACAGAAGAGGAAATGATAAATTTATTGCTGGGATATTGTTTTAATAAAACCTTGATTTATGTTACCCACAGAACCACAGGTCTTGAGCATATGGATAAAATATATCATTTAAATGACAGGACATTAACACTTAAACAATCGGTTTAATTTTTTGTTTAGCTGTCTTTAGATTAAAACAGGTTATAATTGTGCTTATTGGATGCCAACCCATAAATATGGTGGTTCGGTCATGGTAAAATTTACAACTTTACAAATGTTGTTTTCCATAACAACATCTGTTTATGTGTTAAACTTTACCTGATTTAGTTTGAAAAGGTGAAAAAATTATTTCTTGCACTCCTGTTTTGCTTTCAGATCATCAGGAATAAGAACAGGTTCGATATTGTAAAGCTTCAAAAAGATGATTTTTTTCAATTGAGTCACTATTTTCAATATCTGCAATGGTTCTTGATACCTTTAATATTTTATCAAGGGCTCTTGCGGAAAATTTAAACTTTTTAAAAGATTTTTTTAAAAGCTCTTGTGTTTGAGAATCCAGAAAACAATATTTTTCCATATCTTCTTTTGTCATTTCTGAATTGAGCTTTAAATTTGACAAATATCTCTCTTTCTGCATGAGTCTGGCATTTAAAACATTTTTTTTCATTTCCTCAGATGATTTTGAATATCCATTTTCAGAATATTTTGAAAAAGAAATATCAGAAACTTCTATTTGAATGTCTATCCTGTCAAGAATAGGGCCGGATAATTTATTTTTATATTTTAATATCTGACCGGAACTGCACCTGCATTCATGAAATCTGCTTGTAAGATAACCGCATGGGCATGGGTTCATGGCAGCAATAAGAATAAAATCGGCGGGAAATTCAACACTTCCTTCAGCCCTTGCAACAATTACTTTTTTCGATTCAAGGGGCTGTCTGAGCATTTCTATATGATCTTTTCTGAATTCTGTAAATTCATCAAGAAAAAGGATTCCCCTGTGAGCCAGAGAAATTTCACCGGGCTTTGGATTTTTGCCTCCGCCTATAAGTCCTGCATAGGAGATTGTATGGTGAGGTGCTCTGAAAGGTCTTTTTTTTATCAAACTATTATCATCAATTATTCCAGAGGCAGAATATATGACACTGGATTCCAGCATTTCCTGATAAGTCATATCAGGTAAAATAGTTGGTATTCTGCTTGCAAGCATGGTTTTTCCAGAACCCGGAGGCCCTGACATCGAAAGATTATGACCGCCGGCAGCAGCTATTTCCAAAGCTCTTTTTGCATATTCCTGACCTTTAACTTCACTGAAATCAATTTCATATTTTTCGTCAGACTTATCTTTTATCAATGGCTTTTGCTCATATTGTTTTTCACCTCTTAAAATCATAACAAGTTCAGATAAAGAACCCACAGCTATAATGTCTATATCATTAATCACTGAAGCTTCCCTGAAATTTTTTTCCGAAATTATCAATCCTTTAAATTTTGACTTACTGCAAAGCAAAGCCCCAGCCAATATTCCAGGCTGGGGTTTTATACTGCCATCAAGAGATAATTCACCGCATACAAAATATTTATCTGTAACTTTTTTTTCAATAATTCCTGTGTTTGATAAAATACCTAATGCTATTGGAAGGTCAAAACCTGAACCTTCTTTTTTCATATCCCCGGGAGACAGGTTTATTGTTATTCGTCCAATTGGAAATGAAAAGCCTGAGTTTTTTATGGCAGCCCTCACCCTGTCTTTACTTTCACGAACAGCAGCTTCAGGGAGACCCACTATTTGAAATGATGTCAAACCTTTTGAAACATCTATTTCAGCATCAACCCGGTTTGCCTTTATTCCTCCAAGAGACCATGTACACACTGTGGAAATCAATTCATTCCCCCCTTTTTAAATTTGAATTGGAACGGGCTGCTGAATTTTGCCAGCAAACTGTTTTTTTTAAGTTTTTTATATGAATAATTACATATTTTTTTGACTTATAAGCCTTTATTAAGTTATAAAAAATGCATTGAATAAATTTTATAATCAATTTCATCCGGAGCCTGAATGTCTTGTCAGAATAAAGATAAATATTATCAACATACTTTAAAAAAGGAAATACATTTTAAGGGAAAGGGAGTTCATTCAGGTAAAGATGTTTCCATGGTTATAAAACCTGCGCCGCCAAATTCAGGGATTAATTTTTTCAGATCCGATCTTTCAGGGTATAAAAGCGTTAAAGCCATCTTTAAAAATGTAACTGATACAAGTCTTGCAACTGTTATAGGAAATGGGGATTTTATTATTTCTACAATAGAGCATCTCATGGCAGCTTTTTCAGGCTTGCAGATTGATAATGGAGAAGTTTATCTGGATAATTATGAATTACCAATTATGGATGGAAGTGCTTTTGTTTTTACTGAAAAATTTTTAAGGGCAGGAAAAAAGCAGCAAAAAGCAGCAAGGCATTTTATTGAAATAACATCTCCTGTTGAATTATCAGAAGGAGATACTTTTGTAGGGGTATATCCAGACAATAAATACAATATAACCTGCTCTATAGAGTTCAAAAATCCTGTTATCGGGAAGCAGGTTTTTTCAACTGAAATAATTCCTGAAAACTTTGTTGAAGAAATAAGCAGGGCAAGAACATTTGGCTTTATGTCAGATGTAGAAGCAATGAACCTTCTTGGACTTGGCAGGGGAGGTTCTCTTGAATCTGCAGTTGTAATAGACGAAGATACAATTTTAAATCCGGATGGATTAAGATATGAAAATGAATTTGTACGCCATAAACTTCTTGACTGTATAGGAGATTTTGCTCTCATTGGCATGCCTTTACTTGGACATATCAAAACATCTAAGTCCGGCCATCTTTTTCATAATAAATTTCTTCACTTTCTTTTTTCACAAAAAGATTCATGGAGAACAAGAAGTTTTGTTTAATACAGATCTTTTTCTTTTTAAAGCTTCAAAATAAAAACACCCCCCAATTTTACAAATTGAGGGGGTGCAACTTATGTAAATCATTTAAAAATTTTAATCAGGCTCTGACTTCTTCCTTTATTGAAATCGCAATTTTGAAAAGAACAGTAAGAACAAGCAGCCCAATAGCATAAACACCAAGAGCAATCATTATCTCCAAACCTGTTGGAGCATACTCTGTAATATGATTTAGGGGAGTAGGGTTAAAACCACCGGCAATAAGACCAAGACCTTTATCTATCCAGGCACCTATAAAAACCATGGCACATGTAATAGGCAAAAGAAATCTGTTTGTTCTCAATTTTGGAATCACTAGAAATAATATGGCAAATCCCATGAGAAACATTGAACCCCACATCCACGGAACAATAGCATTATGACCATGAACACCCTTGAAAAGAAAATGGAATGTTTCAATATGATGGGGATTATGGCTGTAAAATGTTACAAAAACTTCACAAAGGAAAAAGAAAACATTGGCTATAAGAGCGTAACATACTATTTTGGAAAGGGTATCAATAGCATCATCACCTGGATCAAACTTTGTTGTTTTCTGGACAATAAGAGCCAGAATTATAAGCAAGGCAGGGCCTGCTGCAAAGGCTGATGCAAGAAATCTTGGAGCAAGAATTGCAGTAAGCCAGTAACCTCTGCCGGGAAGTCCGCAATATAGAAAAGCTGTTACAGTATGAATACCAAAGGCCCAGGGAATTGAGAAAATTGCAAAAAACTTGACCCATTTTTTATAACTTACACCGTTTCTTTCAGCCTGCAAAACATTCCATCCAACAACTATATTAAGGAAAAGATAACCGTTAAGAACAATCATATCCCAAAAAAGCATTGAGTCAGGACTGTAGTGAATAATAACATTAAAAAGTCTTGAGGGATAACCAAGGTCTGCAACAATAAAAAGAAGACACATCAACAATGCTGCTATTGCAAGAAATTCCCCAAGAACTGTTATTCTTCCAAATTTTTTATAATCATGAAGATAATATGGAAGAACAACCATAACACCTCCTGCCGCAACCCCGACAAGGAAAGTAAACTGGGCAATATAAAAACCCCAGGATACATCACGACTCATGCCTGTGATTCCAAGTCCTACATTAAGCTGCTGCATATAGGCTATAAAGCCTCCTCCTATAATCATAAGGAGAAAACCAATCCAGATTCCGTATTTTTTACTTCCATTAAGTGCTTTATCCAGCATATACCACCTCTACACTATGTAGTAAACGCAAGGGCCGGTTCCAAGCCCGGGCTTACGTCTGATTGTAAAATTGGATTTAAGTAGCCTCCGAACATCTGATTTGGGATCTTCAAGATCTCCAAATGATATTGCTCCATCTGAAGCCTCCACACAATGGGGGGCCTTTCCTTCTGCAAGCCTTTCCGCACAAAAATTACATTTTTCAACAACACCCTTCTGTCTTGTTGGGAAATCAGGGTCAACCTTTTCAATATAAGGTCTTGGGTTGAAAAAATTAAAACTTCTTGAACCGTAAGGACAGGCTGCCATACAAAAACGGCATCCTATGCAACGATGAAAATCCATTATAACAATTCCATCTTTACGCTGGAAAGTGGCTTTTGTGGGACAAGCCTGAACACATGGCGGATTCTCACAATGATTGCAGAGAGTTAATATATCAAGATGCTCCAGTCTTTCTTCCAGATGCTTGTTTTCGTGTTCAGGAAAAACATGATGGAAACTATCTGTCCAAACCCATTTAATTTCTTTTTTCTTATCTTCTATATCAGGGACATTGTGATTAAAATGGCATGCCTGCTGAATTCTGTCAGCTTTCTTTTTATCAATCTTTCTTGTATCAATTACAAGAGCCCATCTTTTTGCAGTAAGTGCCCCTGGAAGTTTTTCAAACTGTGAATTTTCTGAAGCTTTTTTACCGCTTTTTGCCGGTTTTTTCTTTTTTATAACTTCAGATGCTAATACATTTATTGCTGATCCTGCTCCAAGACCCAGAGCAGAAACACCGGCAATTTTCAAAAAGCGTCTTCTGCTTTTTTTCATCACTTATTCTCCTTTGGATCAATATGGCATTTCCAGCAAAAGGGTTCAACAGATGCGTACTCATGGCATTTATCACAAAATTCAGCTTTGGAGCCATGGCATCCAAGACATGATTCAGAGCCTGTTGACAGACTCATCTTGTACTTTTTACCTTTGCTGTTTACATAAATTCTTTGAGCATCCCTTACAACTGTGTCTCTCCATAGGTCAAGAATCTGCATATGTTTTGCAGCCATATTTTCTTCAACACAGACCCCGGCCTTTTTGGCATTTTCAGAAAGTTCAGGATGCGGGATAGCTTTAACTTTTCCAGCATTAATCCAGAACGGGGCACTAATCATACCAACAAATATTATAAATCCGGCAAGGACTTTAATTTTATCACTCATCAGCACCCTCCGCATTTTCCAGTGGTTCAAAACGCAGGTTTGTCTCCCTTGGGATTTCACCGTCAAGTACAAGAGCATTACCTACAAGCTCATGAAGTCCTGTAACTTCAACACCGGGAACCCAGTAATCCATAAGTGGAGGAAGAGCCGCCCTGTCAATGGCACAAATACATGCCAGCATATTAACGCCATATTTATCATGCACATATTTAACAGCATTTGCCCTTGGGAAACCGCCCCTTAAACGAAGTTCCATAATCTCTTCAGTGTTAAGACCAGAGCCGCTTCCACAGCAGAAAGTCTGTTCCCTGATTGTGTTTTCAGGCATTTCATAAAAATTATTGCAGACATTTTTGAGAACATATCTTGGTTCTTCAAGAAGTCCCATTGCCCTGGAAGGATTGCAGGAGTCATGATATGTTACTTTCAGATGATCATTTCTGCTTGGATCAAGTTTAAGCTTGTTATGCTTGATAAGGTCGGCTGTAAACTCTGCGATATGTATCATTTTTGTGGATCTTGCATTTTCAAAAACCGTTCCGGTTATTGGACTTACGGGTACCTCAAGAAAATCAGCAGGCCCGTTCATTGTATCCATATACTGATTTATAACCCTCCACATATGACCGCACTCGCCACCAATGATATATTTTACTCCAAGTCTTTCTGCTTCGTGATACATTTTTGCATTAAGTTTTTTCATCATATCCGAAGATGTAAAAAGACCAAAGTTTCCGCCTTCTGATGCATAGGTGCTGAGGGTATAATCAAGTCCTATAGCTTCAAAAAGCATTAGATATCCCATAAAGGAATATGTCCCCGGATCAGCAAAGGCATCACCTGAAGGTGTTACAAAAAGGACTTCAGCTCCTTTTCTGTTAAAACTGGGGGTAATTGTTTTTCCTGTTATTTCTTCAATATCATCACAGAAGAACTCTATGATTTCCTTGAAGTTTTGAGGTTGAATACCAAGGTGGTTTCCTGTTTTTGAACAGTTTGCAGCAGGTTCTTTAATCCAGTTGATGTTTATTCCAAGAAGGTTTAAAAGCTCCCTTCCCATCATTGTTATTTCTGCTGTATCAATACCGTAGGGACAATAAACTGAACAGCGCCTGCATTCTGTACATTGATAGAAATATGAAAACCATTCTTTAATAACCCGAGGTGTCAGCTTTCTTGCACCTGCAAATTTACCAAGTATTTTCCCGGCTCTGGTAAAATCTTTTCTATAAACAGACCTTAAAAGCTCTGCTCTTAGAACCGGCATGTTTTTAGGATCTCCTGATCCTATATAAAAATGACATTTATCTGCACAGGCACCGCACCTGACACAAATATCCATCATAACTTTCAGGGAACGGTATTTATCAAGTCTTTCCCTGAAACCCTCATAAACAATTTTTTCCCAGTTTGGCGGAAGTTTCCAGTCTTCATCTGATGGAGACCATTCCCTGGGATTCGGCAATCCAAGATATTCTAAATTTTTTGGTTTTGCCGGATAGCAGAATTTGCCTTCAGAAAAATCAGGAGATGTATCCATCCATGATTTTTCAGGAACAGACCTGTCAATCTGTAATAACTCGTCAGGCTTTGGAATATCTACCATTTCCTACTCCTTTTCTACAGGAAGTCCGGCTTCTATCATTTTTTCCCGGAACTGATTCTCGTAGTCCTCATAAGTTACAAATTTTAATTTTGGATTCCATGGGTTAACGTGTCTTTTCGCCCTGTTATTATTTGCAAGATTTCTGGTTGGATTTAAAAACACACCTCCTGCATGCATAAGCTTGCTGAAAGGGAAATATCCAAAAAGTATGCTTACAAAAAACAGATGAATATAAAAAACACCGCTTATTGTATCCGGCAAAGCAACAGGATGAAGGGTGGAAAGCCCCATGGTAAACTCTTTAATGGCTGTTATATCAGTTTTGCCGAAGTATCTTATCCATATACCTGTAAAAGCTATAGTTCCAATTACAAGCAGGGGGAAATAATCAGCAGAAAGAGATACATATCTTACCTGAGGTATCACAACTCTTCTCATAAAGAGAAAAAGAACCCCTCCCAAAAGCATAAAACCAGACAGCATAACAACAGGAAGACCTATTTGAAGCATTCCATCAACTGTTTCAAGAAACTTTACAGCAGACGGAACTGGTTCAAGAAAAAATCTCAAGTGTCTTACAAGTACTGTCAGAAAAGAATAATGAAAAACAAGGGCAAAAAGCCAAAGCCAGATTTCAAGATTGAAAACCAGTCTTCCTTCCCTTATTTCATTATTTGTATTTCTGAACAAAGATCTGAAAAGCAAGACCTCAAGCAGCATACGCAAGATAACCCCCTTTGTATCAGAAGGGTTGTCCAATTTGGCATGCTTAATCCAGGGCAAAGATTTTTCCTGTCCACACGTCGTTGGAATACGGAAAGGAACAGGAGACTTTACCCAAACAAATAATTTGATTGCGACTCCAGTCAAAAAAAACAAAAGTGCGGTGTAGGGTATAATTACCCCAAAAAACCATGGCATTAACGGTCCTGCAACATATGCAGATAAACCAAGAATAACCACCACCGCCATTGAGAAGCCCAGATGTTGTTTCCACATTGCCTTATACACCTCTCTTTTTGGCTGTAAAATTAAACTTAACTCCTCCGGTACTTAAAATTTTTAAGCACCACCCTTACCTAATATAAATACAGCATTACTGCTGTTCAAACCCACCTTTTTTGAACATCTCATTGGAAATAATATCTGTCCCGACTTCTTCTATTTCAGCAAAAACATCCTTGGCCTTTAAAATGTTCAATGTTCTTTCCTTAACATGCCTTGCTTTCAGTTCAAATATTTTTTCTCTGCATTTCATATAATTTTCAAAACCAATAAGTGCAAGAACATCAAGTTTTTTTGAAAACTCATCAAGTTCACCATAAAAATTTTCAATTTTATTTTTTAACTCCTCCCTGAAAATCTGTTTAAGGGAAAAGATAAAAGCTGTAGCCCTTGCAGGACCGAACTCCTGTACAGCAGCTATTCTCATCACAGGATCAATAAGTTTGCTTAATTTTTCATTATCCGGTTTTTTTTTTAGAATTTCTTTCAAAATTTTTTTGACAGATTCTTTAATATTTACCCCCACAGGATTCATGAAAGGATCTTCTTTTCCTGCAAGAAACCTGTTTTTATCAACTGGATAAGATGCCAGAACTGCATCAAACCAGCGTGATGCAATTTTTTCCATCATTGATTCAGCATTTTTTTCAAGTTTGCTCATAATTAAAATATAAAAATCCTTATTCAAGTAAAAATATTTATCACCATAAACTTGAAATTTATAAAAAAACTGATATTTTCTGTCAAGTCAAACATATTAGAAATAAATAAAATAAACAATACAAATATTTAACATGAAGCTTTTTATCTGTGAAATCAAAATAAATGTTAAAATATAAAATAAAAAATCAAAGCACTTCAAATACAATTGGATACTTTCAGCCCCAGCCGGAAGAGATCAAATCTCTGGAACAGGGGCTTGTAAAATTGGCAGAAAATGGATTTGATGATTTTTTAAGAAATTATCTTCTTGATATTTTTTTAAGTTTTTCTATTATTGAGCAAAAAAAAATCCTTGAAAAACTGGCTGAAGAAAAAAATCCTTTTCTCAAATCCTTTGGAGCTGAAGCTGCACATATTTCAAAAGATTTTTTGATGGAAGATTTTAATTTTGATATTTCCTATCTAAAAAAAAATACATCCCTGATTTATCTTCGCTCTTTATCCATGGCTGACAGAAGGGAACACGGAAATTTTTCAGAAAAAATTTCAAAAAATATTAACCATCACAATTTCCCTGAAAGTCCATGTCCAAATATTTTAGCAGATGAAACCCCGGTGGAATTTATCAGGCAGATTTCTCAAATGGGAAAAAAAGAGACTTTGGCTGAAAATAAAACTGAAAAAGATCTTTTAACTCATGTTTTAAATCAGTTTGAAAAGGCATCTATAATCCCCGGAACTGAAATGAGGCATTTAACATCTTTATGCCCCCATGCCATATTAAGAAAATGGTATATGAAAACAAAAATTTCATCCTGTGGAACAGAATTTACCTTTGAAGGTCTTCAGACAAGTTACGGTAAAGGTTTTGATATTGAGTCTTCCAGAATATCCTGCCTTATGGAAATGTGTGAAAGAATATCTTCTTTTGCAAGTATAGAAGATTTAAAAATCACATCCAGAAAAAAAGATCCCGGGCTTATAAAAATTTCATATTCCAGGGGTTTGGAAAAAAATATGCCCATGCTTGACCCCAATAATATAAGGCTTGAAATTCCATATAATGATGAGACTCTCTTCTGGATGAAAGCAGAACAGGCTTTATCACACAAAAACAGAAAAGAAATCTTTATTCCTGCACAGCTCTCATATCTTTTTTTAAATCTGCCGGAGCCTTCTCTTTTTTCAGCTCTTGACTCAACCGGCCTTGCTTCTGGAGATACCGGAGAAAGGGCAAAACTGGGGGGTATATTTGAAGCTGTTGAAAGGGATTGTGATTATTCAACTCCTTTTACACTTGAGTCATGTTTCAGGATAAAAAGCTCTTTACCGGAAATAAATACATTATTTGATTTTTACAAAGACATGGGAGTGGATTTTTTTTTCCAGGATATTACAAATAAATCAGGCATACCTGCATACAGAGCCTTTGTATATGGAATAGATAAAATTATATATAAAGGCTGTTCAAGCCATCTTGATTCTAAAAAGGCAATTATAGATGCTTTATTTGAAGTCCCTTTTCCCCTTATAAATAATCAGCCCTCAGCCAGGGCCACATATGACCTTCCATATAGAGAACTTGAAAAACTGCCTGATTATTCACAAAAAAATGTAAAGGAAAATCTTTTTTTAATGGAAAGTCTTTTTTTTGAAAATAATTTATCAATAATATACTCAGAGCTGACAAGACCGGATATAGAAATCCCTGTTTTCAAAACCATAATCCCGGGTTTTGAAATAAACGGAGAATTTGATGAATATTCAAGAATAAGTAAAAGACAATATAATAATTTCAAAACAATTTTTAGGGATTAATGCTGCTTGTTAAGAAAAACAGCCCATGGGCTATTTCCCCTTGAGAATATCAAGGAATCGTTTTGCCCACGGAGATGCCGCAGCAATAAGGTCAGGTGAAATGCAAGCCAGAATCTGAAAAGAATGCTTTCCCTTATCGTATTGAGTTTTGGTTTTACAATATTTTGTTGCCTTTGACAGTGATTTGTATATATTTTTTCTGTCAACAGATTCAATCTCTTTTTCCTGAGAGGGCAGGGCATTTTCATTGAATCCTTGTTTAAAAAAGCCTTGCAGAGCTTTCCTGTCGGCAAGGAACCAGGCTTCCATACATTGAACCATCAAATGGCAATCTTTATCTCTACCTCTATATGGTTTCTCCCACTGGTCACCTTGACACTTTTTTAAGTGCTGCCACGGTTTCCAGCAAGAGGGGCAGTTGTCCTGTCTGCAATTAGCAGCTACAGGTGCCTCACTATCCACAAGAACCAATGCATCCTCACCTGATTGTATGGCCATGCAATAAGATTTGTATGCGTTTTGTCTGCTTCCGCAGGCAACAATTCTCGGCATTTTTCCTTTTAGAGAAGCAACCTTTTTTAAAAACTCTGAAAAACCTTTACGACAAGCAATCTTGAGCCCTTTTGAATCTCCCCCTCCTTCGACGTAAAGTTTCACCAACGTGTTCCTCCTATTTCACCTTGTGTCCAAAGTTGTCCCAATCGATATTTTTCAAGCCAAGGCTGAAGTTTTTCAGAGTTCAACCTGGTCAATGTTGTTCCAGTTTCGGTTTTTTCAGCCACAAGAACCGATTCAGGCTGATCCGTCATGGCATCAACCAATATATCCGAATGGGTAGTAATGATGAGCTGACAACGACTGGATGCTTCTTTCATAAGTTCTGCAAGGGTTGGAATAATATCCGGGTGGAGCCCGAGTTCCGGTTCCTCAATGCAGATCAATGGCGGCGGTGCTGGATGGCAAAGAAGAGCAAGCATACAAAGATAACGAAGGGTGCCGTCAGAAAGCCTGGTTGCTGGCACGGTAAACCTGCCTTCCTGAAAAAAAACCTGGACAGTACCCCCTTCAATGCGGACATCGTAATCATCAATGCCCTCGTAAAGGGCCTGTAGAGCTTCCAGTAATTGCTGTTTAACACCAGGTTCCTGTCGAAGACGGTTCAGAACCAGACCAAGGTTGCTGGCGTCTGGCTCTAAAAAGTCGTTGGGAAGATCTGCTCTTTGGGGGATGCGGGGAATCGTATAACGTCAAAAACTCCATTCCCTGTAAAGCCTGATCCTGCCAAAGTTTTGAGCTAGATAGGTAAGCTCTGGATATTGATCGGGATCCCGGCGTTGTGAAAGAATTGATTTTTCCAGATCAATGTCTTCCTGTCGTAATTCACGTTTTGACTCTTTTACATTAAGCGTGGGGTGTCCTTTGTTGAAATGATAGAAAAAATATGGATTTATGTGATTTTCATCAACCGGATTTTCATTTTCAATTTTTTCATCAACAATTTCAAACCGCTGATTGATTGCAGTAAAATCAAGAAGATACCGCAGTCTTTGAGGCCCTTCAGGATAGTCAATGAGAGCTTCTAAAGATGCAACAGGTGTGCCCTGTGCACCTTTCCATAGCCAGTCACTAACACCGCCGCCTTCACGAATCGGTTTCAATAATTGTTCCGGTGCACTTCTCAACAGGTCTATAGATTCCAACAGGTTTGACTTTCCTGAGCCATTAGGGCCTATAACAATGTTTAATTTTTTTAAGGTGACAGACGCTGAATTGTCGCCAAAACTTAAAAAATTGTTCAATTTGATGGTATGGATCAATTTACCTCTCCCCTTTCGATAAATGGCTATGGAGCGTATTGGCATTTACGCCTGGAGCTGCCAGTAAAAAAATAAAATATAATAACTTACTGGAATCCTTTTGCATAAGAATTTATATAGAAATTTGTTAAAGAAGGAGTCAATAACGCTTAAAAATAAAATAGACCTCTATTATTGTCACTGCAAGGAACCAAAGACACTATCAAATTTCAGATTAATCCATTATTTCTGATTCCCAAAAAAAGTCAACCCAAATTTTTTTGATATTTTTATTTTTTCACCGCCCTGTCTATCAATTCTTTGGCATTTTCAATAGTTTTACTGCTTATTTTCTCGCCTGACATCATTCTTGCTATTTCAAGAATTTTTTCATTTTCGGAAAGTTTTTTAATTGTGGTTTTTGTTCTTTTGCCCTGTATTTTTTTTTCTATATAATAATGATGATCTGCAAACTTGGCTATCTGGGTGAGGTGGGTTATGCAGATAATCTGACAGTTTTGTGAAAGAGCCTTTATTTTTTCTCCTGTTTTTTCTGCTGCTTTTCCGCCTATCCCGGCATCAGCTTCATCAAAAATAATTGTGGAAACCTTTTCTGTGGAGGCTGTTGCTGATTTGATTGCAAGAATCAGCCGTGAAAGTTCTCCTCCTGAGGCTGTTTCAGAAATAGGCTTTGGCTGCTCCCCAGGGTTGGTTGAAATCAGAAATTCAATTTTGTCCATTCCTGTTTCGCTGATTAAGCTTTTATCTGATTTGCTCTTTATATAAAATCGGGCATGGGGCATTGCAAGTTCATGAATGGATTCTGTTATTGTTTTTTCCAGTTTTAAAGCCGCTTTTTTCCTTGCATTGCCCAGTTTTTCAGCCAGAAAAAAAAGTTTGGATTCTGTATTTTTCAGATTTTCCTCCAGCTTTTTTATTTCCTCGTTTATATTAGTATAGTCAAGGCTTTTTTTTTCTATTTTTGAATAATAATCAAGTACGCTTTTTATGGAACCCCCATATTTTTTTTTGAGCCTGTTTATAATCTCAAGGCGTTGTGTCACATATAAAAGTCTTTCTTCATCATCATAAATTTCATTGGAATATGAATCAAGAGACTGACCAAGATCTTCTATTTCAGCAAAAACAGAATTTATCTGCTCAAGAAAGGGCTTAAAATTTGTGTCAATTACAGATGCTGATTCCATATCTTTTTTTATTGATGAAATAATCTCATAAAGAGAATTGTTTCCTGAATATAATTTGTCTGATGAACCTGATGCAATTTCTATAAGTTTTTTTGCATTTGTAAGTTTTTTAAGCTCTTGTTCAAGAATGATATCTTCATTTGGGTCTTCAATCTCTGCACGCTCAATTTCATCTTTCTGGAATAAAAAAAGTTCAAAATCTTTTTTAAGCTGTTTTTTTTCATTTTCCAGTCTTTCCAGAGCTGACATAAATTCTGACATTAAAATAAAATGGTTACAGACTTTTTCCCTTTCTTTTTGAAGCTTTCCAAAATCATCAAGAAAAAAAAGATTGTTTTTTTCATCCATAAGGCTTTGATGTTCATGCTGGCCTGAAACAGATGCAATATTGCGGGTAATTTCATTTAAGGTCTGAGAAGTAACAAGCCTCTGGTTAATATAAATTTTATGGCGGTTGTTTTTTGCTATTATTCTTCTTATTATAAGTCCGTCATGGGAGTTAAGGTTATTTTGAGCCAGTTTTTCATATGCGGGTGATTTTTTATCTATTATAAATTGTGCCTCTATTTCTGCGAAATCTTCCCCTGTTCTTATAAGTTTGGAATTTGCCCTGTTTCCTAAAATCAGATTTATAGCATTTACAATTATAGATTTTCCCGCTCCTGTTTCTCCTGTAAGTATATTGAGGCCGCTGTTAAATCCAATTCTTATATCATCTATAATTGCAAGGTTTTTTATAGCGATTTCAGATATCATGATACCCCTGATTTTATTTAGATTTAATTAGTCTTTGCTTTGCTTGTGAAGGAATATATTCTATCGTGGTAAAAATGGCAATAATTGTGTGGTGTTATGGGTAAGTATTGAAAAAAATGGTTTTAGGTGCTGTCAAGGCAGGCAAGGCCTGCCTTTCAATAAAAAAGTAAAATTATCTTTTTAATTTAAAAGTTCATTTTGAAGCCATTTTTTTAACTCATCATCAAGGGCGTAAACTCCATTGATATTTCCTACAGATTTAAGAAATCTTTCCTTGTCTTCACCTGTAAGTGGATGCTCAAAAAGCTCAACAGCTTCTTCAATGGATCTTTTCATAAGATATATTTTTGGGGGGTCGTCCCATGTGTTGACTACAAAGTAGTATGATATGTCCTGCTTGCCTCTTATCACATAAGGAACTCCACCTGGACGCCAGTTGCCGCCCCATTCAAGATAAAGACCTATTGCATCTTCAGGTGTAAGATCCCAGTCTATCTGGTTTATTATATCAGTTTCTTTTTTTAATTCGTCTAAAGTCATGGAATCTCCTTATTAATAATAATTTTAACTTTTCAGTTTAAACTGGAAAGGCTGCTGCATTTTTATCTTTCAGCAAACAGACTTTTTTCCGGTTCTTCAGTTGACATAAGTACTTATAATTTTATAAAAAAGCAATTTTTGTGCCATTTATAAAGAGCAGTGTAACTCTTTAAAATAGTCTCATTAATAGAGAAACAGGTCAAATATTGATACAAAATTGTATCAATAGTGAGACGCTTTTGTAAGGTATCTTTGTTTGTGAAACTTTTATATATCAAACAGGCCAGATGATTCACCAGAGTTTTTTTAAACCTGTTTTTTTGGCATGTATTTTGATTATATGCTGACAATATTTAACCGAACTTTGGAGTCTGTATTGAAACCTGAAAATAAAAATATATTAAAAGTGCTTGAATTGTCAAAAGAAATGCTTTTACTGGCAGATAATGGGGACAAGTACAGGAAGGATACAGGCTGCGGTATAGTTTATGGTGTTTTAAGGGACTACAGCTATAAACTTAGAGCCCTTGCCGAAGAAGAAATTCTTATCCATTATAAAAAAGGCTCATGGGACGGGGATGATTCTGTAATAGAAAAGATTCTTAATTGAAATAATCCAAAGAGTAATTTTATAAATTAAGTTTTTGTTTATTTTGTAAGAAACTTGTGTTTTATATTGAATATATTATATTCAGGGGTTCATGGTTTAAAAAATGGATGTTTTTAAATGTGTTTTATGTGATAATATTGTGGAAGTTCTCAGAAACGGAAAAGGTGATCTTGTATGCTGCGGTAAGATTATGGAAAAAATCAGGGAAAATACCAGGCCTTACGTTAATGAGAAATTTACTCCTGTTTTGAAAAAAACAGATTCTGGACTTCTTGTAACTGTTGGAAATCTTGACAATCCGGGGAACAAAGAACATTTTGTTGAATGGATTCAGGTTGATACTGAAGATGGAAAGAGCTTTAGAAAGTTTATTTCCAAAGGTGAAAAGCCTTGTGCCGAGTTTCCGGTAAAAGACGAAAACATTGTTGCAGGACAATACTGTAATCTTAATGGATTATGGAAAGTTGAGGTATAATAATGCTAAATGAAAAAGTTGAAAAAGCTTTGAATGATCAGTTGAATGCGGAAAGTTTTTCTGCATATCTTTATCTTTCAATGTCTTCTTATTTTGAATCTCTCAATATGAAAGGTTTTGCCACATGGATGAGAGTTCAGGCGGAAGAAGAGTATGTTCATGCAAAGAAATTTTATGATTTTATCCTTCAAAGAGGCGGCAGGATTCGTTTAAAAGGGTTTGAAGACCCTCAGACAGACTGGGACTCTCCTGAAGATGCTTTTGCCGGCTCTTTGCATCACGAAGAATATATTACCAGCAGAATAAATTCTCTTATGAATATAGCCATTGAGGAAAAAGATCATGCCACCCAGATTTTTCTTCAGTGGTTTGTTACAGAGCAGGTTGAAGAAGAAGATAATGTAGGCTCTGTTCTTTCCCAGATAAGAATGATGGGTGAAACAAAAAACGGTTTGTATATGCTTGACAGAGAGTTGGGGCAGAGAAGTCTGGAAGAACCTGATTCCGAATAGACCATATTAATATGAGGAGGTTTGTTATGACCAAATGGAAGTGTAATGCCTGCGGATACCAGCTTGAAGCTGAAATGCCGCCTGAAAATTGTCCGGCTTGTAAACAGAAATGTGAATTTATTGATAATACCTGCTATACTCCTGATTGTTATTTTGAAGGAAAAGATAATCGTATCGGAAATAAACAATCAAAGGAATAGCTGTTTTGCCGGCTTTGGAAACAGTTTACAAAAATTTTTTTTAAAATATTTAAACCGGCGGCAGTTTTGCGGCCGGTTTTTTTATTGTTTGATAAATTTAAGGAAATAATCAATATTATTAATTTTAACAATGAGGGGTCTTTATGGATGTAGTATTACTTTCGAGGCTGCAATTTGCCTCAACCACTCTTTTTCATTATTTGTTTGTGCCTCTGACACTGGGATTATCCGTAATAGTTGCCTATATGGAAACTAAATATGTCAGAACAAAAGATCCTGTATATCTTTCAATGACAAAATTCTGGGGAAAACTTTTTCTCATAAATTTTGCAGTTGGTGTTGTTACAGGTATTACTCTTGAATTTCAATTCGGGACAAACTGGTCAAGATACTCTTTTTATGTAGGAGATATTTTTGGATCACTTCTTGCAATTGAAGCAACTGTAGCATTTTTTCTTGAATCAACTTTTATTGGAATATGGATTTTTGGCTGGAAAAAATTGTCAGCCAAAGCCCATGCTTTTGTAATGTGGCTCGTTGCAATAGGCGGCAGTGTCTCTGCCATATGGATTCTTATCGCCAATGCATGGATGCAGCATCCTGTCGGGTATACCATAAGAAACAGCCGTGCTGAATTAACAGACTTTTTTTCTGTCATTACCCAGCACTTTGCAATTTTAACTGTTATTCATACACTCGCAGCCGCTTATGTTGTTGGTTCTTTTTTTGTAATGGGAATAAGTGCCTGGCATCTTCTTAAAAAGAACAATACTGACTTTTTTACAAGATCTTTTAAAATAGGCCTGACCCTTGGTATTATAGGAACTGTTCTTGTTGTTGCAGAAGGTGATTTTCATGCAGTTGATGTTGCAAAAGTTCAGCCTGCAAAGCTTGCTGCAATGGAAACCCACTGGAACACAGAGAAAAGGGCTCCTGTTTTTTTATTTGCATGGCCTGATGAGGAAAATGAAAAAAATATTATCGAAATAGGAAAAATACCCGGGGTCTTGAGTTTTCTTGCCCACCATGACATTAATGCTCCTGTAACAGGACTCAAGGATTTTCCAAAAGATGAAAGACCTCCTGTTGCTATTGTATCAATAGCATTTAAAATTATGGTTGGTCTGGGTTTTTATTTTCTTGGAGCTATGGCACTTGGCTTTTTTTTCAGGAATAAGCTTACTGAAAAAAGATGGTTTTTATGGCTTATGGTCTTTTCAATTCCTCTTCCATTTATTGCCTGTGAATTTGGCTGGGTACTTGCAGAAATGGGAAGGCAGCCCTGGATTGTTTACGGACTTGTAAAAAGTTCACAAGCAGCCTCTCCTGTATCAGCAGGCCAGGTTCTTGCATCTCTCACAGGCTTTATAGTTTTATACGGGCTTCTTGGTGCGGCAGGATTTTATATGATATTTAAAAATGCAAAAAAAGGGCCTTCGGCACTGCATTAAACATAAATTTTGGAGGAATCAATGGTATTAGAAACAATCTGGTTTTTTCTCTGGGGACTCTTGTGGGCGGTTTTTTTTGTAACCGATGGTTTTGATTTAGGTATAGGAACTATCTATCCCTTTCTTGGAAAAAACGATGAGGAAAAACGAATAATGATAAATTCTCTCGGCCCTTTATGGGACGGGAATGAAGTATGGCTTATAACAGCCGGGGGAGTTACTTTCGCAGCTTTCCCTCTGGTATATTCAGTAATGTTTTCAACTCTTTATACCCCGCTTATGCTTATTCTTTTTGCCTTGATAATAAGGGGTGTGTCTTTTGAATTCAGAGGGCTTTCTGAAAAAAAATCATGGAAAGGAATATGGGACACCACTATTTTTGCGGGAAGTTTTTTACCTTCACTTCTTTTTGGTGTTGCCTTTGCAAATATATTTCAGGGTATTCCAATAGATGGGAAGGGCATAATGCATGGAAATCTTTTTACCCTGCTAAATCCTTATGGAATAATTGGGGGGCTTTTATTTGTTTCTCTTTTTGTGGTACACGGGCTTTTATGGATTTGTATCAGAGGTGTTGGAGAGCTTGAAGAAAGAGCAAAAAAGATTGTTGGTTATGCATGGATTGCAGAGCTTTTACTTGCCCTTGGTTTTCTTGGCGCAAGTTATGTTTATACAGAACTTTATGATAATTATTTTAAATACCCTGTATTATGGATTATTCCCATATTTGCGGCAGTTTCTCTTCTTCTTGTAAGAGTGTTTATTTGGAAAAATAAATTTTTTGCAGCCTGGGGATTTTCTGCATCTTCCATATTTTTCTGTACTTTTTTTGGTGTAGCCGGTCTTTTCCCAAATCTTTTTCCTTCATGTATAAATCCAGAGTTCAGTCTGACTGCATTTAATGCCTCATCAAGCCCGCTGACACTAAAAATCATGCTTGGTGTTGTTATTGTCTTTATTCCCATTGTAATTGCATATCAGTTTTTTGCATATAAAATGTTCAGTACAAAGGTTGATACTGATGATTTTACATATTGATTGAATTTTTTTGATAAAAAAAGCGGGGAGTTTTTTATTCCCCGCTTTTTATTTTTTGTAAGTTTATATTGGAAAGAATGAATCTTTTTCAGCCTATTTTCTGCATCTTCCATATTTTTTATGCACTTTTTTTGTGGCAACAGGTCTTTTCTTCATCTATAAATCCAGAGTTTAAGTCTGACTGCATTTAATGCCTCATCAAGCCCTTTGACACTAAAAAAAATCATACTTGGTGTTGTTATTGTCTTTATTCCCATTGTAATTGCATATCAGTTTTTTTCATTTAGGAATGCCAGTACAAAGATTGATACTGATGATTTTACATTTTTTTGATAAAAAAAAAGCGGGGAGTTTTTTTCTCCCCGCTGAAGGTATAATATATTTTTAATTTTAATCTATATTATTATTTTTTTCTTTTTCTGGCAACTCCTGCAAGGCCAAGAAGACCAAGACCAAAAAGAATCATTGTTGCAGGCTCTGGAGTTGCTGTTATCTTGAAGCTTGTTTTCATATTGGAAATCATAGGTTGTTGATTCCCTGAATGCTCTGGAGTTACGAATCCATATGCCTCATCATCAGGGGAAAGACCAAGGATAAATTTTTCGTCATCACCAAGTTTAACAAAGCCTTCAACCTCGAAATCAAGAAAATATCTATAACCAGTGTCAGGAATTTCTATTTCCTGTGTAAAACTGTCAAAATTGCTGATGTAAAAAATGTCATCAGGATGGTTTAACCATCTAATTGGATTCTCATAATTAGAATTATAATAGAATGTCCCAAAATTCACAGTTTCTTGAAATATGATATCGAAGGTTTTTGTAGAAGATACCCATTCAGAAGAGCCTTCAGGTTTAAGTTTCAGCTGTGAAGACAAAACAGCAGTCTTTAAAGTACCGAAAGCTCCAAAGGAATTACTATGTGTTAAAGTTGGGCCTGTAACCTCCTGATTCAAAGATGTTTGTCCACTAAATGAATAATCTGCTACCTGTATATATGACTGCCCATCACCAAATTTAGTACCCCATTTTATTTTTGTCGCCCAGTTATTGTACGCACTGTTTGGAACGTCATCACTTATAATTCCTACTCCTGTATAGCTTGAAAAACCATATTGAAGATCATAATCCCAGTTTTGAATTGGTGCTGCTGATGCTGTGACTGAAAATCCAAACAAGCATAAAAAGAATATACTTGTTATCAATAAAAATCTTTTCATTATAACACTCCTTTTATTAAATTATTTTACCGAAAAAAATTCCGGTTTTTTAAATAAACTTATAACCATTTTTAAATTTTAACTGTTTTTTTTATAATGTCAATAAATTTTTACTTATAAAGTTTAAGAAAAAGAAAGGTAATAATTTTTAATAAAAAAAGCGGGAAGTTTTTCTTTCTTCCCGCTTGGATAGGCTAAATTTTATTTTGATTCAAGATTTATTTTTTTCTTTTTCTGGAAAAGCCTGCAAGGCCAAGAAGTCCAAGTCCAAAAAGAATCATTGTTCCAGGCTCTGGAGTAGCACTGGTAGCAGTGATCTTGAAATATGTGGCTATGTCAGTGTTTTGGTCTTCTGGTGTTACAAAACCACGAGCATTATCCCATTCAGGGGTCCCTTCAACAAGGCCAACAAGCTCTTTTTCCAATATAGTAAGAGGGTTAAAAGCCGGAACAATAAATTCAAGTGTATATTTGTATCCATCATACTCGCCAATATACTGGGAGAAGCTTTCATAATTTTCTATATAAAAGATGTCAGCAGGATGAGGTCCATTGTTATCAGTTTCTATAAATTTTATGTCAAATGTTCTTGTGAATGTAGGTAGTGGCGAACCCGCAGGAGGATTTGGGGTCAAAATCATTTGTGAAGACAGAGTGGCAGTAGTCAGGTAATCAGTCCCAATTTGCTGTACAAAATTTTCATGTGTTATGGTTGTAGCATCAACATTAGTATTTACAGGGGTTGTGCCTGTAAAGCTGTAGTCGTATACTTGAAGGGCTGACTGTAAACCATTTGGGTTGCTGCCGCTGGTTGAAGGTATTCCCCACTGCAATCTTGTAGAAAAATCATTATAGCTTGTATTTGGAATGCTTCCTGCTATCTGTCCTTCTGGTGTATTGTTTCCTTGGAATGTAGAAAATCCATATTGAAGATCATAACCCCAGTCAAAAGGTGCCGCTGATGCTGTTGATGAAACAGATAAAAATAATAAACTAATAAAACCTGATAATAGCAAAAATTTTTTCATGTTAAACTCCTTTAATTTTTAATTTTGTCAGGATTTCACTGACATTTTAATTTGGAACAAACCCTGTGTCTGTTCTGAATTTAAAATAAATTTTTTTAAAAGTATACTTGTCTTTTTTTTATATGTCAAGCTTTTTTTGTATTAAATAAAATTTTTTATGAAAAAATTTAGGAATAAAAAAATAATGATGGCTGAGGGACAGGGATTCGAACCCCGATAAGCGGAGTCAGAGTCCGCTGTCTTACCATTAGACCATCCCTCAGGATTTAAAAATTTTTTATATCTATATCATTATATTGTCAAGAAATTTCTATCCTCTGTTTTCTCTGATCCATAAAACAGCCTTGTTTATTCTTTCAATACTTTTTTTTCTGCCTGCGAGAACCAGAGTTTCATGTATCTCTGCGCCATGGGCTATGCCTGTTATTGCAACCCTTAAAGGTTTTGCAAGTTTTGGGAATTTTATTTCATGCTTTTTCAGAACAAAGTTGAAAGCATTTTCAATAGTTTCCTTTGTAAATTCTTCAGAAGTTTCTATTTTACTTTTAAAATCTTCAAGTAAGGCAATGCTTGAAGTCTTAAGGTTTGCTTTGGCAGTTTCAGGAGAGTATTCAAAATCATCAGTAAAATATACTCTTATTGAATTTTCAAGCTCCAGAAGTGTTTTTGATCTTGATTTATAAATATCTACGGCCGTAATTAATTTTTCATGGTCTTTAACCTTAAAATCTTGAAAAATAAGCTTTGCAAGAAAACCGCTGTCTGATTTCTGGATATGTTCGGCATTTATACTCAACATTTTTTCACTGTCAAATACACCAGGAGAACGTCCTATATTTTTCAGGGAAAATTTTTCAATGAGTTCTTCTCTTGAAAAATATTCCTGATCTCCAAATGACCAGCCCAGTCTTACAAGGTAGTTTATAACCCCGTCAGGTAGAAACCCCTTTTTTTTATACTGTAAAATACTCATTGCCCCATGTCTTTTGCTGAGGCGTTTTTTATCCTCTCCAAGGACCATTGGAACATGACCAAATTCAGGCGGCTGTTCTTCAAGGGCATGATAAACAGCAATCTGTTTTGGTGTATTGCTTACATGATCATCCCCTCTTATTACAGGATTTATGCCCATGGTAAGATCATCTATTGTAACAGCAAAATTATATGTGAATCCACCGTCACTTCTTTGTATTATGAAATCATCAATTTCCTTCCAGGGAACAATTATATTTCCTTTTATTATATCCTTGATTACACAATCCCCTGTAAGAGGAGCCTTTATTCTCAAGACGGCATTTTTTGTTTTTTCAATGCCTTTATCACGGCAGGCTCCGTCATATTTTGGTTTGCGTCCTTCTTTTCTTGCCTTTTCTCGCATGGATTCAACATCTTCCTTTGAGCATGTGCAATAATATGCAAGACCTTTTTTTATAAGAATATCAGCGTATTTTTGATATTCTTCTGTTCTTTTTGTCTGGTAAAAAGGCCCTTCATCATAATCAAGTCCCAGCCATTGCATGGACTCAAGTATTTCCTGTTCAGATTCTTTTGTTGATCTTTCCCTGTCTGTATCTTCAAATCTTAAAATAAATTTTCCTTTGTTTGCTCTTGCGTAAAGCCAGTTGTAAATTGCTGTTCTGGCACCACCCACATGAAGGGCTCCAGTTGGGCTGGGTGGAAATCTTGTAATTATTTTATTATCCATTGTTTTTTCTTTCCAAATTTCTATTCAGGTTTTGTTATCTCCCGCCTCTTGGAACATTGAAAAAGAGGTCAGAAAATAATTAAGCATCTGTTCCAGTTTATACCGAACAGTTTCTTTTATTATATTGAAGAAATATATCCATGTTTTTTACTTTTATACAAGATTTTATTGCCTGTTTACCTTTATATATATTAAGGTTTTTTTGTCAGGTTAAAAAAAATTTTGTAAATTTAAGGATAATTTTTAAAATATCCTATTGAAAAAATTGACTGATAATGTATAGATAGTTCGCTTGGTATCAATTTAAGCTTGTCTTTCTTTTATGACAGCTTGATGAATTTAATATTTAGTTTTGAAATACAGTTTAAATTTACAGGAGTAAATAATGGCAGTTCCAAAGAGAAAAACATCAAAATCACGCAGAGATAAGCGTAGAACACATCAGAAAGTCAAGGCGCCAAATCTTGGTGCTTGCCCTGAATGCGGAGAAGCAAAGCGTCCTCATGCAGTATGCACAAGCTGTGGTATGTATAAAGGACGTATGGTTCTGGGTGGTAACGACGATATTTGAAAATAAATCGGATTTAAATAAAGAGAGGTAATTAATGTCCCTTGTTGATAAATTAAAATCTATTATTGCTGAAAAGCTTGAAGTGGATATTGAAAAGGTTGTTCCGGAAGCTTCTTTTATAAATGATCTTGGAGCCGACTCACTAAAGATAGTAGAGTTGATGATGACTCTGGAGGATGAATTCGATATTGAGATTTCTGATGAAGAGGCTGAAAAACTTGTCACAGTAGAGGATGCTGTGGGATATCTTGAAAAAATTTTATAGATGGGATGAACCCGAATTCTTTAGCTAAAGTAGTTGTTACAGGTATAGGGGTTGTTTCTCCTGTTGGTACAGGAATAAATGAATTCTGGAACTCCATTGTTTCAGGACACTCCGGGATTTCAAAAATAACAGGATTTGATACCCTCAATTTTCCTGTGTCTGTGGCAGGTGAAGTAAAAAAATTTTCAGGGGAAGATTATATTGAGAAAAAAGACTCAAAAAATCTTCCTTTATCTATTTTATATGCTGCTGCATCTGGGAAAATGGCTCTTGAAAATGCAGGACTTTCGCCTTCTTTTTATAATGAAGACAGATTTGGTATTTTTTCAGGCAATGGTGCAGGAGGCTTTGATTGTGCAGAAAAAGCTTCTTTGAGAATGTTTGAAAAAAAGGGATTTAGATTAAGTCCATATTTTATTCCGTATTTTCTGCCAAACATGGCTGCTGGAATAATGGGGCTTCTTCTTAACGTGAAAGGCCCTGTTCTTACTTTTTCCAATGCCTGTGCCTCAGGAGGCAGTGCTGTTGGAGAAGCCTGGCTTAGAATAAGGCATGGTCTTCTTGATGGAGCTCTTGCCGGAGGAACTGAGGCTGTTATTACACCCTTGTTTCTTGCAGGATTAAATTCAATGAAAGCACTTTCAAAAAATAATGACCCCCTGTCTGCTTCAAGACCTTTTGATGCCATGAGGGATGGCTTTGTGGCAGGTGAAGGCAGTGCTTTTCTTGTTCTTGAAAATGAGGAAAAAGCTCTTTCAAGGGGAGCTTATCCCCTTGCTGAAATTGCAGGATACAGCATAAAAAATGAAGCATGGCATATTGCAGCACCATATCCAGACGGGGATGAAATGGCAAAGGTTATGAAGACTGCTGTTGAAAGTGCTGGTATATCTCCTGAAAATATTGATTACATAAACGCACATGGAACATCTACAATTCTGAATGATAAATATGAAACCATGGCTGTAAAAAAAGTTTTTGGCTCTCATGCCCGGAAACTTAAGATTTCATCAACAAAATCCATGACAGGACATCTTTTGGGAGCAGCAGGTGCTGTTGAAGCTGCTGTTGCTGTTATGGCAGTAAAAGAGGGTATTATTCCGCCGACTATAAATCTTGTTAATAAAGATTCAGATTGTGATCTTGATTATGTGCCTTTTAAGGCTGTAAAAAAAAATATTGATTTTTCAATGTCCAATTCCTTTGGCTTTGGAGGAATAAATACTTCACTGGTTTTTAAAAAATATTAAAAATATCTGGCGGGGGAAAATTATGGGTGAATCAATAATTATCGGGTGTGATCACGCAGCTTATGATTTAAAGCTTATTCTTGTTGATTTTCTTGAAAAGGAAAATTTTAATGTAAAGGATGCCGGAACAAATTCATCTGAATCAGTTAATTATCCTGATTATGCAAAAATTGTTTCTACAGCTGTTATTGAAAAAAATCCCGAAAGGGGAATATTGCTTTGCGGAACAGGGCTTGGGATGTCCATGGCAGCAAACAGAAATCATGGTATAAGGGCTGCTTTATGCAATGATGTTTTTTCTGCAAAAATGAGCAGGCTTCATAATGATTCAAATATTCTTGTAATGGGTGCAAGGGTTGTAGGAGATATTCTTGCAATGGAAATTGTTAAAACATGGCTTTATACCGGATTTGAAGGGGGAAGACACCAGTCCCGCCTTGATCTGTTCTGATTTTTTTGGTTATAGTAAATATTTTTGTATATTGTTTTCATGACTTGGGATAAAAGAATTTTTATCCCGTTATTTGAATAGCTGCTATTAATGAGGCTCAAAAAGAATACAGTAGCCATTGCGTTTTAAATTTAAAATTTATGATTTAAGGAGGAAATAGTGGATCTTGAAATAATTGGAAAAACAGACCCTGAAATTTTTGATGCTATAAAGAATGAAACTCTCAGGCAGACTGAAAACCTGGAACTTATAGCCTCTGAAAATATTGTTAGCCCTGCTGTAATGGAGGCTCAGGGATGTCTGATGACCAACAAATATGCTGAAGGTTATCCTGCCAAAAGATATTATGGCGGCTGTGAATGCGTTGATATTGCAGAAAATCTTGCTATATCAAGGGCAAAAGAGCTTTTTGATGCAGAATATGTTAATGTTCAGCCCCATTCAGGCTCACAGGCCAACATGGGAGCTTACTTTGGATTTATAGAACCTGGAGACAAGGTTCTTGGAATGGATCTTTCACATGGTGGACATCTTACACACGGAAGCGGTGTAAATTTTTCAGGAAGACTTTTTTCCTTTTCCCATTATGGAGTTTCAAAGGAAACAGGCACTATTGACTATGATGAAGTTGAAAAAATGGCAAAGGAAATAAGACCGAAAATGATAGTGGCTGGAGCCAGTGCCTATCCAAGAATAATAGATTTCAAGAGATTTGCTGAAATAGCTGCTGAGGTCGAGGCTTTTTTTATGGTTGATATGGCACATATTGCAGGACTTGTTGCAGCAGGAGAACATCCTTCACCTGTTTCTTATGCAGATGTTACCACTACTACAACCCATAAAACATTGAGGGGCCCCAGAGGAGGTCTTATTTTGTCTGGAAAAGATCTTACCTCAAGGATTAACAAACAGATTTTTCCGGGTATTCAGGGTGGCCCGCTTATGCATGTAATTGCTGCCAAAGCTGTATCTTTTAAAGAAGCATTGACCAGTGAATTCAGAAAATACCAGAAACAGGTTGTAAAAAATGCCGGAGTTCTTGCAGGTGTTTTGAAAGATTCTGGACTGGATCTTGTTTCAGGGGGAACGGACAATCATCTAATGCTTCTTGACCTTACTTCAAAAGGGCTTACAGGAAAGGATGCTGAATCTGTTCTTGGAAGAGCATATATTACTGTGAATAAAAATACTGTCCCTTTTGAAACAAGAAGCCCTTTTGTTACAAGCGGAATAAGAATAGGAACTCCTGCTCTTACAACAAGAGGAATGAAGGAAAAAGATATGGAACAGATTGGCTCATGGATAGCAGATCTTATAGCCAACTGGGAAAATGACAGTCTTATTTCAGATATAGGCATGAAAGTTAAAAAATTTGCAGCTGATTTTCCTCTTTTTGCCGGTTAAATCAGGAGATTAAAATGCATACAAGGCCTTCCTGGGATGAATATTTTATAGAGATAACCGAGCTTGTGTCTAAAAGAACAACATGCCTCAGAAGAGCTGTTGGAGCCGTTATAGTAAAGGACAGGCATATTCTGGCTACAGGATATAATGGGGCGCCATCAGGCGTAAGACATTGTATTGAAACAGGATGTCTCAGGGAGAAGCTCAATGTTCCCTCAGGCGAGAGGCATGAATTATGCCGGGGAACACATGCAGAGCAAAACGCCATAGTGCAGGCAGCCAAACATGGCATCTCAATAGATGGAGCAGATATTTATGTCAATACAAAACCATGCTCCATATGCTCTAAAATGATAATTAATTCAGGTATAAAAAGGGTTTGTTATCTTGGAGATTATTCAGATCCCATGTCAGAAGAAATGATGAGAGAGGTTGGCATTGAAATGATAAGATTTACTCCTGCTGGAGAAAAAAAATGAGATGTCCGTTTTGTTTTGAGCTCGAAGATAAGGTAATTGATTCCAGGCTTGCAAAAGATGGTTATTCCATAAGACGCAGACGGGAATGTCTTGGATGTTTAAAAAGGTTCACTACATATGAAAAGATTGAGCAGATTCCTCTTATGATTGTTAAAAAAGACGGCCGCAGGGAAGAATTTTCAAGGGATAAGCTGAGAACCGGTATTTTAAGGGCATGTGAAAAGAGAAATATAAGTATTGATACAATAGAACAGTTTATAGATGAATTTGAAATGGAGTTAAATGAAAAGGACTCAAGGGAAATTCCTGTAGAGGATATAGGTGAAAAGGTTATGGAAAAACTCCATGAACTGGATGAGGTTGCTTATGTCAGGTTTGCCTCTGTTTACAGGGAGTTTAAAGATGTAAACGATTTTGTAAATGAGCTCAGGCAATTTTTAATGCCTGAAAAGCGTGGGTAGAGATTTTTATGACAGCCAATGAAACATTTATGAAAGAGGCATTATCCCTTGCTTCAAAAGGAAGAGGTTTCACAGCTTCAAATCCTCTGGTTGGTGCTGTTTGTGTAAAGGATGGACAAATAACAGGGCGGGGATTCCATGAAAAATATGGAAGTCACCACGCAGAGGTAAATGCCATAAATGATGCAGGTAAAAATGCCCTTGGCTCAGATCTTTATGTTACACTTGAGCCGTGTAACCACCATGGAAAAACACCGCCGTGTACAGAAAAAATTCTTGAGTCTGGTATAAAAAGGGTTTTTTGTGCAATGGAAGACCCTAATCCCGGGGTAAATGGGGGAGGAAATGAATTTTTAAGATCAAGAGGTATTGTTGTTAAAACAGGTTTGCTTGAAAAAGAAGCAATTGCTTTAAATCTTCCATTTATAAAATACATTACTCAAAAAAAACCTTATACAATATTGAAGCTTGCAATGACCCTTGATGGAAGGATTGCAACAAGAACCGGCGACTCAAAATGGATAACCAATTCAAAATCAAGACTATGGTCTCATAATTTAAGACATCAATGTGATGCTGTTCTTGTAGGCAGAGGCACTGTAGAAGCAGATGACCCTTCACTTACTGCAAGAATTGAAGGTAAAACAGCCTCGGAGCCTTTAAGGATTATTGCAGATTCCAGGCTTTCACTGTATGGAATGAAGAATCTTAAAATTTTTTCTGAAAAGATGAAATCAAAAACCATGACAGCCTGCTGCAAATCTGCTCCTGATGAAAGAAAATCTGAGTTTGAAAAAATGGGGGTAGATATTATTGAACTTCCTGAAAATAAAAATTCAATGGTGGACATGAAATCTCTTTTGTCTAAACTTGGGAAAATGGGTATTTCAAGTCTCATGATAGAAGGAGGCTCTGCTATTGCAGGCTCTTTTTTGAACAATGGCCTTGTAGATCAGATTGCTTTTTTTTACGGGCCTGAAATTATAGCCTGTTCAAAGTCTTATAGCGGTGTATCCGGTGATGGACCTGAAAAACTTGCCGATGCAGTAAAAATAAAAAATATAAAAACCCTGTTGTTTGATAATGATGTTCTTGTTCAGGGAAGGGTTTCAGGCAGCTTTTTTCATAACTCCGGTTTATTATGGCCTGTTTTTTATTGAAATTTTTAAATTGGTGATAATAATAGCTGTTATACTTAAATGGTTTGATGGAAAAATAAATGTTTACAGGAATAATAGAAGGATTTGGTACAATAAAAACCATCTCCGGAGCTGGAGAGGGTAAAAAGATGCAGATAGAATCCGATTTTGAACTTGATGACACTAAAATTGGAGACAGCATAGCTGTAAATGGTGCCTGCCTTACTGCTGTTAAAGTTTCCGGGAGGGTTTTTGAAGTTGATGTAAGTCCTGAAACAATGGATAAATCAACTTTCCCACAGTCAAAACCAGGTGACAGGGTAAATCTTGAAAGAGCTTTAAAGGTTTCAGGCAGACTTGACGGACATATTGTTTCCGGTCATATAGACGGAACAGGCACTATATCTTCGGTTGAAGAAAAAGGTAATGCAATTATTATAAGAATAAATGCACCTGAAAATATAATGAAATATATAATTGAAAAGGGTTCTGTAGCTGTTGACGGTACAAGCCTTACAATCAATTCATGGGGTGAAGGATTTTTTTCACTTGCTGTTATTCCTCATACAAGGAATTTGTCAACGATAGGCTCTAAAAAAGTTGGAGAAAGAGTCAATCTTGAATCTGATGTGATTGGAAAATATATAGAAAAACTTATTACAGGAAAGACAGCTCATTCAGAAAATAATGGGGGATTATCCATTGATTTTTTAAAAAACAATGGTTTCCTGTAGAAAAAGCGGGGTTTATGAAAAAATGCCAAGAATAAGTATAGAACAGGCCATTGAGGATATTAAAGCCGGAAAAATGGTTATTCTGACAGATGATGAAGGACGTGAAAACGAGGGAGATCTTACAATAGCATCTGAAATGGTTACTCCCGAGGTAATAAATTTCATGGCAAAATATGGCCGTGGGCTTATATGTATGTCTCTTACCGGAGAAAGGTGCAGGCAGCTAGATCTTCCCATGATGGTTGATAATAATACATCTGCACATGAAACAGCCTTTACTGTTTCAATAGAGGCAAGGGAAGGTGTTACAACTGGAATCTCTGCCGCAGACAGAGCTAAAACTGTTCTTACTGCAATTGCAGATAACGCCTCTTCCAGAGATCTTGTAAGGCCGGGGCATATTTTCCCTTTGAGAGCAAAGTCAGGGGGAGTTATTGTAAGGGCAGGCCATACAGAAGCCTCTGTTGATCTTGCAAGGCTTGCCGGATTTAAACCTTCAGGTGTTATATGTGAAATTATGGACGAAGATGGAACAATGGCCAGAATGCCTTCACTTGAAAAATTCAGTGAAGAACATAATATTGGAATCTGTACAATAGCCGAGCTTATTGGTTATAGACTTCAGAATGAATCTTTTGTTCATAGAATGGCTGAAGCTGTAATACCTACAGCCTTTGCCGGAGATTATAAATTTGTTGTATATGAAAACGAGATTGATGATTATCAGCATATAGCAATGATAAAGGGTGAGATAAACCCTGAAAAACCTGTTCTTGTGAGAGTACATTCCGAATGCCTTACAGGAGATATTTTTGGTTCCAGAAGGTGTGACTGCGGTGATCAGCTTGTGAAATCAATGCAGTTTATTGACAAGGAAGGTTCTGGAATTTTTCTTTATATAAGGCAGGAAGGACGTGGAATTGGTCTTGTGAACAAGCTTAAGGCATATGTTCTTCAAGATCAGGGCTATGACACAGTTGATGCAAATATCAAGCTTGGTTTTAAACCGGATTTGAGAGATTATGGTATAGGAGCCCAGATACTTGCCGATCTTGGTGTTAAAAAAATGAAACTTATGACTAATAATCCAAAAAAAATTATAGGCCTTGAAGGTTACGGGCTGAGTATTGTTGAACAGGTTCCAATAGAGATTGAGCCAAATGAATTAAATCATGGTTATCTCCAGTGTAAAAAACTCAGAATGGGCCATATGCTTAAAAAAGTAGGGGAATAATTTTTTTTAAAAAACTTTTAAATTCTTATAAAAGGAAAATATAAATGCCAAAAATTATTGAAGCAAGGCTTGATGCCTCTGGTAAGAAATATGCCATTATTGTTGCCCGATTTAATGATTTTATAACTGACAGGCTTACAGGTGGGGCAGTTGATGCCCTTACAAGGCATGGTGCAGATGATGAGAATATAGATATTATCAAAGTTCCAGGTGCTTTTGAGATTCCTCTTACAGCAAAAAAGATTGCAGAAGGAAAAAAGTATGATGCTGTCATTTGTCTTGGGGCTGTAATAAGGGGAGCTACTCCTCACTTTGAATATGTGAGCAGTGAGGCTGCAAAGGGTATTGCTGTTGTTTCTCTTGAAACAGGAATCCCAGTTGTTTTTGGAGTGCTTACAACAGATACCATTGAGCAGGCAATAGAAAGGGCTGGTTCAAAAGCTGGGAATAAAGGGGTTGAAGCTGCCATGTCAGCAATAGAAATGGCAAATCTTGTAACAGAGCTGTAATTTTGGTGTATTAATAAATGGGATATCGGCGTAAATCAAGGGAACTTTCCATGCAGGCTCTTTTCTACATGGATATAAGGCAAAGTTTTTCCCATGTAAGTCTTGGACTTTTTAAAAAATATCTTGCCCCTGGAAGCTCGGATTTTTTTGATTTGCTTTCAACTGGAGTTCTTGAAAAAAAAGATGAGATAGATCAGATTATTGAAAGCCATTCAAGTAACTGGCGTTTGCACAGAATGTCATGCGTGGATAGAAATATTTTAAGGCTTGCTGTTTATGAGCTTTATTATTGTTCTGATATTCCTGCAAAGGTGAGCATAAATGAAGCTATAGATATAGGTAAAAAATTTGGTACAAAGGAATCCGGCAGTTTTATAAACGGATTGCTCGACAGCATAAGAAAAAAAAATGATGAGAGGTTGGAGTAATATGATTTTAAAAGTAATGCCTGTTGGTCCGATAATGGCTAATTGTTTTATTCTGGGATGTGAAAAAACCAGAGAAGCTGTGGTTATTGATCCCGGAGATGAAGATGAAAGAATTCTTATGGTTCTGGCTGAAGATCAGTTGACAGTTAAATATATTGTTAATACCCATGGACATTTTGATCATGTTGCTGCAAACAGGCCTATGAAAGAAGCTACAGGAGCTGATATTCTTATTCATGAAGATGATTCTTTCATGCTTTCTGAACTTTCTGCAATGGGTGCAAGTTTTGGATTGAGAGTGGAAAATTCTCCTCCGGCAGATAAATTTTTAAAAGAAGGCGATATTATAAGTTTTGGCAATATTGATATGGAAATTTTACATACTCCGGGTCATTCACCGGGGAGTGTTTCTATTTATATAAAAAGTGAAAAACTGCTTTTTTCTGGAGATACTTTATTTGCAGGCTCAATTGGAAGAACTGATTTGCCAGGAGGCAATTACAAAGCTCTTATTTCAAATGTAAGAAATAAAATTTTTTCCCTGGATGATGATGTAAAAGTTTATCCGGGTCATGGGCCTGAAACAACAATTTTGGCAGAAAAAAGATTTAATCCTTTTTTTCAGTAATATAAAAACGAAATTTTTTAACTGTTCAGCTGAAAAACTGAGAAAAAAGCAATTTTGCTGAAATCAATGCATCAGCCTTTTCAATCTAAACTGAACAATTATTTTTATTCATCTTTTTCAGGATAGAGGACTTTAAGAATTTTATAAAAGGCAATTATTTTTCTGACATAGGTAACAGGCTCGTCTCCACGGGCATAACCATATCTGGTTTCTGAATGAAATTCTTTTTTCTTTAAAAGAGGAAGAATTAAAACCATATTGTGCCATTTGTCTGGATTAAGATTAAGGGATCTTGATATTTTTCTTGCATCATAAATATGACCCTGACCAATATTGTATGCTGCAAGTGCAATTTTAATCCGGTCTTTTTTTTCTGCCTTGTCAAAAATATCATATAATTTTTTAAGATATAATATACCTGCTTTTATATTTTCTTCGGGAGAGTAAACATTTGAAACACCAAGAGATTTTGCTGTAGAATGCATGAGCTGCATAAGACCTTTTGCCCTTGCATTGCTTTTTGCATTTCTGTTGTAATGGGATTCCTGATATATCTGAGCTGCTACAATACGCCAGTCAAGACCTGTTTCTTTTGAATATTGCTTTATCATTTTAATATATTCAGGAAGAGAATCTTTTATTCTTCTGTGAAATTTTCTAAGCTCCAGGTAATCAAACACATCAAGTTTATGAAAGTAATACTCTGAAAGTATTTTTATAAATTCTTCATCCTGAATATTATCAATAAACATATTTATCCTGAATCTCAGCTCATTGGCTTCTGGATGGACTCCAAATCCAATATTTGTTTTTTCTTTGATTTCATAGGTCATTGAAGCCTTTGGATAAAAATATCTCATGGTTCTTGCTGTGAGGTTGTCTGCGGCTGTAGCTGTAATTTTACCCTCTTGAATATTTTTGAATAATTCCATAACAGATATATTTTCAACTATATCAATTTTGAAGCTGTTTTGAGGCTGAATTTTTTTTAAAGGCGGTATGGCAGGGTTTTTAAATCCCAGAGTAATTTTATCATTTTTAATATCTTCAGGGGAGTTGATTTCTATATTATCCCTGTTTACAATTAGATGCCATGATACATTGATATATGGTTTTGAGTACCTGAGCATGGTTTTTTTGTAAAGATCCACTGGATTTGTTACTATAAGAATATCTGCTTTTTTTTGTAAAACAAGTTCCTCTGCCTTTTTAAAGGAATTGCAATAAATAAATTTAATTTTAAGAGAAAGCCTTGAAGCAAAAATTTCTGCAATATTGATAAAATAATCTGCTGGAGGACCGGGATAGCCTTTTTGTGGATTATATTTTACTATAGCTGCATTTAATATCCCTGATTTCTGGATTTTTTCAAAAAGGTGGCATTTTTTTTTTTGTCCTGATATGAAAGAATAAGAAATATAAACAGAGGTTGTAATTGATAGAATAAGAATAAATTCAATTATAAAATATATAAGGCTTTTTTTATTTTTTTTTTGCAAAATCAACCCCGATAAAATATTTCAGTCTTTTTTAAGCCCTCCTTAACTTAAAGTTTAAGATGAAGCTTGATTTAAAACAGAAAGAGTATAAACGGTTTTATTAAATTTTCAAACTATTATAAAAAATATCTTTAGAGTTATTGAATTTTAAACCTTGTTTTGTTAACTGACAGATATATTAGAAATGGTAATTGTTGATGAAAAGAAGAAAAACAAAAAAAATCAAACTGGGAAATATTGAAATAGGCGGAGATTCTCCAATAAGTGTTCAGTCCATGACAAATACTGATACAGCAGATGTTTCCTCAACAATAGCACAGATAAGAAGACTTGAAAATGCGGGCTGTGAAATTGTAAGGCTTGCAGTTCCGGGCAAAGATGCCGCTTCAAAACTTGATAAAATATGCAAAGAGTCAAAAATTCCCATTGTAGCGGATATTCATTTTGACTATAAACTGGCTCTTATGGCTGTCAAGGCAGGAGTTGACGGTCTCAGGATAAATCCGGGAAATATTGGAGCAAGATGGAAGGTTGAGGAGGTTGTAAAGGCGGCTGTTGACAGAAATGTTCCAATCAGGATAGGCGTTAATTCAGGCTCTCTTGAAAGAAAGCTTCTAAAAAAGTATAATGGTGCAACAGCCGAGGCAATGGTTGAGAGTGCCGAAGGGCATTTGAAAATTCTTGAAGACCAGGGGTTTGAAAATGTCAAGGTTTCTTTAAAGGCTTCTGATGTTGAAAGAACAATAAGTGCTTACAGGTTGTTTTCCATGAAACATGATATTCCCCTGCATCTTGGAGTTACAGAAGCAGGTGGTCTTTTTCCCGGTGTTGTAAAATCTTCCATAGGACTTGGGCTTATGCTCTCGTCTGGAATAGGAGATACTCTGAGGGTTTCTCTTTCAAGAGATCCTGTTGAAGAAGTAAGAGTCGGTTTTGAAATATTAAAAGCTCTTGATTTAAGGAAAAAGGGAGTAGATATTATTTCATGCCCCACCTGCGGCAGATGCAGGATAAATCTTTTTTCAGTTCTTGAAGAAGTGGAAAAAGAGCTTTTAGATGTAGATGCTTCAATTAAAGTGGCTATAATGGGATGTCAGGTAAACGGGCCTGGGGAGGCAAGGGAGGCTGATATAGGAATAGCCGGAGGAGACAGGGAAGGCATCCTTTTTAAAAAAGGAAAAGTTGTTAAAAAAGTGCCTCAGGATATGATGGTTGAAACTCTTTTATCCGAAGTCAGAGAGATGGCTAAAAAATAAAATTTCATTGGGGGTCTGGCAGATGTCAAAGAAAGTTAAAACAGCAGTAACACCGACAAGACAGGAGAATTATCCTGAATGGTATCAGCAGGTAATAAAGGTTTCAGAACTTGCGGAAGCTTCTCCTGTACGGGGTTGTATGGTAATAAAACCCTGGGGATATTCCCTGTGGGAAAATATGGTCAAAGTTCTTGATGGCATGTTTAAGGAAACAGGAGTTAAAAATGCTTATTTCCCGCTTTTTATACCTCTTGAGTTTATGGAAAAAGAGGCAGAGCATGTGGAAGGTTTTGCAAAAGAATGCGCAGTTGTTACCCATCACAGGCTGGAAGATGATGGAAATGGCGGGCTGCGTCCATCTGGAGAACTGGCTGAACCCTTGATTGTAAGACCTACTTCGGAAACTATAATAGGAGCCCAGTTTGCAAAATGGGTGTCAAGTTACAGAGATTTGCCCCTTTTGATAAATCAGTGGTCAAATGTTGTCCGCTGGGAAATGAGAACAAGGATATTTTTAAGAACAAGTGAGTTTTTATGGCAGGAAGGCCATACTGTTCATGCAACATCTAAGGGTGCTTTTGAACGTACAGAATTAATGCTTGAAAAATACAGGGAGTTTGTTGAAACATATCTGGCAATCCCTGTTATTTGTGGAAAAAAATCAGATTCAGAAAGATTTCCAGGAGCTGTAGAGACCTTGTGTATAGAAGCTATGATGCAGGACAGAAAAGCTCTCCAAACAGGAACTTCCCATTTTCTGGGTCAGAATTTTTCAAAAGCATCAGGCATAAAATTTCAGAATTCAGAAGGAGAGGAAGAGTTTGGCTGGACAACTTCATGGGGATCTTCCACAAGAATGATAGGCGGTATTATAATGGTACATGGGGATGATGACGGAATAGTGCTTCCCCCCAGAGTTGCCTCTGCCCATATAGCAGTCATACCTGTTTTCCCAAAAAATTGTGACATGGACAGTATTATTGATTTTTGTGAAGAAATCACAGACAGGTTGGAAAAGATTAAATATTTTGGTGAGAAACTCCGCATTGAAAAGGATTATCGGGATGTTGCCGGTAAAAACTGGGACTGGATAAAAAAAGGAGTTCCTTTAAGAATTGAAGTTGGGCCAAGGGATATTGAAAAGGGTTGTGTAATGGTTTCAAGAAGGGATCTTGGTGCAAAGGAAAAGAAAGCATATTCAATAGATGATATAGAAAATAAGATTCCTGAAATTCTTGACTCAATTCATAATAATATGTTTGATAAAGCAAAGGGCTTTTTGGAGGAAAATACAAAAAATATTTTTGATAAAGAAAGCTTTATTTCTTTTTTCAGTGACTGGAATAAAGATAATCCTCAAATTCATGGAGGATTTGCTGTTTCTCCATGGTGTAATAATCCTGAATGTGAAGAAAAAATTCAGGAAGAGCTCAGGGTTACAATAAGATGTATTCCTTTTGGCAGTTGTGCAGGTGAAAATGAAAAATGCGTTTATTGTGGAAAAAAGGCTGTTGAAAAAGCTGTTTTTGCAAGAGCATATTAGTTGGCAGGTAAGGCAAGATGATAAGGATTAACGATATACTTGACAAAATAATGGATTATCACCCTGATGCTGATCTGGATATTGTTGAAAAGGCTTATATTTATTCTGCAAGAGTTCATGACGGTCAGGCAAGATTATCGGGAGAACCCTATCTTTCCCATCCCCTTGCTGTGGCCTGGATTCTTGCCAATATGAGGCTTGATGTTGTCAGTATTGCTGCGGGACTTTTGCATGATGTTATTGAAGATACCCATGCTACACATGAAGAGATTGAATATATTTTTGGAAGCGAGGTTGCCCATATAGTTTCCGGAGTTACCAAGATAAGCAAGCTTAATGTTGAAAATGCAGAATACAGGCAGGCGGAAAGTCTCAGAAAAATGATTCTTGCCATGGCTGATGATTTAAGGGTTATTTTGATTAAGCTTGCTGACAGGCTTCATAATATGGAAACAATTCAGTTTCACAAAACAGAAGATAAAAAAAGAAGGATTGCACAGGAAACCTGGGATATTTATTCCCCTCTTGCTTCAAGGCTTGGAATTTATTCAATTAAAAAGGAACTTGATGAAATAGCCTTTCGGGTTCTTTACCCTGAGGAATACAAAGAAATAAAAGAACTGACTCACAGCAATATAGAGCAAAAGGAAAGCTATATAGAAAGAGTCAAGGCAATTATAAACAAACTGCTGGATAAGCAGGGTATAAAATGCAGTGTTGAAGGACGCTATAAATCCATTTCAAGTATTTATGTAAAAATGATCAAGCAGAATCTTAAATTTGATGAGGTTTATGATCTTATAGCTTTTCGTATAATTGTTGGCTCTATTGCTGATTGTTATACTGTTTTGGGTCAGGTCAACACTTTATGGCGGCCCATAGCACACAAGATAAAAGATTATATCGGAATGCCAAAGGCAAATATGTACCAGTCATTACATACAACCGTGATAGGAGAGTATGGTGAGAGAATGGAGATCCAGATAAGAACAAAAGAGATGGATCGTGTTGCCAAGACAGGTGTTGCTGCACACTGGTCATATAAAGAGGGAAAAACTGCTGATCCCAAATTGTCAAAAACCTTTGAATGGGTTCAAAACCTTGTGGAAAATCAGGCTGAATTCCCTGACCCCGAAGAGTTTCTGGAAAATGTTAAAATAGATCTTTTTCCTGATGAAGTATATGTTTTTACTCCCAGAGGAGATATAAAAAATCTTCCAAAGGGTGCAACCCCTGTTGATTTTGCTTATACAATACATACTGATGTAGGAAACAGGTGTTCAGGAGCCAAGGTAAACAGCAGAATGGTTACTCTGGATCATATTCTGAAAAATGGTGATACTGTTGAGGTTATAACTTCAAATAAAGCAAAGCCAAACCATAGATGGCTGTCTTTTGTAAAAAGTGTAAGAGCTGCTTCAAGAATAAGACATTACTTAAAAAAGCAGGACAGGGAAAGATCTCTCGCCATGGGAAAGGAGATGTGCGAAAAAATATTTAGAAAGCATTCTCTTAATTTTAACAAGCTTTATTCCACTGACGAGATGAAAAAAATAACTTCAAAATACGGTTATAAGGAGCCGGCAGACCTTGTTGCAGGGATTGGCTACGGGAAAATTACTCCAAGACAGGTTTTAAACAGATTTCTTGAAAACAGAAAAGATGAGCAAAAAGTTCCATCCTTTATTGATACCAATGATGAAGCCGTTGAAGATCTTTTTGAAACAGGTAGTGGAGAAATTGTAATTGACGGGCTGGATGATCTCCTTTCCAGGCTGGCAAAGTGTTGTAATCCTGTTCCAGGTGACCCTATTATTGGATATATAACAGAGGGCCATGGCATTACAATCCATGTTAAATCATGTCCTAATGTCAGGATTCAGGAAAACCCTGAAAGATTTGTAGATGCAAGCTGGGGTAATACAAAATCTGAAACCTATCCTGTCAAATTCAAGGTTTCAGGCATTGACAGGGTAGGATTTGCTGCTGATATAACCTCTGTTATAAGTAATAATTCTGCAAATATTGCCGCACTTCATTTAAAGGTACAAAATGAAGCAGAAAAAATTGCTGTTTTTGAGCTTACAATTAATGTGTCAAACAAAGATATGCTTGACAGGATTTTAAGAAAACTGAAAACTATCAAGGGGGTTTATGAAATAAAAAGGCTTCGTCTTTAATAAGAATTTGACAAAGCCTTTTATAAACTAACAAATAAAATAAAAAAAATTAACGGATTTTTAAATCAGGGCGCTTTGACCACTTTTCCTGATTTAATACAATTTGTACAAGCCTGAATTTTTTTTACACTTCCGTTATAAATTGCCCTGACTTTCTGAATGTTAGGGTTGAAGCGTCTTTTATTTACATTGTGGGCATGGCTTATATTGTTTCCAACCATAGGTTTTTTTCCACAAATATCACATTTTTTAGACATTTTGAATTTTTCTCCTCTAAACTTTTTTCTTTGTAACAAAATACAAAGGAATTATCCCATTAACAGCCAAAATTTATTATACTAAAAAAAATTGTATGTAAAGTGATAAGTTTCTTTAAATGATAAAAAGAGATTGTTGTAATTGTTCAGTTTAAACTGGAACGGCTGCTGCATTTGTAATTATTCTTTTTTAAATTTTTCAGGAATTTTATTAATTTTTTTCATTGCCTCATTATAAGCCTCTGTACCGGGAAAATTTTTTAAAATATCCTTAAGCCTTTGATATGAAGCCTCATAAGCTTTTTGTTTGAAATAAAAATTGGCTATATAAAGTCTTGAATCAGCAAGCCTGTTCATGCAAAAATTAATGTATTTATGAGCTTTTTCTCTATATTTTGATTCAGGATAACTATGAACAAATTTTTTCAGAGACTGTAAGGCATTTTTTGTATCTGTCTGATCCCTGTCCTTAGATAGAATTTGTTTGTAATAGGCTTCTCCTATCCTGAAAGCGGCTTTGTGAGCCTCGGGATTAAGGGGATGCAGTTTTAAAAAATACTCATATGCTGATATAGCCTCATGATATTTTTTCATTGCAAAATATGAATCTGCAATTTTTAATTCGGCTTCCTTGACATGGATACTGTAAGGGTACCAGTTTCTAAGCTGCTGAAAAAATCTGACAGCCTGAATATAATCTTTGTCTTTGTATTCTTTTCTTGCACTTTCCAGAAGTTCAGACGCAGTTTTTTTTGCAGGGGCTTTAGAACTGCATCCTGATACAAGAATAAAAATTAAGCTTAAAAACAATAGAAATTTCTTCATTATTAAAGACTTTCAATATATTTATCTGCTGAAACAGCTGCAATAGCTGCATCTCCTACAGCAGTTGAGACTTGCCTCAATGGAGTGTTTCTAACATCCCCTGCCGCAAAAATCCCTTTTACAGAAGTATTCATAAGTGAATCTGTAATTATGAAGCCCCCTTTATCTGTTTTTATATCAGGACTTATAAATTCTGTATTTGGGATTGTCCCAACCCATATAAAACAACCGTCAGCAGCAATGGTTTTTTCTTCTTCTGTTTTAACATTTTTTATTGTAACAGACTGAACCTCTTTATCTCCATTTATCTCTGTTGCAACGCTGTCCCATATAATTTCAATTTTTTCATTTGCAAAAACTCTGTCCTGTAATATTTTTGTTGCCCTTAGCTGATCACGCCTGTGTACAAGATAAACCCTGCTTGCAAATTTTGTTAGAAAAATAGCTTCCTGTACAGCTGTATCTCCTCCGCCTATTGCGACAACTTCCTTGTCTCTGAAGAACATGCCGTCGCATGTGGCACAGGTTGAAACTCCTTTTCCAAAAAAGATATTTTCTCCGGGAATACCAAGTTTTCTTGGAGAGCAGCCCGATGCAATTATTATTGCTTTGGAAATTATGGTTTTGTCTGGAAGAATAATTTCTTTTGTTTCATCTGATGCTTTAATTCCCTTTACATCTGCCTGAATTATTTCAAGACCAAAATGTTTTGCCTGCTGTTCCATTTTCATTGTAAGATCATATCCTGCAAGACCTTCAGGGAACCCGGGATAATTTTCAATCCAGTCTGTAATCATAATCTGACCGCCGGGTGTATGCTTTTCTAAAAGAAGAGTGGACAACCCGGCTCTTTTAGCATAAATACCTGCTGTCAGTCCAGCCGGACCTCCGCCTATAATTACAAGATCATAGTCAATATTTTTCATTTTGTTTTAAGACCTTTAAGAAATTTTTTTAATCAGTTCTTCAAGCAGATCCTTTGACGCCAGTCCAGTGTTTTGCTCTGCAATTTGACCATTTTTGAATAGAATAATTGTGGGTATGGCCTTTATTCCATAATTGCTTGGTGTAGCAGGACTTTCATCAACATTGCATTTGCAGAATTTTATTTTATCGCCATATTTACCTGCCAGTTCTTCAACAGCAGGAGCAATAGCTTTGCAGGGACCGCACCAAGGTGCCCAGAAATCTACAAGAACAGGTTTGTCTGATTTAAGAACTTCTTTTTCAAAATCGGAGTCGTTTATTTCTATAATGCCTTCCGCCATTTTTTTTCCTTTCTTTTTTAATTGAAATAAAAAAATATTAATTGAGACAATAATAAAACTAAATGCGTCAATGTCAATGAAACATGAAAAAATCTCTGTTTTTTAGAGAGGATTTCTATATGATAAAGGTTACACTTTAATTTGTATTTATCAAGAAGATGTTTTTATAAAAATTCAGCTCTTGATTCTTTCTGGGTCTTTTTGTAGTTTTCAGGTAAAATGTCTGAAGTTAAATAACTGGGGAAAAAATGAAGGGGAAAAAAATAGAGCTTCTTGCACCGGCAGGAAATTTTGAAAAACTTGAAACAGCAATTCACTTTGGCGCAGATGCCGTTTATATGGGAGGGAAAAATTTTTCCTTGAGAAATTATGCAGATAATTTTTCTGAAGAAGATTTAAAAGAAGGAATATCTTATGCCCGATCCATGAATGTTAAAACATATATAGCATGCAATATCTATCCTTATCCTGATGAAATTGAAAATATAAGGGAATATCTTTGTCTCCTTAATGATTTGAAGCCTGATGCCTTAATAATAGCTGATCCGGGTATTATCCGTCTTGCTAGAAAATATGCTCCTGATCTGGATATTCATTTAAGTACCCAGTCAAGCACAACAAACCATGAATCAGTAAAATTCTGGAAGGAAGCAGGTGTTTCGAGAGTTAATACAGCAAGAGAGCTTTCCCTTGAACAGATAAAATATATAAAGGGAAATTCAGATATTGAACTTGAACTTTTTGTCCATGGAGCAATGTGTATTTCATATTCAGGGCGGTGTCTTTTGAGCAGTTTTATGTCAAAAAGATCTGCAAATCATGGGGAATGTTCCCACCCATGCAGGTGGAAATACAGGCTGGAAGAAGAAATGAGGCCTGGTGAATATTATCCTGTAGCAGAAGATTCAAGGGGTGCATATTTTTTTAACTCCAGGGATTTGTGTATGATTGAACATATTGATAAACTTATCTTTGCTGGCGCAGATTCCTTGAAAATTGAAGGCAGAATGAAAGGAATTTTTTATCTTGGAGCAGTTGTAAAGGTTTACAGGGAAGCTGTAGATGCTTTTTTAGAAACCGGCAGGCATGTAATGAACCCTTACTGGACAGAGCTGCTTTCCTCTGTTTCAAACAGGCAATACTGTACAGGGTTTTATCTTGGAGATGAAGAAGCCCTGAAAGCAAATACCTTTAATAAAAAACCTGATAATATTCATAATTTTCTTGGTAAAATATCTGGCTTTAGTGATAAAAAAATAATGGTTGAAGTGAGAAACAAATTTAAAAAAAATGAAGATATTAAAATACTTTCAGTTTTAAAAAATCCTGTGATATATAAAATATCAGGTATTTATAATGAAAATATGATGCCTGAAGAAGAAGCAAAGCCCAATGAAAAAGTTTTTATTGAGATTGGAGATCTGAATTTTAAAAAAGGAGATATACTTTTTAAAAATTAATTAAACTAAAATAAAATTATTATTCTTTCTTGAAAATAGATCAAATTATTGTTAATTAACATTTGAAATAATATCATAAAATTATGTGGTTTATTTCTTTTTTTTCTGAATTGGAATAAATCTGTAATCAGGAGGACATATGTTTTTTGAAGATGATGAAACCTTGCAGATGTATGTTGAAGAATCCCTTGATCATCTTGCTGATATTGAAACTGATTTGCTTGCCATGGAGGAACAGGGAGAGGAAATAGATGAAGAACTCGTCAATAATGTTTTCCGGGCGGCACATTCTGTAAAGGGAGGTGCCGGTTTTATGGGGCTGGATGTAATAAAGGAACTCTCCCATAACCTTGAAAATATTCTTGGGCTTATAAGAGAAAAAAAATTACCCCCCACCTCTTCAATTATAAGCATTCTTTTAAAAAGTTTTGACAGGCTTAAAGAGCTTATGGAAAATGTTGAAACAAGTAATGATCAAGATATTGATGAATTTATAAAAGATCTTAAAGGTATTACAGAAGATGATGTCCCTGAGTCAGAAGAGAATGGAGAAAACTCTGTTTCTATGAGTTTCGAACCAGCTGATTTTGTCGAAAATAACAAAAAAGAAGTGGATAAGGCAGTAAAGCAGGGAAAATTTATTTATATAATAGAGTATGATCTTATAAAGGATGTACAGAATAGAAATAAGAAACTTGCTGAAATAATAGAAAATCTTTCAAAAAGTGGAGCTATAATTGACTGCCGGCTGGATATTTCCTCCTTTGGAACCCTTGAAACTTATAATCCTTTAAAAATGCCATTTTTTATTCTTTTTGGCTCTATAATTGAACCGGATATGGTTTCTGTTCTTGTTGATATTGACCCTGATTTTATTTTTCATATTTCAGAGGACAGCCTTGCATTACAATCAGAAAATAAAGATGTAAAAGACAATTTTGATGTTGAAGAAAAAACAGAAAAAAAAGATGAAAATATAAAAGAAAATGAAACCGTCGTGGAAAATAAAAAATCAGAAAAAACAGAACCCGGCTTAAAAAAACAGGTAAAATCATTAAAACCACAGGAAGATACCAGTAAAAAACCACCGGCATCTTCATTAAGGATTAATGTAAACCTCCTTGATAATCTTATGACTCTTGCAGGGGAGCTTGTATTGAGCAGAAACCAGCTTATGCAGGGGTTAAACTCATCCAATCAGTATAATATAGAATCTGCCAGCCAGAGAATAGACATGATAACTTCAGAGCTTCAGGAAGCTATCATGCAGACAAGAATGCAGCCTATTTCAAATGTTTTTAACAAGTTTACAAGGGTTGTTCGTGATCTTTCAAAATCTCTTGGGAAAGAAATTGCTCTTAATCTTGAAGGAAAAGAAGTTGAGCTTGATAAAACAATAATTGAAGCAATTAATGACCCCCTTACTCATCTTGTAAGAAATTCGGTTGACCATGGAATTGAAACACCCAGGGAAAGAGAACTTGCAGGGAAAAAACCGGAAGGCACAATAAATCTCAAAGCATACCATGAAGCAGGTCAGGTCAATATAGAAATTGAAGATGACGGAGGTGGAATAGATCCTGAAAAAATAAGTTCTATAGCTATTCAAAAAGGAGTTGTTACAGAGCAGGATGCAGCCCTTTTGTCTAAAAAAGATAAGATGAATTTGATTTTTGCTCCGGGTTTTTCCACAGCAGAAGAAATTACTGATGTTTCAGGCAGAGGCGTTGGTATGGATGTTGTAAAGAGTAATCTTGAAAAACTTGGAGGAATAATTGATATAGAATCCAAAGTGGGTAAAGGAACATCAATCAAGATAAAGCTTCCTTTAACCCTTGCAATTATTCCAAGCCAGATAATTTCTTCTGGAGGTGAGAAATACGCCATTCCTCAGGTTAACCTTGATGAGCTTTTAAGAATACCTGCCAGCCGTATAAAGGAAAAAATTGAAACAGTAGGAGATGCTTCTGTTGTTAGGCTGAGAGGGATATTACTGCCTCTTATAGAGCTTGCAAGTGTGCTTGGTATAGAAAAGACTTATATTGACCCTGAAACAGGTCTTGAAAAAGAAGACAGGCGGGAAAATATTGCAGACAGAAGATCAAAGGATCTCCTTGAATCATTTGCTCCTGATTCAGATAATTCAAAAATGAAAGAAAGACAGTTAAATGACAGGAGGTACAGGGCTTCAAGTGCCATAAATATAGCTGTTGTGTCAGCAGGAACATTCAGATACGGACTTGTGGTCGATGAGCTTAAGGACTCTGAGGAAATAGTTGTCAAACCCCTTGGAAAACATTTGAAAAATTGCAGAGGTTATGCAGGTGCAACTATAATGGGTGATGGAAAAGTCGCATTGATTCTTGATGTTGCTGCATTGGCTGAAATGGGTAATCTGGCAAGATCTTCTTCTTCTAAAAAGATTGCCGAAGAAAAAGAAAAAATGGATATATCATCTGATAAATTAAAAGACCATGCTTCTTTACTTCTTTTTAGAAACAGCAGGGAAGAACAATTTGCTGTACCGCTGAATCTTGTTCAGAGGATAGAGAGAATAAAGATGACAGATATAGAAGTTGTTGGCGGTCAAAGAGTTATTCAATACAGAGGAGGCTCTCTGCCCCTTCACGAACTTGGAGAAGGGACTACTGTTCAGCCTTTGGCAGAATCTGAGCAGATTGAAGTAATTGTTTTTCAGATTACAGGCAGAGAAGTTGGTCTTATGGTTTCTCCTCCTGTTGATGCTGTAGATGTAGTTTTAAATGTAGATCCTGAAACATTGAAACAGCCTGGAATAATGGGTTCTCTTATAATAAATGATTTTACTACTCTTATGGTTGATGTATATGAGTTTTTTAAAATACTTCATCCTGAATGGTATTCAGAAAAGGATTCTTTAAATCTTATTGATTCTGAAACAGGAGAACCTGGTAATATTAAAATTCTTTTTGCCGAAGATTCTTCTTTTTTCAGAAATCAGGTGAAAGGTTTTCTTGAAGAAGACGGCTTTAATGTAACCAGTGCAGAAGACGGTGAAGCAGCATGGGATATAATTTCTTCTGAAAAAGATAATTTTGATATTATCCTGACAGATCTTGAAATGCCCAGGATGGATGGCTTTCAGCTTACATCAAAAATAAAAAAGGATAACAGATTTTCCCATAAGCCTGTAATTGCTCTTACATCTCTTGCAGGAGAAGAAGATATTGCAAAAGGCCAAGCCGTTGGAATAGATGAATATCTTGTAAAACTTGACCGTGAAAAACTGGTTATGTCAATTAGAAGTTATATTAAATAGAAATATGAGGAAAATATGACTAAAAATTTAGCAGAAACAAAAAATCTTGAACTTGCAACTTTTTATGTCGGAGAGGCCTTGTGTGGAATAAATATTTTAAATATTCAGGAAATAAACAGGCAATTTGATTTTACCCCTGTCCCCCAGTCAGAGAATTTTATCAAGGGGGTTTTGAATCTCAGAGGCAAAATTGTAACAATTCTTGATCTTGGTAAAAAATTAGGGCTGGAACCGGTTGCAAAAAATAAAGGCAACAGGAATATAATCGTTAATTTTGATGATGAACAAATAGGACTTCTGGTTGACAGGATAAGTGATGTAATCGTTGCTGATTCTGAAAATATTGATTCTCCCCCTGCAAATATGGGTGGGATTCAAGGCGGTGTTTTTGAAGGTGTTGTTAAAACAGAGAAAAGTCTTATAGGTATTCTGAATATCAACAAGGTTCTTGCCATAGACTAAACGGGCATTTTATGTTGGATAAAATTAAAGTCTTGATAGTTGATGATACTATATTTTACAGAAAAATACTGGGTGACATCTTAAAGGATATGCCCGATGTTGAAGTTGTTGGTTCAGCTGGCTCAGGTAAAATAGCACTGAATAGAATAGAATCTTTAAAACCTGATCTTGTTACCCTTGATGTTGAAATGCCCGGTATGAACGGACTTGAAGTCCTTGAAGAAATCCAGAATAAAAAAATTGATGTGGGAGTGTTAATGGTGAGCACTCTTACAGGCAGGGGAAGCCAGATAACAATAAGGGCGCTTGAGCTTGGAGCTTTTGATTTTATTGAGAAACCACTTGAAGGCATCTCTATGAAAGAAAATATGGAAAAAGTCAGATCAAGTCTTGTTCCAATAATTCAGGCTTTTTTAAGAAGAAAGAAGTTTAAAATAAATTTTAAAACTGGTTTTTCAAAATCTGCGCCATCTGCTCAGGCCGCTAAAAAAACAAAGGCTGTAAAGACTAGGGTTGCTCCTGTCCCTGGAATAAAATCCAAATCAGAAATTATTGCCATAGGTGTTTCAACCGGAGGGCCCAATGCCCTTGCCAAAGTGATTCCCATGTTACCTGAAAATCTTGGAGTACCTGTAGTTATTGTTCAGCATATGCCGCCTGTTTTTACAGCATCCCTTGCCAAAAGTCTGGATAATAAATCCAGGCTTAAAGTCGTTGAGGCGGGAAATGGAATGGCTGTTACGGCAAATACTGTATATATTGCGCCTGGAGGCCGGCAAATGAAACTTGCTGCTTCAAATGATGGCCAGAGAAGGCTTATAAAAATTACTGATGATCCTCCTGAAAACAGTTGTAAACCTTCGGTAGATTATCTTTTCAGATCAATCGCAGACTATTATGTTGGAAGGGCTACCGGTGTTATAATGACAGGAATGGGTTCAGATGGATATAAAGGTCTTGTGGAAATGTATAAAAAAAATGCAACCATAATTGCCCAGAATGAAGAAACCTGTATTGTCTATGGAATGCCTAAAGCACCTGTAGATAATAATATTGTTCATGTTGTAGCTCCATTGGAAAAAATAGCTGATGAAATTGTTGCCACAGTTCAAAGACGTATATAATACCGGTGTAAACTATGCTAAAAATTAATCCTGATGAATTTTCTTTGCTGACAAAATATATTCTGTCCATTTCTGGTATTTCACTTGATAAGGGAAAGGAATATCTTGTAGAAACAAGGCTTCGTCCAATTTTAAAAGATTATAATTGTGCTTCTTTTAAAGAACTTTATAACCTTGCTGTAAGAGATTCTTCAAAAAAAATTGAAAAAAAAATAATTGATGCTATTTCAACAAATGAGACTTATTTTTTCAGGGATAAATCTCCTTTTGAACTTTTAAAATTTAAGATCATTCCTGATTTGATAGACAAAAAATCTGGTGGAAGGTCTGGGACTCCAGTTAATATAAGAATCTGGAGTGCTGCAAGTTCAACAGGACAGGAAATCTACAGTACTGCCATGCTTATACATGAGCTTGGGATAAATAATAACAGGCAATATAATATAAAGCTTATAGGAACAGATATTTCTGATGCGGCAATTTCAAAAGCAAGTTATGCAAAATATAATAAATTTGAAGTTGCAAGAGGACTTACTCCAGAGCGTCTTAAAAAATTTTTAAATAAATCAGGTGATGAATGGAAGATAAAAGATGAAATCAGATCCATGGTTTCCTTTGAAAAGGTAAATCTTTTGAAACCTGTTAATTTAAGGGGGAAGTTTGATATAATTTTTTGCAGGAACGTAGCTATTTATTTTAATCCGCCTGATAGAAAAAAACTTTACCAGATGATAGGGAATTTTCTTGAAAAAGACGGTTATCTTTTGATAGGTTCTACTGAATCTTTAGCAAATGATACTAAATTATTTAAACCTCAAAGATACTTGAATTCCACTTTTTATAAGTTGAAAGAAGGTATCAGTTAATAATTTTAAGAAGAGGAAAATATGTCTGGTAATGTCAATACCGAAGAATTTATAAAAGAACTTCATTTTTGTATTAAAGAAAATGATCTTGTAAAACTTAAGGCTCTTATTCAGTTTTTTCCTGAACTTCCTGAGAAAAATAAAATAAGGGTTTTGTTTGAAATAAGTATGGCACCTGATGAACTTGCCTTTCCAGCTCTTATCCATTTACTGAAATTTGAGTTAACCCAGGAAAGTGTTAAAAAAAAATTATATTATCTGCTGGTTGACAGGTTTTTTAATCATCAGGAACTTATAAATGATTACCTTTTAGATCCTGAGCTAAAAAATAAAATCCTTCTTATTCAGGTTGCAGGTGAACTTCAAATTTCTCAATCCTTGCCTGTTTTAAACGAGATTCTTATCCAGGAAACAGATATTTCTGTTTTAGCCGCAGTAATAGGGGCCCTTGCAAATATTAATGATTCCTCTTCAATCAGAAAAGTTGCTGATTTTTTATATTATGGTCATGAAGGTTTGAAAATAGAAGCTGTTAAAGCTCTTTGTAAAATGGGAGGTCCTTCTTCTGTAAATTTACTTGGAGAAGCTGTTACAGGTGAAACAGAATCAGACTTTTTTATTATAGACCAGCTTGCTGAAATTCAGGATCAATATGCTTTAAATATGCTGATTCAACTTTTAAATTCACATTGTACACCAGTTAGAAACCGTGCAATAGACAAGCTGGTTGAAATTGGCTCAAAGGCTGTCCCTGCCGTAATTGAAAACCTTAAATGTGAAGATGACGATTCAATAATAATGACCTTGAATGTATTAGGCAGTATTGGTGATAAAAGTGCAATAAAACCTGTTTCAAAACTTCTTTTTAAAAATCCAAAGAATGCCAATATAAGATTTGCTGCCTACGAGGCCCTTGAAAAGCTTCCTTCGGAAAAAGCCGCTATAAGGCTTGCAGCGGGATTGGAAGATCCTGAAAAGCAGGTTAGAATAGCTGCTGCCAGAGCAATAGATAAAAATATTTCTCCCGTACTTGTTTCAGGTATAAAAAACATGATATCTCAAATAGATGAGTCATCTAAAGATATTGTTGCAACTATTATAGATTCCGGTGCAGACAGAACATTTGAGTATTTAATCAATTCTCAGATTTTTTCAAACCTTGCTGTTATACATCTTGCCAAAGAGGCTCATCCTGATACAAGAGAGCATTTCACAAATCTTCTTTCAGCTGCCGGCCATGATGATATTGTGGAAAAAATTATGATTGCAACAGATTTGAAATCAGACAAGAAATTACTTACTGTTTTTGCAGTAGATGATTCTAAAATGATGCTTAGAATTTACAAGCAGAAACTTCATCAAATGGGATATGTCCCTGTTATTTTTGAGTTTCCTGAAAAAGCACTTGAAGCACTTGAAAATGAAAAGCCTGATTTGCTTATTACCGATCTTAATATGCCTTCAATGAATGGTATTGAGCTGGTTAAAAGAACCAGAAAAAAATATGATGAGAAAAAACTGCCTGTAATAATGATTACAACTCAAAGTGATTTTATAGGCCAGTCAAGTAAAAATAAATTTGATGCAAAAAATATTAAGGAAATGGGGATTGCCAGAATTATAAACAAGCCTTTTAATGACGAAGAGCTTAAAAAGGCATTGGACGCTCTTTTAAAGAAGTAAAAATTGAAATTCAGGAGTTATTTATTTTTTTTTATTTTTTTTGTATTTTCCTCAGCCTTTACTGGTGCTGGTATAGGCTTTTATTTTTTTAGTCTCCCTGATTTCAGTGAGATAAGAAAGCTGGAAACATATAAACCACCTGCCATAACAAGAATATATTCATCAGATAACAAGCCTGTAAAAGAGCTGTATGTTGAAAGAAGATCAAGTCATAATACAGATTATTTTTCAAAATACCTTGTGGATGCTCTTATAGCTACAGAAGACAGAAGGTTTTATTCCCATTCAGGTATTTCTCCCAAAGGAATGGTAAGAGCCTTTGTTAAGGATATAATTGCCATGTCATTTGTTGAAGGAGCAAGTACATTGACCCAGCAGCTTGCAAAAACCCTTTTTCTTTCCTCTGAAAAAAAAATCAAACGTAAAATTATGGAGATACTTTTAGCTCTTCAAATAGAAAAAAAATATACAAAAAAAGAAATACTTGGGCTTTATTTAAACCAGGTATATTTTGGAAGCGGTGCATATGGAGCAGAGTCGGCTGCAAGGACATATTTCAGCTCAAAAGCATCGGATTTGACTGTTGATCAGGCCGCATTAATTGCTGGAATGCCAAAAGCCCCAGGGTATCTTTCACCCTTGAAAAATCCTGAGAAGGCACTTAAGAGAAGAAATATTGTCCTGAAAAATATGTATCTTACAAAAAAACTATCAAAAAAAGATTATCTTGAGGCAAAAGAAAAAAAACTTTTATTAAAGCCCTGTAAAAACAAGAATGAAAAGTATTTCTGGTATGTAGACTATATAAAGCAAAAACTTGGAAGGGAGCTTGGCTATGATTTTTTATATAAATCAGGCTTAAATATTTATACTCCCCTTGATACACAAATTCAGACTGCTGTTGAAAAAGCCATAGAGAAAAATATGCCTGTTCTTGAAAAAAGAATGAAAAAAGCAGGATTAAAATCAAGACCTGAAGCAGCTGCCATTGTAATGGATATAAAAAGTGGCAATATTCTTGCAATGACAGGAGGGCGTGATTTTTCAAGCTCACAATTTAATCGTGCCATAATGGCTGAAAGGCAGCCTGGCTCATCTTTTAAGCCTTTTTTGTATGCCCTTGCCATAGAAAAGGGTTATGCACAAAATTGTACACTGAGAGATGCGCCTACTATATTTAATCTTTCCCGTAATAGAGACTGGGAACCTGAAAATTTTTCAAAAACATATTCAGGGGAGATGACAATAAGAAAAGCTCTGGTAAAATCTAAAAATATTCCGGCTGCAAGACTTGTTGAAAAGCTTGGTCCTGTTAATCTTGCAAAATTTGTAAAAAAATTAGGGATAGATTCAAGGATGGGAAATACCCTTTCCATTTCTCTTGGAGCATATGAAACAAATCTCCTTGAACTTACAAGAGCTTATGCTGTTTTTGCTAATCAGGGAAAGCTTAGGCAGACACATTTTATTTCCAAAATAGAAAATAGGGGAAAAATTTTATACAAGGCTGAAATGTTTGAAGGGAAAAAAGTCTTTCCAGAACGGGAATCTGCAATAGTTGTTGACCTTTTACAAGGTGTAATGAAAGAGGGCACAGGACGATCAGGTCAGATAAAAGGATATCCTCTGGCAGGTAAAACCGGAACAACAAATAATTATCATGATGCTTTGTTTATAGGATTTTCACCTTCGGTTGCCGTAGGAGTATGGGTTGGATGTGATGATGGTTCAACTCTTGGTTTTTCTGAAACAGGAGCAAAGGCAGCCCTTCCTGTGTGGAAAGATATAATGAAAGCTGTAATTGATAAAAAAAAATCTCCTGAATACTTTTTTATTCCAGACAGGGTTGTATATAAAAAATTTAATTCTGATACCGGTAAAATTTTAAGACCTGAAAGCAATAAAGGTGTTATTGGAATGTTCAGGGAAGAAAATTCAGGAGGGTGCGGAGAATTTTCTTGATAATTGAAAGTAAATAATCTAATACGCTTTTTATTATGCTAAGACATGCAACTCTGAAAGATGTAAAAATAATACAAAAATTAATAAATAATTTTGCCTCTGAAAATCAGATGATAGGCAGGCCCCTTACTGAACTCTATGACCATTTAAGAGATTTCTGGGTTTTTGAAGATGATGAAACAGGTAAGGTACTTGGCTGTTGTGCTTTGCAGTTTTGCTGGGAGAGTCTTGCAGAGTTGAGATCTCTTGCCGTAGATAAAAGCTTCCATAAACAGGGAATAGGAAGGCTTCTTGTTTCAAAAATCAAGGAAGAAGCTGCTGAATATGGAATGAATCAGCTTTTCACCCTTACTTATCAGCCGGTTTTTTTTTCTAAACTGGGATTTACCGAAATTGACAGAAAGCAGCTGCCTTTGAAAATATGGGCAGACTGCATACATTGCGTAAAATTTCCGGATTGTGATGAAACAGCAATGATTCATCAGATTTCAGGTGAGTCGGATTCTATGTATAAATTCTGCTGATTTTTATTGGTGGAAATTTCCATGTCCATGGTTTAGGCATAATTTGCTCTGAAGCAATTGTAAGCCAGTAAAGATCAGGGTTTAATTCTCTTAATTTACCATCTTCAGGAATTTTTGCATGGGCAGTATGTTCATATGAGACCCTGAAAATAACCACATATTGTTTTTTTTCTTTTGCTATTACATAATTTTTTTTAAAAGCAGATATTTTCATTGAATTTTCATTTGCAATTTTTTGCAGTTCTTCTTCATTTAACTTTATCAGAACTGTTTTTGAAGGGCCTTTTTCTGTAATACTTATAACAGCTCTGCTTTCACTGCTGCCTGCATAAATTGTTGAAAAACATGAAAGTCTTTTCATATATTGTGCTGCAACAATAGCGGCTGTCCTTCTGCCTCCAGACATCATTGGCTGACCATAATATTCAAAAAATTTTTTTTGGAGATCGTCTGCTGCCTTATCTCCTTTTTCATATAAATTTTTTGAAATATATCTGAGAGAAATAGCCAGTTCTTCTGCTGCTTCAGCTATGGGCCAGTCAATCCTGACATGAAAATGGGTAAGACTGTACCTGTCTCTTAATTTTGTTGCTGGATCCCTTTGGATCAAGAGGGCATAATCAACGGGCATAAGATCTTTTAAAAGTGTCCATACATATTTTGAATCAAGATATTTCTGACTTCTGTCAAAGTCCTGTGTTAAAGATAATGATTCAGCCATCAGAAAATTTTTTTTGGTAGTTTTATTATCGTCGAAGAATCTGATATATTTTTTATGTGATACAGGAATTGTGTCTTCAACAAAGATTACAAGAAAAGCATTTTGAGCTTCATATTCAAGGCTTGGAATTCTTGCCTTTGGTTTTAGTTCCCTTCTTTCTACAAAAGGATAATTTATTTTTTTTTCCTGAAACTGAAAATATGAATCAACAAGACCATAGTTGATTATAAATTGATCAAGGTCATCACGCATCAATTCATAATATGTACGCCTTAACCTGTTTGCAAGGCTTAAATTTTCTCTTTTATACCATATTTCTGTCGGCAATTTTACTTTTACCCTTCATATAAAAAGTTATCAGGTATAATATTTTGTGTAACATTAGAATATCTATGAGGTCAAGTAGTTATATCAATAAAATTTGCAATAAGTAAAAAGACTTTTAAATATTTAAAAAAGTCTCTATATCTTTTAAGATAAACATTCATATTATTGTGTTTAAATATTTATCCCGGATCGGGGGGCGAACCGGGAAAGGAGAAAAATTAAGTAATATAATGTTTCTATGCAAAATCTTAAACTGATTTATTTCTTTTAAATACATAATTTTTGTTTTGTCAATAAAATAATATTACCAATATCTTAAAATATTGATTTTAAAAAAACCTGATTCCGGAGTATAAAAAAAGTAAAAAATGTTTGAGATCAATTCAATTGATTATAGTTATCTGATCTCTGCCATTTTTTTTAGACTCATATAGGGCTTTATCTACTCTGTTAACAAAGGAATGGATGTCTTCACCATCTCTATAACATGTGATTCCAAAGCTTGCAGTTACAAAAGGATTTTCTCCATTTTCCTGAAGAAAAGAACTTTTTTTAAGCTTTTCCTTAATTCTTATGGCCACTTTTTCTGCTTCTTTAGAAGTTGTTTCAGGTAAGATTATAGTAAATTCTTCACCTCCATACCTGTATCCAGAATCCATTGTTCTAAGAGATGATTGTATTACTTCTCCCATTTTGAGAAGAACCTTGTCGCCTTCAAGATGGCCGTATTTATCGTTAAAATTTTTAAAGAGGTCAATGTCCAGCATTATAAGTGAAAGTGAATGCTTATATCTGTTGAACCTGTTTACTTCCTTATCAAGCTGCTCGTAAAATTTTCTTGAGTTAAATAGCTTTGTAAGCCCGTCAGTTATGGCTAGTTTATGTAGCTTTTTTAGCATTGTATTACGTTCAATGGTAATTTTTCTTGCGTTTAGAATTCTTGTCACCCTTAAAAGAAGTTCTTTTAATCTTATAGGCTTAAAAACAATATCGCTGGCACCTTTTTTTATGGCTTCTTCGTATGAATAATTTTCACTATAACCTGTCATAATAATAATTTCTGCATTAAAGGAGTTTTTTATATGTTCAGTAAGTTCAAGTCCATCTATGCCTGGCATCATAATATCAGTTACAACAACATCAATTTCAGAGTTTTTTTTAAGCAATTGTAACGCTTCTTCGCCGTTTTTTGCAGTGAATACATTGAAACTGGATAATATAAAAAACTCTTTAAGAGATTCTCTTATAGCGATATCGTCATCAACAATCAGGATATTATTTTTTTGCATGGTAAAAATTCATATATTCCTAAAAAGTATAAAAATTGACACAAGTACAATAGACTGCTACTTAATTTTACTTTTAAATGTTATGTTTACTGATTTTATATATTGTACTATAAATTTTTTAATATAAAAAAAGTTAATTTATGTAAAGAATTAAATTAATATAGATAGATAAATTACTTTTAGGAGTAAAAAGTGAATTATATTGATAAAATAAGAAATTTTAGCGTAATTGCCCATATAGATCATGGTAAATCAACTCTGTCAGACAGAATAATACAGCATACAGGTATAATATCTGAAAGAGATTTCAAGGATCAGCTTCTCGATAATATGGATCTTGAACGGGAAAGGGGCATTACTATAAAAAGCCAGACTGTTTGCCTTCCCTACAGATCAAAAGACGGTGGTGATTATATTTTAAATCTTATTGATACTCCAGGTCATGTGGATTTTTCATATGAAGTTTCAAGGGCTCTTGCTTCATGTGAAGGGGTTCTTCTTCTTGTGGATGCAAGTCAGGGTGTTGAAGCTCAGACCCTGGCAAATTTATTTCTTGCAATGGAAAATGACCTTGAAATTATTCCTGTTATAAATAAAATTGATCTTCCTTCGGCAGATATTGAAATGGTGAGAGAGCAAATAGATGAGGATCTTGGTCTTGATTCTGAATCTGCCATACTTACCAGTGCAAAAGATGGAATAGGAATAGAAGATGTTCTTGAATCAATAGTTGAAAATATTCCTTCTCCCGGGGGAAATCCTGAAAAACCTTTTAAAGCCCTGGTTTTTGATTCAAATTATGATGCCTACAGGGGGGTTATTGTTCATTTCAGGGTGATTGATGGAAAAATAAAAAAAGGTGATACAATAAAGTTTATGGCCACCGGCTCAACCCACAAGGTTGAAGAAACTGGTTTTTTCAGAATAAAAATGGTTCCTCAAAAAGAACTTCAGGCAGGGGATGTTGGATATCTTACAGCAGGAATCAAAAATATAAGTGATGTCCAGACAGGGGATACCATAACATTAAAGGATAATCCCTGTGATGAAGCTGTTGCCGGTTTCAAGGAGGCAAAGGCAATGGTTTTTTCTTCTTTATATCCTGTTTCAACAGATGATCTTGAAGATCTTACAGAAGCTCTTGAAAAGCTTAAATTAAATGATGCTTCACTTCTTTATGAAAAAGACAGCTCTGCTGCCCTTGGATTTGGTTTCAGATGTGGATTTTTAGGGCTGCTTCACCTTGAAATAGTACAGGAGCGGCTTGAAAGAGAATTTGATATGTCGCTTATAATAACAGCTCCGTCTGTTCAATACAGGGTAAAGACAGACGATAGCAAGGAAGAAATAATTATAGACAATCCAGCATACTATCCGGATTCAGCAAGTATTCAATATGTAAAGGAGCCATATATCAAAGGAAGTATTATTGTTCCTGATAATTATATAGGTGTTGTTTTAAAGCTTTGCATGGAAAAAAGGGCCAAAGATATAAATCATATGTATCTTGATACCAGAAGAGTTGAATTTACTGTTGTTCTACCCCTTGGAGAAGTTATTTATGATTTTTATGATAAGCTTAAAACAATAACTCAGGGCTACGGCTCTTTTGATTATGAAATTTTTGATTATTACGAAACAGATCTTGTAAAACTGGATTTTCTTGTAAATGGTGAAAAGGTTGATGCCCTTTCCCAGCTTGTACACAGGAGCAGTGCTGAATCAAGGGGACGCCAGGCTGTTAAAAGGCTTAAAGATGAAATCCCGCGGCAGATGTTTAAAATTCCTCTTCAGGCAGCAGTTGGAGGAACAATTGTTGCAAGGGAAACAATATCTGCATATAGAAAAGATGTTACTGCAAAATGTTACGGCGGTGATATTTCAAGGAAAAGAAAACTTCTTGAAAAACAGAAAAAAGGGAAAAAGAGAATGAAAATGGTGGGCTCTGTGGAAATACCGCAGTCGGCTTTTTTATCTGTTCTTAAAACCAAAGATGATTAGGAGCAACTTGTGCTTGAACGGCTGGAGCTTGATTTATCAAACCATTGTATAAAGACAGAGATTAAAAAACAATATGAAAAAAATTTGTCATTATGTCTTAAGGGGGCTGGAAGCAGAAAAACAGAAGCTCTTATTGAGATTTTAAAGAGTATTCTGGAAAAAAATGATTTTGGTTTTTTAAGGGGTAAATACAAGGCTCTTGCCGGAAAAACAGATGCTCTTGTATTTCTTCATATTGAAAAAGATAAAAAGTATGTCAGCATTAATAATGAAAATAAGGTGAATCTTTTATAATATTTTAAAGATAGATAAAAAGATTTTTAAATTACAAATCAGATTTTATTTTGTTTTTTTCCCCTTATATTTTTAAGTTGTCTTTCAAATATAAATTTATGCATTTTTTCAATTTTATCCTTATGCATATTTATAAATTTTGTCCTGCATAAATTCCCTTTTGTTGAAATAATTTCGAGTTTTCCTGCCAGAAAAATGTATTTTTCGTTTAAAAATTTGAGCTGAAACTGAAATACTTCTTTTGGCCTGAACCTGCCAGAATTAAAAGCAACCCCGCCTGCACTGATATTTGTAACTGGATAACTATCAGATTTTATAATGACTACAATATGTTCATCCTCAAGAGGAGAATATCTGAAAGCATTTCTTTTTTCATCTTGATTTATTTCAAGTTCGTATTTATTAGTTTTTCTTTTTTCCCAGAACAAATTCCACTCTCCTGTTGACTGCTCTGTTTTCAGGAGAAGAGTTCGGCCTTAAAGGCATTAGTGAACCATACCCTGTTGCAGTCAGTCTTGAAGGATTTATTTTTTCATTAATTAAAAATCTAAGCACATTTGTAGCTCTTATTGCCGACAATTCCCAGTTAGATGGATACTTTGTCGTAGCAATAGGAAGATTGTCAGTATGCCCTTTTATATTTATATCATAATCATCATATGCATCAAAAATTGCAACAAGCTCTTTAAGTATAGGGATTGCTGTTTTTTTTAAAACAGCATCTCCTGAATCAAATAATGCAGTTCCCATTACCTGTATAACAATTTTATCTCCTGGCTGGCTTACAAAAACCTTATCTTTTATTTTGTGTTTTTTTATATAAGACTCAAGATCCTTTTTAATCTTTTTTTTCTGGGCTTTCAGTCCTGTAAGTTCATCAATACGAATTCTTTTGTTGGTTCTGTCATAGTCTTCAATAAATTCTCTTTTATATTCATAGCTTGAATCAGACTTCAAACTGGTTTTTATGGAGTCTGCTATTTTTTCAAATTTTTTTTTATTCATATTTGACATTGAAAAAAGAAGAATAAAAAAGACGAGAATAAGGGTCATAAGGTCTGAAAAAGTAACTATCCATATTGAATTATTATCTTCTTCGAGAAAATCATTGTTTTTTTCAGGTTTTGTTTTTTTCATGATTAACTTTTAAAATTAAGCAAAATATTAAGATGGTTTTATTTTCATTTTTTCTATTGGAACTCTTGATTTTAAAGGGATAAATGAAGATAATTTTTCATATATTATCAAAGGGTTGTCGTTGTTAAGAATGGACACGCAGCCTTCAAGTATTATTTCAAGATTCATAACCTGCTTTACAGTTTTTGATTTTAATTTTCCTGCAATGGGCAGGAAGAAAAGTGTTGATATAAGAGAACCGTAAAATGTTGTAATAAGTGCAACTGCCATTGAAGGGCCTATGGTTTCAGGATTTGCAAGCTGGGTAAGCATTTGAATAAGACCTATAAGAGTTCCAAGCATACCAAAGGCAGGAGAGTATGCCCCCATTTTTCTAAAAACATCATGGATATTATAGTGTCTCATTTTAAGGTAATCTATTTCAGTTTCAAGAGCAGCTCTTACAGTGCTTTCCTCTGATCCATCAGCAATAAGGCCGCATGCTTTTTTTAGAAAATCCGATTCTGTTTTTATATCACTTAAGGCAAGAAGTCCTCTTTGCCTGCTTAACCTGCATAATCTTATCATTGTTTCAACTATTTTGTTTGGATCTTCCTGTTTGCCTGAAAAAGCAATAACAGCAGTTTTAAATGCTGTTACAACATGCTTGAACTCAAAGGTAAGAAGAGTTGAGGCAACTGTACCTCCGATAACAATCATTAAACCGGGGATATTTATAAAGCTTCCCATATCACCATTAATAAAGATGGCGGAAAATATTAATGTCAGTCCTGAAAGAAATCCAATAAATGAGCCAAAATCCATATTTTAAGCCTTGATTTAAGTATTTATATCCTTAAAACATAAAGGATTTTAACCTAAAATTTAATATTAATAAAACATAAATTTTATTTTATATATATTTTTACTAAAGAACTGCTTTAAAATATCAATTATGCTAAAAAAATATTGGAAAATTATTTTATCAGGCATATTATTAAATTTTAAAAAATATAAAAGGATATTAAAATGACTGATAAAGAAATCATAGATCTTGCAAGACAATTTGTTATTGATGATTTTAAAATTGGAGATTCCTGGCGTCTTTTCAGGATAATAGGTGAGTTTGTAGAAGGTTTTGAGTCCATGGCAAAGATTGGCCCTGCTGTCAGTATTTTCGGGTCTGCACGAACATCCCCTTCTGATGAGGCATATATCAAGGCAGAAGAGATAGCTTACAGAATTTCAAAACTTGGATTTTCCATAATAACAGGAGGAGGTGGTGGGATTATGGAAGCTGCAAACAAAGGTGCTTCCAGAGCATCCGGATTGTCTGTGGGCCTTAATATTCATCTGCCGTTTGAGCAAAATCCCAATCCCTATGCCGATATCAAGCTTGAGTTCAAGTATTTTTTTATAAGAAAGGTAATGTTTGTAAAATATGCCCAGGCATATGTGATTTTGCCCGGAGGTTTTGGAACTCTTGATGAAATGTTTGAATCTTTGACGCTTATTCAGACAAAAACTATAAAACCATTTCCAGTTATTCTTGTTGGCAAAGAACATTGGGGAAATCTTGTGGACTGGATAAAAAAAGAACTTGTAGTAAAAAAACTTATTTCACCGGAAGACCCTGATTTATTCAGACTTGTGGATAGTCCTGAAGAAGTTGAAAGTTCAATTAAAGAACTTCTTCCTTCTGTAAATAAAGATGTTTCTTGACTTGGTGTGTTAATATCTATAAAAATAATTTTTTTAAAACAGTAAAATTTATTTAATATAATTTAAGGAGGAAATCTTAGATGAAACGTTTTATCACAGTAATTACCGTGGCATTGATTTTTGTTTTTGCAGGTTGTACACCGTCTCCTGAAAAGGCTGCAGAGAAAAATTTTAAGGCATCTCTTAAAAAAATGCCCGGAGTTAAAGCCAAAAAGATAGATATTAAGAAAATAAGCGGTACAAAAAACAAGGCTGTCGTTGAAATAAAAGCAAAACTTGATTATTCAAAAAAACTTACCCTTGTTAAAAAAAATCACAAATGGGTTGTTGAATAATTAGCATTTATGGCAGATGCTTGATTATAAAAGTTATCTGCCGATATTTCCCATTAATTAAATTTTAAGAAATTATTTCAGGAAATAAACCCTATAAAAATTTCCTGTATGGCTTTTTTGGTATTTTGTCTTATTTCATCAAGAGTTTCAAAATCAAGTCCAAGAAAATCCATTACTTTATCGTCAATGTTTATTTGTTCTGTAGGCATATCTTCCATTAGCAATACAAGAGCATTGGCAGTATGGAGAATATATGCAAGCTGATTTTCATCAGATTTTAAGGGCTCATGATGCCATTTTATGGCACAGCATTGATTAGCCGGAATATTCCATGATTTCAGGAAATCATGTCCTATCTCGCTATGATCAAAACCAAGAATTTCTCTTTCTGCAAGATAATTTGGCAGTCCCGAAGATATGAGAGGAACAAAAGTTTCTTTATGTTCAAAAAGATAATTATCAATTATAAGTTTGCCTGCATCATGAAGTATTCCCGCAGAAAATGCGTCTGCTTTTAATGAGGGCACAGATCTTTCTGCTATACTCTGGGCTGCAAAGCCTACTCCTGTAGAATGTATGAAAACTTCCCCGGAACTTATTGAGTATCCTTTTAGTTCTTTTGCAAGCATTTTTGATGTTGTTGCAAGAGTAATCATCTGGAGAAGGGTTTCAGAACCAAGGAGTATGCATGCCTGCTGCACAGAATTAACAGTTGTTCTAAGTGAATAATATGCTGAATTGGCAATTTTTAAAATCCTGGAAGCCATAGCCTGATCTTTTTCAAGAATAACAGCCAGATCCTTTGCACTGCTTTTATCATCATTTACGATTTCCCTTGCTTTTATCAATATTTCCGGTACTGGAGGCAAGGCACCTGTGTTTTTAAGGAAATCTTCCTTTTTAATTTTTGGTCTTTCATCAATATCATTTTTGATATAGATATTTTTAAAAGAAAACGGTTGATTGCAGGATTTGCACCTTATTTTTATGATAGGTTTCTCAGGAAGTTTGTTCTGATTTATATTATATACTTTACCACATTCGGGACATTTTATTTTCAAATGTAATTGCTCCTTGAATAATATCTTAAACTTTATTTTATATATTATAAAAATAATAATCAGTAAATAATATAAAAGAAATTAAATTGAAATTTTATTTATGATTCTTGCTTTTTTTAATAAATTATGATTGGCTTAATTTTTGATAAATTATCGGGAAGTGGCTCAGTCTGGTAGAGCACAGCGTTCGGGACGCTGGGGTCGCTGGTTCGAATCCAGTCTTCCCGACCATATATGATTTTTTAGTTTAAAAAAAGCCTGCACCCCAATATAAAATCATTCCAAAAACAAGAGTCCATGCAAGAGATTTTGTATACCATGCAAATATAAAAGTTGGTATTGCAACAATAAATTCAGTTGATAAAGGATTAAATTCCCTTATTTTTCCATTTGTTAGAAGAGTTGGGAATAAAAGTGCGCTTAAAATTGAAGCCGGTATCAGTTCAAGCCATTCGACAAGAATATCCGGCATTTTTTTCCTTGAAAGAAAGAAAAGGGGAATCCATCTTGGCAGAAAAGAAACAATCCCCATCCCTGAAATAAGTATGATATATTCTGTTTCAGTCATTTTTTTGATATTTCTTTTTTAAGATTATCCCAAATGTTGCAGCCAGGACAGACGCAATCATTATATATGAATTGCCAGGCAGATATATAGATGTAATAACTGCTATAATTGCTGAAAAACCGGCAGTTATAAAAAAAATGGAACTTTTCAGTTGAAAAACAAGAAGGGAAATAAACATTGCTGTAAGTGCATAATCAAGACCAAAACTGTTTTCAGGAATATATTTCCCAAAATATGCACCTGAATATGTGCTTACAGCCCATGCAGTAAAAGCCATATAGTTTACAACTATTGAATTATCAATAGACCAGTTTCCTTTTTTTAATTTATCAATATTTACTGCGAAAGTTTCATCAACAATTGTATAGCTTAGAACAGAAATTTTTTTTCTTGATTCTCCCATGAAATATACCGCCAATGAAGAACTCATCAGGAGATGCCTTAAATTTATCATGAATGTTGTTATTATTATTGAAGGAATTGATGCTCCAGCAGCAATCATGGATACAGCAATGAACTGACCGCTTCCTGCAAAAACCATTAAAGACATGCAAAGAACTTCAATTGGTGAAAGCCCTGCTTTTTGACCGATAACTCCCATTGCAAGACCAAGGGGAATATATCCTGCACAAATTGGCCATATTGCAAGGAAGCTTTTTTTAAAAGATGGATTAAAGTTTGTTGATTCAGTCATATTTTTTTATTAACAGGTGAAAGAATATTTTTTTAAAATAATCTTTATCAGATAATATATTTTAGTCAATCTTTAGAAACAGTCTTTAGAATATATTTGAGAGCATGGTCGGCATAATCATTGTAGCCATCTTCTGACGGATGGTATCCATCTTTAGAAAATTTATTTTTATTTATTTTTAAATTTAGAGGTATGTATATCCCTTTAGGATAGGTAGAAATTTCTTTTTTTATAATATTGTCAAGTATTTTAACCCTAAGATTTAAAACATGGCCAAGAGGAAAAGGCATCAGAGGGAAATTTTTAATTTCAGGAATACCTGAAAAAGCAATATATGGTGAATCAAGCTCATTTTTGGCAAATTCTTTTATTTTTTTTATATGGTTTTTAAATTTTTTTGTTCTACAAAGACCTGTAACATCATTTATTCCAGCAGAAATAATTATTAGATCAGGTTTGCTTTTTTTTAATTTTTCTGAAAATTCAGGCATAATCTGGTAAATTTTTATTCCGTTTTTTCCAAGAATTGTCCAGCTTGTTTCAAAAGATCTTTTTTGTTTAAATTTTGAAGAGATAAGAGGTGTCAGTGTCTTTTCTGAATTTGATGCTCCTATACCTGCAATTATTGAATCTCCAAGTCCGGTTATTTTAAAAAGCCTGCCCCCTGGTTTTTTAAAAACACCGGATTTTTCCCCCGTTGGCCCATTAAGTCTTACGGCGCTTTTTTTTATTTTTATTGCTTGTGGAATAACAAAAGGAAAAAGAATCCAGAATAAAATTTTTTTCATTTTTTTGGTATATCCCTTAGAAAAATTATTTTGTAATTGTGTAGTTCAAATTCTAATAGCTGCGGCACTTTTTCCGAGTTTTTTTATCTCTGCTCCTTGATTCAGGAGATAAAAAACTCAGCATAATTGAATAGAGATATAATTTTTTTGCACATATATTTAATTCATAATATTTTAATATTTAAGAAACAATAGTTTTTACAGCAATTAGGCCTTAGATAAAAGATTTTTTTATTTAAAGGATTATACTTTTTTGGCAGTTACTTTATACCAACCGGAAAGAGAGCAAGAGTTTAAACTTTATCCATATTTGTTAAAGAATGTTAGAATTCAATGCCCGAATCACGTATGGAACACTGATATCACCTGCATAAAGCTTGGAAGGGGTTTTGGCTATTTAACAGAGGTAATGGACTGGTTCAGCAGATACTTATTATCATGGCAGCTCAGTAACATTCTTGAAAACACATTCTGCGTTGATGTTCTGGAGGAGGCTTTGAATATATCAACTCCTGCCATCTTCAACACGGATCAGGGAAGTCAATGCACCGCTGCCAATTTTCTTAAGCCTTTGGAGGAAGAAATATTCAGATCAGCATGGATTCAAGGGGCGGTGAGCTGGATAATGTTTTTGCAGAACGCCTGTGGCGAACCGTCAAATACGAGGAGGTTTACCTGAAGGATTATCAGAGTATGAAAGAGGCACGGAGTTCATTGTGACAATTTTTTAAATTCTATAACACCCATAGGATTCACCGGGCATTGAACTACAAAACTCCTGAATCCATTATTTCGGTTGATTTAAGAGGGTCATAAAAATAAAAACAGGTGATTGTGTGCTGCTGACCACCAGATGATTTAGGCGTAATCACCAGAATGAGGACAGTTTGTTTAGTCGGCGGATAAATTTTTTCTCAAATGACCCTCAAGACTTGATGAAGAGCCTTTGAGAGAAAAATTTATCTATAGAATCTGGTTTGAGTCAGACAATTCGAAATTTTGCGTATTATTCTGGACTTTCAAATTTGATTCAAAATCGAATCAAATGTAGCTTAAAAAAACATAAAATCAGTCTTGACATGGGGGCCACTTCATATTTATATTTTTACTCCCTAATCAGAAATATAAAATTAGGTCAATTTCTACTAAAAGGAGCGTTAAATGAAAAAATCAAATTGTACGAAAAAAATCAAATTGTACGAAAAAAATCAAATTGTACGAAAAAAATCAAAAAAAGCCGTAGAAACTTTATTAAATTAGCACTAGCTTCCAGCTTGGCTTTGATATTACCAATGAAACTTAATAAAAAAGCTGGGGCTTTTCCATGGGTTCCCATTGGGGTCTTAATTGCTTTAGCTCATTTACTTTTTTCCTTCTGGAAATATTTTACAGAAAAAGGAGATTTTTTTTCTACTACTATAATTGTTGATGGTTATAAAATAACAATAAACGGAGATCTTTGTGTAGGATGTCCTCTTTTGAATGAGGCACAAAGCAATGATTTTGCTACGGCAGAAAGGATTTGGCAAAGTTGTCCAGTAAGTGCAATAACAATTCAGCCTTTATAAAAAATAAATATCATAACATAGGATAAAATACTATGATCAAGCCTCGATTACTGGCAATTTTTATATGCCCTTTAATATTTTCCAATATTCTCTTTTTTATATTAAAGCATTTTTTTATAATCAATACCTGTTCTTTTATAATATCCCTTTTAACAGCTATAATGGTATTATTTTTTTTTCTCTTTATTTTATTGACTGAATCAAAAATTATCTGGCCCGCCGTATCCAGGGAAAAATCCAGAAAAAAAGAATTTGCTTTTCAGATAATACTACTGACTATGTTTTCAATTATCTGCATAATGTTATTTGATTTGATGCTTAATACAAACAGTTCTATATATTAATTTTTTTACTAAAAAAAACAAAACTATGGGTACAGGGTGATAAAATGAAAATATTTGAAAAAAGAATATACTTTTATAGTTTTAATATTATTATCTTTTTTATTGGAATTACAGTCGGATCTCTGCTTTTTGGAGAAAAAAAAGAAAATTTAAACAAAAACAGCAAGACATCACAAATTGATAAAAAAATACCCATGGATTTTGATACGGCTTTTCCAAAAGAAAAAAACACAAATGAAAAGCAATTTGATATTATTAAAAAGAATCTGAAATCATTGGGGTTTTCAGGAAGTTTACATGACAGTGATGCATGGAAAAACTTTACCGAAAAAATTACATCAAAAAAAATACATGAACTTGAATCTAAATATAACTTTAGCCTTTTAAAGTCAATTATTGCATCAAGATCTTTACCAGAAGCTGATTTTTTCAACAAGTATGGCTTTGATCTGACAGAACCAACATTAAAAAACAGAGCCATTCTAATTCAGGGGCTAAAAAGTCTTACCGTTGACCAATTCAAAAAACTTGTTGAAATGGGTATAGATCTTGATTTTGCAGATAATCCTGATACTGTCCATCAAGAAAAAAAGCTTCTCGCTTATGCAATTGAATCTATTAACGGTTTCAATGATATGGGTAAAATAAATTATCTTATGAAAGAAAAAGGATTTTCCATTGAAAAAGGTGAAGATTATTTAATCCCTGCTATTAAGGCGGCAAAAAAAATAAGCCCGGATTTATTAGATGAAATATTGACAAAAACAGATCCAAACGGGCTTTATAAACACGCATTCATCTCCAAAGGAATATTTTTCGAGGCTTTAATAAACAATGCTTCTTCAAAGGTAATTGATCACTTTCTAAATAATGGTTATAAATTTTCTATGTGCAAGCCAAGTGAAAACCCTTTTCATGCAGCAGCATTCAACGATAATATAACCCCCGAGCAATTTCAGAAAATGATAGATATGGCAGGCAGTCCCAATTTTTCATTATCAAAAATCACACCATTAATGATGGCTGTTGCCCGAAACAGACCAGAACAGGTTAAAATACTTTTAAAAAATGGAGCAGACGTAAACCAAGTTGATGCTGGAGGCAATTCTGTTTATCACTTCCTGAATATAGCAAAAGAACAAGATAGATACACGGATGCTCAATATGCTGAAATGAAAAAAATACTTGGTTCTGCCGCCAATTAAATTTAAGGCATGGAGGTGTGGTATTATCCTGTGCGGTGCTTGTAGCCACGGGAGTTATGCAGGGTGGTTACAGATGTGTTCCTTGTTCCAGCGTGTCATTAACCCAAGTTCAGCAAGGTTGAAATTAAAAGAGTGTAATATTAATATGTTATAGTTTAGCAAGATGTTTGTATGGCACTACTTTTATGTTTTTTGTT
>PDWI01001042.1_pt1 | contig 86166 bp, 76 predicted proteins | sample 1430891 | NCBI WGS metagenome assembly PDWI01 (sample SAMN01162508, study PRJNA174530) | Oral metagenome, whole genome shotgun sequencing project. | biome: Marine environment; feature: Marine mammal; material: Swab sample of the gingival sulcus; isolation source: swab sample of gingival sulcus... | reverse complement strand
TTACAAGGCGATACTGACGAAATGGTTCAGAAGCGAGGATGAAAGCTTCCATGCCGATACGTCATTGCAGGAGCTTCCGCGGATGTTGACGCGAAATGGTTTCATGAAGGCCGAAGTGCCGTCCGGTCTGATGTCTGCATTGCGTGAGTTCCATCAATCGGATAGTCGGGAATATGAAGATGAGCATGTACCGGACTTCATTCCGAAATCGGCAGACGATGCAGTTACTACACGGATGCTCGAGTTGCCCCACGCGTTGCGTGAACTCCTGCATGCCGAGTTGCAGCCGCTGGTCGAGGCCTGGGCGGGTGACTACCTTGTGCCGACATACGTATACGGAATACGCGAGTACTTGCGAGGCAGCATCCTTAAAATGCACAGGGACAGGGTCGAGACCCATATAGCCAGTGTCATACTCAACGTTGATCAGCAGGGTGTTCGTACGCCTTGGTCATTGTTCATGCATGATCATCAGTTTCGGACTCACGCAGTGTTGCTGGAGCCTGGCGAGATGCTGTTCTACGAGGGTGCGCGCTTGTTGCACGGCAGGTCGGAGCCGTTCGACGGTGAGCGGTATGCAAACGTGTTCGTGCATTACAAATGCCTTTGATGGTGCAAGACAGATCCGCCATTCCCTGAACGAGTACCGCACACGGCTCTCCCGGCCCGCTACAATCACGGGCTGCCATGGATAAATTCATCATCGAAAGCAGCCCGCCACTCTCGGGCGACGTGCGCATCTCCGGTGCCAAGAACGCGGTGCTGCCGATTCTCTGCGCCACGCTGCTGGGCAGTTCGAGTTCGCGCATCGCGAACGTGCCGCACCTCAACGACGTCACCACCACCATCAGCCTCCTCGGGCGCATGGGTTGCTCACTGACTCTGAACGACGGGATGCAGGTGGAGATCGACCCCGTCACCATCAATGACTACACGGCCGCCTACGAGCTCGTGCGCACCATGCGCGCCTCGATTCTCGTGCTCGGCCCGCTGGTGGCGCGCTATGGTCAGGCCGACGTGTCCTTGCCGGGTGGCTGCGCCATCGGTGCGCGGCCGGTGGATCTGCATATCCAGGGCTTGAAGGCTCTCGGCGCCGACATCGACGTTGACGGCGGTTACATCCGCGCGCGAGCAGGGCGCCTCGTCGGTGCCCGCATCGCCTTCGAAACGGTGACCGTGACCGGTACCGAGAACCTGCTCATGGCGGCAACGCTCGCCCGCGGCACCACGGTGCTCGAAAATGCGGCGCGCGAGCCCGAAGTGGTCGATCTTGCCAACTACCTCATCGCCATGGGCGCGAGGATCGAGGGCGCCGGCACCAGCACCATCACCGTCGAGGGTGTCGACAATCTCACCGGTGTCGATTATTCCGTGGTGCCCGACCGTATCGAAACCGGTACCTTTCTCGTCGCTGCGGCCGTCACGCGCGGCAGCATCCGTTGCACGCACACGGTGCCCGAAAACCTCACCGTGGTGCTCGACAAGCTGCGCGATGCCGGCGCCGACATCACCACCGGCGACGACTGGATTGCGCTCGACATGCACGGTGCACGCCCGCGTGCCGTGGGTGTCACCACCGCACCGTACCCGGATTTTCCCACCGACATGCAGGCGCAGTTCTGTGTGCTGAACGCGCTCGCCGACGGCACCGCCAAGGTCACCGAGAACGTGTTCGAGAACCGCTTCATGCACATCCCCGAACTGCAGCGCATGGGCGCGAACATGAGCATCGAGGGCAACTCGGTGACGATTCACGGCGTGGAGCGTTTGCGGGGTGCGCCGGTCATGGCCACCGATCTGCGTGCTTCGGCGAGCCTGATTCTCGCCGCGCTCATGGCCGACGGTGAAACCCATGTGCGCCGTGTCTACCACATCGATCGCGGCTACGAGCGCATCGAAGAGAAATTCCGCGGGCTCGGCGCCGACATCCGTCGTGTGCCCGAGTAGCCACGGCGATTCGTTCGAGCTTCCGTCGTGACCACGCAAACCGCCGTCCAGTCGAGTCAGCAACCCCGGCGCCTGCGCATCGCGCTTTCCAAAGGGCGCATCTTCGACGCGACCCTGCCGTTGTTCGAAAAGGTGGGTCTGGTGCCGAGCGAGAATCCGGAGCGCTCGCGAAAGCTCATCATCCCGGCCAGGCAGGGCGAGGTCGATTTTCTTGTCGTGCGCGCCTCCGACGTACCCACCTACGTGCAGCATGGCGGCGCCGACCTCGGTGTGGTCGGCAAGGACGTGCTGCTCGAGCACGGCGGGGCGGGGCTGCTCGAACCGCTCGATCTCGATATCGCGCGCTGCAGGCTCATGGTGGCAGGCTTCCCCGGCACCGATCTCGACAGTGGCCACCGTTTTCGCGTGGCCACCAAGTTCACCGAATGTGCGCGCCGCCACTTCGCCGCCACCGGCCGCCAGGTCGACATCATCAAGCTCTATGGCTCGATGGAACTGGCGCCGCTGGTCGGGCTCGCCGACCTCATCGTCGACGTCGTCGATACCGGCTCCACCCTGACGGCCAACGGGCTGGCACCGCTCGAACTCATCAACGAGGTGAGCTCGCGGCTCATCGTCAACCGCGCTGCCATGAAGGTGCGCCACGCACCGATCGACGAACTTCTTGCTCGGCTCGACACCGCAGTGGCCGGGCGGGCACCGGGCGCGGCATGATCGGATCATCCACGCCAGGGGCAACGGTGTCGAGGACGCGATCAGGTTGCGCCGTCCACTCACCACAGCCCATCAGCAACAGACACAGGAATACCCTCACACCATGTTGACCCAGTCCACCGACGATCTCCGCATCCTCGGCAAGGAAGAGCTGCTTTCACCTCAGTCGCTGATCGAGGACCTGCCCGTCGGCAAGGCAGCCTCGACCACCGTGACCGGGGCGCGCCAGGACGTCGCGGCAATCCTGCGCGGCGAGGACGATCGCGTCGTCGTTGTCGTCGGGCCCTGTTCGATCCACGACCCGGAAGCCGCCATGGAGTATGCCGAGAAACTCAAGGCCTACCGCGACGGTCTGGCCGAGGATCTCTGCATCATCATGCGCGTCTACTTCGAGAAGCCGCGCACCACCATCGGCTGGAAGGGGCTCATCAACGACCCCGGCATGGACAACAGCTTCCGCATCAACGACGGGCTGCGTGCCGCGCGCTCGCTGCTGTCGGACATCAACGAACTCGGCCTGCCGGCCGGTGTCGAATATCTCGACCTCATCTCGCCGCAGTACATTGCCGATTTCGTCGGCTGGGGCGCGATCGGCGCGCGCACCACCGAAAGCCAGGGGCACCGCGAGCTCGCCTCGGGCCTGTCCTGCCCCGTGGGCTTCAAGAACGGCACTGCCGGCAGTGTGCAGATCGCGGTCGACGCCATCGGCGCGGCGCGCGGATCGCACCACTTCCTGTCGGTGACCAAGGAAGGCCATTCGAGCATCTTCAAGACTGCCGGCAACGAGGACTGTCACCTCATTCTCCGCGGCGGCAAGATGCACACCAACCACGACGCGGCCAGCGTCGACGATGCCTGCACGCTCCTTGCGAAAGCCGGCCTGCCCGAGCGTGTCATGATCGACTGCAGCCACGCGAATTCGCGCAAGCAGCCGCGTCGGCAGCGCTATGTGTGCCGTGACGTCTGCGCGCAGATCGCCGACGGCGACCGCCGCATCATGGGCGTGATGATCGAGAGCAATCTCGTCGAGGGCAATCAGAGTCCGAACAGTCACCCGCTGACGCGCGGTCAGAGCGTGACCGACGCCTGTCTGGCCTGGGACGACACCGTGCCGTTGCTCGACAACCTGGCGGAAGCCGTCAGGACGCGTCGCAAGGGCTGAGCGCCTCCCGCAGGCGTTGAGCGCCTCCCGCAAACGCTCAAGTAAGCGCGCGGCCCGCCGATTCCTCTGACAGAGGGCCGCTCCAATTGCAGCCCGTGTTTTCAGGGGCTATTCGATGGCGCGCTCGTCCGACGCGGTGTTTCCGCTGTCGCTGCTTCGCGACAGGGCATTCCAGTTACGCCAGACCAGGCGGCTGTTGTGGCTGACGGGGTTCTTCATCCTGCAGTCCACGCTGGTGCTCGGGGTCTTCTATCATCATTTCCTTGGCGATCTCGTCAGTGGCAATGCGCCGCTGCTCTTCACTTCCGACGACATGGTGAACCTCGATGCGGCCGTGCCTGCCCTCGGCGAGGTGCTCGGCAGGTGGCTGCTGGTCATGCTCGCGATCAATGCCGTGGTCACGGGAGCGATCGGCATCTACATCATCCGGCGTCTCGGCAATCCGATGCTTGCCATCCATCGTGCGCTCAACGAAATCGGCGACGGCAATCTCGGTGTGCGCCTGCGTACCGGTGACGAGAACGAATTCAGCGAACTCTGCGAAGCACTCAATCGTGCGCTCGAGTCGGTGCAGGGCAGAATCACCGAGGCCCGGGCGCTGACGCTCATTCTCGATACCGTCGAGGATCAGCCGCCACCCGATGCCGTCGAGCTGCGCGAGGCGCTGCTCGCCTGCCGTGAGGTGCTGAGCCATTTCGACGGCACGGCAAGGGGCGATTCAGGCGTGGCGGCCAATGCCGCGCATCCCGATCGGGCCGTGGGCGACTGACGGGTGGTGAAACGGTCAGCACGAAAAGGCGGTCACTGGCTCGTGCCGCGCCTGGCAGGTCTCGTCACGATGGCTGCCATTGGTGTCGCCAGCATGCTCGGGAACGGGCTCGCGAGCGCCGCCGGTGGCGAGCGTCTGCCCGCGGCCGAAGCCGCCTACCAGGAAGCGCTGGTCGCCATCGAGCAGCAGGAATACCCGCTGGCGAGTGCCAGGCTGCGTGCCCTGCAGGCGCAGTATCCCTCGTGGGCAGGCATGGCGCGCGTACAGACGCGCATCGCCGTGCTGCACGAAGCGCGCGACGCCGGTGACGATCTCGAGCCGTTTCTGGCGGCGCTCGACGCGCGTGATGACGGTGACTGGCAGGCATCGCTGAGCCTCCTCGACGAGCTTGCCGCGGACGATGCCGGCGGGGTACTCGTTGACGATGCCCTGTATCTGCGGGCCTATCTCCAGCTCATGGAACTGCACGATTTTCCGGGTGCGCGCGACACCCTCGTCGAGCTTCGGCGACGCTTTCCCGATACCGCCTATGCGGATTCCGCCGATTATCTCGCGGCCATTGCTCTCGAACAGAGCGGTGAAACCCGGGCCGCGCGACGCATGCTCGATGACCTTCGCCATCGTCATACCTCGCTGTCGTTGCCGCTCGGCTTCCGCTGGCCACGTGGCACGGCACTGTCGCGCTACTGGTTCGATCGTGCCGACCGGCGTATCGACATCATCGACGAGCGTCTGGCGACGGCTGGACGTGTCAAGAGCGAAACCAGGGTCGACGGCGGTGCAATCAGCGTGCGTGTTGCCGTCAACGGCAGTGAGTACACCCTGCACCTGACGCCGAGCGCGCTGGTCAGGGAGGTCGAATGGCTCGATGCCCGCCGCGTGGCGACAGCGCCGCCTTCGGTGAACGTCTATCAGGGTACGGTGGCAGGGGTGCCCGGTTCCTGGGTGCGTGTCAGCATCGACGAGCATGGCATTCGTGGGGTGCTCGGCATCGACGGTGAGGAGGTTCGCATCGAGCCTGCCAATCTCATCGGGACGCTCGAGTACTACCAGCCAGCAGGGCATGGGCTTCGTCCGGCCGCGGCCACGGCGAGTGCCGATGCCTACAACAGCCTGGATCTCCTGCGTCCGCCGCCGGAAAACGCGGACAATGCAGTGTCGTTGCACGACGAAACGTTGGAATCGCGTGCTGCATCAAGGACCACCGACGTGCGTGCGGTGCCGGTGTCGCTGGTCATCGACAGCCGCTATGACAACTACCACGCAGGCAACGGTCTTGCCGAAGCGCTCAACAGCCTGAATGTGGCTGATGGTCTCTACCGCCAGTTCGGTCTCGCGCTGACGCTCGACAAGGTGCAGCTCTTCGATGACACCCACGACCCCCTGAAGCGCGATGCCACGAGTCTCGAGAACCACCTGCGGAGCTTTCGCCGCTACCGTCTCGACGAAGCCGTGAATCTTGCCGACAGTGCGCTGACCTACTACTTCACCGGCAACCCTCGCACCGACATCACGCTCGGGCTTGCCTGGATCAACACCCTGTGCCGGAGCGATGGTTACGATGTCGGCGTGACCACACCGAGTGACTTTGCCGATGTGCTGCTCGCGCACGAACTCGGGCATTCCTTCGGTGCGCTGCACGACAGCGACACTGCCTGCAACAAGGATTCGACCACGCTCATGTGGCCGAACATCTCCGCGCGTACCCGCACGCACTTCACGAGTTGTGCCCGCGGGAGCATTGCAAAAGCCAGGCGCGTCGACTGCCTGGCACACGGCGTGGACGTAGCGCTCGACGCCGTGCACGACGGAGAGAGTGTCAGGCTTGTGGTATCGCACGGCGATACGGGGCTGCGGCCCGATGTCGAAATCAGGCTCGAAACCGAAGTGGCGGGGCAGGTCGTCTGGCCGGCCGCCTGCGTGGCGCAGACACCTACCGGCGCGCTCTGTCATCTGAAGGCGCTCCTGCCGGGCGAGCAGCGCGAACTGGAACTGCCGCTGACGACGGGCTCACGCTACCGCGATCTTGCCGTCAGTGCCGCGGCCGAAGCGCTGGCACTCGTCGAGATCAGTCCGGCCGACAACAGCGTGACGGTGCGCTTCGGCAGCAGCGACGGCACGCCGCTGCCCGGCTTCGATGGCGATGGCTCGGGTGGTAGCGGTTCGCAGGGCGGCCTGGTCGCCGCGGAAGACTCGGGGCAGGGTGCGGGCTCGGCCACCGCCGGCAACGAACCCACCGCGGCCGGTGGCCGTGGCGGCGGCAGCGCCGATGCGCTGCTGCTGGCGCTGATCGGAAACGCCCTATTCAGCAGGCGCTTCGGTGCGTCTCCGGGCCGCAGGCGGGCTGGCGCGCGTGGCGGGGGCATCTTCCCGCTCCGGTTCGGTCGATGGTGACAGCAACTGGCTTGAAGGTCGTTCGCCGAGTTTCACCTTGAGATCAATCTCCTTGAGATGCCGTGCGGGGCTCTGGTGCACGCTGGCAACACCACGCAGCACGCTGACCTTCACCGTTACTCCGGGCGGCAGCGCCGACACCGTCAGCATCAGCTCGTTGACCGTGCGGACGGCCTTTTCGCCCACCCTGAGCACGATGTCGCGTGGTTGCAGCCCGGCGATGTTCGCAGGGCTGCCGTCGCGCACGCTCGACACCAGTACGCCCTCGACACCGAGTGCCTTGAGCGCGGGAAAGATGCTGATGTCGTCGATGCCGATACCGAGCCAGCCCCGCGCGACGTAGCCGTTCTCGATGATCTGCGGCACCACCTGTGCCAGCAGCTGCGCGGGAATCGCGTAACCGATGCCTTCGGCACCACCGCTGCCACGGAAGACCGCGGTGGTGATGCCCACGAGTACGCCATCGGGGTCGATCAGCGCGCCGCCGGAATTTCCCGGGTTGATCGGTGCGTCGATCTGCACGAAATCCTGCCAGGCGCTGCCGCCGGCGATGCGCCGCTGCGTCGCGCTGACGATGCCCTGGGTAACCGTCTGGCCGACGCCGAAGGGGTTGCCGATGGTCAGCACGATGTCACCGACCATCAGTGGCCGGGCGTCCTCGAGAGGCACATGGGGAAGATCGGTCGCGGCGATGCCGACCACGGCGAGGTCGGTCTCGGGGTCGTCGCCGATGCGCGCGCCGGTAAACTCGCGACCGTCCTCGAGCACGATGTGGATTTTCTCGCGCCCTTCGAGCAGGTGGAGGTTCGTGAGCACGATGCCGGAAGGATCGATGATGACGCCCGAGCCCTGGCTCTGTCCGGCGTCGCCGCCATCGGCGTAGAGACTCACCACGGCAGGTGCCACGCGCATGATGCCGTCGTGGTACGAATGACGGCGGTGTTCCGGAGCCGTGCCTGCCGCGGTATCGGTCTTCGTGGTGTTGCCGCTGGCCTTGTCGGTGGTCCTGTCGCCGGCCGAGGCGGGGGCTCTGGACGTGGTGTCGCCCGTGGGCGTGCCTGCGGTTGTGCCCATGGCATCCGCCGTGGAAGTCGTGTCGGTTGCGGCAGGCATATCGGCCGCGGCATCGCCTGTTGGCGTCGGGGTCGTTGACCCGGCGGAAGCAGACTCGTCCGTGGTGGATTCGGTTGTCACGGGTTCGGCGGTTCCGGATCCGGCATCTCCGGACTCGGTCTTCGCGGATCCGGTCGTGGCGGACGCAGTTGTGCTGGATCCGATTGCGGTGGACCCGGTTGTGGCGGACGCAGTTCTGGCGGACCCGGCGTCATCGGATACACTTCGGTTCACATACCAGTAGCTACCCGCCAGCCCTAGGGCCAGGCCGGCGGCGACGCAAACGAAGATGAACAGAAGCTGGCTGTTGCCGCGAGCCTTCGCGGGCGTGGGACAGCCTGCAGCAGGGGCAGTCATGGCAGCACTCGACGATATTGTTCAGCATGTTAACCGAACGCTCGTGGCGGCAGCGATTCCCGATTACTGTCCCAACGGCCTGCAGGTGGAAGGGCGCAGCGAGGTAGCCACGCTCATCAGCGGCGTGACGGCGTGCGAAGCTTTCCTCGAGGCCGCGATCGACGCCGGTGCCGATGCCGTGCTCGTGCATCATGGTTACTTCTGGAAGAATGACTCACCCACCGTGACCGGCATGCTCGGTCGTCGTGTGCGGCGCCTCGTCAAGGCGGATGTGTCGCTCATGGCCTGGCATCTGCCGCTCGATGTCGATCCGGTCTTCGGCAACAACGCCGAAATCGGCCGGCGACTGGGTATCGAAGGTGCGCAGGCGGTGGCTGCCGGAGGTACCGAAGGGCTTCTCTGGTTCGGCGATCTGACCGCGGCGCTGGGTGCCGAAGCGCTCGCCGAGCGTATCGATCAGGTGCTGGCCCGGCGTCCGCTGGTGGTGGCCGACCACGGTCGGCCGATCCGGCGCTTCGGCTGGTGCTCGGGGGGCGCGCAGGGGTTTCTCGCCGATGCCGCGCGTCTCGGCTGTGATGCCTATCTCTCGGGCGAGATCAGCGAGAAGACGATGCACGAAGCGCGCGAACTCGGCGTCACCTACTTTCATGCCGGACATCACGCCAGCGAGCGCTTCGGCGTGCAGGCCCTCGGTGAGCACCTTGCCGATCATTTCAGTCTCACGCATCGTTTCATCGACATCGACAACCCAGCCTGACGATTGTGTCGACCAGGTCGACTATCCGGCATGTCGGGGGCGAATGACCACACCCGAGTCATCCATTGCAAGTCGGCAAGGCCTAATCCCTGTGATAAAATAGGGTTATTCGATCGGCGCCTTCCCGGCGCCACCCGATGCCGTTCGGCATCGCTCATTCCGGAGAATTTGCATGAGTGCGGACAAGCGCGGCCCCGCAGGCAGGGGCTCGCAAGGCAGTGGTGCTGCGAGTCAGAATCATGGCGCATCGGGCGCCGACAGCTCCTTCACCTCGGACAATATCGACCGGGGCCGACGCAAGCTGCTCATCGGTGGCACCGCGCTCGTCGGCGGGCTCGGCACCGTGGCTCTGGCAGCACCGCTGCTGTCTTCGATGTCACCGAGTGCACGTGCGCTGTCGGCTGGTGCTCCGGCCGAGGCCGACATCTCCAAGCTCGAGCCCGGTCAGATGATGATCGTCGAATGGCGCGGCAAGCCGGTGTGGATCATCAACCGCACCGAGAAGGCACTTGCCGGTCTCACCAAGGTGGTGGACGATCTCAGCGATCCCGACTCCAATGTGCCGCAGCAGCCGCCCTACGCGCAGAACGAAACACGTTCGATCAAGCCGGCCATCATGGTCATGGTCGGTGTCTGCACTCACCTTGGCTGCTCCCCCACCTATCGTCCCGAGGTGGCTCCGCCTGATCTCGGCGCTCGCTGGCAAGGCGGTTTCTTCTGCCCCTGCCACGGTTCGAAGTTCGATTTCGCAGGCCGTGTCTACAAGGGTGTGCCGGCGCCGATCAACCTCGAGGTGCCACCCTATCGCTACGCCAGTGACACCACCATCGTCATCGGTGAAGATTCGGAGGCTGCCGCATGAGTACCGAAAACCAACAGGGTTCGAATGCAGGCACGGGCCTCATCGGGTGGATCGACCAGCGCTTCCCGATGACGAAAACGCTCGAAGAGCACATCACGAAGTACTACGCGCCGAAGAACTTCAACTTCTGGTACTACTTCGGGTCGCTGGCGATGCTGGTGCTGGCCATCCAGATCGTCACCGGCATCTTCCTCACCATGAACTACAAGCCCGACGGCGATCTCGCCTTCAAGTCGGTCGAGTACATCATGCGCGACGTGAACTGGGGCTGGCTGATCCGCTACATGCACTCCACCGGCGCCTCGATGTTCTTCCTCGTGGTCTATCTCCACATGTTCCGGGCACTTCTCTATGGCTCGTACAAGAAGCCGCGCGAACTGCTGTGGATCTTCGGCATGTTCATCTACGTGGCACTCATGGCCGAAGCCTTCATGGGCTATCTCCTGCCCTGGGGCCAGATGAGCTACTGGGGTGCGCAGGTCATCATCTCGCTCTTCGGTGCCATTCCCTTCGGCATCGGTGATGCGCTGACGCTGTGGCTCAAGGGTGACTACATCATTTCCGATGCCACGCTGAACCGCTTCTTCGCGCTGCATGTCATCGCCGTGCCGCTGGTGCTGATCTTCCTTGTCGTCGCGCACGTCCTTGCGCTGCACGAAGTGGGTTCGAACAACCCCGATGGCATCGAGATCAAGGCCAACAAGAACGCCGATGGCATCCCGAGGGATGGCATTCCCTTCCATCCCTACTACACCGTCAAGGACATCATGGGCACCATCGTGTTCCTGTTCGTGTTCTTCGCCATCGTCTTCTTCATGCCCGAGATGGGCGGCTACTTCCTCGAGCACGCCAACTTCGTGCCGGCCGACCCCCTCAAGACACCCGAGCACATCGCGCCGGTGTGGTACTTCACGCCCTTCTACGCCATCCTGCGCGCCATTCCAAGCAAGCTCGGCGGCGTCATGTTCATGGGTGCGGCCATCGTCGTGCTGTTCTTCCTGCCCTGGATCGACCGCAGCCCGGTCCGCTCCATCCGTTACCGCTCGCCTATCTTCAAGGTGATGCTCATCGCCTTCGCCGTGGCTTTCGTGGTTCTCGGCTACTTCGGCATGCAGCAACCCACCCCGATGGGCACCTTCATTTCTCGGCTCTGCACGTTCATCTATTTCGGCTTTTTCGTCGGCTTGTTCATCATTTCGAGGAACGAGAAAACCAAACCGCTACCCGAGAGGGTGACCCACTGATGCGCGCGACAAGACACTCCGCAAACGCCACCGAGAAGAGGGTCGGCATGGAACCATCAACGATTCGCGTACGCCGTGCTGCACACGGCATCACACAGGGTGCGCTGTTCAGTGCCGCGCTGTGCCTCGCTGCCGTCTCGACACTCATGGCTCCGGCCACCGTGGAGGCCTCCGGTGCCACGGTGCCGCTCGACGATCCACAGATCGACTACGACAGCAAGGAGTCGCTGCAGCGTGGCGCGCAGGCCTTCGTCAACTATTGCATGGGTTGCCACAACGCCGAATACGCGCGCTACAATCGAGTCGCGAAGGATATCGGCCTCAGCGAGGAAGAGATGGTCGAGAACCTCGTCTTCACGTCCGACGAAGCAGGTGAGCCCACGAAGGTCGGTTCGCTCATGAGCATTGCCATGGACAAGGAGTACAGCGAACAGGCTTTCGGTGTGGCACCGCCGAACCTCGCTCTGACGGCACGCTCGCGCGGCGCCGACTGGATCTATACTTATCTCAGAAGCTATTACGATGATCCTTCGCGTGCCGCCACCGGTGTCAACAACCTGGTCTACGCGGGTACTGCCATGCCCAACGTTCTCTGGAGCCTCCAGGGAACTCAGGTGCCGATCTACAAGGAGCACGATGGCGAGAAGCACATCATCGGCCTGAAGTCGCTCGGTGATGGTGAACTCAGCGAACAGGAATTCGATCGCCTGGCAGGTGACATCACCAATTTCCTGGTGTATCTTGCCGATCCTGTCCGAAGCACACGTCACCGCATCGGCTACTGGGTGTTGAGCTTCCTCCTGGGGCTCTTCGTGCTGAGCTATTTCCTCAAGAAGGAATACTGGAAGGACGTTGTCTGGGACTGACGCTGCAACACCGTTGTCGCCGCCGCTGCCACTCGAGCAGGGGCGGCCCCGCAGCAATGTCGGGTATACCTTGCAGGGCCAATCATCACAATGAACTCCAGCCGCCCGTATCTGATCCGTGCCCTGTACGAGTGGATCGTCGACAACGGCTTCACGCCCTACATGCTCGTCGATACTTCGCAGGACTCGGTGGAAGTGCCGAGTGCCTTTGTCGAAGACGGTCGCATCATCCTGAACGTCAGTCCTGAAGCCACGCATTCGCTCGTGCTCGGCAACGACGAAGTGTCGTTCAACGCACGTTTCAGCGGCACCGCCATGGACGTGCGCGTACCTGTCGGTGCGGTGCTTGCGATCTACGCGCGCGAAAACGGGCAGGGCATGATGTTCGGTGATCACGATGATCCCACGCCACCGAGCGATCCGCCACCCGGCGAGAAGCAACCAGGTGACAAGAAGTCCGGCAATTCCGATTCCGCACCGACCGATGGGCCATCGAAGCCAAAGCGCCCGCATCTCAAGATCGTCAAGTGATCGTCAACACGCGGCAGCGTGGTGCCTGGGCCGAGTCGCTGGCGGCACGTTTCCTGTCCGGTCAGGGCCTCGAGATTCTCGAGCGGAATTATCTCCGGCGCAGCGGCGAACTCGACCTCGTCTGTCGTGATCGGGACGCTCGCTGTTTCGTGATCGTGGAAGTACGTTTCCGCAGAAACGACAGACACGGTGGCGCCATTGCCAGCGTCAACCACGTCAAACGGCAGCGGCTTGTTCGCGCCGCGAAAACCTGGCTCGCGCACAAGGCCACGGCAGGCGCGGCGGCGCGGATCGATGTGCTGGGTATCGAAGGCCTCGCTGTCGACGGTGCTCGCACCAAGGATGCGGGGAACAGGGATGTAGGCAGCAAGTCTCCGAATAGCGGGGATCCGGAGAACCAGAGGCCGGCCAATGGCGGTATCTCACCGCCGTCGTTGCCGGGTGAACCCGAGAGTCACGTCTTCGAAGGCCATCGGCTGGTCTGGCTCAGAAACGCCGTTTTCGACTGAGCTTGTGTGGTCGCAAGGCGTGTTCGTCATCAGGGCAGCGCCTGCCGCAGGGCAACGCTCACGCTCGCCATGGGGCAACACCCGCCATCACATCTCACGCCCGTCGTTCTTCAGGAAGTGCCCGCCATCACAATACGCTCGAGCGGATCTCCGGAAGCGGGGGCGTCTCGACCGCTTCCACGGGTACCGACTTGCCTTTCTGGTATTGCGCCCAGTCCAGTTGGCGGTGCACCCGCCCTTCGTTGGTCAATGACAGCTCGCCCGTGAAGCCCGGCAGGTGTTGTCCGGCGGCGAACTCGTCGAGGTTGCTCACGAGGTTGAAGGCGTCGGCGCCGAAGGCGTAGAGCTTGCCGTAGACGCCTTCGGCCTGCGGAAAGTTGGTGATGATGGCCTGTTTCAGAGGGTCGTCGTCAAGCGACTCGCGAAGCACCCAGGGCACGTCGGTGTAGTAGATCGAATTGAGGTCGGCGTTGACGCGCGGATCGTCATCGAGTGATGCCACACGCGAGGTGCCAAGGCGCGGCACCGCGCGAGCGTGGAAGAAGTCGAGTTGCGGGCGCACCGACTGCGCCTGGTCGGAGGTGATGGCGAGGAAGATCACATCCACATCGTTCCTGATCGACGGCTCGAAAAAGAGCTTCTTGCCGATGGTGTTGCTCAGTGTGCGGAAACGCGCATCGCTGTCGGTGATCTTCAGCGCTTCGCGAATCTGCGTGGAAAAGTCGTAGTTGCCGATCGGCAACACGCCGGTGTAGAGCACATCACCGCCATAGCGATACATGGTTTCCTGGAAGGCACGCGCCGAACGCGTACCGACCGCATCGTCGGCCTGCAGGATCACGGCCTTGTCGTAGGAGAGTGCAATCGCTCGTTCGGCCGCGGCGATGGCTTCGTCTTCAGGCGCGAGACTGAACTGGATGACATTGCGACTGTCGCCTCCGAGTGCGTCGTCATCGATGCGGTTCAGCGCAATCGTCGGTACCGGAACCTGACGCAGCGAGACGATCGACGCCACGGCCTGCTTTCTGAGCGGCCCGATGATGGCATCGGCGCCCTCATTGATGGCGTTCTGCATCGCGGTGCGCGCGTAGGCTGGGTTCTCGCCGATGTCGTAGAAGCGGATTTCGGGTGTGGCACCACGGCTTCGCGCCATCGCATGCGCAGCGATGATGCCGTCTCGAATCGCCGCCGAGGTCGTTTCCGTCGCTCGCGCCGAGAGTGGCAGCAGCACCGCGATCTGGTCGACCTCGGTACCGGCGATCGAAAAGCCGGCGAACTCGGTGTCGGCAAGCAGGCGGTTGACGAAATCGGGATTGGCGGGATGCTCGGGGAAACGCTTTTGCCAGTCGGCGATGCTCGCGCTGTGCTGGTCGGCTTCGGTGCTTCCCGCCGCCTGCGAGAGTGCAAGTTCGATCCAGCCCTGGTAGACGTCGCCACGTACGTTGGTGGTGAGCTGCTGAAGGGTCGACAAGGGCTGATTGGCCAGAAGCTGCCAGATGCCGTTCTGGCTGCGTTCGATGATCGTGGGGTCGGACAGTTGCGAGTCGAGATCGATGCGTGCCACGAGTTCGTTGTCGACGTCGCCGAGTGCGTTGTAGGCGAGGGCACGCGTTTCGAACACGCGCGCGCGTTGCAACGGCGCGACGATGGCATCGGGCTCGGGCAGGGCGCGCAGTGCCGCTTCCGGTTCGTCGGCGAACAGGTGGCTCTTGGCGACGAGAATGTCGCGGCGTTGCGAGAGTTCGATGTCGGCGAGGTCGCTCGGCACCGATTGCAGACGCTGGTAGCCTGCGTCGCCGAGGCCTCGGTCGTAGAGAATTTCGGCAGCGGTCAGCAGGAAGTCCTGTCGTTCTGCCTCGTTCGAAGCGCGTGCGGCGCGTTCGCTGTAGATGTCGGCTGCGGCTTCGGGTCGCCCTTCGGAGAGAAGTCGCCGCGCCCTGGGGTCTGATACTCTCGTCAGTGAGGGATCATCCGGCAGTGCCGAGCCGGTGCTGCCACAGCCGCTCAGCAACAAGGCTGCAAGCACGGCCGCCGCCAGTCCGATCAGTCTGCCCGTTGCGAGTCCGGCATGGTGAGAGGCTGCCGCCGGTCCGGTTGCGTTGCTGGTGCAGGCAGGCGGGTTGGCAACGAGAAGGTACAGCAAGGCGCGCGCCGCAGTTCGTGGCAAGGTCAACATGTTCCTGAAATTACTCCGCTTCGTGCCCTTTCGCGCCCGTGGTCTTTCAGTTCGCGCATTCAAATGACAGCTTCCATCGTCGCTTCAACGCTCTACATCGTCGCTACACCCATCGGCAACCGGGGTGACATCACGCATCGCGCCATCGAAGTGTTGAATGGTGTCGACTGCATCTACGCCGAAGACACCCGTCACAGTCAGACGCTGCTCGCGCACCATGGTATCGCAACGCGGCGTGTTGCTCTGCATGAACATAATGAAAAGACACGCGTTGCCACGGTGCTCGAGGCACTTGCCGCCGGTGGCAGCGCGGCCCTGATCTCCGATGCCGGCACCCCGCTGGTCAGCGACCCGGGCTATCGTCTGGTGCGTGCCTGTCATGCGGCCGGTATTCGTGTTTCACCCGTGCCCGGGCCGAGCGCCCTGATTGCGGCCTTGTCGGTGAGCGGCCTTGCCACCGATCGCTTCGAGTTCCTCGGTTTCCCGCCGGCGAAGGCAAGCGCTCGCAAGCGCTGGCTCGGCGCGAATGCCAATGCCACGCACACCCTCGTGCTGTACGAATCGACCCACCGCATACTTGCCGCGCTTGCCGACATCGCCGCCGTGTTCGGCCCCGAGCGCGAGATGTGCCTCGCACGCGAACTGACCAAACGCTTCGAAACTCTGGTTCGGGGATCGGTTGCCGAGGTCATTGCGGCACTCGAAGACGATCCCGTGCAGCGAAAGGGCGAGTTCGTGCTGGTGCTGAGTGGTGCAGGATCCGGTGTTCCCGAACAATCGGGCGAGGTGGAGGTGAGAAGCAGCTCTGCCGAAGTCGCTGCAGGGTCTGCTGCGGAGCCGCATCCCGGTGTGCTCGGGGGAAGGGCAGTCGGCGTGTCCACCGGTCCCGGCATGGATGCCATGATCTCGGCACTGCTGCCCGAGTTGCCGCTCAAGCGGATTGCCCGAGTGGTTGCCGATCTCTACGGGCGGCCGAAGCGTGAGGTATATGACCGAGCGCTGCTGTTGCAGAAGCAGACCGGCGGTGGTCGACATCGCGACCGAACTGGTTTCCGGAATCAATGAGTTACGATGGAAAACCTTTCCGCGGAAGGATCTAGATCCCGGAATCAATGAGTTACGATGGAAAATCTTTCCGCGGCAATGCTTGCCGCCCCCGAAAGAGGGTGCTCATGCGGATCGAGTCGCACCTGCGCCGGATGCTGGCCAACGCGGGCTCGAACGCAGGTGCAAACGCAGCTGCGTTCGCAGGCTGAGTGCAGGCCCGAACACTGATCCGAACGCAGGTCCGAATGCGGGCCCGAGCTTGAAGCAGGAATAGGGAGTTGGCCATAAGCCGGGTTCTGTCGCGGACCATCATTCATCTGGGCGCTGTGTCACCACAGCGCTCTAGCGACCTACCCGGGAACAGCGCGGACCGCGCCATTGTTCCTCTATTTGGTCTTGCTCCGGGCGGGGTTTGCCGTGCCGTTCGGTGTTGCCACGAACGCGGTGCGCTCTTACCGCACCCTTTCACCCTTACCGGCCTGCCGGGCGAACCCGGCGGGCAGGCGGTCTGCTCTCTGCTGCACTTTCCGTAGGCTCACGCCCCCCAGGAATTACCTGGCGCCCTGTCCTGTGGAGCCCGGACTTTCCTCCACGACGTCATTACGAGCGTCGCAGCGATGGCCTGGCCAACTCCGTCGCGGATGTTAACAGAGTGGCAACGAACTCTGCCATCGGCGAGCCACAACAGCGCCGCCAGTCGCGCCTGAATGCTGTTGCAGCCATGACCGAACGCCACCTGCAATCATGCCCGAACGTCACCTGCAATCATGCCCGAACTTCGCTTGCGGTCTTGCCCGAACAGCGCCGCCAACCTCGCACGAATTCCGCCTGCAGCCCGGTTTTGACGCCACTGCGGTTTGATCCGAACCAAGTCGGTGAACCTCCATTGCCGGATTGCAAGCGCCTCGACGCATCGGCGGGAAATCGTGAACTTTAAGGCACAAAATCGTCGTTGAATAGACTGTGATTTTCACGAATGTGCGCTAAGTGATTGAAAACAACCGTATTCATCTTGTTGCCGGAGAGTGCATCTTTTTCAAGCAAATCCGCCACTTATCACCGCACAACCGTTGACCGCCATCGATCGTAATCGTATAGTGGCGGCAAGTGTTGAATCGTGTCGTTAAGTGGGAGCAGGTGGCAGCAGGTCATGCGGTTTCGCGGCATTGACAAGTTGAGCGTAGATGCCAAGGGGCGTCTTGCCGTGCCGAAAGCGCACCGTGACCGGCTGGCAGAACACGGCATTTCCGAACTCGTGATCACGGTGGATCAGTCGGGTTGTCTGCTGGTTTACCCCGAGCCCGTCTGGGACGAGGTCGAACAGAAGCTCGCTTCGCTGCCCAATTCAGCGCAGCGGGTGCGTCGCATGGTGCGACTGACGTTGGGCTACGCCACCGGCGTCGAGATCGATGGCTCGGGGCGGGTGCTGCTGTCGAACGAACTGCGCGACTACGCCGGCATCGAGAAGAAGGCGGTGCTGATCGGGCAGGGCAAGAAGTTCGAGATCTGGAACGAGGAGGCCTGGGCGGCCGAAACGGCACGTTGGAAGGAAGACTTCAACGACATGGACAGTGGCGATGTGCCGGATGTGTTGCAGGATCTGTCGATCTGATGTTGGTCGGCGTGGCGCTGATTGGCGTGGTGTCCGGTCGATGTGGCACTGATCGACATGGTGTTCGGTCGATGCGGCACCGAACGACGTGGTGTCCGGTCGGTGTGGCGCTGATCGGCGTGGTAGCTGACGACGTGGTGTTGGTTGAAGCGATTGACGAGTGAGAGGTGCTCGATGAGCCATGTGCCCGTGCTGCTCGAAGAAGCCGTCGCGGCACTGGACATCGATCCGGCTGGCTGGTACGTGGATGCGACCTACGGCCGTGGTGGACACAGTGGAAGGATTCTCGAGCAGCTTGGCGATGCCGGTAGGCTCATGGCGCTGGACAGGGATCCGGACGCCCTGGCGGATGCAGAAATGCGTTTCGCCGATGAAAGAAGGTTCGCGCCAAGACGAGCCGATTTCCGCGATCTCCGGCAGGTGCTGGAGGAAGCGGGCTGGTGGGGCCGGGTGAGCGGTCTCCTTTTCGATCTCGGCGTGTCGTCGCCGCAGCTCGACGAGGCAGAGCGTGGTTTCGGATTCAGTCGGGATGGTGTGCTTGACATGCGCATGGATACCGACCGGGGTGAATCGGCAGCCGAATGGCTGGCCGGGGTGAGAGAAGAGGACCTGATCACGGTGTTGAAGGTGTACGGCGAAGAGCGCTACGCGCGTCGTATCGGCAAGGCAATTGTCGAGGCGCGCACGCGCGCACCGATCACACGTACCGGTCAGCTCGCCGAGATCGTCAAGGCAGCGCACCCGCGTTGGGAGCGTCATCACCACCCGGCGACGCGCACCTTCCAGGCCATCCGTATTAGCATCAACGACGAACTCGGCGCCATCGAGGATGCGCTCGAGCAGGCCGCCGGAGCGCTGCAACCCGGCGGGCGTCTTGCCGTGATCAGTTTCCACTCGCTCGAGGACCGGCTCGTCAAACGCGCGCTGCGCCGGCCTCCGCCGAACCCCGATCTGCCGCGGCACCTTCCCTTGCCTGATACGCAGGTCGTGCATCCGTGGAAGCCACTCGGGAAGGCGATTCGCGCCAGTGCGGAAGAACTCGAACGGAACCCGCGTGCGCGCAGCGCCACGCTGCGTGTGGCCGAGCGTACCGCGGAGGGTTCATGACATGAACGCCCTGCAGAGTGGTTCGATGGCATCGGGCAACACGCGCTCGTTCGTGCTTCCAGTGGCAGTCGGTGGTGCTGTCTGGCCGCGATCACTATGGATGCTGGTGATGCTTGTGGCGCTCGTGTTCAGTTCGGCGCTGGGCGTCGTCTGGTTCACGCACCAGTCGCGCCTCGCCACGGCCGAGATTGCCCGGTTGCAGTCGGCCATTGGCGAGCTTGATCTCGAATGGAACCAGCTTCGCATCGAGGAGAGCACGCTGTCCGATCATGCGCGCATCGAGAAGATCGCGCGCGAACGTCTTGGCATGGAAATGCCGGGGCTCGAGGGGTCGGTGATGATCGCCAGAGAACGCGATGACGCCGGCGTGGCGGTAGGCGGGCTGACGCCCACCGCAGGGGGTGAGGACTGATGCCGAAAGTGAAGCAAGGCACAACTCGACCTGCCGTCACGGTTTCTCGTGGAGCCACGCGTGTGGCGGCGAGTGGCAAGGGCCGCGCGGCAACGGGAGGCTCGGCGAAGCGCCGTTCGGCGCATGGGCGTCCGGTTGGTGGCACGCGGAACAAGGTTTCGAGCCGCCGAGCGGTGCCACCGGCACTGTCGCCGCGCACGAAAAACACCAGTGGTGCCATGCGTCGCACGGTGCTGCTCGCGGGTTTTGCTGCTCTTGGCGCTTTACTGATCGGGCGTGCAGTACAGGTACAGCTCGTCAACGCCGATTTCTACCGCAACGAAGGCGCGCTCCGTCAGGTGCGCAATGTGGTGATTCCGGCGCATCGTGGCAACCTGCTCGATCGCAACGGCGAACCGCTGGCCATCAGTACGCCGATCAAGACGCTCTGGGGCAAACCGAAGAGTCTGGCCGAGCAACCGGCGGCCATGCGAGAGGTAGCGGCGCTGCTGAATCTCGACGCCGAGAAGTTGAACGCGCGCATCACCGACTATGCCGAACGTGACCGCGAGTTCGTCTACATCGCGCGTCACATCGAGCCTGCCCGTGTCGAACGCGTGCTGGCACTGAAGATCGACGGGCTGCAAGCGGACCGTGAATTTCGCCGCTACTACCCGAGCGGGCCGGCGGCAGCGCACCTCATCGGTTTTACCGACATCGATGACCGCGGCCGTGAAGGGCTGGAAATGGCCTATGACGACTGGCTTTCGGGCGAGTCGGGCAGGCGGCGTCTGCTGCAGGACCGCTACGGGCGCGAGATCGACGAACTCGAACTCATCAAGCCGGCACTGCCCGGCAAGGATCTGGCCCTGAGCATCGATCGTCAGCTTCAGTACATCGCCAGCCGTGCGCTCGCCGACGTCATTTCCCGCCATCGTGCCGAGTCCGCCTCGCTGGTCGTCATGAAGGTGCAGACGGGCGAGATCATGGCCATGGCCAACTACCCGACCTACAACCCGAACGACACCTCCGATCGCAGTGGCGGTCGGCAGCGCAATCGCGCCGTGACCGACGTGTTCGAACCGGGTTCGACCATGAAGCCCTTCACGATCGCCGCGGCGCTGGCGAGCGGGCGTTTCCAGCCCGACAGCATCGTGCATACCTCACCCGGTTCCTACCGGATCGGCAAGTACCGCATCAGCGACACGAAGGATCATGGCTGGCTCGATCTGGGCGGCATCGTCACGAAATCGAGCAACGTCGGCGTCAGCAAGGTGGCGCGCGATCTCGACCCCGAGCAGATGTGGGAAGTGTTCGACGCCTTCGGTTTCGGGCGCCCGCCGGGCAGCGAGTTTCCGGGCGAGGTTGCAGGCTACTTCAACCACCCGACGCTCTGGCATCACATCGAACAGGCGAGTGTGTCTTACGGCTACGGCATTGCCGTCTCGGCCCTGCAGCTCGTGCGCGCCTATGCCGCGATCGCCAACGACGGCGTGATGCCGCCTGTTTCGTTCGTGGCGCTTGACGAAGTACCCGAAGGGCGTCGCGTCATTGACGAGGACGTGGCCGCCGACGTGAGCCGGATGCTCGAATCGGTGGTGCTCGAAGGCACGGGCACGCGTGCGCGCATCCCCGGCTACACCGTGGCCGGCAAGACCGGTACTTCGCACCGCTCGCAGTCGGGCAGCTATGCGGAAGACCGCTACATTTCGCTGTTCGCGGGGTTTGCGCCGGCAAGCGATCCCGAATACGCCGCCGTCGTGGTGGTGCACGACCCGAAGGCCGGCGGACACTTCGGCAGCCAGGTTGCTGCTCCGGTGTTTGCCGAGGTCATGGCGCATGCGCTGCGTATCGGTGGCATCGAGCCCGATGATATCGACGGTGAGCGTGCGCACGTGATCGGCGTTCGCAAGCCCGCGGGCGCTGACGACAATCGTGCCGGCGCGATCGGGACCGATGCACCCGCTGGCGCTGACGACAATCGTGCCGGCACGATCGGAATCGATGTACCCACGGGCGCTGATCAACAGCGCGCAGATATGGTGCGGGACGACAGCGGAGCAGATCGCTCATGAGTCTTCCTGTTATCCAGTGTGCACTTGACTCCCTGTTTTCCGCTGATCAGATTGTCAGTGGCAATCGTGCCTCCGTCGTCAGTGGTGCGGCGCTCGATTCGCGTCTGTTGCAGCGGGGTGATCTGTACCTTGCGCTTGCAGGCCGCGCGAGTCACGGACTGCTGCACATCGCTGACGCGATCGAGAAGGGTGCCGTGGCCGTGGTGGCCGGTGTCAATGACTGGGCGCAGCATCCCGACGCGGTGGTGCGCGCCGAGGCCGCAGGCCTTGCTCGTGTCGCCGTCGAGGGTGATGTCTCGCGCCTGGCACCCGAGATTGCCGACGCGGTGTACGCGACGCCGGCCTCGCGTCTCTTTCTCATCGGTGTGACGGGCACCGACGGCAAGACCTCCGTGTGTCGTTTCATCAGCGAAGCGCTGAGCGCAGCGGGGCGTCCCTGTGGCTACATAGGTACCGTGGGCTGGGGCATGGGAGAGAGGCTGCGGGAGAATGCCCTGACCACGCCTGACGTGATCATGCTGCGCCGCATGCTGTTCGAACTCGCCGCGGAGGGCGCAACGCACGTTGCCTTCGAAGCATCGTCGCACGCGCTTGCCGAAGGGCGCCTCGAAGGGCTCGACATTCGCGTTGCGGTGCTGACCAACTTCGGACGCGATCACCTCGACTATCACGGCAGCATCGAGGCCTATCGCGAGGCGAAGGCGATGTTGTTTGCCTGGCCGACGCTTGAGGCCATGGTCGTGAATGTCGGCGATGCCTTCGGGCGTTCACTGCTCGCTTCGGCGCCCGAGTCGGTCGAGCGCTGGGGTTTCGACAGCCATGATCAAGGCGCGTTGTCTGATCAGAGCGCATTGGCCGCAGCGGGTGTGAACCTGGTGTGCGCCAGCGACATCGAATCCCGTACCGGCGGACTGGCCTTCACCCTGCACGACGGCGACGCTCGCACCACCGTCGACAGCAGGCTCTTCGGTCGCTTCAACGTCGACAACCTGCTTGCCTGTCATGGCGTGCTGCGCGCTGCCGGTGTGGCGGCGAACGAGGCCGTGCATGCACTGTCGAGCGTGAGGCCGGTGGCCGGGCGCATGGAAGTGTTTCGCCCCGGGGACGCGGGCGGGCCTCTTGCCGTGGTCGACTACTCGCACACGCCGCAGTCACTGGCTGCCGCCATCGACGCCCTGCGTCCGCATTGCGCCGGTGAGCTCTGGGTGGTGTTCGGCTGCGGGGGTGATCGTGACCCCGGCAAGCGCGCACCGATGGCAGCCGCTGCTGCCGCGGGCGATCGCGTGATCGTGACCGATGACAATCCGCGTACCGAATCTTCCGCGGCCATCATCGCCGACATCCTCGACGGCTTTTCATCGGATGCCGACTATATCGTGATTGCCGATCGTGGCGAGGCCATCGATCATGCGCTCGACAAGGCAAACGAGGCCGACGTGGTACTGATCGCCGGCAAGGGCCATGAGGACTACCAGATCATCGGGCACGAAAAACGCCCCTTCAGCGACCGCGACACCGTGGCGGCGATTCTGCGGGAGGCCTCATGAGCATGTTCTTCACACTCGACGAAGTGGTCGAGATTCTCGGTGCCGAACTCGTCGGTGGCGATGCCGAGATCGCTGACATCTCGATCGATTCGCGCAGCCTTGCCGCGGGTGACCTGTACGTTGCCATCGAAGGCGAGCGTTTCGACGGTCACGATTTCGTCGATGCCGCCGAAGCCGCCGGTGCGGCCGCCGTGCTCGTGTCACGACGCGTCTCGACGGAACTGCCGCAACTGGTGGTTGCCGACACGCGCGTTGCGCTCGGCGCGCTGGCACGCTGGTGGGCGAAGCAGTTCATGGTGCCCACGGTTGCCATCACCGGCAGCAACGGCAAGACCACCCTCAAGGAACTCGTGGCCAGCATTCTCGGCCAGCTCGGTCCCGTGCTGGCCACCGAGGGCAATCTCAACAACGACATCGGTGTGCCGCTGACCCTGTTCCGCCTGCGCCCCGAGCACCGCTACGCGGTCATCGAGTTGGGCGCAAACCACGCCGGCGAGATCGCACGGCTGGTGTCCATCGTCGAGCCCGATGTCGCCATCGTCAACAACGTCGGGCGGGCACACCTCGAAGGTTTCGGCAGCCTCGACGCCGTTGCCGAGGCGAAGTCGGAGATCTTCTCCGGCCTTGGCGACGACGGCTTCGCCGTGATCAATGCCGACGACGCCTACGCCGATGTCATGCGCAAGGCTGCCAGCCACGCCACCATTCGTGAATTCGGCCTCGACGAACAGGCCGATGTGCGTGGCCTTCCGGGGCCAGGCCTGCAGATAGACATGATGGGTGCGATCCTGAAGCCACGCTTTGCCCTCGCCGGTGATCACAACGGCATGAACGCGCTCGCCGCCGTCGCCGCTGCGCTGTGCCTTCACGTGCAGCCGGAAACGATCGTTGCCGGACTCGAGGCGGTCAAGGCGGTACCGGGGCGTCTCCAGTACAAGATCGGAGTGAACCATTCGCTGATCATCGATGATTCCTACAACGCCAATCCGCCATCGGTCATGGCGGCCATTGACGTACTGGCGGCCAACGATGGCGAGCGCCACCTCGTGCTTGGCGACATGGCGGAGCTTGGCGACGATGCCGAAGACATTCACGGTGAAGTCGGACGTTACGCTCGCGAGCGCGGCATCGACGCGATCTGGACCGTGGGAGCCCTCGCCGGTGAAGCCGATTGCGCCTTTGCCGACACGCGAGCACCGCGGCTCCGCCAGCGAGATGCCCGCGGTGCCTTCGAGAGCGACCTCAGCGAGGGAGGGCACTTTGCCGATCAGCCGAGCCTCTCCGCAGCACTTCGACAGGTGCTGGATGTGGACTCAGTGGTGATGGTGAAGGGTTCGCGCAGTGCGCACATGGAACGTGTGGTCGAAGCACTGGTGGTGAATGACGCCGGTAATGAGGAAACGCCGGAAATGCCGGAAATGCCGGAAACGCCGGAAACGTCCGATGAGGTGTCTTCATGATGCTGCTCGTTGGCGAATGGCTGTCCTTCATCGACGATGGCTTCGGTGTGGTGCGGTACATCACCGTGCGAGCGATCTTCGCCGCCCTCACTTCGCTCCTGATCTGCCTGCTTTCGGGCCCTGCCCTCATCCGTTGGCTGCGGAACGCGCGCATCGGTCAGTCGGTGCGCGATGATGGCCCGCAGTCGCATCTCGTCAAGGCGGGCACTCCCACGATGGGTGGCGCGATGATCATTCTCGCCGTGGTCATGAGTACGCTGCTCTGGTCCGACCTTGGCGTCCGGCAGGTGTGGGTGGTGCTGTTCGTCTGTCTCGGCTATGGCGCCATCGGCTGGATCGACGACTACCGCAAGGTCATGCTCGGTAACTCCGACGGACTCAGCGCACGCGAGAAACTGTTCTGGCAGAGTGTGGTTGCAGGCATCGCCGCACTGGTGCTCTACCTTACCGCCCAGGATCGGGTTGAACTCGAACTCATCGTGCCTTTCTTCAAGGAAGCGGTGTTCCACCTCGGCTGGCTGTTCGTGCCATTGGCCTTTCTCGTCGTGGTCAGCAGCAGCAACGCCGTGAATCTGACCGACGGGCTCGATGGTCTGGCAATCCTGCCTTCGGTGATGGTCGCCGGTGCGCTCGGTCTCATTGCCTATCTGGCCGGTCACGCCGTGTTCTCCGACTATCTCGGCATCCCCTCGGTGACGAACGCGGGTGAACTGACTGTGTTCTGCAGTGCCCTGGTTGGGGCCGGGCTTGGCTTTCTCTGGTTCAACACCTACCCGGCGCAGGTGTTCATGGGCGATGTCGGCGCACTCGCCATCGGTGCCTCTCTCGGCATCGTTGCCGTGGTCGTGCGCCAGGAACTCGTGCTCTTCATCATGGGCGGCATCTTCGTGCTCGAAGCGGTCTCGGTGATCGTGCAGGTGAGTTCCTACAAGCTCACGGGCAGGCGTGTCTTTCGCATGGCACCGATCCACCATCACTTCGAACTCAAGGGCTGGCCCGAGCCGCGCATCATCGTGCGTTTCTGGATCATCACCGTGATTCTGGTGCTGATCGGCCTCTCGACGTTGAAGATCCGCTGATGAAGACGACGGAACTCAAAGGTCGCAAGGTCATCGTCGCCGGGGCGGGCAGCACCGGACAATCGGTGGCGCGTTTTCTCGATCGCGCCGGTGTCGCCTGGTCGATGGCCGACGCACGATTCGACGAGCCCGGCAATATGGCAACTCTGCCCCTGAACGGCGAGACTCTGGCAACGGCCGATGTGGTCGTGCTGAGCCCGGGCATTCCGCGTGCCGGCGATGCAGTTCAGGCGGCCATCGACAAGGGTGTCAGGGTGATCGGTGACATCGAACTCTTCGCGGGCGAAGTCGACGTGCCGGTGGTTGCCGTGACCGGTTCGAACGGCAAGAGCACGGTCGCGGCCTGGCTCGAGCAGATGCTGAGAGCACTCGGCTGCAATGCCGTTGCCTGCGGCAACATCGGGCGCCCGGCGCTGGATATGCTGGAGGGTGCCGATGCCGATGCCGATGGTTCGAAAGACAAGGCTGGCAAGCGCCCCGAGGTGCTGGTGCTCGAGCTTTCGAGCTATCAGCTCGAATCCACCGAGTCACTCCGGCCGCTGGCCGCGACGGTACTTAACGTCAGCGATGATCATCTCGATCGCTACGAGTCGATCGAGGCCTACGCCGCGGTCAAGCGTCACATCTACGATGGCGCGTCGAACTGCGTGATCAATCTCGATGATGCGCGTACCTGTGCAGCAGACAAGAGTGCGTCGTGCGCCGGGTTCACGCTGGCGGGAGGTGTGGGCAAGGCGGCGGCACCGAGCGTCACCGACGACGTTCGATGTGTCTATGCGCTTGCCTCGCGAGTGGGCTCGGGTCTGGATTCAGGCGTGGGCTCACGCCCGGATTCAGCGGGCTCAAGTGTGGACGCAGGAGTGGGCTCACGGGAAGAGGCCGCACCAAGTGCGTCAGTCAGGCGCGACTGGCTTGTCGTCAGTGACGAGGGCGATGATGCCGAGTTCCTCGTGGCGGCGGATCGTCTGCCGCTGCCCGGCAGGCACAACGTGGCCAACGCGCTTGCCGCGCTCGCGCTGATCAGACCGCTTGTCGATGCCGGCATCGTCAAGGCCACGCTGCAGATGGCGGCCGGGGCCATGCTTGCCTTCCGCGGTCTCGCGCATCGTACCGAGCTTGTCGGCGAACACGCCGGTGTACGCTGGTACAACGATTCCAAGGGTACCAACATCGATGCCTGCGAAAAGGCGGTTTCGGCCATGCCCGGGCCCGTGATCCTGATCGCCGGTGGTCTCGGCAAGGGGGCCGATTTCGGGGCCCTGCGCGAACCGCTTGCCGGCAGTCTCAAGGCACTGCTTCTCATGGGGCGTGATCGTGAGGTGATGGCCAACGCGCTCGAGGGCCTCGCTCCCGTGCACCGCGTGGATTCGATGGCCGAAGCGGTGCGTCTGGCTGCGCGGATGGCCAAGGCCGGTGACGTCGTGCTGCTCTCGCCCGCCTGCGCGAGCTTCGACATGTTCGATTCCTTCGAGCATCGTGGCGATGTCTTCCGTTCGCTCGTCAGCGAGGTACTGGCTGCATGAGCGCGAACGAACACACGATGCAGACTGTCCACATGGATGCGGGCGAGACGATCACGCCGACGCGCGATGATGTGGCCATGCCGCGCCTGAAGCCGCGCCGCGCCACTTCCCGGCGTGTGTCGGCCGGTGAACTCCTCGCCGAGAATGCGTTGCTCGTCACCATCGTCACGCTGGCGCTCTTCGGCGTGGTCATGATTGCCTCGGCGTCGCTGCCTTTCGCCGAAAGAAGCCCCTGGTACACGAGCCCGTTCCATTTCGTGTTCCGTCAGATCTTCTTCCTCGGCATGGGGCTTGCCATCGGTTACTACGTCTATCAGATACCCGTTGCCGTCTGGGAGCGCGTGGGGCCGTACATCATGATGGCCTCACTGGTCGCGCTGGTGTTCGTGCTGGTTCCGGGCATCGGCAAGAGCGTCAACGGTGCGCGCCGCTGGATCGATGTCGGGGTGTTCACGATTCAGGTGTCGGAAGTGGCCAAGCTCTGCTTCATCGTTTATCTCGCGGGCTACCTCGTTCGCCGCGAGGCACTGGTGCAGAACACCTGGGGTGGTTTCCTGCGCCCGCTGCTGCTGATCTGTCTCGCGAGTGCGCTGCTCCTCGGTGAGCCTGATTTCGGGGCCGCATTCGTCATCGTGGCAACCTCGCTCATGATGCTGTTCGTCGCGCGCGTGCGGCTCGATCAGCTTGCCGTGCTGAGTATCGCCTTCGGTGTCGTCGCGGCCATTTCCATCGTCGTTTCGCCGTATCGACTGCAACGTGTCACGGGCTTTCTCGAACCCTTTGCCGATGTCTACAACACGGGCTTTCAGCTCGCGCAGTCACTCATTGCCATCGGCAGTGGCGGGCTTGCCGGTGTCGGCTTCGGCAGCAGCGTGCAGAAGAACTTCTATCTGCCCGAAGCTCATACGGACTTTCTCTTCGCGGTCATTGCCGAAGAACTCGGACTGGTCGGTGTCGTGGTCGTGGTGCTGCTTTACGGTTTCCTCCTGTGGCGCTGCTTCCGCATCGCGCGTGATGCCGAACGCGCCGGCTTCCCGTTCGCGAGCTACCTTGCGCTCGGCGTCGGTTGCTGGATCGGTCTGCAGGCCTTCGTGAACATGGGGGTCAGTCTTGGCATTCTGCCGACCAAGGGCATCACCCTGCCACTCATGAGTTACGGTGGCAGCAGTGTGGTCATCTTTGCCGTGGCACTTGCGCTGCTTCTCCGTGTGGAATCCGAAGTGCGGGAGCGCATGGCACCGCAGACCCGTGTGGTGGACGAGAGCACCGAACCCGAAAACATGGCCGAGCGCCGCCGCCGCGAGGCCGCACGCGAACTGGTCGACAGCGCTGACGAAAGCGGTTTCGACGAGGCGCTGTGGCAGACTATTCGTCAGCGTCTCGACGGAGGTGCACGATGAGTCGCCCGGTGATCATCGCGGCAGGCGGCACGGGCGGGCACGTGGTTCCCGCACTGGCGGTGGCCGAAGAGCTGGCAAGACGCGAGGTGCCGGTGCTCTGGCTCGGTACCCGCAATGGACTCGAGGCGCGCATGGTGCCGGCGGCCGGTTTCGACATCCGCTGGATTGACGTTGCAGCGCTGCGTGGTCAGAACCTCCTGCGCACATTCATGGCGCCGCTGCGCCTGCTCCGGAGCTGCTGGCAGAGTGCGCGCGTGCTGCGCGAAGTGGATGCGCGTGCGGTGCTCGGCATGGGCGGTTTCGTGTCGGGCCCGGCAGGCGTTGCGGCACTTCTGAGCCGTCGCCCGCTGGTGCTGCACGAACAGAACGCCATCGCGGGGATGACCAATCGTTATCTGGCGCGATTTGCTACGCGTGTCTTTGCGGCCTGGCCGGCCGTGTTCCCCGACAGCGTGGCGGCCGAGGTGGTGGGCAATCCGGTACGGGAAAGCATGGCGCGGCGCGTCATCGGCAGCGATGCTGCAACCGGAGCAGCGGAAGCGCGGTCTGTCGACGGCGCCGGCAGCGATGCCGCGACGGCGGCAGATACACCCTCGGTCGACGGCGCCGTACCAGCCACCGGCAACGTGACGTCCGCAAGCCGTGACGTGAACCGTTCGGATCGCCTGAAGATTCTGGTGGTCGGTGGCAGCCTCGGCGCGAAAGTGCTGAACGACACGATGCCTGAGGTGTTCGCCCGACTCGACGGCGTGGCCGAGTGCTGGCATCAGTGTGGTGCGGGCAATGGCGAAACGGTACGCGCACGCTATGCAGCCACCGTTCCCGATGCCGAGGTGCGGGTTGACGACTTCATCGACGACATGGCCGCGGCCTATGCCTGGGCTGATCTGGTCGTGTGTCGTGCGGGCGCCATGACCGTCACCGAGCTTGCCGCGCTCGGCAAGGCGTCGATCCTCGTGCCGTACCCGCATGCCGTCGACGATCATCAATACGCCAATGCCCGGCACCTTGCCGACGCGGGTGCCGCCATCGTCGTTCGCCAGGCGGAGCTTCAGGCCGACACGCTGGCGGGCACCATCACCGAACTCGCGGGCGATCGCGAGAAGCTCGGCGCCATGCAGCTTGCCGCCGCCACCCGCTTTTCACCCGACGCGGCGCGACGTGTCGCCGAGGCCCTGCTGGAGGTAGCACACTGATGGTTGTCGATATCTCTCCGGTGGTGAAGGGTCAGATGCGGCGCGTGCGCGGCATGCATTTCATCGGCATCGGCGGCGTGGGCATGGGTGGCATCGCCGAAGTCATGCACCATCTCGGCTTTGAGGTCAGCGGCTCGGACCTTGGCCAGAATGCGCTGACCGAGCGCCTTGCCGGACTTGGCGTGACGGTGTATCAGGGGCATCGTGCCGAGCAGGTCGAAGACGCCGACGTGGTGGTGATCTCGACCGCCGTACCCGAGGACAACCCGGAACTCGTGCGCGCCCGCGAACTGCGCCTGCCCGTGGTGCGGCGCGCCGAAATGCTCGCCGAACTCATGCGCTTCCAGCAGGGGATTGCCGTTGCCGGCACGCACGGCAAGACCACCACCACGAGCCTCGTGGCAAGCCTCCTGAGCGAGGGCGGTATGGATCCGACCTACGTCATCGGCGGGCGCCTCAACAGTTCCTCGGCCAACGCCTATCTCGGTCAGTCGGACTGGCTCGTGGCCGAAGCCGACGAGAGCGATGCTTCCTTCCTCCACCTCCAGCCGATCATCTCGATCGTCACCAACATCGATGCCGATCATCTCTCGACCTACGACGGCGACTTCGAGAAGCTCAAGCAGACCTTCGTCGACTTTCTCATGAACCTGCCGTTCTACGGCCTTGCCATCGTCTGCATCGACGACGAGCACATCCGTGATGTGCTGCCGCGCATCGGCCGCCCGGTCAGAAGCTACGGTTTCGACGAAGCGGCCGACGTGCGCGCCACCAACGTGCGCCAGCAGGGACTCAGGATGTTCTTCGACGTGCGCATCGATGACGGTGGTGACGTCAGCAGCGAGATTCGTGACATCGAACTGAACCTGCCGGGACGTCACAACGTGCTGAACGCGCTCGCCGCGATCACCGTGGCGCTCGAACTCGGCGTCAGCGTGCGTTCGAGCAAGCGGGCGCTGTCGCGTTTCCAGGGTATCGGCCGTCGCGCGCAGGCGCACGGCAGCTTGCATTTTCCGAAGGGCGAAGCCGAACTGCTCGACGACTACGGTCATCATCCGACCGAAATCACCGCAACCCTGCGCGCCATTCGCGGCGGCTGGCCGGACAGGCGTCTCGTGGTGGTGTTCCAGCCGCATCGTTTCACTCGTACACGCGACCTGTTCGATGACTTCGCCGAGTGCCTGTCGATTCCCGATGTGCTGATCCTGAGCGAGGTCTATGCCGCGGGCGAGGAACGCATCAACGGCGCCGATGGGCGTTCGCTGGCCCGTGCGATCCGCAACCGCGGTGCGGTCGATCCGATCTTCGTCGAAGACATCGCCGAAGTGCCCGCGGTGCTCGAGCGTGTACTCGAGGACGGTGACATCGTGCTGACTCTCGGTGCCGGTAGCGTCGGCACGCTCGCAACCAGTCTGCCCGCCGCGTTCGGCCGTGATGCTGCGCCGGGCAGGGCATCCTTCGAGGGAGAAGGCAACAACGACAGCGCGGATGATGGCGGTGATGCCATGTCATCAAGGGCCACCAGCGATGAAGGGGAGCGCCGTGGCTGAGCAGAACCGCAACAACGATTTCGGCAAGGTCGCCGTGGTCATGGGCGGCTGGTCCAGTGAGCGCGAGGTGTCGCTCATGAGCGGGCAGGCCGTTTTCGATGCGCTGGCATCGGCCGGCATCGACGTGCATCCCGTGGACGCCGGGCGCGACATCGCCCGGATGCTCCTGGCAGGCGGCTTCGAGCGTGCCTTTCTGATACTGCACGGTCGTGGCGGTGAAGATGGGATCGTTCAGGCCGTGCTCGAACTCGCCGGCATTCCCTATACCGGCTCCGGCGTGCTCGCTTCGGCGCTTGCCATGGACAAGTGGCGCACCAAGCAGTTTCTGCAGCAGTGCGGTATCCCCACGCCCGTGGCGCTGCTCGTCGATTCGCCTGACGACGCCCGCCGTGCCGCCGATACCATCGGTTATCCCGTGGTGGTCAAGCCGAGTACCGAGGGGTCAAGCATTGGCATAACGATGGTCGACGATGCCGCGGGTATCGACGCCGCCTGGGAACTCGCCGCGCGCCATGGTGAAGTCATGGTCGAGCAGAAGATGCGCGGGCGCGAGGTGACGGCGGCGATTCTCGGAGACCGCGCACTGCCGCTCGTGAGCATGCGTGCGGCGAGTGGCTTCTACGACTACGAGGCGAAGTACCATGCCGACGACACCGTATACGAGTGTCCGGCGGATCTTGCGCCGGAACTCACCGCACGCATCCAGCGACTTGCACTCGAGGCCTATCGTCTGCTCGGTTGCAGCGGCTGGGGTCGAGTCGACTTCATGCTCGATGCCAACGACGATCCGCAGTTCATCGAGTGCAACACCGCACCGGGCATGACCGGTCACAGTCTCGTGCCGCAGGCTGCGGCCGAAGCCGGCATCGATTTCACCGAACTCTGCCTCGAGATTCTGCGCGGCAGCCTTGGCGAGAAGGAGCGTGCGGCATGATGCAGCTTGCCGACAACTGTGCCTTCGGCGCTTCGGGTTCGTTCCCGGGGGCAACTTCGAACAGGGCTGGCGACATGGCCGCGGATACCGCCGGTCGTGTACCCTGGCGGCCGCTTGCGTCGATCGTTGCCGTGGTGCTTGGCGTGCTGCTGGTGTTCGAAGTGCGCGACTACGTCATCGATCCGCAGCACTTTCCGGTGCAGAACGTCGACGTGCTCGGCACCCTCGACTACGCCGACCGAGGCAATATCCAGAGTGTCATCGTGCCTTTCGTCAGTCTCGGTTTCTACGGACTCGACATCGATGCCGTCAGGGACGCCGTTGAAGCGACGCCCTGGGTGGCGTCGGCGCACGTCAGCCGGGTCTGGCCGGGCCGCATCACCGTCGAGGTCGACGAGCATGAACCGATGGCGCGCTGGAACGACAATGCCTTCATCAGCAAGCGTCTCGACGTCTTCGAGCCCTCGCAGCTCGACATGAACAACCCCGGCTACGACGAGTGGCGCCAGATGTTCAGTGACCTGCCACAGCTTTACGGCGGTGATGGCCGCCACGATGTGGTCGTTGACGACTATCGACGCTACAGCGGCGCGCTCGCGCCCATCGGTCTTGCCATCGTCGTGCTCGAGGAGGACGAACGCCAGTCGCAGACGCTCAGGCTCTCGAACGGTGTCTCGCTCGAACTCGGCTACGAGAATCAGGAGCAGCGTCTCGCACGCTTTGTCGACGTGGCCCCGCGACTTTTCGACGGGCTGGATGCGGCAACGGCGCGACGAACAGGAATCGACATGCGTTACAGCAATGGATTCACGGTGTCGGGTGCGCGTCCGGGAGAGCGCCTCGGGGTGAACGAACAGGGAAAGTCCGGTCAGTCGGCAGGGCAATCGGGAGAGCATTCGGAGGAGGCCCGCTGATGGCATCGAATACAGACAGACAGATGGTGGTTGCACTCGATATCGGTACCTCGAAGATCGTCGCGCTGGTTGCCGAGATCGACGAGGCGGGCGAGGTCGAACTGATCGGCATGGGCACGCACCGCTCGCAGGGCATGAAGAAGGGTGTGGTCGTGAACATCGACAGCACCGTGACCGCCATCAGGCATGCGGTCGAGGAGGCCGAGCGCATGGCGGGCGTGCAGGTGCACTCGGTGTTCGCCGGCATTGCCGGCTCCCATATCCGCAGCATGAACTCGCATGGCATCGTCGCGATCAAGACCAACGAAGTCGAGCAGAACGACATTGACCGGGTGGTGGATGCGGCAAAGGCGGTGGCGATTCCCGCTGACCAGCGCATCATCCACGTGCTGCCGCAGGAATACGCCATCGATGATCAGGACGGCATCACCCAGCCGCTCGGCATGTCGGGCGTGCGCCTCGAAGCGCGCGTGCATCTCGTCACCGGATCGATCAGCGCCGCGCAGAACATCGTCAAGTGCATCCGCCTCTGCGATCTCGAGTGCGAGGAAATCATCCTCGAACAGATCGCCTCGAGCCATTCGGTACTCACGGATGACGAGAAGGATCTCGGTGTCGTGCTCGTCGACATGGGCGGCGGCACCACCGACATCGCCGTCTTCACCGAGGGTGCGATTCGCCATACGGCGGTGATTCCCGTCGCGGGCGATCAGGTCACCAACGACATTGCCGTGGCCTTCCGCACGCCGACGCAGTTCGCCGAGGAAATCAAGGTGAAGTATGCCTGCGCGCTGAAGCAGCTGGCGAGCGCCGAGGACATGATCGAGGTGCCCGGCGTGGGCGACCGGAACGCACGGCGGCTGGCGCGGCAGACGCTCGCCGGCATCGTCGAGATGCGTTACGAGGAACTACTGACGCTCGTCAACGAAGAACTGACGAGATACGGATTTGACAGCGCCTGTGCCGCCGGGGTGGTTCTGACCGGCGGCACGTCAAAGATGGAAGGCGTGGTGGAACTGGCAGAGGAGATCTTTCACATGCCGGTGAGACTGGGTGTGCCACAGCATGTCAACGGGCTCGCAGAGATAGCGCGCAACCCGATTCATGCCACGGGAGTCGGGTTGCTGCTGTACGGGCAGCAACGCAGGCAGAACCCACGAAGCGATTCGTCCGATACCAGCACCGAGCAGGGCTTGATCAGTCGGATGATGGAGTGGTTCAGAAGTTATTTCTGAGCATGACAGGGGGCGGGAAGTCGCAGGAACGCGTCGGCTCGTATCGAGAACGCAACAAGAGCAACAACACGACAAGAGCAACAGTGAATCGCCGCAGGCAACAGCACGACGCCGGAAGCAACAGAACTGATTTCATGAACAGCAATTGCTGACGATCGGTAACCAGAACTCAACTCAATACAACATCAATACACAGGAGAAACAGAAACATGTTTGAACTCGTAGATACCATCAACGACTCGCCCACCATCAAGCTCATCGGCGTCGGTGGCGGCGGCAGCAATGCCGTCCAGCACATGGTGGCCTCGGGCATCGAGGGCGTGGAATTCATCTGCGCCAATACCGACGCCCAGGCGCTCAAGGCCATGAACGCCGACACCGTGCTGCACATCGGCCAGAGCATCACCAAGGGCCTCGGCGCCGGTGCCAATCCCGAGATCGGCCGACAGGCCGCGATGGAAGACCGTGACCGCATCCAGGACCTCATCGAGGGCACCGACATGCTGTTCGTGACTGCCGGCATGGGCGGCGGTACCGGCACGGGCGCGATTCCCGTCGTGGCCCAGATCGCCCGTGAAATGGGCGTGCTGACGGTCGCCGTCGTCACCAAGCCCTTCCCCTTCGAGGGCAGGAAGCGCATGGGTACCGCCGAAGCCGGTATCGAGGAACTTCGTGGCCACGTCGATTCGCTGATCACCATTCCGAACGAGAAGCTGCTGTCGGTGCTCGGCAAGAACATCAGCCTGCTCGACGCCTTCCGAGCGGCGAACGACGTGCTGCGCGGTGCGGTGCAGGGCATCGCCGAACTCATCACCAACCCCGGCCTCATCAACGTCGACTTCGCCGACGTGCGTACCGTCATGAGTGAAATGGGTCTCGCGATGATGGGCTCGGGCGTTGGCCGTGGTGACGAGCGTGCCACCGAAGCCGCCGAAATGGCGATCTCCAGCCCGCTCCTCGAAGACATCGATCTTTCGGGTGCGCGCGGCATCCTCGTCAACATCACCGCCGGTCTCGACATGGCCATCGGCGAGTTCGAGGAAGTCGGCAACGTGGTTCGCGAATTCGCCGCCGACGATGCAACGGTGGTGGTCGGTACCGCGATCGACGAATCGCTCGAAGGCGAACTCCGCGTCACCGTCGTTGCGACCGGCCTCGGTCAGCAACAGGCTCAGCAGGCGCAGATCCGTTCGGTACAGAGCGCACGCCCGGCACGTGCCGTTGCTCGCGGGGGTGCCCGCGGCGCGGTTGCCGGTGGTGGTGTCGGTCACGGCGCCGGCACCCAGCCGAGCATGATGGGGCAGGGAGGTGCCGGCATGGCCGGTGGCCAGCAATCCGGCATGGTTTCGGGTGTGCAGGGCGGCATGGGCGGACAGCCCGGCGGTCAGTCACGCTACAGCCAGTACGAAAAGCCGTCGGTGACGAGGAAACATGCCCAGGGCCTTGCGCAGCCGAGCAGCGGTAGTCAGGACGTCGAGTACCTCGACATTCCGGCATTCCTGCGTCGTCAGGCTGACTGAGCCGAGGTTCGCGAGTGGCCGCTGCGGGATGCATCTCGCAGTGGCCACTCGTTCACGGTTCCGAATGACGAACTTTCGTATCGGATACGAGTCACATGACAGTTCGTCCACCTGTGCTCTGGTATGCTCAAGACGGGTGTTGCTGGTTTCGCTAAGGGAGGTTGGTTGCCGAATCGGGCCGATTCGGGCTGGATCTCGATCGGTTCGTCAAACATCTGTGACAAGTGTCCACTTGTTGCGGCCCGGAGGTGCAACCATACTTCCAAAATTGCGGAGAGCTGCTATATATCAGAGCGCTCTTCACAAAAGTACCGCGCAACCGTTCGCATCCGGTGCAGTCGGAACCTTGATTTCACAGGGTTTTCACGGCGAAGTCTCGATGTTCCGACGCGACGCCAACGGCCAGCACACCGTTCCGGAGAACCCACCCGTGATCAGACAACGCACTCTCAAGAACACCATCCGCGCTACCGGCATCGGCCTCCATACCGGTCAGAAGGTGTTCCTGACCCTGCGTCCGGCGCCGATCGACTGCGGCATCGTGTTCCGCCGCATCGACAGCAACCCACCGGTGGAAATTCCGAGCAAGCCGCAACACGTGCAGGAAACCGACCTCGCGACCACGCTGGCAAAGGATGGCGTGCGCATCTCCACCGTCGAGCACCTGATGTCGGCGCTGGCCGGGCTTGGCATCGACAACTGCTACGTGGATCTCTCGGCCGGTGAAGTGCCGATCATGGACGGCAGCGCAGCCCCCTTCGTGTTCCTCATCCAGTCCGCCGGTATTCTCGAGCAGGGCGCACCGAAGCGCTTCGTGCGCATCAAGAAGCCCGTGGAAGTGCGCGACGGTGACAAGCTCGCCCGTTTCGAGCCCTTCGACGGTTTCAAGGTCTCGTTCTCGATCGATTTCGAGCACCCGCTGTTCCAGACCCAGGAGCAGTCGGCCGAAGTGGACTTCTCGACCATGTCGTTCGTGCGCGAAATCAGCCGCGCACGCACCTTCGGTTTCATGCGCGACATCGAAACGCTGCGTCAGCGCAATCTTGCCCTCGGCGGCAGCCTCGACAACGCCATCGTCATCGACGACTTCCGCGTGCTCAACCAGGACGGCCTCCGCTACTCCAACGAGTTCGTGCGTCACAAGATTCTCGACGCCATCGGCGACCTCTATCTGCTCGGCCACAGCCTCATTGGCTACTTCATCGGCCACAAGTCCGGACACGGGCTCAACAACAAGCTCCTGCGCGAACTCATGGCCAACCCCGACACCTGGGAAGAAGTGGTGTTCGACGACGAGCGCAAGCCCGCGCCCATCGTGTACGCGCAGGCGCAGACGGCCTGAGGCCAGGAACGCCCCGGCGGCGGCCCGTACCGGCTGGCCACTGTCCAGAGGGCCGGTAGTGCATATCGGCTGACCTGTTTCAGGTGGTTCGGTGGTGCGTGCCGGCTGACTGATGTCGGCCGCCTCACGATCCGCCATGGCTTGGCTGTCAGAATTCCAGTGCCCGCGCGTTAGCTCCTTCGGGAGTCCGGTTCTTGCGGTAGTGGTCGACAAGGCATGGCCGGTTCCCGTCGTCGACAGGTTTGTTCGGGAATTCAAAGATGGACACTGGAATGTTGCGCCTTTCAGGCGCCATCAAGCGAGGCAATCGTCAGAAGGGATCTCTGAGCGAATTCGCCATTGCCGTGCCCATTCTTCTCGGCATCGGTCTTGCCACTCTTCAGGTCAGCTTCATTTATCACGGCAAGACCACACTCAACTACGCAACTTTCGAGGCGGCAAGAACAGGGGCCACACACAATGCGCGTGTGGACAGGATGCGGCACGAGCTGGGTCTTCGTCTGGCGCCATTGCTGGGTGGTGACGGCAGCGCAGACAAGGCGGCGGCAGCAATTGTTCGATCAAGATTGATGGTCGGGGACCCCCTTCGAACCCGCATCGAAATCATCAACCCTACCCTTGCAGCCTTCGATGACTGGGGTGTCGAAGAACTGGACAGCGGGCGCAGGATCATTCCGAACAGTCATCTTCGCCATCAGGGAAACGAGATCGGCAATGCCTCGGGATTGTCCATTCGCGACGCGAACATCCTCAAGATCAAGGTCAAGTACGGTTTCGATCTGAAGGTGCCGCTGGTCGGAAGAGCGCTCGCCCTCGCGATGAGGGCGATCGACCCCGACAACCATTATTACTACGAGCAGAACCAGATACCGCTGACAGCTGTCGCCACGGTGCGCATGCAATCATCGGCCTGGAAGGACGAAATCGAACAGGCTGAGGCGAGCATGGCCGAGGCGCAGGTTGCTGACGACGAGGCAGCAACAGGCAATACCAGTCCGGTCGCTGATACTTCACCCCTGAGTGACAACAGCGACAGCTTCAACTCGCTGCTTGAAGGGGCTGGCGGTGTCGAAAACGATTTCACCGACAACGGCCTTCCCGGTGATGGTGCTGACGGTGTGCAATCCTGCCCCACCACGGCATACGAGGAGTCCGAGACCGGAATCAGCCTGAGAGCCGGTGTTCAGTGGGACTGCACTACAGGGGTTCCGCCGAAATGGGAAAATCGGCCGGAGCCACAGTGCGAAGAGGCAGATGCTCTGGAACCGGAAGAGGCTCACGCGCATGATGATGAGCGACGCAGTCTGCTCAATCGAGTTGTAACCGCGGTTGTGCCTGCTGCAGTCGAGTTCGTGCAAGGCTTCATCAATGGGATATGGAGTCAGATCGAAGATGTCTGGGAACTCGTCACCAATCCCGAAGAAACCCTTGCTGGACTGATCGAACTCGGCAAGGCGTTCTACCATGATTTCGCCGGCACCGTTGCCACGCTCGGGTCGATCATCAATCAGAACATCAATCAGGACGTCAGTGATCTTGAGGGTTGTGGTCCCTACGACAAGGGGCGCATCATCGGCTCCTATGTTTCCGGTGGCGCGGTGGTCAAGCTGACGGTGAAGCTTGGGCGTTACCGTGATCTGACACGGGCGGCATCGGAAACACGCGCAGAACTGGCACGAGAGCGAAACGTGCCTGAGGAGGTGATTTGTGCGAGCAGTTTCGCGGCCGGTACCCGGGTCTGGACGCCGACAGGGTTGAAGTCAATCGAAGATATAGAAGTAGGAAATCAGGTGCTCTCGCGGAATGAGTTCCATTACTTCGACAGTACCGAAGCGGTGACACATCTGTATTCGCGACAGGCCAAGCGCTATCTGGAGTTGCAGACAGAGCGGCTCTTGCTGCGTGTAACGGAAGAGCATCCTTTCTGGGTACAGGGAAAGGGCTGGGTTTCTGCCACTGAACTGAAAGCCTATGACATCGTGGCCACTGCGACCGGTGATGAAGTGGTGCTTGAGAAGCAAGTGGTTGACGAACCGATCGATGTCTACAACTTCAGTGTGGCGAACAACCAGAGCTACTTTGTTGGCGATGCAGGAGTATGGGTGCATAATGTCAACTGCTTCGATGTTTACGAGCGTTATCTCGGAAATCCGGATGAGCTTGAAAACCCGCATTTGCTCGAGAATCAAAGCGGTGTTTATTCAGACGGCACGATCGGGCCGGGTTTCTTTGGATACCCTTCGGAACCAAGGGATCCGAACAACAAGGCCCTGCAGTATCAGGAGGAGGTAACCGGGATTCCGATCGGGATGGAATACTTCATCGAGAACGATGCCGGTAAAAAATGGTTTGATGACGTGAATCTCCTGAGCCGCATGGTGACGGAAGTCAAGCGTTATACCAGTGCAACTCTGGAAAACGATTTCCTGATGGATATCGAAATAGATTCGTTGGTCCAGGAGCTCAGGATTGCAAGAGAATCTGGATACAGACTGGATATTGTGGTTCATACTGAGGAGGCAAAAATGTCCCTTATAAGGGCTCTGGAAGATGATTTAAATATGGATTTGCAGCGGTATCGTCAAGACATGGAGATAGAATCACATGATTTCCAGGATCTGGGTCTGGACATTCGAGTTGTGGCAGAAAACGGAAAGGATCAATGATAGATAGAACCAGAGTGCTGAATTTCACCTTGCATTTTGATGTCGAAGGCATGGTGCTGGACGAATATGTAAATAAGCTGGTGGAGACTTCACGGATCCTGCACAGGAATGGCGAGGAGGTGGAAGTCGAGTTCATCAGGATTGAACGTGATGCTGATCGTGCCAGAAATCAGGTATATGATCTGGCATTCCGGGATGCCGAATATATTCCCGATGAGGATCAGTTGGTGTTGGATATTGGTAGGATGTTTCACTTGAGGTGTTCTGTCGGCAGTTTCGACGAGCCTTATCTGTTGATGGGTTATGCGGTCGGGGTGAGTGGGTCAACCTGCGTTTTTTCATTCAAGGATTATCTCCCGGACCCGGAAGGCACAGGGCGCTTTCTGTTCGAAGCCTATTCGAGTATATGGAATGTCGAGGTGGGGTATGGCAGGTCCCATGCCTACGTTGTCGAGAGGAAAAACGAACAGGAATACGCGCCATCAAATAATCTTGGCTGGATCAGTGGTGCCGGGAGTCTCGTCGTACTTGATGTCGAGAGTCCGTATCGTGATGTCGACGATCAACTGGAGCAGGTGCGGGAAATGGAAAGTCTGCTCAACGGGAAAATTAGAATTTGAAGCGCATTGTCGTCACGGTCGTAATTGTCTTCACCTGCGCCGTCTTGCCTGTTCGCCAGGTTGTCGAGTCTGCAATAAATTGCAGCAGAAAGCGGAGAAAGTCAATGAAAGACATAACCAAAATGTTAAATTTCGTGTTGTATATTGACACCGATGGCATGGTGCTGGACGAATATGTAAATAAGCTGGTGGCAGGAATGGCGAGGAGGTGGAAGTCGAGTTCATCAGGATTGAACGTGATGCTGATCGTGCCAGAAATCAGGTATATGATCTGGCATTCCGGGATGCCGATTATATTCCCGATGAGGACAAGATGGTATCGGGTATTGGCACGATGTTTGATCTGAATTATTCCGTCGGCAGTTTCGACGAGCCCTATCTGTTGATGGGTTATGCGGTCGGGGTGAGCGGGTCAACCTGCGTTTTTTCATTCAAGGACTATCTTCCGGACCCGGAAGGCACAGGGCGCTTTCTGTTCGAAACCTATTCGAGTATCTGGAAGATCAAGGTGGGGTATGGAAGGTCTCATGCCTACTTTGTCGAGAGGAAAAACGAGCAGGAATACGCGCCGTCAGACGATCTTGGCTGGATGACCAGTGGTGCCGGGAGTCTCGTCGTACTTGATGTCGAGAGTCCGTATCGTGATGTCGACGATCAACTGGAGCAGGTGCGGGAAATGGAAAGTCTGCTCAAGGGGAGGATTGGAACATGAGACGCATTGTTGCCACGGTCGTGGTTGTCTTTGCCTGCGCCGTCTTGCCTGTTCTTCTGGTTGCCGAATCCGCAGCCAAACACGAAGCGAGTTCTGATTCCGATCGTTTGCCGGTGGCTGTGGAAAAGCGCAAGGCGCGTCCGGTCGGTGTCTTTCATGATGAAGACCTCGGCATCAGAATCGTTGTCGAAACGTCTCCGGCATGGGAAGTCGGAAAACTCTGGAGAGGAAAGAAACCGATTTTCACCGCCAACACACCGCTCAATGTCTATCCACCTGCAACGATGAGTGTCACGAGCTTTGAACACATGCCAATGGATGCGCAGGAGTTCGAACAGGTCGCACAAACCGCTCTGCGGCAGGGCGCGATGCAGTACGGCGCTACAAGAGAGCAGGCTGCAGCCCTGAAAACGAGAGCCAGAACCTATGGTGTTCTCAAGGGTTACGAACTGGATTTTCGCTCGCGCAACGAAGATTACCCGGTTGACATGAAGGTGTTCATCGGTTGGGATGGCGTACGGGGGCCAATGCTGCTTCAGATGCAGACACTGGCGGGCAAGATGCCACATCTCAGCGGCCAGATACGACGCAGCTGGAACAGCATCGAGTATCTCTGAGTATCATCACCTGCCTGTCATCCGGTCTTGTGTCGTTCCGGGCTTGAGGAAGCATGCTCACGCCTTCCCGCTCAGTCTCGTGGTCACGCGAGCCATCGATTCACGCAGCCGCCGGGTAAGTGCTTCGTCGGGCCTGTCATCCACCGAGTGTGCCGCAGCGTCGTTGACTGAATCCTGTCGGGGAGTTCGAGCGGACACTGGCTCGGCCCGGAGGCGAGGTGTTCCGCCGATCGACACTGCCGCCTGTGCCATTGCTGCATTGGCGCGTGGGTCGACGTCGGTGGCCGCCACGTGCCAGCGCACGCTGTCAACGAGGATGCGTTCCTCCCGCAGGGTGTCAATGAGTTGACGCTCCATGAAGCGAAGCCGCGTGATCCAGGCGGCGGAGTCGAGTGTGAGGTGCAGACAGTGCTCGTCGAGGCGGCAGAATTGCACGTGGGCGGCGTGCGACGCTGGCACAATCCGTGAAATGCAGTCCCGGATATGCCGATCCTTGGCCACGGTGGCCGAGAGGTCGGTACTGATCAGATTGACTAGCGATTGCATGAAACCCACCCCAGAGAGCTGGATCCTCAGGTTGCCTCCGGTCCTGCGCCTGCCGCTGGTAAAGGCACTGCTGCGCCTTGGATGGCTCAGGCCACAGCGCCCGTCGAAAAGCGCCTCGAAGCGCTTGTCATTGCCTGCGATACCGGTACGAACACCTGTCTTCAACGAACAGGCCCGACTGATCATAACCCTTTGCATGGGCGTGATGATCGGTTGGCTCGTGGCCGCTGGAAACACCCGCGACGCGCTCGAGAGCGTGGTCGCGCTGGCCTTTGCCGATGGTGGTCAAGCTGCAGATGGTGGTGGAGCTGTCGATGATGGTGGAGCGAACGACCGGAGCGACACCGGCAGCATGGTCGACCATCTCTCGAGAAACAGTGACGTCGGCGAAGACGCAAGCCGGCATGACACAAGCCGGCATGACACAAGCCGGCATGACACAAGCCGGCATGACACAAGCCGGCACGACACGAGCCGGCACGACCTGAACGGCCGCATCGCTCAGGGCGCGACAGGGGTCGAAACCGGGATGCGGCGCGAACTCATCGACGCGCGATTCACCGATCCGGGCTCGCCCTTCGTGCATGCCCAGATTGCCGAACTGCACGCCGAGATCCTGCGCCTGCGCGTGATGTTCAAGGCACTTGCGGATGTCGCGGAACTCCATGGCGGTGAATTCGACATCGACAGCGAACCACTGCTGCAGCTTGCCCGTCAGGCAGAAGAGAACGATCCTGATGCCGCGGCCATGCTTGCCACTGCGGACAAGGCTGCCATTGCAGGCAGCAAGGCCACAGGTGTCAATGCAAGCGCAGCCACGGCAAGCGTTCGCCAGCGCCCGCAGCGTCCACACCTCGGCGCAGCGAGCCACGTCGGGCGTTCGGCGGCCGCTCGTGTCGAGCTTGCAAAACGAGCACTCGACCCCATATCCCACCAGGCAGACCGACTGAAACGCATCTTCATCGATCGGCGCCAGGTGCATGACATGCGCATCTCGGGCCGACCCATCAAAAACGGGCGTCTGAGTTCGAGCTTCGGCTATCGCACCGACTTCGCCACGGGCCAGCGGCGCATTCACCGCGGTCTCGATTTCGCAGGCGAACCGGGTGAGCCGATCATGGCGCTGGCGGCGGGTGTCGTGACCTACTCGGGCAGAAACGGTGGCTACGGATTCCTCGTCGAGATCGAACATGGCGACGGCTATCGCACACGCTACGCACACAACCAGACGAATCTCGTTGCCGTTGGCGAGCGGGTGGAGAAGGGGCAGACGGTTGCGCTCCTCGGCAACACCGGCCGCTCGACGGGCCCGCATGTGCACGTCGAAGTCCGTCACCAGGGCGAAGCGCTCGATCCGCAGTTCTTCCTGCGCTGAGCCTGCTATCGGCGCCGGGAAGATTCGGTGCCATAATACGTGCGTTGAACAAGACTCCAATGCCGCTCGGCGCGCTTCGGCACGATCCGTGGGGCTCACTCGCGGGCAGGTTCCCGTACCGGAAAGACTTTCATGCTAGGTAAGCTCGTCAAGAAAATCGTCGGCAGCAGCAACGACCGCATCATCAAAAAGCTCGGCAGGAACGTCGATGCGATCAACGCGCTCGAACCGGGCATCGAGGCGCTCGACGATGCCGCACTCGCCGCCAAAACCGTGGAATTCAAGGGCCGTCTCGAGAACGGCGAGACGCTTGATGACCTGATCCCCGAGGCTTTCGCCGTGGTGCGCGAGGCAGGCAAGCGCGTGCTCGGCATGCGCCACTTCGACGTACAGCTCATCGGCGGCATGGTGCTGCACAGCGGCAAGATCGCCGAGATGCGAACCGGTGAAGGCAAGACGCTTGTCGCAACCGCAGCCGTGTACCTCAATGCGCTTTCCGGCAAGGGTGTACACGTCATTACCGTCAACGACTACCTCGCCCGCCGCGACGCCGAGTGGATGGGCAGGATCTACGAATTTCTCGGGCTGTCGGTCGGCATCATCGTCAGCGGGCTTTCCACCGATGCGCGGCGCAAGGCCTACGCCGCCGACGTCACCTATGGCACCAACAACGAATTCGGCTTCGACTACCTCCGCGACAACATGGCGCACAGCCCCGAGCAGCGGGTGCAGCGTGGCCTGAACTTCGCGATCATCGACGAGGTCGATTCCATCCTCATCGACGAGGCGCGCACACCGCTGATCATCTCGGGCCCTGCCGACGGTGATTCCGATCTCTACGTCAAGCTCGATGCCGTGGTGCCGAAGCTCACGCGTCAGGTCGAGGAAGAAGGCGAGGGCGACTACTCGGTGGACGAGAAGGCCAAGCAGGTACACCTCACCGAAGAAGGCATGGAGAAGGTCGAGAAAGTGCTCATCGAAGACGGCATCCTCGACCCTGAATCCTCGCTCTACGATTCCGCCAACATTGCGGTTCTCCACCACCTGAATGCCGCCCTGCGCGCGCACTCGATCTACCAGAAGGATGTGCACTACATCGTCAGCAATGGCGAAGTCATCATCGTCGATGAATTCACCGGCCGTACCATGCCCGGTCGCCGCTGGTCGGAAGGCCTGCATCAGGCCGTGGAAGCGAAGGAGCGGGTGCAGATCCAGCGCGAGAACCAGACGCTTGCCTCGATCACCTTCCAGAACTACTTCCGCATGTACGACAAGCTTGCGGGCATGACGGGCACGGCCGACACCGAAGCCTTCGAATTCCAGAGCATCTACGGGCTTGAAGTCGTGGTCATTCCAACGCACCGCCCGATGGTGCGCGACGATCGCCCCGACCTCGTCTTCCTGACCCAGAAGGAAAAGTACGATGCCATCATCGAGGACATCACCGACTGCGTCGAGCGGCAGCAGCCCGTGCTCGTCGGCACCACCTCGATCGAGAATTCCGAGTACCTTGCGAGCCTGCTGAAGAAGCGCGGCATCGCTCACGAAGTGCTGAATGCCAAGCAGCACGAGCGCGAGGCGAACATCATCGAGAATGCAGGGCGCCCCGGCGCCGTGACCATCGCCACCAACATGGCAGGGCGCGGTACCGACATCGTGCTCGGCGGCAGTCTCGATGCCGAACTCGCGGCACTCGTGACTGCCGAAAGCAAGGAAGCGCTGGACAGTGATGCGATTCGTGCCGGCTGGAAACAGCGCCATGAAGCCGTACTCGCCAGCGGTGGCCTGCACATCATCGGCACCGAGCGCCACGAGTCACGCCGTATCGACAACCAGTTGCGTGGTCGTGCGGGCCGTCAGGGTGATGCGGGTTCGAGCCGCTTCTACCTCTCGCTCGAGGATTCCCTCATGCGCATCTTCGCGAGCGAGCGCGTCAGCAATCTCATGCAGAAACTCGGCATGCAGGAGGGTGAGGCCATCGAGCACCCCTGGGTGACGAAGGCCATCGAGAACGCGCAGCGGAAGGTCGAAGGCCACAACTTCGACATACGCAAGAACCTGCTTGAATACGATGACGTGGCCAACGATCAGCGGAAGGTGGTGTACGAGCAGCGCAACGAATTCATGGAAACCGACGAAAGCGCCGAGATCGTGGCCGAGATGCGCGACGAGTTCATCAGCGATCTCGTGGCCGGGTACATCCCGCCCGGTTCCATCGAAGAGCAGTGGGACCTCGACGGCCTGCAGGAAGAACTCAAGGGCATGAGCGGCATCGAATTCGATGTCAAGGGCTGGCTCGAGGCGGAACCCGACATTCCCGAGGATGACATCATCAATCGCATCATCGATGGTCTGACCGACGCCTACGAGGAAAAGGAGAAGATCGCCGGTGCCGAGGGGCTTCGCGGGTTCGAGAAGTACGTGATGCTGCAGGCGCTCGACGACCACTGGAAAGAGCACCTCGCCGGCATGGATTACCTTCGCCAGAGCGTCGGGCTTCGTGGCTACGCCCAGAAGAACCCGAAACAGGAGTACAAGAAGGAAGCCTTCGAGATGTTCACCAACATGCTCGATCGGTACCGCGGCGACGTGGTGAAAGTACTGAGCCGTGTGCAGGTACGAAGCCAGGAGGAAGTGCAGCGCGCCCAGGAGCAGGCCGCCGCTGCTCAGGCCCGCGCCCGGCAGTCAACCGATGTGACCTACAATCATTCGAGCGCCGAAAGCGCCCTTGCCGGGGAACCGGCGGCAGGCACTCCCCCCAGCGAAGGCCAGGCAGCGGTTGCTGCCGCCGCGGCGGGGCGCGAAGCCGCCGTTGCCGCGGCGCAGCGTGCGCAGAACGCCGAACCCGCGCAACCCGTGCGCCGCGAGCACCCGAAGGTGGGGCGCAACGAGCCTTGTCCCTGCGGATCGGGGAAGAAGTACAAGAACTGTCACGGGAAGCTGCGGTGAACCCAGCCCCGGCGTTTCAGGTGTTCTGACCGCTTGACCGCCTGCCATCAACGTTGCCGACCGGAGCGTCGGTGAGTCTTTGCTATCGGAGCTGCGGCGGCAAGGTGAACTCCACGCCGCGCTCCTCGAGCAGGCGTGCGAGGCGCAGGAACCAGCGGCCGTATTCGCTGTCCTTCTTGTGGCGCGTGAGTTCGACCTTGAGTCTCACGACTCCCAGGTCATTTTCGGTGATTCTGGCGTTTTCGAGCAGGTACTTGGCTGTTCTCGAGGGTGTGGATGATGCTGCACTGAATAGGGAATACGGCGTGAGTCCCTTGCTTTCACGGAGGGTCTGGTCAAGATGAATGTCTGCCCCGGCCTCCACCAGTGCGAAGAATGCATCGTCGTTCTGAAAATACAATGCACAGGTCAACGGTAGTCGTGTCTGACTGCCGTCACTGAATTCGTGATGGAAGTTCGGGTCGGCACCCTTGTCCAGCAGTGCCTGCAAGGCGTACGATTTGCCCTTGACCGTTGCTGTACAAAGCGCGTTTTCTCGAGGGTTGTACGGATCCGCCAGATAGGAAGCGTCGGTAATGGCTTCCAGTGCAGCATCAAAACGCTTCTTGTCGAAGTAGTGAATCGCAGCCAGCAGATCGTGATGCGCCTGCTTGCCATTCGGTTCGTAAAGAAACGCGACCTCTTCATCAGTCCATTTCGTCGAGTTCGGGCCGGTGTTGTTGCCTGCCAGGACGTCTGTCGTTGGTACAAGAGCTGACGCAACAAAGGTGAGAACAAGAGCCAGTTGGTAAAAGGTGTTTTTCATGGTGTCTTTCCGCAGCCGTAACGGAGGTGGTATTCAAGGGAATCGAGAACCGATGCCATGTAATGTCTTTTGATACCCGATGGATTGATGATGGATACGGGTTCAATCTCGACACGTTGACCAGGTGCCGGGTTCGCAACAGTTATTATGTCAACTGCGGTGATGGTAAAAGGGAGAAGGGGCCTGAGGAACGATCCAGGTACGCGACCGTTGTCCTGAAGTTCCGTAACGACTTCGCCTTTGACGTGATAGTTGACCACCTGCTGTTCTGCCCCGTCGCGGCTGATTTCCAGTTGTGCAGCGGTGTCGGGGTGCAGGGATGCCGAGTTGAATACCGTGGCGTGACCACTGGTCGAGAGTGCGGCTGTCGTGGCCAGACCTCCACCCAGAGAGTGCCCTGCGTAGGTCGGCGGTGAGCCTAGATACTCGGTTACCTTTATTGCCAGATCGTGTGCCTGCTGATATTGATCCGTAAGCACGCCCATGTTCTGTATTATGTCTTCCTGCCAGTCGACCCTGTCATCCGTGCCGCGAAAGGAAAGCACGTATTCGCCTGTCGAGGCGTTGTAGAGGAGTTTGGCAAAGAACCCCCCTGTCTCGAAATCCTCGGGGTTGAATCCTATTGATGCCGGTGTAATGGTCTGCCATTCCGATGGACAAGTTACCTCGGCGTAGGCGCATTCGGCAAGCAGGGCGAGTTCCTGAGCACGCTTCATTTCCTCACAGGTCGTGTTGTCCGGAATTCGGCAAAAGCGTCGATTGAGGTTCGGGAGGCCGAGTGCGCGCGGTGTGATCCCGCCACTGGACTCCGCAACAGCGGCCACCGTGGCAAGGTCCATCGCTTCTCCGAATTCGTCAATCCTGAGCTTCGGTCCGCCGGTTTCCTGCCGGCGAACAGCGACAACCCGCCCCTGTCGATTCGCCGTGATGGCATATCGGTATCCGAACCGGTCTTCGAAGACGGTGTCGAGTCCATCGGTCGAGACAAGCCTCAGAACCGGCAGCGGATTGGCTGAGGTCTGCCCGGCGTTGACCATTGCATCTGCACCGATGTCTGCACCGATGCCCGCACCGTAATTCGCATCGTTGTTCGTACCGATGTCCGTATCGTTGCTCGTACCTGAAGATGCGGCTGTGCCCGAATCCGTGGTGGTGTTTTCCCGATCAACGGCAGCGACACTGGCCTGTCGCTCGAACACGGTGACAGACGTACAGTCGTTGCAGGGCTGGCGCAGGATGCGCTCGACTCGGGCATCGCCCGTCGCGCCCGCCCGGGACCACTCGTAGCTCTCGACGAGGCCCGTCTCGTGATGGCGCACGGTCGATATGCCCTCGACCGCGAAGGGCTGTGTTTCACCGTAGTTGATGGAGAGCTGCGTCGTGCCGTTTTCCGAGTACGTGATGGCGCGTCCGGCATCGTCGTAGGTCCAGGAGCGTGTTTCCCGGTTCGTCGCGTTGCCGATGTCGACGGTCGTGACCTGCCGCGTCAGGTAGTGTGGGTGGATGGCGTCGTCGTAGGCGTAACGGGTGAGTTCGTTTTCCGCGATACCGGCGACGATGCCGGCGGCGATGTCGTCTGTTTCGCCGTGGGCGGAGAAGGTGAGTGATCCATCGTCGGTGTTGGCGTCGGCGTCGTTCGCCGATTCGTGTGAATATGCAGCGCCGGCGTTCGCGGACTGGTAGGCCACGGTTGCTAGGTTGAAGCCGTCGTAGCGGTATTCCACACGGCTGCCATCGGGCAATTCGAGGGCTTCGAGATGGCCGGCCTGGCGTTGAGCGTCGCCGTAGCGCGGGATGCCGCCCCGCTCGCCGGGGGTGTAGTGCAGTACGATCGTTCGCCCGTAGTTGTCGGTGACGCTGTGCAGGCGCTGGTTGCGATAGAAGAGGCTCAGTCGCTGGCTGTCGGGATCCGCGCCAATGATTTCGACCAGCCAGCTACCGAGGAATTCGTAGCGCTCGCCACTCGGCAGTTGCCATTGATGGCGATGATTGCCGATGTCGACGACATCACCGTATTCTCTGGTGGCGGAGCGGTAGTGTGTTTCGGTTTCGTTTTGCCGTTGAAACAGAAGCACGCGCCCGTCGGCCTGGACAAGGCTCAGCGTAAGTGCATCCTGTCGGCTGAGGCGCATGTTGTAGCTGTGTCGCCAGCCGTGACCGAGCCCGATGTCGTAGTCGGCGAGGGAGCTGTTGTAGTGCCGAGCGAACGCGAGTGGCGAGCCGACGGCCTTGAAGTCCTGTGCGAACTGGTACTTGTTGCCGGAGATGGCGTCGATCGGGTTGCCGACGTGGCGGTTCGGCCCGAGGGAACGTGCCGCGACGCCGACGTCTGTGCCGCTTGCACAGGCGGACCCGGGTGCGGGGTCTGTCGGGCAGCTGTTGTCAGGCGCGCCCGAATCACGGGTGGCTGCCGAAGTGGACAGGGCGGCGAATGTTGCAGACACCAGAAAGACCAGTGACAGAAAGACGCGGGATGAATGTCGCCGGCGTGATCGCCGCGCGAGGTGCTTGGCAGGCATGGAGTCCGTTCCTGATACCGACCCGAATCCGTCGGGCCATCGACAGGCTGCCCTGAATCAGATGGTGTCGCAAGCATTCGCGGTAGTTCGTTGCCGGAATTGCGAGCGGGTTGGCATGGGCCTGGTGTCACCCGTCGCCTTCGCGACAGAGAACCAGTGCGGCAGTGAGCCAGTGCGGCAGTGCGGCGGTGCGGCGGTGCGGCAGTGCGGCGGTGCGGTAGTGCGGTAGTGCGGTAGTGAAGCAGTGCGTCAGATTGAACGACGTGGAGTAGACTGGCTCGCCATCGACCATCAATTCATCAGAGCACCATGCCCCTTCCTCTCACTCTCGCTCCCGCCATTCCTGTTCCGGGTGTTCACCTCACCACGCTTGCCGCCGGCATCAAGGCCAGCGGCAGCGACGACATGGTGGTCATCACCCTGCCCGAAGGTACCGTCACTGCCGGTGTCTTCACGAAGAACGGTTTCTGTGCCGCGCCCGTCACGGTTGCGCGTGAGCACCTCGAATCCTCGTCCGGTGGTACCCGCGTGCTGCTGATCAACTCCGGCAACGCCAACGCCGGCACCGGCGAGCCCGGGCGGCTCATGGCGCGCGGTCATTGCAAGGCACTGGCGTCGGCACTCGGAGTGGCGACGGAGACGGTGCTGCCTTTCTCCACGGGCGTCATCGGCCAGTTGCTGCCGGATGAGCGCATGCTGGCCGGTATCGAGAAGGCGGCATCGGTGCTGCGGGACAAGGCCGAGGAACCGCTGGCGCCGCTTGCCGACTGGGAAGCGGCCGCGCGCGGCATCATGACCACCGACACCCAGGTGAAGCTCACTTCGCGTGAACTCGTGTGCGCGGGTCAGCGCATCACCATCACCGGCATGGCCAAGGGTGCAGGCATGATCCAGCCGAACATGGCCACGATGCTGAGTTACGTGTTCACGGATGCCACCATCGACATGCCGGACCTTGACGCGGCGCTGCACGAGGCCGTGGCACGGTCCTTCAACGCCATCACGGTCGACAGCGATACCTCCACCAACGATGCCTGCCTGCTGAGCGCGACGGGCGCAAGTGGTGTGTCGCTGTCGCGCGGTGACGATAACTGGCAGAAATTCCAGTCGACGCTCGATGCCGTCTGTCTGGATCTTGCCCAGGCCGTCATTCGCGATGCCGAAGGGGCCAGCAAGTTCGTCACGGTGGTGGTGGAGGGGGGGCGCGACGATGCCGAAGCGCGCGAGGTCGCCTATGCCATCGCGAATTCACCCCTCGTGAAGACCGCCATGTTCGCGAGCGACGCCAATCTCGGCCGGCTGCTCATGGCCATCGGCAAGACGGAACTTCCGGACTTCGACAGCAATGTGGTTCGCGTGCGCATCGGTGATGTTCCCGCCTTCGAGAAGGGTGGCATCGTTGCGGGCTACAGCGAGGAGCGCGCCAGCGCGGTCATGGCGGAAACCGATATCGAGATCGGTGTGCAGCTCGGTCGCGGAGAAGCGGAAACACGGGTCTACACGAGCGATCTCTCGCACGAATACGTGACGGTGAACGCCGAATACCGAACCTGAGCGACAGACCAGTCATCGATGTCATGCGGAAGGTGAGCGGGAGGCCAGTCAGCGACGTCATGCCGAACGTGAGCGACAGGCCCGTCATCGACGTCGCCGCGGCGGTGATCTTCAACGCGGCGCGCGATGCCGTGCTGGTGTCGCTTCGCCGCAGCGATCAGCACCTCGGTGGGCTGTGGGAATTTCCGGGTGGCAAGCTCGAGCGTGGCGAGGTGGCGGCGGACGCCCTCGCGAGGGAGCTGGCCGAGGAGATCGGCATCACCGTGCTCGAGAGTGCCGCGCGTGTGAGCCTCACGCACGACTATGGCGACAAGACCGTGCGGCTGCACTTCTTCGATGTCATGGCTTTTGCAGGCGAGCCCGAGGGGCGGGAAGGGCAGACGCTGGCCTGGAAGCGCATTGCCGACTTGGACGAGGCCCGTTTCCCGGCTGCGAATCGTCCGGTGATTGCGCAGCTTCGGGAAACGTTCGACTTCTGATTGCCGGCCAGGTCCGACACGCTGCACGCGGTGTGCATCTTGAAGAAGAACGCCACTCTGCCCTGTTCCATCCTGAATGTCGGCGCCAGTCAGGCATTGGCCTGACAGAGCGGATAGTGTTCCTGGAGAATCAGGGGAGGATGACGTGTCCGTGATGCCGCTCGCGGAACGGTCGGAATCCGGTGTTTCCGATGTGGTTCTGACGCTGCCGGCGCGGTTTCATCTGCCGGCGCCAGCGAGTTCGAGGTAGTGACGATGCAGTGCATCGGTTGCCGCCAGGGTGTTTTCGGGGCTGCCGCTGTTGTCGATGATGTCGTCGGCGATGGCAAGGCGATCCTCGCGTGAAGCCTGGGCATCGAGGATTGCTTCGGCCTGGGAACGATCGGCACCGTCGCGGGCCATGAGTCTGTCGAGTTGAATGTCGCGCGGTACGTCGACAACGAGAATGCGATCGAAGCGATCAGCCTGCCCGGTTTCCAGCAGGAGTGGAATGGCATGGACGGAATAGGGGAACTCGCCTGACGCCGCGGCAGCCTGCCGAAGCTCGTCACCGCGTTGCCGTATCAGCGGGTGCAGGATGTCGTTGACGCGCTCGCGCGCCGTGTCGTCGCTGAAGATGATGCGACGAAGCGCCTGACGGTCGAGTGCCTTGTCGGCGGTGAGAATGACGGGGGAAAAGGCGTTTACCAGCGCATTCAATCCGGCCGAACCCGGTTCGACCACCTCACGTGCGATCACGTCCGCGTCGATGACGAATGCACCGCGTTCGGCGAGCCGACCGGAGACGAGCGTCTTGCCGCTGGCGATGCCACCGGTCAGGCCTATCGACAACATGGAACTGCACACCTCCCGACCCTGAGGAGCGCCGATGCCCGAACCGCTCGAACCTGTCGGCCTCAGAACCCCTGATACCAGCGCATGATGCCGTCACCCCAGAGCATCGCGATCCAGCCCGCGGCGGCGAGATAGGGCCCGAAGGGAATGGGGATGTTCCTGTCCCGCCCGGTGACCATGATGATGGCGATGCCGACGACCGCACCCACGAGAGACGATAGCAGAATCACCATCGGCAGCGCCTGCCAGCCGAGGAGCGCACCCAGGGCCGCGAGGAGCTTGAAGTCGCCGTAGCCCATGCCTTCCTTGCCCGTGACGAGCCTGAAGAGCTGAAAGATGCTCCAGAGAATCAGATAACCGGCGGCGGCGCCGATCACGGCCGAGCGTAGGTCGGCAAGCACAGGCACGAGCGCCGCGAGCAGCCCGATCCACATGAGTGGCAGGGTCAGGTTGTCGGGCAGGAGCTGATGGTCGAAGTCGATCATCGACATGGCCACGAGGAACCAGGTGACGATGATGCCGAGCACTGCCTGCGGCGTCGGGCCGAGCTGCCAGGCAACGATGAGCGACAGCAGCATCGTCACGAATTCGACGATGGGGTAGCGAACCGAGATCGGTGTTCTGCAACTGGAACACTTGCCGCCCAGCACGAGATAGCTCAGCACCGGGATGTTTTCGAGCGCCGTGATCTGGTGGCCACAGTTCGGGCAGCACGAGCGGGGCACGGCGAGGTTGAAGACGTCGGTTCTGGTGTTGGCCTGGGTGCCGGTTTCGATGCTGGTCTCGGCGTCGTTGTCGGTGCTGGTCTCGGCGCCGTTGTCGGCGTTGGCTACGGTATCCAACTCGCCGTCGACCGCATCGAGTTCCGCCAGCCCCTCACGCCAGGCACGCTCCATCATGATCGGCAGGCGATGGATGACCACGTTCAGGAAGCTGCCCACCATCAGGCTCACGAAGCCGACGATGAGGTAGAAGAGCGCGGGTGATGCCTGGATGGTGGAGATCAGTGTCATGGCAGCAGTATGGCCGTTCATCGAATTGGCGGCAACGAAACGACCTCAGAACGCATCGCCCATCTTGAAGATCGGCAGGTACATGCCCACCACGAGACCACCGATGACGACACCGAGGAAGGCCATGATCATCGGTTCCATGAGAGAGGTCATGGCATCGACGGCGTTGTCGACTTCTTCTTCGTAGTAGTCGGCGACCTTGGACAGCATGTCGTCGATCGAGCCCGATTCCTCACCGATTGCCACCATCTGCACGACCATGTTGGAGAACAGGCCGGAGTTCTGGATGGACGTCTGGAGGTTCTGGCCGGTGGCAGCTTCGTCCTTCATCTTCAGAATCGCGCGTTCGAACACGGAGTTGCCGGCCACGCCCGCGACAGAATCCATGGCTTCAACGAGCGGGACACCGGCTTTCGACATGGTGGCCAGCGTGCGAGCAAAGCGCGCGATGGCGGACTTGACGACGATTTCTCCGAAGACCGGGGCTTTCAGTGCAAGTCGGTCCAGAAGTTCGGAGAATGCCCTGGATCGCTTTTTCGCTTCGATGAACCCCCAGACCGCAACGCCGATTCCGCCAAACATGACATACCACCACTTCTGCATCCACTCGGAGGCGTGGACGATCATTTGCGTGAACGCCGGCAGGTCTCCGCCCATGCCCTCGAACAAGGATTCGAACTGCGGAACCACGAATACCAGCAGGATGGCGGTCACGATGAAGGCGACAATCAGGACTGCAACAGGGTAGAACATGGCCTTCTTGATCTTCTTCTTCAGCGATTCGGACTTTTCCTTGTAGGTTGCGATTTCGCCGAGAAGGGATTCGAGCGTACCGGATTGTTCACCGGCTTCGGTCAGGCTGCAGAACAGATTGTCAAACTGTTCGGGATGTTTGCGAAGTGCATTGGTGAGATTGCTGCCGGATTCCACCTCGGTTTTGATATCCGCGATCATGTCGCGCATGGCCTTGTTTTCGACACCGTTGCCGACGATCTCGAATGCCTGCACCATGGGCACACCCGCGCCCATCATGGTAGTGAGCTGGCGTGCGAACAGAGCAATATCGGACGGTGTGATCTTGGAGCCACGCCCCAGAGTCTGGCGCTGCTTCCTGATTTTCGTTGGGATGATGCCCTGTCGGCGCAGTCTGGCCTTGACCAGCTCTGCACTGGGGCTCGAAATGATCCCTTTCTGCTTTGCGCCCTTGGCGTTCTTTCCTTCCCACTCGAACATGATGTTCGAGCTTGCTGCTTTAGTCGCCATCATCTAGTCCTTTGTTACGCGGTTGGCCTCTTCGAGGCTCATGATTCCCTGTTTGACCTTGAGCAGCGCAGACTCGCGAAGATCGGGAATGCCTTCTTTCCTGGCCTGTTCGGCAATGTCGATGGCGTTGCCGCCTTCCATGATGATCTTCGAGATCTCTTCGCTGATCTTCATCACCTGATAGATGCCGACGCGGCCCTTGTAACCACCATTGCACTTCCTGCAGCCGACAGCCTTGTAGAGTTGGAGGCCGTCAAGATCCTCTTCCTTGAACCCTTCTTCCAGAAGTACTTGTCTCGGAATGTCATCCTCGGGAGCCTTGCAGGCCTCACACAATCGGCGGCCGAGACGCTGAGCGATGATCAGCGATACGGCGGTTGCAATGTTGAATGCCGGAACGCCCATGTTGATGAGGCGTGACAGCGTTTGCGGTGCGTCGTTCGTGTGCAGTGTGGAAAGGACGAGGTGGCCCGTCTGTGCTGCCTTGACGGCAATGCTGGCGGTTTCGAGGTCTCGAATCTCACCCACCATGACAACGTCAGGGTCCTGACGCAGGAATGACTTCAGCGCTTCGGCAAAGGTCAGCCCGGCCTTGGGGTTCACGTTGACCTGATTGATGCCCGCCAGATTGATTTCGGCCGGGTCTTCCGCGGTTGAAATGTTGGTGCTCGGCTCGTTGAGGATGTTCAGACCCGTATAGAGCGAAACCGTCTTGCCGCTTCCGGTCGGGCCTGTTACCAGGATCATCCCGTAGGGGTTCGCGAGAGCATCGAGATAGAGTTGTTTCTGCTCCGGCTCGTAGCCGAGAGCGTCGATACCCAGCTGTGCGCTGCTCGGATCGAGAATTCGCAGTACGGTCTTTTCGCCGAAGAGTGTCGGGCAGGTATTGACACGGAAGTCGATTGCCTTGGTCTTGGACAGTTTCAGCTTGATGCGACCATCCTGCGGGACGCGTCGTTCGGAAATGTCCATTCGAGACATGACCTTGACTCGCGCGGTCAGTCGACCTGCCATGTTCAGAGGCGGCTTGGCGACTTCCTGCAGCATACCGTCGATGCGGTAACGAATACGGAACAGCTTTTCGTAGGGTTCGATGTGGATATCCGAAGCCCCGCGCTTGATCGCATCAAGAAGGACCTTGTTCACGTATCGAACAATCGGTGTGTCGTCCAGATCGGAGCTGTCGACCTCCTGTTCGGTTTCCCTGTCATCGCCGACATCGAGATCAAAGCTGTCGTCAAGCGCCTCATCGTCAAGGGCCGAATTGCCTTCGAGTACCTTCGATCTCAGTTCCAGCAGCTTGTCGTGTTCAACAATGACGGTCTCGACGCTCATGCCTGAGGCGAACTTGTACTTGTCGGCTGCCTCGGTGCTTGTGGGGTCGGCTATGCCGATGTAAAGGCGGTTGCCTTTGGCGACCAGAGGAACAGCTTCATGAGCGTTCAATAATTCTTCTTGTAGCACTGACTGGGGAAGGCTGTCTGTATCGATCGAGGACAGATCGAAACAGGGCATGCCGAAGTCTCTGGCGGATATTTCCGCAACCTGCTTTGTGTCGAGTTGCTCTACGGCTGCAGATAGAAACGAAACCTTGTCACTATTGGCCTTGCTGGCCAACTCGAAAGCACTTTCTTCATCCAAGAGCTTGCACCCGATAAGGTGTCTCGCAATACCTGGAAGGCGGGTTTTCGTGTTTTCGCTCATGACTCAATACACTGATAGGTAGCTTCAGTTGTCTGTTTCGGCAGAATCAACTGAGGCTTTAGCGAACGTAGCTTGTTGACAAATCGTCATTTATCTGCAGAAGCTGACTGGTTTGCAGGTACCAGAGCTTGTCCATGTTATCGAGTCATCGTTCCAGCTCGGCGTGAGTATGTATGTGTGTCCATCAACGTCAGCTTGACCCTGTGCTGAAATTTTTCCATCAACGGTAGTGACGGACAGAACCAAACCGATGCCAGGCGGCGTGATGTTCTCGGGTACTCCGGACGTGATGTTTTCACCACTGCAACCGATAAAAGTTGCATTTTCATTAGCGCAAAGCGACACTGCGGTCTTTCTTGCCTTGGCTGCACTGATCACTTCGGCGAACTTGGCCCGTTTGGTGTAAGCGCCGTATTGGGGTATGGCCAAAGAAGCCAGCACACCTACAATTGCTATTGTCACCATCAGCTCCAGAAGGCTGAATCCTCTTTGCGCATGCGTTGACACTTGTAGGAGGCTCCGCGTGATGATGTTCAAGGTAAATGTATGAACTGGACGAAAGATGCCCGGAAACCCGGGCATCTTTGTTACTGCGTTTGCTACTTACAAGTGATTAGGGGTTGCCGCCACCTGCAGTTTTCGGAAGGGTCGGCTTGCAGAGGCCGAGTGTGACGCAGCTGGTTGCGCTATCATGATCCAGTGTCCAAGTCAGGCCATGTGTGCCTTTTGTAGGAGTGATTTTATATACCGCGCTGTCTACTTTGGGGGTGCCAGTTGCCGTGATAACACCTTTCAAGGTGGTCAGTGACGCAACGTTTCCTGTGCCGCCTGTAAAATCATCGGGGATTGTTCCATATCCATTGGTGCAATTGTCCAGAGTGTTTTCCTCTTGAAAACACAGATTCACCGCAGTTTTGGCAGCAGCTGTCTGGGTGATGACGTCCGCGAACTTGGCACGCTTCGTATACTGCCCATACTGCGGAACAGCAACCGCTGCCAGAATACCGATGATCGCGATGACGATCATCAGTTCGATCAGGGTAAAACCTTTTTGAACCTTAACCATTGATTCTCTCCAGAGAGTTGAGATATTTGATGAGCCGATGTCAAGCCAGCTCACCCTTGGATATCGTCCGAGGGGACAGGGGGTTTAGAGCATCTGGCGTGCCAGATTCGGGAATGCCTGCGGCATGACCAGGTAAGTCACGATATTTCAATGGGTTGTCGAGACTTGCCAACCAGGTCTGTTGGTGACGTGTGCAACAAACTGCCACATCGGTACTGTCATCGGGCAACGACGCAGTGCATCATTTCTTGACGGAACCATCAGTACTTCTCGTTTTGGCATCCCGGGCCACGACAGGCGCTCAGGGATGTCAACCATCCGTATCCCGATCCAGTCCGTACTGCCCGATACGGTAGCGAAGCTGGCGATAGGTCAGGCCCAGTTCCTTGGCAGCGGCCTTGCGATTCCAGCGATGGCGCTGTAGGCAATCGAGGATGCGGTCGCGTTCGTTGGTGCGTCGGGTGTGGGTCGCCTCGTCACCGTTGTCGTCACTGGCCGCCGAACGCGATGCCTTGTTGGCCGTGAGTGCGCGCAGACCGCTTGCCATGAAGGAGCTCGTGTTTCGCTGGTCCGACGGTGTTGTCGTGTGGGTGGCAGGAGTCGATGGTGCGTCTGCGTCCGGAACGTGTTGATTCGTCACAACGGCATCAGCACGCGCGATTCGATCATCAAGGCCGAGATCCGCAACCTCGATCGTGGTGCCATCCACCAGCGCCGCGGCACGTTCGAGGATGTTCTCGAGTTCACGAACATTGCCGGGATAGGTGTGCGCAAGCAGCGCGGCTTCGGCTGCACCTGAGAATTCCAGGGGCTCCGGCAGGCCGAAACGGTTCGTCAGTCTGGCAAGCAGGTGTCTGGCAATAAGCAGGATGTCATCCCCGCGCGCCGACAGCGACGGTGCGGTCAGCGTGATCACGTTGAGTCGATAGAAGAGGTCCTGCCGGAAACGCCCGGCCGCCACTTCATCGTCGAGATGCTTGTAGCTCGCGCTGAGTATTCGCACGTCCACGGGGAATTCGTCTTTCGAACCCACCGGCCGAATCATGCGTTCCTGGGCCACGCGCAGCAGTTTCACCTGCATGTGCAGCGGAAGGTCCGCCACTTCATCGAGCAGCAGCGTACCGCCCTCGGCCTGCCTGAAGAATCCGTCGTGGTCGGCGTGTGCGCCCGTGAAGCTGCCTTTCCTGTGCCCGAAGAGCTGGCTCTCGACAAGTTCGCCCGGAATCGCACCGCAGTTGATGGCGACGAAGGGGCCGTTGGCACGCGGGCTGTTTTCGTGGATGAGCCGCGCGATGAGTTCCTTGCCGGTACCCGATTCCCCGGTGATCCATACCGGCGCGTTGGTGCGCGAGACCTTGAAGATCAGTCGCCGCAGGTCTTCCACGGGAGCGGAGTGGCCGATGAGTCTTTCGCCACCCCTGAGTTGTACTGTGCTGGCCTGCTCGTGCGGGACGGGCTTGTCTTCCGCGGCCATCGCGATGCCGGCTGATGCGCTGGCCGGTATGGCATGATTCGCAACCGTGGCATCGGATGCGTGGTTCCTGCGTTCGGGTGGCTGCTCCTCGTCAGGCGCGGCAACCGCGGGTGAAGGGGCAGGGTTGATGTATTCATCGTCGGGCTGGCCTTCCTCGCAACCGGACGCTGATTCTGTCGTTTCGGCGGCCGAGGCATCCGACGCGGCATTCAGGGCCACCGCCTGTTTCACGAGCTTGCGCAGCAGTTCGATGTCCACTGGCTTCGACACGAAATCGAAGGCGCCGTTCTTCATCGCTTCCACTGCCGCGTCCATGTTCCCGTGCGCCGTGATCACGGCCACGGGCAGGTTGGCCTGCTGGCTCACGATCTCGCGCACGAAATCCACCCCATTGCCGTCCGGCAGTTTCATGTCGGTCAGGCAGACATCGAAACGGTAGGCGCGAAGCAGCTCGCGCGCCTCGGCAAGGTTCGCCGCCACATGCGTATCGATGCCGATGCGGTCGAGCGAGAGCGCGATCAGTTGCCGGATGTCGGCTTCATCGTCGATGATCAGCGCGGTGTGCATCAGGCGGCCATCTGTCCGGCAGTGGGAAGGGTCAGGCGAAAGTGTGCGCCCATTTCCGAGGGCAGGCATTCGATCTGGCCGTTGTTCAGTTCGCAGAGCTCGCGGATGATGTAGAGGCCGAGCCCCGTGCCCTGATCGTGCGACGAGTAGAAGGGTTCGAAGAGGCGCTCGCGGTCGATGTCGCTGATGCCGCGGCCCGTGTCGGTCACGTCGATCACGCACTGGTTGATCTCGTTCCGGTGCGCAATGATCGCGATCGTGAGCTCGCTCTCGTCGTTGTGCAGGCGGGCGTTGGTGCAGAGGTTCCAGAGTATCTGGTCGAGGTGGCTGGCGTCGAAGAAGCCGTCGAGCCCCGGTGTGACGCGCAGGACCAGTTCTTCGGGCCCCAGCTGGTTTTCCTTGCGGAAGCGCTTGCAGAAGCTGTCGAGAAGGCGATTCATCTGCAGCTTCTCCGAGGCCACGCGCCGACGGTTGGAGAGTTGCAGCACGTCCTCGACGATGCGGTTGATGCGCTGCGTGTGACGACTGGCGATGTCGAGCAGTTCGGCATCCTTCGGGTGCACGGCGGGCGACTCCTGAATGAGCTGCACGGCCTGTGAAATCGCACCTAGGGGATTGCGGATCTCGTGCGCGATGCTCGCTGACAGCCGCCCGAGCGAGGCGAGTTTCAGTTGCTGGAACTGCTGACGGATGTGTGCATGATCGTCGAGTTTGACGAGCATGCCGCCGTTCGAGAGCGGAATGAAGTAGGGCAGGATCGTCTGGCCGCTGCTCTTGATCTCGAAGGGCTGGCTCGTGTACTGGTTCGACACCTCGGCATGCAAGAGCGCCGCGTGCAACTCGGGGCAGAGCTTCTTCACGGGCATCGGCACCCTCTCGAACTCGCAGGCAAGCAGGCTTCGGGCGGTGTCGTTGATAAGCTGCACGTGGTGCGCTTCGTCGAGCACCACCACGCCCGAGTCAAGCTCGCGCACGATTTCCTCGTTCAGTTGCGAGATCTGCTTCACCGAAAGTCCCACGCGCGAGGCGGTGGCCTGCGTGAGCTGTCGTTCGGTCAGGTGCCGCAGCGGCACGGTCATGACCCAGGCGATGGCGAAGAGCAGCGCGCCGAGAAGGGCGGTGACCTCGAAGTTCGTCGCTTCTTCGCCGTGCATGAGCTGGGCGTAGAGTTCTTCACCCAGCAGCACCGTGCTGCCGATCGCGGCAAAGAGCAGTGCGTGCCGCAGCCCCGTCATCTGCGTCATGAGCATGAGGTTCATGAGCATGAGCGGGGCCAGGCCGCCGTTCACGCCCTCGCTCGCGTACACGAGCAGGCCCACGAACAGCATGTCGAGGTAGCTCTGCAGGAAGAACTGCACCTGCGCGCTCGGTTGCTGGCGGTGGATCAGGAACACGAAACCGAAGGTCGCCACGAAGTAGGCGAAGTGGGTGATTTCGAAGAGTGTGTTGTTGCGCCCGCCCACCGTCGGGTTGTCGCCCGCGAGGTAGTACACGGCCGTCAGCGCAATCAGGACCAGTAGCCGGTACTGATTGAACAGGCGCAACGCTGGCCAGTCGGCCACGTGGCCACTGGTGGTGACGTTTTCGAGTCGGATGGCGTCTGCTTGCGAGCTCAAGGCCCTGTTCCCATCGGTTGGTTGATGGGGGCGAAGCCGCAAGTTTCAGGCCATGAGCAGGCTCAGTTCACAGGCGGTTTCAGTTTGTCGGCGGAGCCGCTCAGCTGCGCTGCCTGTCGAGTGCCGGATGATCGGGCTGAGTCTCGGCGAGCACGCGCAGCGTATCGTCGCGCAGGTCGCTCTGCCCCATCGCCTCGTACGCATCGGCCATGAGCGCCAGCGCGTCGGGCACGTGGGTGGAGCCGTCGTAGTGCTCGAGCAGCCAGTTCACGCGGTTGACCACGGCTACCATGGCGCCCCGCTGGTAGTAGAAGCGGGCAGTGACGAGTTCATGACGCGCCATTTCGTTGCGCAGAAACTGCATGCGTGCGATGGCGTCCTCAACGTATTCGCTGTCCGGAAAGCGCCGGGCAAGGTTGTCGAACTCGTTGTAGGCGGCGCGCAGCCAGCTCTGATCGAGCCGCGCCATGTCGCGTGGCACCATGCCTTCGAACAGCGTGGTGCCGCGTGAAAAGTGCGAGAGGCCCTTGATGTAGTAGGCGTAGTCGAGCCGCTCCGAGCGCGGGTAGAGCTTGATGAAACGGTTGGCTGAATCCACGGCGTTGTCGTATTCGCCCTGACGGAAGTAGGCGTAGGCGATGTCGAGCTGCGCCTGCTGGGTGAAGTTGCCGAAGGGATAGCGCGCACCCAGTACTTCGAAGGTGGAAATGGCGGTCAGGAAGTCGCCCTGATTGAGCGCGCGCTTGCCGATCAGGTACAGGGATTCCGCCGAGCCCGCTTCGGCCACGTCGCGCGAGCGCGAGTTGCCGGAGGAGCAGGCGCCGAGCACGAGGCTCGCGGCAACAAGGAAGGCAAGTGCGACGCGAGGCGCCGTCGCACGCGCCCACGGGCGTACTGTCGGGAAGCAGTTTATCATGGGCGGAGTATAGCGCCCCGCAGACCATGAATTCTTCCGAACCCGACAGCCATTGCGATCCGGCCATCGGCGCAAGCCGCGAGCCGGAAGCCACGAAATCGTGCGCCGCGTCAGATGTCGACAGGATTGCCTGTGCGCCGGAGTCCGTCACCGTCGCGGTTCACGAAGCGGGCGAGCGGCTCGACGCCGTGGCCGCGCGCCACTTCCCGCGCCATTCGCGGGCGCGTCTGAAGGCGTGGATCGAGGCCGGGCACCTGACCGTCGACGGGGCGACAGGGCGCGGCAAGCAGCGCCTCGCGGGCGGCGAATGCCTGTCGCTCACACTGCCTGAAAGCGCGCTGGGCGAGGGCTCGCTGCGGCTCGAAGACGCGGTGGCCACAGCCATGCCGTTGCCCATCGTTCATGAAGACGACGCCATCCTCGTGCTCGACAAGCCTGCGGGCCTCGTCATGCACCCCGCGGCCGGGCATCGCGACGACACGCTCGTCAACGGGCTGCTGCACTATCTGCCGTCACTGCGCGAGGTGCCCCGGGCGGGCGTCGTGCATCGGCTGGATCGTGACACCACGGGCCTCTGCGTGGTGGCGAAGACCCTCGAAGCACAGACACATCTCGTGCGCCAGTTGCAGGCGCGCAGCATGGGCCGGCGCTACCTTGCACTCGTTCTCGGCGATCCGCAGATCAGTGGCACCGTCGATGCGCCGATGGCGCGCCACCCGCGGGACCGCAAGCGCATGGCCGTGGTCAGCGGCGGCAAGGCGGCGGTCACCCACTACGAGGTCATGACCCGCTACGGCGACTGCGCGCTGCTCGAATGCAAGCTTGACACCGGCCGCACCCATCAGATCCGCGTGCACATGCAGCACATCGGCCACCCCCTGATCGGTGATCCGGTCTATGGCCGGCGTGCGGGCAATCTGCCGACGCGGCTGTCGCGCATCGCGGCCCTGCGCCGGTTCCCGCGCCAGGCATTGCACGCGCGTGAACTGACGCTCGTGCATCCCGATGCGGAGCAGGTGGTGAGCTTCACGGCCTCGCCGCCCGAGGATTTCCGGGCCCTGCTGGCGGCGCTGGATGCGGCCAGCGACTGACGTGACCGGCGAGGCATTGCTTCATGCACCGATGACGGAGCAACGCTGCCCCACTCCCCATTCACGCAAAACCGCTCCGACGATGACCCGATCTGCTCGATTCCGAAGCCCGCTGCCCGTCGTGCTGACCCCCGAATGGCGCGAGCCACCACCCGGGCTCACGGTTCTGTCCACCACACGCCACGGCGGTGTCAGCGAGCCGCCCTGGGACTCGATGAACCTTGGCCGCCACACGGGCGATGATGCCGATGCCGTGCAGGCGAATCGGGCGCGACTCGTCGACGCGTTTCATCTGCCCGCCGAGCCGCGGTGGCTCAGGCAGGTGCATGGCACGGCGGTGGCGGTCTTTTCGAACGGGGCGGGTGGCGGCGAAGAAGCCGATGCGGCCTATACCGACCAGCCCGGCATCGTGATTGCCGTTCTCACGGCCGATTGCCTTCCCGTGGTGATTGCCAGTGCCGACGGTACGGCTGTGGCGGTCGTGCATGCAGGCTGGCGCGGGCTTGCTGACGGCATTCTCGATGAGGTGCTCGGGCACTTCGATGGTCGTGGGCCGCTCAAGGCCTGGCTCGCCCCGGCCATCGGGCCCGATGCCTTCGAAGTGGGGCCGGAAGTGCGCGCTGCCTTCGTTCGACGCGATACCTCGCTCGATGCGGCGTTCAGGCAGAAGCCGAATGCGGACGGCGCAGAGAAGTACCTTGGTGATCTCTACGCCATCACGCGCGCCGATCTCTCCCGGCTTGGTGTCGACGATGTCGTCGGTGGCCAGCACTGCACGTTCACCGAGGCGGAGGATTTCCATTCCTATCGGCGTGACGGGGCACGGTCGGGGCGGATGGCGACGCTGGCGTGGATCGCATTGCAGTCTGGAGAATCAGGAACAAGTGATTGACGACCATGATGTCGGGCGCTAGCATGGGAATCACCAGGGGCGCTGAAAAGCTGAGACGTACCCTTTGAACCTGAACCGGATAATGCTGGCGGAGGGAGGTATGGTCGAGGCGGCTCCTTGACCGATCTTTCTTTCGTAGCCCGAAAGGAAGATCATGATGCGTAAGTCGCTGCTTACCCCACTCCGCGAGCAAGCCCCGCTGGTGCATTGCATCACCAATTACGTGGCCATGAACGTGGCCGCGAATGTGGTGCTGGCCGTCGGAGCGTCCCCAGCGATGGTTCACGCGCCAGAGGAAATGGCCGATTTCACGCCGTTGTGCGGTGCGTTGACGATCAATATCGGCACGTTGTCCGCCCCTTGGCTGGTCAGCATGAAGGCCGCTGCCGACGTTGCGAACGCACGGAACATTCCGTGGGTTCTCGATCCGGTAGCCCACTTCATCAGCGGGTTTCGCCAGCAGGCCGCGCAGGATCTGCTGGCACGGCGTCCGGCAATTGTGCGTGGCAATGCGTCCGAGATCATCACCCTGGCCGGGCAGGCCGGAACCGGCAAGGGTGTCGACAGCGGTGATCCGGTCGAAGCGGCCGAAGAGGCAGCGCGGGTACTTGCCCGGGAAAATGACCTTGTGGTGGCCGTTACCGGTCCCGTAGATTTCGTGACCGATGGCAAAGCCGAAGCACGGGTGCGTGGCGGCTCGGAGATCATGCCGCTGGTTACCGGGCTGGGGTGCGCGCTGACTGCGCTGATGGGGGCCTACGTCGCCGTCGGTCCTGCTTTTGACGCGGCGCTTGGTGCCACGGCACATTTCAAGTGTGCGGGTACCGCGGCGGCGGCAAAGGCGCAGGGCCCCGGCAGTTTCCAGGTGCATTTCCTCGACGCACTGGCCGCAACGCAGTCCGACGAACTGGCAGAGGTGATTCTCTCATGAACCGATTGATTGCTCGATTGCGACTGTATCTGGTGACCGACCCGCACCTGTGTGCCGGCCCGGGCGTGGAGGAAACCGTCCGGCAGGCCGTTTCCGCCGGCGTGACGATGGTGCAGCTGCGCGACAAGGACAGCACGACGGAGTTGCGTGTGGCGAAGGCGCAGGCGCTGAAAGAGGTGCTGCGCGGCACCGATGTACCGCTTGTCATCAATGACGATGTGGAGGCGGCTCGGATCGCCGGTGTGGACGGGGTGCATATCGGACAGGGAGATGTTTCACCCGCCGAGGCCCGTGCCCTGCTGGGGCCGGACAGGATACTGGGGCTCTCGTGCGGAAGCCTCGACGAGGTGAACGCCGCCGACCCCGCTCTCGTTGACTATCTTGGCCTCGGGCCGGTCTTCGGCACCACCACCAAGCCCGATCACGGACTGCCTTTCGGGCTTGATGGTCTGGCCCGGCTCGTGACGCAGTCGGTACTGCCGACGGTGGCCATTGGCGGGCTGAAGGCTGAACACCATCAAGCGGTGCTGCAATGCGGCGCCGATGGCTCAGCCATTGTTTCCGCGATCTGTGGTCAGCCCGACATCCTGGCCGCAACGCGGGCTTTCGCCGAATCGGAAAAACGACCATGATTCCCAATGTATTGAGCATTGCAGGTTCGGACCCATCCGGTGGTGCCGGCATCCAGGCCGATATCAAGGCCATTTCCGCCAATGGTGCCTTTGCCATGGCGGCCGTGACGGCCCTGACGGCGCAAAACACCATCGGTGTCAGCGGCATCCACGTGGTGCCGCCCGATTTCGTTGCGGCTCAGATCAGGGATGTGTTCGAGGATGTCCGAGTTGACGCCGTCAAGGTCGGCATGATCGCCACCGCCGAGATCGCGCAGGCCGTTGCGCAGGCACTGGCGGCCACCAGGACGCCGGTCGTACTGGATCCGGTGATGATTGCCAAGGGCGGTACGCCACTGCTGCAAGCCGACGCGGTGGCTGTGCTGCGCGAGTGCCTGTTGCCTCTGGCGCGGGTCCTGACGCCGAACCTGCCGGAGGCGGCGCATCTGCTGGAAACGGAAACTGCAACCACGCGTGACGCAATGGCGGCTCAGGGCAAGGCGCTGCTCGCGTATGGTCCGCAGGCGGTGCTGATCAAGGGTGGGCATCTCGATGACGGGCACAGCCCCGACTGTCTTGTCACCGCCGACGGCACGACCTGGTTCGACAGCGTGCGCATTGCTCCGGGAAACACGCACGGCACAGGATGCACCCTGTCTTCGGCCCTGGCGGCGAAGCTGGCCTTCGGACTGGACCTGTCGGCTGCTGTCAGTGCCGCCAAGACCTATGTTTCAACGGCCATCGCCCATGCCGACGCGCTGAGCGTCGGTACAGGCCACGGCCCCACGCATCATTTCGCGACATTCCATACCGCGCAAGGAGAACGCTCATGAAAACAGTCTTCACGATACTGGTACTTGCATTGATGGCCGCGCCAGCGCTGGCGAGGGATCGGATGACACTCCTGCTGGACTGGTTCGTGAACCCCGATCATGCTCCCGTCATTCTGGCCGAAGAACTGGGCTACTTCGACGATGTGGATCTGACGGTCGAGATCATCGCGCCGGCCGATCCATCGGATCCGCCAAAACAGGTGGCTGCCGGCAAGGCGGATCTGGCCATTTCCTATCAACCACAGTTGCACCTTCAGGTTCGCGAAGGGCTGTCTTTGCTGCGGGTCGGGACGCTGGTTGCAACTCCGCTCAACTGTCTGCTCACGCTGGAGCGAGGCCCCGTGAAATCGCCAGCAGATCTTGAAGACCGCCGCGTCGGCTTTTCGGTCGGTGGTGTCGAGGAAGCGGTTCTGGCGCATATTCTGCGCAACCACGGCTTGTCGCTGGACGACATCGAACTGGTCAACGTGAACTGGTCGCTTTCGCCATCGCTGATGTCGGGTCAGGTCGATGCGGTGATCGGTGCCTTTCGCAATTTCGAGCTGAACCAGATGGATATCGAAGGTGTGCCGGGTCGCTGCTTCCATGTCGAAGAAGAAGGGCTGCCGCCCTATGACGAGCTGATCTATGTAGCCAACCCCGACACCATGAACGCCGACATGATTCTCCGCTTTCTGCAGGCGACGGAACGGGCCACCCATTACATCATCAACCACCCCGAAGAAAGCTGGGAGATTTTTGCCGACACCTCCCCCGAACTGGACGATGAGTTGAACCGCCGCGCCTGGATCGACACGTTGCCGCGTTTCGCCCTGCGGCCTGCGGCTCTGGATACCGGTCGATATGCGCAGTTCGAGACCTTCCTGCACGAGGCGGGTCTGATCTCCGGAGTCGGACCCGTCTCCCGCATCGCCACGGATCTGGCCGCGCAATGAGCGGCGCAACTTACGGGCAGGTCTTTGAACTCTGGCGCGCCGGGTGCCCTGAAACGTGGCGTGCCTATACCCACCACAGGTTCGTCGAGGGGCTGCGTGATGGCACGCTGCCCCGCGCGGCGTTCCTGCACTATCTGATTCAGGACTATGTCTTTCTGGTGCACTTTTCGCGCGCCTGGTCGATGGGTGTCGTCAAGGCGGAAACACTTGACGAGATGAAGGTCTGCGCCCGTATTCTGGATGTGCTGGTTAATTTCGAGATGGATCTGCATGTGAAGACATGCGCTGCCGAAGGGGTCGACGAAGAGGCCTTGTTTACCGCCCTCGAAGAACTCGAAAACCTTGCATACACTCGCTATGTGCTGGATGCCGGGATGCAAGGGGATTTTCTTGACCTGATGGCCGCGCTTGCACCCTGTTGTCTTGGCTATGGTGAAATCGGCCTGCGTCTGTCCAGAGAGGCACCGAACGATACGCCCTATCGCACCTGGATCGAAACCTATGCCGGGGCCGAGTATCAGCAGGCCATGCAATCCGTCGGGACAATGATTGACGGTGCAGTCGCGCTGCGTCTGGGGCCCGATCCCGAGCACGCCCCCCGTTGGCAGCGGCTGCAACAGCGCTTTGCCGTGGCAACAAGGCTTGAGGTCGGGTTCTGGGACATGGGGCTGCGCGGCGCATGCTCGACGTCGCACCTGCCATCTCGCTGAAAGGCCGTCACGTTCTCGCGGACGTGACGCTCTTCGGTCCGGTGGAGATCACGTTGCCTGCCGGGCAATGGACCTGCGTGCTCGGGCGCTCGGGTGTCGGAAAAACAACACTCCTTCGGCTGATGGCCGGTCTGGACTGTGCCGGGAGGTTTGATGGAACGATCACCACATCGGACACCAGACCAGTCGCTGGGCGTGCCAGCCTCATGGCACAGGATGATCTTCTTCTGCCATGGCTCGACGTGTTGGAAAACACCGTCCTGGGCGCACGCCTGCGTGGCGACAAGCCGGACATTGCGCGTGCGCAGGAGCTTCTGCACCGTGTCGGGCTGGGCGATCATCAGACCAGGAAACCGGGTGAGCTGTCGGGCGGGATGCGCCAGCGAACGGCGCTGGCCCGCACGCTGATGGAAAACCGCCCGATCGCCTTCCTTGACGAGCCCTTTTCAGCCCTGGATGCAAGTACACGTGCAGAAATGCAGGAACTCACTGGCGAGATGCTCGCCGGCAGGACGGTGTTGCTGGTCACGCACGATCCGGCCGAAGCGATACGACTTGGTCACCAGGTCATCGTTTTCACTTCACGGAGGGCGCAAAGCTGGCCACTACCGTCAACCTTGCCCTTGCGGGATATCTACGCGCCCGAGATCGTCGCGAACCTGTCCGATCTCATGGCGCGACTACGGGCTTTGCGATGACGCGGATACGCTATGCTCCTGGAGCGTCTGTCGTTCTCCTGGGCCTGTGGCAGGCTGTTGTCTGGCTGACACAGGCGCCGCCATTCATCCTGCCTTCCCCGTTGCTGGTGGCAACTGCGGCCTGGGAAAATCGGCTGACTCTCATGAGTCATGCCAGCATCACTTTCCTGGAAGTGGTGCTTGGCCTCGTGATCGGCGCGACGCTGGGCGCTGTTGCCGGAGTGCAGCTCACATGGTCGGATCGGCTGCACCGGCTGATCATGCCGATTCTCGTATTCACACAGGCGGCTCCGTTTTTTGTCCTTGCACCGATTCTGACGCTCTGGCTTGGCTACGGTATCGCATCAAAGGTCATGATGGCGGTGCTGATCATTTTCTTCCCGGTAACAAGCGCCTTTTACGACGGGTTGAATCGTGTGCCATCCGGTTTTCTTGATCTTGCCGACACGATGTGCGCCACCAGGTACCAGGTCATGCTGCGCATCAGGATTCCGCACGCCATGCCATCGCTTGGAACAGGCCTCAAGCTCGCCGCCGTCTATGCGCCTATCGGTGCCGTTATCGGTGAATGGGTGGGGGCCTCGCGGGGTTTGGGCTATTTGATGCTGCTTGCCAATGGCCGGGCAAAGACCGATCTGATGTTTGCAAGCCTTTTCGTGCTGGCGCTCATGGCCATCGTGCTGCACCTTGTTGTTGCAGCGTTTGCCAGGTATCTCGAGCGAGATGCCGGCGTTGGATCCCGATCCCTGGACAGCACCAGGATGACCTGAGCGCTCGTTTCGTGGCGGCGCGACGGGGTGCGGCGCGGCGTGAGATTGCAAGCCGATACCGCGAGGGTCCGACTCACGTGTTTTCGGCTCGGTGGTGCAGGGAACAGACACCGAGAAAAGTGATCTCGATATTCTGGTTGATCCTTTGCCTGGAACCACCTTGCTGGATCTGGGTGGCATGCAGGACGAATTGCAGGAAACGCTCGGTGTCACCGTCGACCTTCTCGTACCGGGTGACTTGCCACCCAAGGTGCTTGAAGCGGTGTTGTCTCAAGCTCGACCTGTATGAACAGCACGTAACTCGCTGTCTTGCTGGGTCACATCGCCGATGCAGCAGAGGATGCGGTGTCTCCGGTAAGCGTTCAGATAGATATTGACCAGAATAGCTAGAATGGCTATTATGGTTATTATTGAGATGCCCGTGGAGCGGCCATGACAACCAGCGTAACCTCAACGGAATTCCAGACGCGGTCAGGAAAGTACCTGGAAGCATCCGGTAAGCACCCGGTGCTCATCACACGTCATGATCGCCCTTATCGCATTCTCATAGATGTTGGCGAGTATCAGCGGCTCAAGGCTCTTGACACTCGACAGGCCCTTTACCCGCATGAACTCAGTGAAGAGTTGAAGCAGGAGCTGGAGAAGGGATATCAGGGCAAACCAACGCCCGATCTCGATCATTTAATGGACTAGATGAAACTCATACCAAGGCTCGGCGACGTCATTCGCTACGATTTTCTCTGGAAGGAAGAACAGTTGGAGGGGCGAGTTCATGGCGCCAAGGATCGGCCTTGCGCTGTCGTGATCATTACCAAACCGGCGCCTGATGGAAGCCGGGAGGTGGTTGTTGTCCCTGTCACTCACTCTCCTCCGGAACTGGGCGAAGATGCTATTCCCTTACCTGCGAAAGTTGCTCGTCACCTGGGGCTTGATGATGCACCTTCGTGGATCAAGACTCATCAGGTCAATACCTTGTCCTGGCCAGCTCTGGGGCTTCCACAGGGGGTGGTGCCTACTCCTGATGGAGAGTGGATCTACGGCGCTCTTCCTTTCAAGCTGGCCAGGGAAGTCTTCGACGCTGTGCACAAACGTTCGCGAGCAATCGGATTCGGGCTGGTGAAGCGAGATTGACCGGCAGCCTTTCCATGTGAACAAGGTTCATTTCGTTCTGTCCGCGGTATCTTGATCAACGCCCCGGAACCCCCACATTGAAAGCATCCATAACGCGCCACCTGCGAAGTCGGCGCGTCAACCCGAGTCTTCAATGTCTTTATCACCGATTTCCAGGAGTTGAACCATGCGAATGGACAAACTGACCAGCAAGTTCCAGCTGGCACTTCAGGATGCCCAGTCCCAGGCTCTGGGGCGGGATCATCAATTCATCGAGCCGGCGCATCTCATGGCCGCGATGCTCGATCAGGACGGCAGTGGCGTCAGGCCGCTGCTGGCGCAATCCGGCGTGAACGTCAACGGCCTGCGGGTCGCGCTCGACCGTGCCCTCGACGGCATGGCGCAGGTCGAAGGCGGTGCGGGTGGGCAGTTGCACGTCTCGAACGAACTCAACCGTCTTCTGAACCTCACCGACAAGAAGGCACGGAAGCGTGGCGACCAGTACATTTCGTCCGAAATCTTCGTGCTGGCGGCACTCGAGGACAAGAAGAACTCCGTCGCCGAAGCCCTCGTGGCCAACGGCGCCAATCTCGCTGCCATCGAGAAGACCATCGAGGCGGTACAGAGCGGCCCCGTCACCGATCAGAATGCCGAAGACAACCGTCAGGCGCTCGAGAAGTACACCATCGACCTCACCGAACGCGCCGAGCAGGGCAAGATCGATCCCGTCATCGGCCGTGACGACGAAATCCGCCGTGCCATCCAGGTGCTGCAGCGCCGCACCAAGAACAACCCGGTGTTCATCGGCGAGCCCGGAGTCGGCAAGACCGCTCTCGTCGAGGGCCTTGCACAGCGCATCGTCGACGGCGAGGTGCCCGATGGCATCAAGGACAAGCGCGTCCTCTCGCTCGACATGGGCGCGCTCATCGCGGGTGCGAAGTTCCGTGGTGAATTCGAAGAGCGTCTGAAGGCGGTTCTGAACGACCTTGCCAAGCAGGAAGGGCAGGTGATTCTCTTCATCGACGAGATTCACACCATGGTCGGTGCAGGCAAGGCCGACGGTGCCATGGATGCGGGCAACATGCTCAAGCCCGCGCTGGCGCGTGGCGAGCTTCACTGCATCGGTGCGACCACTCTCGATGAATACCGCCAGTACGTCGAGAAGGATGCCGCGCTCGAGCGCCGCTTCCAGAAGGTGCTCGTGGATGAGCCTACCGTCGAAGACACCATCGCCATTCTGCGTGGCCTGAAGGAGCGCTACGAAGTGCACCATGGTGTCGACATCACCGACCCTGCCATCATCGCCGCGGCCACGCTCTCGCACCGCTACATCAGCGACCGGCAGCTTCCCGACAAGGCCATCGACCTCATCGACGAGGCTGCGTCGCACATCCGCATGGAAATCGATTCCAAGCCGGAAGAACTCGATCGCCTCGAACGTCGTCTCATCCAGTTGAAGATCGAGCGCGAGGCGCTTGCCAAGGAAAGCGACGAGGCCTCGAAGCAGCGCCTTGCCGATCTCGAAGAAGACATCGAGAAGCTCGAGAGGCAGTTTGCCGACCTCGAGGAAGTCTGGAACAGCGAGAAGGCAAGTGTGCAAAGCACCGCGCACGTCAAGGAAGAGCTGGAGCGCGTGCGTCTCGAACTCGAAACCGCGCGCCGCGCGGGTGATCTCGCGCGCATGTCCGAACTGCAGTACGGGCAGATTCCGGCGCTCGAGAAGCAGGTTGCCGAAGCCATGGACGACTCCTCCGATCAGGAGATGACACTCCTTCGCACCAACGTCACCGAGGACGAAATCGCCGAGGTGGTCGCCAAGTGGACCGGAATTCCCGTGTCGAAGATGATGGAAGGCGAGAAGGAAAAGCTGCTGCGCATGGAGCGCGAGATCGCGACGCGCGTGGTCGGTCAGGACGAAGCGGTAACGGCCGTGTCCGATGCGATCCGTCGTTCGCGTGCGGGCCTTTCGGATCCCAACCGCCCGATCGGTTCCTTCCTCTTCCTCGGGCCCACCGGTGTCGGCAAGACCGAACTCACCAAGGCACTCGCGGACTTCCTGTTCGATTCCGACGACGCGATGATTCGCGTGGACATGTCGGAGTTCATGGAGAAGCATTCGGTGGCGCGGCTCATCGGGGCGCCTCCCGGCTATGTCGGCTACGAAGAAGGGGGCTACCTCACTGAAGCGGTGCGACGCAAGCCCTATTCGGTGATCCTGCTCGACGAAGTCGAGAAGGCGCACCCGGACGTCTTCAACGTGCTTCTCCAGGTGCTCGACGACGGGCGCCTGACCGACGGGCAGGGGCGCACGGTGGACTTCCGCAACACCGTCGTCGTCATGACCTCGAACCTCGGCAGCCAGGCCATCCAGGAGATTGCCAATGTCGAAGGCATCGAGGGTGCCGAGAGCTACGAGAAGATGAAGAGTGCGGTGATGGAGATCGTCGGCCAGCACTTCCGGCCCGAGTTCATCAACCGGATCGATGAAACGGTGGTGTTCCGTCCGCTTGCGGCCGAACACATCCGCCGCATCGCGGCCATCCAGACCGCCTACCTCGGCGCACGCCTGGCCGATCGTGACCTCGAACTCGTCATCACCGATGGCGCGCTCGACAGGCTCGGCGAAGTCGGTTTCGATCCGGTGTACGGAGCGCGTCCTCTCAAGCGCGCCATCCAGCAGGAACTCGAAAACCCGCTGGCGCAGAAGATCCTCGCGGGCGACTTCGCACCGGGCCATACCGTGGTCGTGGACGCAGGGCCCGATGGGCTCGTGTTCAGCGATCAGGCTACATCGTCCGGGGCGGCAGCAGTGCACTGATCCACCATGCAGGCCTCAGGCGCGCCGGGAGTCTGCCGGCGCCTTGAGGTTCAGCGGGTGGTTCAAGTCGGAAGTCGCAAGAATGGACAAGTTGCTTTCGGTGATTCGGTTTCGGCCGATCAAGCGGCGGCATTGTCACTTGACAGGATAGACGTGAGTTTCTAATCTGTTATAACTTTTGTTATAACGTGCTGCGCAAGAATGCTTGAAGTCAAGGTTACCTCCATCGGCAACTCACTGGGTGTCGTATTACCAAAGGAGGCGCTGTCCCGGCTCAAGGCCGCCAAAGGGGATGTGTTGTATCTGGTCGATGGGCCCAACGGGCTCACCTTGACACCCTATCGGGAAGATTTTGCCGAGCAGATGGAGGCTGCCGAAAAGGTCATGAAGAAGTATCGAAACGCCCTTCACCAATTGGCAAGATGACCGAGCCGGCTTGGGTATTACCTGACGTTGTTGGCCTGGTGCATCAGATGCTGATTGCAGAACACGGAGGGTTGCCCGGTGTTCGAGATCCCGATCTGCTGGACTCTGCTCTCAACCGACCCAGGCAGTTGTATTCCTTCGGTGAACGTGAATCAATCACGAGCCTGGCTGCCTGTTATTGCCATGGTCTGGCCAGGAACCACCCGTTCGTTGACGGGAACAAGCGTTCAGCGCTGGCGGTATCGGCAATATTTCTCGAAATCAATGGGTACTCGCTTGATGCCTCGGAACCAGAGGCAGCGGCCATGATTGAATCGCTGTCCGCAGGGGAAATTACCGAACGGGAACTGAGCAACTGGTTCGAGAAAAACAGTATCAGTGGTTGCTGAGCACTGTCTTTCAGGCCACCTGCACCACGACCGCCGTCAGGTTGTCCGTCCCACCGCGCTTCAAGGCGAGTTCCATGAGCCGGTCGAGTGCATCGCGCGGCGAGGGGAGTCCGGCAAGCTCGCGTAGCTCCGCGGGTTTCATGTCCTTGAAAAGACCGTCGCTGCAGAGGATGAAGCGGTCACCCGCTTCGAGGTCGAACTGCCGCACCTGAACCTCAAGCTCTTCGGCGACACCGATCGCGCGCGTGATGACGTTCTGCGAGGGGTGGCTGTCGGCTTCGTCGCGGGTCAGCTCGCCAAGTCGGTGGAGTTCCTGCACGAGGCTGTGGTCGTCGGTGAGCTGGCTGAAGGCCTCGCCGCGGAAGCGGTAGATGCGGCTGTCGCCGGCCCAGAGTGTGTAGGCCTTGTCGTCGTGCAGATAGAGGGCGGCAACGGTGCTGCCCATGATCCTGTCGCCGGATTCCGCGAGGCAGAGCCGGTTGGCCTGCTCGAGCCTGCGCATGAGTTCTTCGATCGAGGCATCGGGGTTGTCCAGGCGCTTGAAGTCGTGCAGGGTTTCCACGATGCACTGGCTGGCCCAGTCGCCGCGGCTGTGCCCGCCCATGCCGTCGGCCACTGCCCAGAGCCCCTGCTCGCGGACGTCGAGGAAGGCGTCCTCGTTGAGGCGGCGAACGTGTCCCGTGGCCGTCTTCCCTGCCGAATACCAGGGCAGGGAGTCACGGGTGGCTGGGGCAGCGGACATGGTAACTCCTGAAGAAACGTGCCTCACGCCGTGGGCGCGATAGGCGATGGTGGCCATTGTCGGCCAGGCACCGCGTTGAATCCAGGAATTATAGCCGCGCTCCGCCGAAGCTCGCTTTGATACACTCCAGAGCTTGCCGAAACCTTGCCTGACATTGCCTCGAAGGCCACCCCGGGTCACTGGCTCCGGTTGTTGCTCCCGATCGCTCCGTTCCGGGCGGCTTGCTGCGGGTCGCTGGCCTGCGCTCCCCTGAAGGCATTCGGTTCAGGAACCCGTCCCATCAGGAACCCGTCCCAGACCCTCATGACCGTTCGTACGCGCTTCGCGCCCAGCCCCACGGGCTATCTGCACATTGGCGGTGCCCGCACGGCGCTGTTCTGTTATCTCTTCTCCAGGAAGCACGGTGGCGACTTCGTCCTGCGCGTCGAAGACACCGACCGCGAGCGCTCCACCGAGGAGTCGGTGCAGGCCATTCTCGAAGGCATGGAATGGCTCGGGCTCGACTACGACGAAGGCCCTTTCTTCCAGACCGAGCGCTTCGATCGCTACCGCGAGGTGGTACAGCAGCTCCTCGACGAAGGCAAGGCCTATCACTGCTACTGCACGCCCGAGGAAATCGAGGCCATGCGTGCCGATGCCATCGCGAGGAAGGAGAAGCCACGCTACAACGGCTACTGGCGGGATCGCAGCGATACGCCCCCCGAAGGCGTCAGGCCCGTGGTGCGGTTCCGGAATCCGCTCGATGGCGATGTCGTCTTCGATGACGCCGTCAAGGGCACCATCAAGGTATCCAACACCGAACTCGATGACCTCGTGATCATGCGCAGCGACGGTACGCCCACCTACAATCTGACGGTGGTGGTGGACGACATGGACATGCGCATCAGCCACGTCATTCGCGGTGACGACCATGTCAACAACACGCCGCGCCAGATCAACATTCTCGAAGCACTGGGTGCGCCGCAGCCTGTCTATGCGCACCTGCCGATGATCCTCGGCGATGACGGCAAGCGCATGTCGAAGCGCCACGGTGCGGTCAGTGTGGTCAAGTACCGCGACGATGGCTATCTCCCCGAAGCACTCCTGAACTATCTCGTGCGTCTCGGCTGGTCGTGCGGGGATCAGGAAATCTTCACGATGGAAGAGATGCAGTCGCTGTTCGCGCTCGAGAATGTCAACAGGGCAGGGGCGGTCTTCGACAGCCGCAAGCTCGACTGGGTGAACGAGCAATACCTGCAGGCCATGCCGGTGCTCGAGCTTGGCGAGCGTCTGAAACCGTACCTCGATGCGCAGGGGTACGATCTGGCCGCGGGGCCCGCGCTCGATCGGGTGGCGGCATTGCTGGCGCCGCGTGCAAGCACGCTCGTGGCGATGGCGGAAGCGGCAGGCTTTCTGTACAAGGCGCCCGAGAGCTACGACGAAAAGGCCGCAGCGAAGCAGTTCAGGTCACCGGCAGACGAAATCCTCGGCGACGTGGCGGCACGCTTCGAGGCGCTCGACGACTGGCAGGCCGATGCCATTCAGGCTGCCATGGAGGCCTGCGTGGCCGAGCGCGAGATCGGCTTCGGCAAACTCGGTCAACCGCTGCGACTCGCCATCACCGGTGGCACACAGTCGCCGTCGATGAACGAGGTGCTGGCAGTGCTGGACAAGGCGGAAGCGCTGTCACGCATCGCTCGCGCGCAGCGCCACATTGCGGCCGCGGCCGGTTGAATCGCCAACCATCGCCAACCAGGGAGACGCTTGCAGTGGGCACAGACGGACTCGACACACACCTTTTCACCTGGCGCGCCGACAACTACGGCGTGCTGCTGAGGGACGTGGCCAGTGGCAGACTCGCCTGCGTGGATGCGGGCGAAGCCGACGCGGTACTCGAGGCCATCGGCGCTGTCGGCGCCAGGCCGGAGGATCTCACCCATCTCCTCATTACCCATCACCACGATGATCACCGTGCCGGCATGCGGCGCGTGAAGGAAGCCACGGGATGCACGATCGTGGGGTCGGCCGCCAATCCGGCATCGAAAACCACCGCCAACGACTACGACCTCACGGTCAGTGAAGGCGACGTGCTCGATTTCAGTGGCCACCGCATCGAGTTCATCCAGACTCCCGGGCACACGCTCGACATGATCAACCCCTACCTGCCCGACGCCGGACTCCTGTTCACGGGCGACACCCTGTTCATGCTCGGTTGCGGCCGTCTCTTCGAGGGCGACGCCAGGATGATGCACGCGAGCCTTGCCAAACTGAAGGCGCTGCCCCCGGAAACGATGGTGTTCTGTGGTCACGAGTACACCGAAACCAACGCGGGTTTTGCGCTCACCGTCGATCCGCACAATGCGGCGCTGCAGAGGCGCGCCGAGCGTATCAGGGCCGCGCGGGCTGCCGGTGAACCCACGGTGCCGGCGAGGCTTGCCGAGGAACTGGCCACCAACCCCTTCCTGCGCACCGATGACGCGGGTATCCGTGAGGCGCTCGGCATGGCCGAGGCCGACGACGTGGCGGTGTTTGCGGAGATCCGTAGGCGGCGTGACGGGTGGTGAACAGCGCTGCATCAGGTAGCCGGGCATGAAAAAGGCGCCCATCGGACGCCTTCACATGATTCGGTGGTGGAGCTACGCGGGATCGAACCGCGGACCTCTTGCATGCCATGCAAGCGCTCTCCCAGCTGAGCTATAGCCCCGCCGAAGCAATTATTATAACGCCTGTTCGGGCGTCGTCAACAACGGAATCGGCTGTTTTTCCGTTTTTCGTCGAGTAACAGCTTTTCGTCGAGAGACAGCCCACAGCCAGAGTCATCAGTCAGCGCCGTTCCCGCGCCCCTCTCAGAAAGCTCGCCATGTGAAACCGCCGCTGCGCCTCGGGATAACGCGCGGCCGCGCCCACGGGGCAGGCCACGCGCGCAAGGCAGCCGCTGCCGTGACAGGGCGCATCCTCGTCATCCAGCAGATACTCCGCGCAACGATCGACGGCATATCCGTCGTTCGTGAACGCGCCGACAGGGCAGGCCGTCAGACAGGGTCTGGCGACACAGTTCGCGCAGATGGCGGCGGCATCCCGGGAAGTCGTGGTGCCCGCCACTCCCTCCGGCATCTCGCCCAGCGCCAGCGCAAACCGGTAGGCATGCCAGAGTCCGTATTCGCGATGCAGGAACAGCCCGATGGGTGACTGGGTGACGCCACCGGCGCGCTCGGCCCAGCTCAGAAAGGGCAGGTGGGGCGGGCCGTCGTTCGGCATCAGCACGCGCGCACCGAGTGGTGCGGCGATGATCGTTGCGACGCGTCGCGACCAGCGATCCAGCGGGTGACGCTCGCCGTCCCGGTACTCGGCAGAGGCCGTGAACACGGGCCAGAGCGCGTCTCCGGTGTTACCGAAGAGCGCAATTGCCACGGCCTCTCTGCCGTTGGCCAGAACAATGGCTTCGTCGGCAGGTTGCACGGCCAGTACGCCGCGAAGCAGCATGCCGTGCGCGGCCGCTGCGTCGCGGAGCGTATCCAGCGTGGCGCCGGTCATGCGTGGCCGACAAGCCACGAAAAAGCTGCTGCAGCATTCATTTCGACCCTTGAAAACCCGGATTCGGACGCCACCTTGTTGTCGTGGCCGATGTCTCCACGAGAATCGGGAACCACATTCACATATTGCTTCTGATTGGAGAATATACGATGAAAGTCGATCTTACCCCTCTGTACGCAAACACGGTCGGTTTCGACCGTTTCGGTTCGCTTCTCGATGCGGCGCTGAACGCCGATCGCCAGGCCGCCGGTTATCCTCCCTACGACATCGAACGCGTCGACGAGAACCGCTACGCCATCACCCTGGCCGTTGCCGGTTTCCGCGAAGGCGAAATCGGTGTGCAGGTCGAGAAGGGCGTGCTCACGATTCGTGGCAAGAAGGAAGACGTGAAGACGGATTCACGCTACCTGCATCGTGGCATCGCCACCCGCTCTTTCGAGCGCAAGTTCAATCTCGCCGATCATGTCGAAGTCGTCAATGCACAGCTCGACAATGGCCTGCTGAAGATCGCTCTGGTCAAGGAAATTCCCGAAGCGATGAAACCGCGTCAGATTCCCGTCAATGCGGTTGACGGCGAAGCCAGCACACTCGAGCACGTTCCCGAGTAAGTGCTGACGGAGGGTGTCGGGCCGCTGTTGCGGTCCGGCGCTCGGCGCACTCGGCGTTCCGGGCACACTTGAAGTACCCGAGGTACCCGAAGTACCCGAGATGCAGCCCAGCCTTCTCGACAGACTCGACGAATCTGGCCCTCTCGGCGCACATGGCAGAAAGCCTGTCGTGTGCGCCGGGAGGGTTTTTTCGTACAAGCGCTCAGCCGTTTCTCTCGTGCTCGATCAGCTTGTCGGCCACCCGGTAGGTGTCGATCATGTAGCTGCCGGACTCGATTTCCGCCTTGAGCCTCGCTACCTTCTCGTAGTCGAAACGTCGGTTGATGATGCGGCCGCCACGGACCTGCTGAGCCCATCGCTTGCGGCGTGCATCGCTGATGTCGGCGACGACATTCCTGTCGTCCTTGCAGGGTTCAGCCATGCAGACTCTCTCCTTGAGCTCTTTGGATCTCGTCGAGCCTGCGCTGGCTCCCGAGTCGTGAGCTTCTTGTTGTCATGAAACGCAAGGCATGGATCGGCGCTACCGGTCTTTCTTGAACGCCCGAGGTCGCAGAGCATGGCGGGTGTCACACACGGATCGGGAAAACCATGGACGATTCCGCAGCTTGGCGCCGGAACTGCCAACTGTTACAGTCTGTATTGACTGAGATCCGACGCCGCATACGTTGAACTTCGCCGCAGGCAGCGACGCGTCCTGCGGATCGCTCGTCAAAACTTTGTCTTTGTGATTCTGTCATCTATGCTCTCTGGATCGAATCACGAGTAGCGGGCACGCACCCGCCACAGGTAGCGCCATGGCCAAGAAGAAATCGTCAAACCGGATACTCATCCTCGATCAGGACGCCGAGCGCGCGCAGCGTCTTGCCCATCAGCTCGAATTCATCGACTACGAGCCGAAGACGCTGAGTTCGCACGAACTTGTCGACAGCCTCGGTGATTTCGAAGACTTCAGCAGCGTGCTCGTGGCGAACTTCCACGGCATCACGGCCTGGGCCGAAGCCCTGCGCGCGAAACACGAGAAGTGCCCGCCGATGGTGCTGATGCTCGGTAACCAGCCGGCAGACATACCTCAGAGCGAGATCGACGCGAATTTCGTCGGTTGCCTCAAGGACGATGCGCGTTACGCCAACCTCGCCGATCTCCTGCACAAGTCGGAGGTACGTGGCACGGCCAATACCCGCCCGTCGGCCGAAGGCACGCAGAACCCCGAACTCTTCCGCTCGCTCGTCGGCAACAGCCGCTCGGTGGTGCGCGTCAGGAAGATGATCGACCAGGTGGCGCCGACCGAAGCCACGGTGCTGATTCTCGGCGAATCGGGCACGGGCAAGGAAGTCGTGGCGCGGAACATCCACTACTACTCGAACCGGCGCAACAAGCCCTTCGTGCCGATCAACTGCGGCGCGATTCCGAACGACCTTCTCGAAAGCGAACTGTTCGGGCACGAGAAGGGCTCGTTCACGGGCGCCGTGGGCGCACGCCAGGGGCGCTTCGAACTTGCCGAAGGAGGCACGATCTTCCTCGACGAGATCGGCGACATGCCGCTGTCGATGCAGGTGAAGCTTCTCAGGGTGCTTCAGGAACGTTCCTTCGAGCGGGTCGGCAGCAACAAGAGCATCAAGTGCGATGTACGGATCGTGGCAGCCACCCACCGAGACCTCGAGAAGCTCATCCGTGACGGCAAGTTCCGTGAAGACCTCTACTACCGCCTCAACGTCTTCCCGATCGAGATGCCGCCGCTCGCCGCGCGCGCCGAAGATCTCCCGCTTCTCGTCAACGAACTCATCACCCGGCTCGAGCACGAGAAGAAGTCCTCGGTGAAACTGACACCGACGGCCATGATGGCGCTCTGCAACTACGACTGGCCGGGCAACGTCCGTGAACTCGCCAACCTCATGGAGCGTCTGACCATTCTCCACCCCTATGGCGTGGTCGACGCCGAGGATCTGCCACCGAAGATCGCCCCGGAAGCGGCACTCGGGGCGGCGGCAGACGGGGATGCAGCACAGGATGCCGATGGCGAGCCGCGCCTGCCGCTGGTCGAGGGCATGCCGCAGGTGGCAATGAACAACAAGCCGCGCCTGCCGCGCGATGGCGTCGATCTCAAGCAGCACCTCACCGATATCGAGATCAGCCTGATCGAGCAGGCACTCGATGAGTGTTCGGGCGTGGTCGCGCACGCCGCCAACCGCCTCAATATTCGCCGCACCACGCTGGTCGAGAAGATGCGCAAGTACGGTATCCAGCGTCCCGAAGAGGTCACCTGAGCCGATCCGGGCCTCTGCAGTCACGGCTCTGGCGAATCGCCGGAGCAAGCCGCCGGAGGCCGTGACCGCCATGACAAATCTTGCGCTGCCTCCCACTTTCGCGCATTGATCGGAAACTCCCGCGAACCGAGGGGCTGAAAGGCCCCGCTCTGGTTCGATGATTGCAGCTTGCCAGGTCACCGCAGGCTGTGCCCTCGACCTCATCCGTCGTTTGCATCGTCTGCGATGTCTGCAACACGGGAAATCGAGGCATTGGACTCCATTCAGCACACCAATCGGAACACGTCGCACGCAGCGGGGCATCGCCTCGTGAGCGCCGCGAACTCCGTGCTGTCCGCTCGTCCTGCCCTGGCGCCCGTGCAGAGCATCGCCATCGCGAGTGGCAAGGGCGGGGCGGGGAAGTCCACCGTCGCCGCGAACCTTGCCGCCGCGCTTGCGCGCCACGAGCACGAGGTGCTGCTGCTCGACGGTGATCTTGCGCTCGGCAATCTCGGTTGCCTTTTCGATATCGCACCCGAGGCGACGCTGGCCGATGCGCTTTTCGGCGGATTTGAGCTTGGCGAGATTCCGGTTGCGATCGGTGACGGCTTGTCCCTTCTGCCTTCCGCGAACGGCGTGAAGGAAATGGCTGCGCTGTCACAGATCGAACACACGGCTCTCATCGCGAGCTTCAGTCAGCTACCGGTCGCGGCCGATACCCTGATCGTGGATCTGGCTTCCGGATTGACGCCGGGTGTGCTCGGCTTTGCCGGCGCTACGCGCGAGGTGCTGCTGCTCGTCGGTGAGGAACCGGCGGCGCTGCAGGATGCGGCCAGCATGATTGCGATGCTGCACGAGATGTATCGGGTGCAGCGTTTTCGGGTGGTGGCGAACCGCGTCAGTTCGACCCGCGACGGGCTCGATACCTACGCGGCGCTCAGCATGACGATCGATCCCGGGCTTGATGTGCTGCTGGACTATTGCGGCTCGATACCCGAGGACGACGCGATACATGATGCGGCGATGCAACGTCGTCTGGTCATTGATGCCTTTCCGCGATCGGCGGCGGCCATGGCCTTCGCGAGGCTGGCCTCGCGGGTGGCGCGCTGGCCACGCCCGACGGCGCCGAGCGGACGGACGGAATTCTTCATGGAGCGGTTGGTTTCAGCAACAGCCGCCACGAACAACAGGTGAGAACGGTCGTATGAACGCACACGCGATGTACAACGAAGTCGAAGCAGTCGACCCTGATGGACTGGTGGCCGCCAATGCCGACCTCGTCAAGCGCATAGCGTTTCATCTGATGAATCGCCTGCCGCCGAGCGTACAGGCCGAGGATCTCATTCAGGCCGGCATGATCGGTCTGCTCGAGGCCTCGCGGCAGTATGATCCCTCCCAGGGCGCCAGCTTCGAAACCTATGCCGGTATCCGCGTGCGAGGGGCCATGCTTGATGAAATCCGCCGCAGCGACTGGACGCCGCGTTCGGTGCATCGGAAGTCGCGCGAGGCGGCCGAAGTGCTGCGCGACATCGAACAGCAGCAGGGGCGCGAGGCGAAGCCGCGCGAAGTGGCCGAGAAGCTCGGCATCGAGATCAGCGCCTATCACCTCATTCTGACCGAGAGCTCCGCAGCGCACATCTACAGCATCGATCAGCCCGACGAACAGACGGGCGAGACGATGCCGCTGCCGGAGAGCAGCGAGTCGACGCCCGGCGAACACATGGAATATCAGCTGTTCCGAGGTGCACTCGCCAATTCCATCAGCAACCTCCCGGAGCGCGAGGCACTGGTCATGTCGCTCTACTACGAAGAAGAGCTCAACCTGCGAGAAATCGGGGAAATCCTCGGTGTCAGCGAATCGCGTGTCTGCCAGATTCACGGGCAGGCGATGAAGCGCCTGAAACTGCGCCTTGCGGAATGGACCCAGAAGTGAATGCCCATGCTGACTGAACAGGCTGAGTGGTACGTACAGAAAGGCTCGCGAGTGCAGGGTCCGTTTTCGGCGACCGAAGTGGGGCGTTTTCTCCTTCTCGGGCGTGTCCGGAGCACCGATCGTGTCAGCCGTGACGGTGAACTCTGGGAACCCGTGACGCAGGTGCCCGAACTCATTCCCGAAGAGCTTCTCGATCTTGACAGTGACGCGGGCTGGAACCGCTTTCTCGATGCCCGCGATCGTGAAGACGAGCGCACTCACCAGGTAACGGCCCTGCACGAACGCCGCAGTGAGGCCAGCGAGGCCGACAGACGGGTACGCGATGACTGGTCGGTGAAGGCGCCCGAAGAAGCGAACAGCCTCCTGCCCTGGTCACTGCTCGGCATCACGCTTGCCGCCCTGGGTGTGGTGTTGTATCTCAACGCCAGTTCCGGGATGGCGGGTTGAACCACCGCACCGAATGAATGGCTGAAGCGGGTTCGGGGTCTGCTGGCCTGTGCCTTGCAGTGTCTCCTGTGGAATACCCATAGGAGTGTCAATGCATGACCGCTACCAGTGTTACTCGTGCCATCGTCACGCCGCCTTCGGCGTTGCGTCAGCAGCGCATGGACATCCAGCTCCGGCAACTTGAATTCCAGGCGCTGCTGCATCGGAAGCTGGATCTCGAGCGTCTGTTCGAGTGCCTGATGAGCGAAGGCCAGTGCTTTGTCGCCTTCGACGGCTTGCAGTTCCTTGCCGGTACGAGGGGAGCGGACGTCTTCCTCGGTGAAAGCTGCCGTCACCAGCAGCGTTTCGAGCTTCGTCTCGGAGATCGCCTGCTCGGCGACATCGTGCTGATGCGCGGCAGAACGTTCACACCGCGTGAAGAGCGTGAAGCCGAGCGACTCGTGGAAAGCCTGGTCTACCCCCTCGACAATGCCCTCGAGCACCACGCGGTGGCAATGCGCGCAATGACCGACGCTGTCACCGGCCTTCGCAACCAGCAGGCGCTCGACAGGGAGCTGCCACGCGAAATTCGTCTGGCATACCGCATCGAAGAACCGCTGGCGATGCTGGTGATCTCGGTCGATTATCCTGAATCGATCAGCGAACATCATGGTAGCGATGTGGCCGTGCAGGTCTGGAAGACAGTGGCTGCTGCCATCGCATCGCGTCTGCGCACGAGCGATCTCATGTTCCGTACCTCGCATGATGCCTTCTGCCTGGTTCTTCATCAGACCGGCCTCGACGGTGCCGTGGCTCTCGCCGAACGCCTGCGCGCTCAGGTCGATCGCTGCGTGAGCTACGACAACGTGCAGTTCGTGCTGACCGCCAGCACCGGTGTGACCGAACTCGAACCCGAGGACAATGCCGCCAGTCTGATCGCCCGCGCCGAAGCGGCACTCGCACTTGCTCGGCAGGAAGGGCGCAACCGGATTCGCTCGCTCAGGAGCGAGGTGGTGGATGAGGCGGGTGGGAGTGACGATCCGACGGTAGCTTGAGCGGTGGCCATGTTTGACACCCGCGTGATGTTTCTCTATTCTTTGGAGTATGTGTTTTCCAGAGATAGCGACTGATGCCATCACAACATGCCAGAAACGTCGCTCTGACCCCGGAACTTTCCGAGTTCGTGGATGAACTCGTCGATTCCGGCGAGTATGCCAACGCCAGTGAAGTTCTCCGCGCCGGCCTCCGAACCCTGAAAGACCGTCGAATACTTGATCAGATCACTAAACGCTTGTGTGTGGCTCTGGATGAGCTCGATCGAGGTGAAGGCATCCGAGGAGATCCGAGAGACGTACTTGCCGGAGTGCTGAGTGCCGCTCGCGACCGGCCCTCACGATGAAGGAACTGGTTTTTTCTCCGGCCTCGCTGAAATCCCTGGAGGACATCACGGCGTGACGAATCACCGCGAGCAGCATGGCCATGATGGATTCCTCGAAGAACTGCCGGACGTGGATGAGATGGCTCTGTCCGGCTGCTCGAAGGCTGTTGATATGAATTGTACTGTTGATATATACTAGCTTTCAAGCTCAATCACAGGGAATGTGCACATGCTTGATGCAGCGTCAGCAGCAACACCAGCAGCACCAGCGACAACCGAAACACCCGGCGCAGACCACGTTGCCGAGTCGCGCAACCACTACCGCTCCACCCACACCGTCATTCCCGACGAGGCCACGCAGTCCGTCATCGACGGCCTCGCTGCCACCCTCCGCCATCACGCCACCAGCATCGACCGGCACCTCCACGGCTTCCTGATGGCGCTCTCGGCCTTCGAGCGCACCCGGGGCTGGAAGCTCCAC
>PDWI01000225.1_pt1 | contig 86515 bp, 77 predicted proteins | sample 1430891 | NCBI WGS metagenome assembly PDWI01 (sample SAMN01162508, study PRJNA174530) | Oral metagenome, whole genome shotgun sequencing project. | biome: Marine environment; feature: Marine mammal; material: Swab sample of the gingival sulcus; isolation source: swab sample of gingival sulcus... | reverse complement strand
TTGCATGTGTTAAGCATGCCGCCAGCGTTCATTCTGAGCCAGGATCAAACTCTCATATTTATCTCTTGGACCTGTCTGCTGTTTAGTTTTCAAAGATCATTAGCTTCAATTTAAGAACAAAAATTAAAATACATATTTAAAGGCAATATGTCAAACATTTTTTAAAATTTAATTTATAAGAACCCTGAAATATCTTTTCTTGCCTGCCCTTAAAACAATTTCTCCTCCATCAAAAACATCTTTTGTCACAAGAAAAGACATAGATTCAATCCTTGATTCATTTATATAGGCTCCGCCCTGCTTAATCAGTCTCCTTGCATCACTTTTGCTTTTACATAGACCAGTCTCATAAAACAAATCCGAAATTTCAACACCTTTTTCAAACCTGTCTGACTTATACTCTGCAAAGGGAACAGAATCTGTTTTCTTTGAAACAACTCCCCTTTTTATTGAACTTGAAGGAATGAGGCCGGAAGGAATTTCTCTTGAACCAAACATAGCGGCAGAAGCTTCATAAGCTTTTGAGGCTTCTTCCTCTCCGTGGGCTGTCCTGGTTGCTTCAAAAGCAAGAATAGATTTTGCAAAATTCAGATCTCTGCCATCCAGTTTTTTAACTTCTTCAATTTCATCAAAAGGAAGAAAAGTAAATAAAGACAAAAATCTTGCAACATCATCATCTTCAGTATTTATCCAGAACTGATAATAATCATAAGGAGATGTCCTTTCAGGATCCAGCCAGACCGCCCCTTTTTCAGTCTTACCCATTTTTGTCCCGCTATTATTGGTTATCAAAGGGAAAGTAAGTCCGAAGGCTTCCTTTTGCCTTGTTCTTCTTATAAGATCAATTCCTGCAACAATATTTCCCCATTGATCACTTCCTCCCATTTGCAAAAGGCAATCTTCTCTTTCAGATAAGACCTTAAAATCATAAGCCTGCATTATTGTATAATTAAACTCAATAAAACTAAGGCCGGTTTCAGATTCAAACCTGGACTTGTAACTTTCCATTTTTATCATTCTGTTTATACTGAAAAAACGGCCGATATCCCTTAAAAATTCAACATAATTTATATTCATCAGCCATTCTGCATTATCAACCATTTTTGCATTACCGGAATCAAAATCTATAAACCTGGAGAGCTGTTTTTTTATACCTTCTTTATTTTTTTCAACATCAGATATTGTAAGCATATTTCTCATCTCGGTCTTACCGCTTGGATCTCCAATCATACCTGTTCCCCCGCCAACCAAAGCAATAGGCCTGTGCCCCGCCCTCTGCATGTGAGCAAGAGACATTATAGGAACAAGACTACCGACATGAAGGCTTGAAGCAGTAGGATCAAAACCAATATAACACGACTGTGGAGAAGAAAGATAATCATGCAAACCTTCTTCATTGGTAAAACTATCAACAAAGCCTCTTTTTTTTAACTCCTTCAAAACACTCATATTTATTACCTGTTTCTTTATTTATTTGCATAACCTACAGCCCTTAATTCACGTATAACAGTAACCTTTATCTGGCCTGGGAAGGTAAGCTGTTCCTCCACAGACCTTGCTATGTCCTGACTTAAAACAACAGCCTCATCATCAGATATTTTTGAACTCTCAACAACAACTCTAAGCTCACGGCCAGCCTGAATTGCATAAGCACCCGAAACTCCATCATAATCACATGCAATAGCTTCCAGCTCCTCAAGTCTTTTAACATAATTTTCAAGCAGTTCTTTTCTTGCTCCAGGCCTTGCGCCTGATAAAGAATCAGCAGACTGGACAAGAAGATCATATACTGTTTCAGGCGGGACCTCCTCATGATGAGCTGCAATTGCCTGAGTTACTGCTGGCTTTTCTCCATACTTGGCGGCAAGCTTCGAGCCTATAATAGCATGGGGCCCTTCAACTTCATGGTCAATGGCCTTTCCAATATCATGCAAAAGGCCCATACGTCTTGCAAGTTTAACATCAAGGCCAAGTTCTGCTGCCATTACTCCACACAAAAAACCAACTTCAATTGAATGCTGAAGCATATTCTGAGCATAACTTGTTCTAAATTTTAAACGTCCCAGAACCATTATAAGCTCCTGGGAGATTCCATGCACTCCAAGATCAAAAGCAGCCTGCTCCCCGGCCTCTTTTATTGTAAGATCAACTTCTTCTTCCACAGTGGAAACAATTTCTTCAATTCTTGCAGGATGAATCCTGCCATCTGCAATCAGTTTGGACAAAGAAAGCCTTGCAACCTCACGCCTGACTGGATTAAATCCAGAAAGGATAACAGCTTCAGGAGTATCATCAATAATAAGGTCTATTCCTGTTGCAGCCTCAAGAGCCCTTATATTCCTTCCTTCCCTTCCAATAATACGCCCTTTCATATCATCATTTGGGAGCTCAACAACAGAAACCGTTCTTTCTGCAACAAAATCTCCAGAATACCTCTGAATAGCAGTGGCAATAATTTTTTTAGCCTCTTTATCTGCTTTTTCTTTTGCTTCTGAGGTAATTCTTTTTATAAGCTTTGCTCCTTCGTATTTAGCGTCCTGCTCCATTTTTTTCAAAAGTATTGATTTTGCTTCATCTTTAGTTAACCCTGATATCTTCTCCAGCTGGGACTGCTGATCTTCTACAAGTAATTGAAGCCTTTCCTCATCCTCATTAAGTTTCTTGTCTCTAAGCTCCAATTCCTTCAAGTAATTCAAAGAGTTATTTTCACGTTCTTCAAGTTTCTTTCCTTTTTTCTCTAAATTTTCTTCTTTTTGAATTAACCTGTTTTCCCGTTGTTTAAAATCAGATTTTATTTCCTGAGTTTCAGCATCAAACTCATTTTTCATTTTATAAAGACGATCTTTTGCTTCTATCTGGGCTTCTTTCTGAAGATTATCTGCTTTTTGCCTTGCTTCAGCAACGATTCTGCCAGCCTCCTGCTTTGCTGCCATAAGACTATTTTTAATTATGCCGGTTTTAACCCACCAGGCAATTCCAAATCCTGTTGCAAAGGCAAGGGCAGCCGCGACAATCAAATTCGCATCCATCCAAATCCCCCCTCTCCTGATATTATAACTATTCAAATTAAAAATAAATATTAACAAATAAAAAAAATCCTTTATTTAAAAAGAATCTCTTTTTTTTACTTTAATATGTAAAGCATGGGTGTATAATAAAGATTTGGCAAATAAGGACTATCGCCTGCTGGTTTTATACAGAACCCCGCCGTGTCGTGATGATTAAGCTCTGATCCTTTTTAGACCAGGTGGTCGTCTTGATAATCCCTTCAGGCTTTTCCAGTTTAAGGAATATGCACACCAGAACCAGTGAAAACAACCTTTCTGTAAATGTTGGGTCAGGGGTTATATACATTACACATACACCGCAGGGTTTAAGCTGCTATATTCACTTGATTAACAAAAAAATAAATTTAGTATAACTATTTTAAATCATATTAATTTACAAAAATATTTTTACTTCATTAATAAACCAATACTTTATATTCAGCTGCAAGCAATAAAATAATCAGTTTTACAGATATAAATGTTTCTTATAAATTCCCATAAGCTTCAATGCTCAAAATAACATTAAATTATATACATAATTAAATACTGATTAAGATCTCATTTTCCAAATAACACCTTCAACCAGAATATAATCTTTTTATCTTTTTAAAGTCAAGTTATTTAACTTCCAGAAACCATACCCGCCAAAACAGCCTCTGCCTTTACAAGTTCTTCAGGGCTGTTAACTCCCATAGCCTCATCTCTGTTTTCAAGAATATGAAAACCCACATTTTTTTTTGAATCTCTTGAGGCAAATCCAATAAGATCTGTAAGATAATATTCTCCTTGTGCATTATTACAGCCTAATTTATCCAATGCACTAACCATAAAAGATTTTCTAAAACAATATATACCGGAATTTACAAGCCCAATTTTTATCTCTTCACTGTCAGCATCAGCCTGCTCAACTATTTTTAAAACATTTTTCTCGGAATCAGTTACTATTCTACCATACCCACAAGGATTATCAAGTTCCATAGCAAGAATTGACACCTTATTGCCTGACAGGGTATGACCATCTGCAAAGGCCTTAAGACTTTCCCCCCTGACAAGAGGAGTATCTCCGCATAAAACCATAATATTTTCAATATCTTCATCAATATATTCAACTGCACATTTAACTGCGTGCCCGGTTCCTTTCTGATCTTTCTGCAATGCAAACTTTACAGAATCAATTCCTGAAAGGGAAGTCATGACCTTTTCATATTTATGACCAACTACAGCAATAACAAGATCTGCAACATATTTTGCAGAAGAACACACCCTTACAATCATAGGAATCCCGGCAACTTCATGAACCACTTTGGGAAGATCAGATTTCATACGCTTACCTTTTCCTGCTGCAAGAACAATAACGCACCAATTTGCTCTACTCATAAAATCTCCTTCATTTGATCAAATAAAAAAGCTTTTAAAAATTGCATTAAATAAATTATTAATATAATATCCTTTAATCTTATACTTGTAAATAATACAAAATTTAAAGTAACAATTAATGGAAACAATTGAATATAAAATATTTTATGATCTTATCCCTTTTGAAATGTGCGTTGTAAATAAAAATTTTCAGATAGTTCATCATAACAAGATAATGAAAGCATTATTCCCCGCACAAGATTTTGCCAAGATAACTATTCATGATATTGTAGACTTTAACAACCGTGAAAATAAAAATTTTCTGAATATAAATAACAGGCTACCTATTCAGTGCAAGCTTTCTGGCAAAACAAGATTTATGCATATAAGTATAAATCATGACTCACAAGAGGCATATCTGCTTTTTTTACCTATTGACACTACTTCAGCCGGCAAAGAATATAATGATGCCTTAACAGGTCTTCCTACAAGAAAAATTTTTATTGACAAAATGCTGAAACATATTAATAACTCCAAACAAAATAAATATAAGACAGCAATATTATTTATGGATTTAAACAAGTTCAAACCAGTAAATGATATATATGGCCATGAAGCCGGGGATATAGTACTGCAGGAAGTTTCAAAAAGAATTAAAGACTCTCTTAGGACAGTTGATACTATAGCAAGATTTGGTGGTGATGAATTTGTTATCGCTTTAACAGGTCTGCAGGCAGGAATACATGCTTCTCTTGGTGCAAAAAGAATTTTAAAGCTTATTGATAAACCAATAAATATAGGCGAAACAGAAGTCTCTGTATCTGGAAGCATCGGAATCTCGATTTTCCCCGAAGATGGTGACACAATAGATGAGCTCATAAAAAAAGCTGATGAAGCCATGTACAATGCAAAAAATAAAAAAACAGGATACTCTTTTTATGATTTTAAAAAATTATTTTTAGGATGATTTATGAAAAAAGAAATTCTAACTGAAATCAGCACAAACCTCAATGGATATATCAGTAAAACCATAAAAGAAACTCTTGAAGCCTCTGTAGAAAAAGAAATCAAAAAAGCTCTTAAAAAGGCTATTTCAGATGGAGAATTTTACCAGACAATAACAACTGAGATTCAAGATGGTCTAAATCAATTAATGAAAGAATTACAAGAACTAAAAATGAAGCTGGATATTGAGATAGATCAGTTAAACGAATCTCAAGGAAAAGTATCTAATGGTGCGGCAGATAAACTATCACTGATTTATTCCAGAACAGAAGATGCAACATTGGTTGTAATGGATATAGTCGAAAATCTTATGGAAGAAATAAAAGACGCAAAAGAAAAAAAAATAAGCGATGGGAATGAAAAAGTCGAGAATTTTTTAAACTCTATCAATTACAAATTAATCAATATGATGACATCCCTCAGCGTCCATGATATTATAGACCAGCAGATCAAAAAAGTTGTTGATTTTATAAAAAATATAGAAGAAATAATAAACAGACTTTACTTATCACAAAATATGATGCTTGAAAAAAAGCAAGAAAATCCTGAAAAAAATGCAGATGAAATAAAAAAAGATGTAGATTTAAAAATTTCCCAGGAAACTGTTGACCAGCTTCTGAAAGAATTTGGATTATAAAAACTTATACTCTTAGAACTAATATAAAAACCCAAAATATATTCAATAAAAATTCCATGCAGATTAAAAACAGACTTAAAGCATCCATTCATAAAAAAATATTTAAATTAATTTTATGATGTACCCACATCAAATATTCAATGGTTAAAAATAAAAACAGGCATATAAAATCAATTAATTATAAAATATAAATTAGAGAAACCAAATAACAACAGGTCTATATAATGTCAATAATGTGCTACGATATTGTAATTGCAGGTGGTGGTATAACAGGAGCCGGTATATTCAGTGAACTTTCAGACTCTGGCCTGAAAGTCTGTATTATTGAAAAAAATGATTTTGCATCCGGGACTTCCAGCAAGTCCTCAAAACTTGTCCACGGAGGACTTAGATATCTGAAGCAGGGTAATTTTCATCTTACCATGGAATCAGTGCATCATAGAGAAAAACTTTTAAAAGAAGCTCCGGGACTTGTCAGTCCAATTGAATTTATCATGCCTTTATATAAAAATGAGTCCCCTGGAAAGATGACTCTTGGTGCAGGTCTTGCTCTTTACGATTTAATGGCGCTAAAAAAAAATCACAGTTTCATAGACAGAGAAAAACTTATTAAAAAAATAAAACATATCAAAAAAAAAGACCTCCACGGAGGCTATTCCTTTAAAGATGCTTTAACTGATGACTCAAGACTTGTTATACAACTTATTAATAAAGGTTTAGAAAATCCATATGCAGAATTTAAAAATTATTGTGAAATATCAGGAATTAAAAATAAAAAAGACTCCAGAATAAAAATAGTTTCATTAAAGGACGAAAATGGCCGTAAATATGAAATTAAAACAAAACTTTTAATAAATTCAACAGGACCATGGGCAGAAAATTTCCACAGACTTCCTGAAAAAAAATCCTTTATACGTCCTCTTAAAGGAAGTCATTTAATAATAAAAAAAGAAAAGCTTGATATTAATTTTGCTTTATCTTTTCTTCATCCTGAAGATAAACGACCTGTTTTTATAATTCCATGGGAAGGCGTAATCCTTGTGGGAACTACAGATATTGATACCCACTCTATGGATAATATCAAAATAAATGCAGATGAAAAAAACTATCTGCTCAGGGTCATAAACAAATTTCTGCCTGAAGCAAAAATCAGCAATAAAGATATTATTTCAACATTTTCAGGAATAAGACCGGTAATAAGTTCTGGAGAAAAAGACCCCTCACAGGAGTCAAGAGAGCATCTTGTATGGGAAAAAGAAGGAATTATATCTGTTACAGGCGGGAAACTGACAACCTTTAGAAAACTTGCATGGGATACACTTGAAAAGGCAAAAAAATATTTCCCCGGAGTAAATTTATACGACAAAAAAACTTCCGTATTCAGTAATGGTTCAAAAAAATATATGGATAGCAAGTTAAGGCTTTATAGCAGATATGGTAAAATTAATTCAGATTTTTATGAAAAAAATGGGCTGCTCAATCTTATACCGGGGACGGAAACATATTACGCTGAAATTGATATTGCCTCAAAGGATAAAACAATAAAGCACCTTGACGATTTGCTGATGAGACGGCTTCGGCTTGGCCTTATTCTTGCTAATGGTGGACTTGATATAATTGATACAATAAGATCTCTTTCACAGAAAAATCTCGGGTGGGATAATAATCAATGGGAGATTGAACTGGAAAGATATAAAAAAATATATAATCATTTTTATTCCCCTTGTTAAAAATATGTTTGGGGAAACCAATGAAAAAAACTATTTTATCTATAGATTGCGGGACTCAGAGCCTGAAATCTCATATTTTTGATATATCAGGAAATCTACTTGGAACAATAAAAAAAGAATATCTCCCCTATTTCAGCACAAAACCAGGATGGGCGGAACAGGATCCTGAGTTATTCTGGTCGTCTCTATGTGCTGGATGCCGCTCTCTCAAATCTCAATACCCGGACTTTTTTAAAAACATAGCAGCCGTTGGTGTTACAACCCAAAGAGACACAATGATATGTTGTGATAAAAATGGAAAGGTTTTGAGACCTGCTATAACCTGGCTTGACCAGAGAAAAGCCGCCCCGGTTTTTAAACCCAATATTTTTTTAAAATCACTTTTAAAAACATTTTCTATGCTTGAAACAATTTACAAAATTCAGTCTGACGGAAAATGTAACTGGATTATTCAAAATGAAAAAGAAATCTGGGAAAAAACATATAAATATCTACAAGTTTCAGGTTTTCTTAACTTGAGACTTACAAATGAATTCAGAGATTCAAAAGCATCGCAGATAGGGCATATTCCCTTTAATTATAAAAAAATGAAATGGGCTGGCCGGTGGGAAATTCCGTCTTTGTTTTTTCCTATCCCAAAAGAAAAATTACCGGAAGTAATAGAGCCAGGTCAAATTATTGGTAAAATTACTCCTGAAGCTTCAAAAGCAACAGGGATTAAAAAGGGACTTCCTGTAATTGCATGCGGTTCCGACAAAGGATGCGAAACAATAGGAATGGGGATATGTTCAACTGATATGGCATCTCTGAGTTTTGGTACAACCGCAACTGTTCAAACAACCTCTGAAAAATATTTCGAGCCTGTAAGATTTATGCCTCCATATCCATCACCTCTTCCAAACTGCTATAATCCTGAAGTAGAAATTTTCAGAGGGTACTGGATGATTACCTGGTATAAAAAAGAATTTGCTCACCCGGAAATGAAGGAGGCCTGCAAGACTGGAGAAGCCCCCGAAAAACTTCTTAACAGTCTGCTTGAAAAAACACCCCCTGGTGCAATGGGACTTGTGCTTCAGCCATTCTGGAACCCGGGCCTTGAAAATCCAAATTCAAAAGGAGCAATAATCGGTTTTGGAGATATTCATACAAGAGCCCATGTTTACAGAGCTGTTATAGAAGGTCTTTCATATGCTCTTCTTGAAGGCATGCATAAGATAGAAAAAAAATCCGGTGTAAAAATAAAACAACTTGGAGTCTCAGGAGGTGCTTCCCAGAGTGATCAGATTTGCCAGATTTCAGCAGATATTTTCAATAGACCTCTAATGAGGGGACAAACCTATGAAACATCCGGGCTTGGAGCGGCAATAATAACAGCTTTCGGAGCAGGATTTTACAGCTCTGTTAAAGAAGCGGTAAATTATATGGTCTCATATAAGGATGAATTTTTACCTGACAGTAAAAATGTTTCTTTATATTCTGAAATATACAACAGGGTTTATAAAAAAATACAAAAAGCTTTAAACCCCATTTATAAAGAAATAAGAACAATCACAAATTATCCTGAACAAAATAATTTCTAAAAAAATCTGCGGAGAAAAAAATGAAAAAAAATATTTTTGAACCAGGATGGAGAAAAACACCGCCTGGAGAAAAAAGCTTCAGATCAATATTCAAATGGGGTAGCCCTGACAAGTTTAAACATCCAAACAAAAGGCTTTACAAGCTTATAAAAGAAGTTTTTGACCTGACAGATAAAGATTTCAAAAAAAATGTCTTTAATTATGGAGACGAAAAAATAAAAACAGGGCCTAAAATAAAAATTTCTGACAATATAATAAAAAAACTTGAAAAAATATGCCTGAAAAAAAACGTTGAAACAGATATTTATTCAAGGGCAAAATACTCCTATGGAAAAACCCTTGAAGAGTCTCTTGAACTTAGAAATATGGAATTAAATGATTTGACTGATGTTGTAGTTCATCCGAAAAATAAAAATGAAATAATTGAAATAGTAAGTTTATGCAATAATCAAAAAATACCTTTACACATATTTTCAGGAGGCTCCTCTGTTACACTTGGTCTTAAATGCTCTCAAGGAGGGGTAACAATAGTAATGTCAACCCATATGAAAAGAGTTATTGAATTTAATGAAAAAGATCAGACAATAACAATAGAGCCTGGCATCTATGGACCAAATCTGGAAAGATTACTAAATTATGCCCCCCAGGTGTTTAATGCAAAAAGAAAATATACATGCGGGCATTTCCCCCAGTCCTTTGAATATTCAACAGCGGGTGGCTGGGCTGTAACACTTGGCTCAGGCCAGGCATCAACATATTATGGAGATGCAAAGGATCTGGTCATCAGCCAGGAATATATAACCCCAAGAGGTAAAATAAAAACTCACGATTTTCCGGCTTCAGCAACAGGCCCTGATATTAATGGAGTCTTTCTTGGCAGTGAAGGTATTTTTGGTATACTGGTTGAAATAAAACTTAAAATCTTCAGGTTTATGCCGGAAAACAGAAAAAAATTTGCATTTATTTTCCCCTCATGGAAAAATGCTGCTGAAGCCTCAAGGGAAATAATCCAGTCTCAAGGCGGAAGCCCTGCAGTTTTTAGAATTTCTGATCCTGAAGAAACCGATATCGCCATGAAATTGTATGGAATAGAAGGCTCTCCAATTGACTCATTTATAAAAATCAAGGGCCTCAAACCAAACCAGAGATGCCTTTGCATAGGCCACACAGAAGGCTCTAAAAATTATTCATATACAACTTATAAAAACATAAAAAAAATTTCAAAACAATACAAAGGATTATATATTACAGGATATCCTTTCACTAAATGGGAACATGGGAGATTTGAAGATCCATATATGAGGGAGGATATAAATGATTTTGGATTATATATTGATACACTTGAAACAAGTGTAAAATGGTCAAATTTTCATAAAGTATATAATAAAGTCAGAGCACATATAAAAAAAAGACCTCAGACAATATGTATGACACATGCCTCTCATTTTTATCCACAGGGAACCAATCTCTATTTCATTTTTATTGCAAGATTTAACAACAGGGCTGAATATATGAGTTTTCAAAGAAGCATAATCAAAAAAATTCACGAATCAGGGGGCTCTCTTTCTCACCATCACGGCATCGGAAAAATGATGGCACCGCTATTCAGGGATTATATTGGAGAAAATGAATTTAACATGATAAAAGTATTAAAAAATTATTTTGACGAAAATAATATAATGAATTCAAAAGGTATCCTGGGCATAGATTAAATTTTTTAAAAAATAATCATAACATTTTTTATGTATTGGAAGCAGAAACATATTCTGGAACAAGTTTTTTTAAAAGTTCTTTTATTTTCTCGTCTTTATAGTATCTCGCACTGATTTCAAGTTCTTTTATCTGTTCCTCAATTGTTTCAAGCACACATTCACGGCTCCCCAATACCATTATCTTTTTATGAGCAGTGGGGATAACATCTTCACCTTCGGTAAGTAGTTCTTCATATAATTTTTCGCCAGGTCGAAGGCCTACATATTCTATCTTTATATCTTTATCCGGCTCAAAACCTGAAAATCTTATCAAATCTCTTGCCATCTCATCAATTTTTACAGGCTCACCCATATCCAGAACAAAAATTTCTCCGCCTTTACCCATTCCAGCAGCCTGAAGTATCAACTGACAGGCTTCAGGTATAAGCATAAAATATCTTATAACCTCAGGATGAGTAACTGTTACAGGCCCGCCTTGCCTTATCTGATTTTTAAAAAGGGGGATAACACTTCCCACACTCCCGATTACATTACCAAAACGGACTGTTATAAAGCTTGTACCAGAATTATTTGACCTGTTTTTATTCTGGACAATCATTTCACAGACTCTTTTGGAAGCTCCCATAATATTAGCGGGGTTAACAGCCTTGTCAGTTGAGACAAAAATAAACTTCTCACAATTATAAGAAACAGAAGTCTCTACAATATTTTTGGTACCCAAAATATTATTATTGACAGCTTTAGAAGGATATTTTTCCAGCATGGGAACATGTTTGTAAGCAGCTGCATGAAAAACTATCTGGGGTCTGTATAAAGAGAAAAGTATCTCAAGATCAGACTTCTTCTGGATATCTCCAAGAAAAGGAATTATTTTTATATCAGGGTACAACCTTTTAAGTTCCAGATCTATTTCATAAAGAGGGCTCTCTGCTCTTTCAAACAATATAATTTTTTCTGGAGAATGATTTAAAATCTGACGGCACAGACCGCTTCCTATTGAACCGGCAGCTCCTGTAACAAGAACAATTTTTCCATTAAGAAATCTCCCTATCATATCCCTGTCAAGTTTTACAGGCTCTCTTCCAAGGAGATCCCTGTATTCTACATTTCTTATGGAATCTACAGAAACCCTGCCATTTATCAGCTCACCCATTCCAGGTACAATTTTATAATCAGCTTTAGTCTGTTTGCACAAGTCTACAATTTTTCTTATATGACTTGATTTGGCAGAAGGTATTGCAATAATAATTTCTTCCACACTTGCTTTGTCAACATATTTTTTTATTTCATAAGAACTCCCAAAAACAGTCAATCCATGAATTTTCCTGCCTGTTTTTGCAGGGTTATCATCAAGAAAACCTATTACGTCATATTTAATGGACAAGTTATCTCTGATTTCACGATAAATTTTTTCTCCGCAATCCCCTGCACCTATAATAATTGCCCGTTTATTCTTTTTTATATTTTCCTGACTTGAAAATATCTGCCTTAATATCTCTTTAAGGCTTTTGCCTTCACCAAAATAATGAAACAAGAATCTGACAGAAATCCTTACTGAAGAAACAAAAACCATTGTCATAAAAAAATCTGCAACAAAAACAGTTCTTGAAATAAATCTAAACTTGGTTTTAAACAATACAAAAAGAATTAATGCCATCGTTGACATAAAACATGCTTTAAATATATTCAGAAGATCTTTTGTACTTGTATATCTCCACATACCTTGATAGAGATCAAAATAATAAAAAAACATGATTTTAAAAATAACTGCACAAGGGACCAGCCAGTATAAAATAGTCTTGTCATGTATATTGGCAAATGAATCATATCTGAACATAAAAGAAAGATACAAAGAAAGACATATCAGAAAAATATCAGACAAAATTATAATTAAAAAATTACGATATCTTTTAAACATTACTATATAAATCCTTAACTTAAAACCTAAAAGCCTCTCTGTTTAGATACAGCTTCATATGCTTCCTGAATTTCCCTGAATTTCTCATTGGCAAGTACAACAAATTCATCAGGAAGACCTTTTCCCATTATTTTATCAGGATGATATTCACTTACAAGTTTTCTGTATTGTTTTTTTATGGTGGAAATATCATCACTGGCATTACATTTTAATACAGCATAATAATGGTCTGTTGCTGAAACATTATGCCTCGCCTTGATATTGTCATATTCTCCATCAGAGAAACCAAACATTCTTGCAGCAGAATGAATCAAAATATCTTCCTCTGTAACAAGCATGCCATCGCTTGCACCTACCCTTACAAGAACATCAATCATCAGTTCAAGAATCTGCCTTTGATTTGCGAAAGCCTCATAAAATTGTCTTGCAAAGGATTCAAAAGGCTCACTGGAATCTTTAGCTGCCCGAAATATATTAATAGCAGCTTTTTTACCATTATCATCAAGGTGCAGATCTTTTTCCATGAATAATTCAACTTCAGAAATCTCTTCACTGGAAATACGACCGTCAGCCTTGGCAATTTTTGCAAGCATTGAAAAAACAGCCACAAAAAAAGTCATTTCCCTTGTTTGTGGGTTATAGTCAAAAGAGCCGCTGTTTGTCCCCCCAAATCCTTCCAGATATTTTTCATCAGATTTATCAAACCTGTGTCCTATTGCAGTTCCAAGTATTGCGCCCAGAGGTCCTCCAAGACTTAAACCGATGGTCCCTCCGATAATTTTTCCAATCCATCCCATAACCCACCTAAAAATTATTACAAAAATAAATAGTTAAAACTCTATACAAAAAAATTATTTTATTATTAAATTTCAATCCATTCAAATTATCAGGGTCTATATACATTAAAAAATATATTATAACAAGACTGCTCATATCAAATCAAAAAGAAAAAACAAATGGCATGCTCTTGCTCTTTATATTATAACTATGTATTTAAGAATTATGATTTATAATAATTAAGGTAAAAATTTATGATACTGAAAAGAAAAAATAAAAAAAAAGCCCCTATTGAAGAAAACATAAAAAAAGAGCTCTCAAAAAAATCTGATACAGAAAAATCTGGCAAAGGCCTTTTTTCAAGCCTAAAAAAAGGCCTGGCTAAAACAAAAGAAATACTTACAACTGATCTTGAAGACCTTTTTACAGGAAACAGGCTTGACATCTCCAACCTTGAAGATCTTGAAGAAAAACTTCTTTCCTCTGATATAGGTGTAAAAACAACAATGGAGATAATAGATGAAATTGAAAAAAATGCTTCAGATATCAAATCAACAACTGAATTGAAATCCTTTATAAAAAATATGCTTTCAGGATATCTTCTTAAATCTTGTGAAACAAATTATAAAAGCCCTCACGTTATCCTTGTAACAGGGGTAAATGGTGTCGGTAAAACCACTACCATAGGCAAACTGGCTTTTAAGCTTACAAAACAGGGAAAATCTGTTCTTATAGGTGCGGCGGATACTTTCAGGGCCGCAGCTGTAGAACAGCTTGAGCAATGGGCTGAAAAATCAGGAAGTGATTTTGTGAAACACAAGGAAAAAACAGATCCTGCTGCAGTTGTATTTGACAGTATTGATGCAGCAATCGCCAGGAAAAAAGAGGTTGTGATAATTGATACGGCAGGACGCCTTCATAATAAACAAAATCTTATGAAAGAACTTGAAAAAATAAAAAAAACCGCTTCAAAAAGACTGGAAGATTCCCCCCATGAAATTCTTCTTGTTGTAGATGCAACAACAGGACAGAATGCTGTATCACAGACAAAAATATTTAATGAAACAATAGGAATAACAGGGCTTGTAGTATCAAAAATGGACAGCTCTGCCAAAGGCGGTATTATTGTTGCCCTCCAGAAAGATTTTAAAATACCTGTGAAATATATTGGTGTTGGAGAAAAAATAGAAGATCTTGAGAACTTTGAACCAGAACTCTTTCTTGATGCAATTCTTGGAGATGTCTGACGAAAAAATTAACATTATTATTTATAAACATCATATCTCACAAGTTTTGACCCAATATTATAAGCAGGCTTTACAAAATTAGAAATTGTTTCCGACAAAACCGGTCTTTTAACAACAACCCTGCAATTATATTCAAGGCACAATTTAAAAAGCTCTGCTGAATCATCATCATCCCCATTAATTTCCCTTAAATAAACCATTTCCTTTTTTGGCTTCACAGCCTTTTTTCTAACCATGGGATACATTGGGTCAATATAGATAACATCTGGTGTTCTATCTGAAAAAAAGATATCGGCTTCCCCTGATTTTAAAAAAAATCTGGAGTCAAAATTAAAAAATTTCAGTCCTTTTTCAGATGAATTAAATAATAAATATTTATCAAGGCCATTTTCAAGAAGATAAAAAAGAAATGGGTTTCTTTCAAAACCAACCACCCTTACTCCAAGGGAAAAAATAAAAAAGCTGTCCTTGCCAAGACCGGCAGTTGCATCCAGTACAAACGGGTTTAAATTTTTATTCCCTCTTATTCCAATTGCTTTTGCAAGAGGATTTTTAATTGTCAGGGTTTTGATTTTTCCAGTTATTTGCTTTGACACAAAATCAACACTTATTCCTTTATCCCCTGATTTATATTTTATTATCCTGAAATTTTCATCACTTAAATAAAAATAAAAGGGATGTCCACTTATTTGCAAATCCAAAAATTCTTTTTCACAAAAAACCTTTGCACCGGTTTTGGCTCCGATTTCAATTGCCTTTGGTAAATGGTGATTTCCCTTATATACTATATAATTTATTGATTCCATTTGTAATAATTATAAAAATGGTGGACAGGGCCGCATCCCCTGCCAATATCTGTAGAAAATCTGATTGCCTCGGTGAGATATTTTTTCGCATTTATTACAGAATCCCTCATTGAAAATCCTTTTGCAAGATTTGACGCGATTGCAGAGGAAAGGGTGCATCCTGTGCCATGGGTATTTTTTGTATCAATTCTTTTTTCTTCACAACAAAAAAATTCCTTTGAATCAAACAAAACATCTATACAATTATCTCCCTTGAGATGACCGCCTTTTACAAGTACATTTTTACACCCTTTTTCAGCCAGCAGTTCAGCAGCTTTATGCATATCATCAATAGAATTTATATCTATCCCGCAGAGCCTTGAAGCTTCATGAATATTTGGAGTAATAACAGATGCATATGGGAAAAGATTTACAACCATTGATTTAATCGCATCATCTTCTATGAGAAAAAAACCTGATTTGGAAACCATTACAGGATCAAGAACAACAGGTGGTAAAACTGACTTTTCAGATAGAGCACTGGATACAGCTTCTATTACATCTGCATTTGAAAGCATACCAATCTTTACTGCATTAACTTCTATATCGTCAAAAACTGCATCTATCTGGTCTTTGACAATATCAGGAGCTATGGTCTGAACCCCTTTGACCCCCATAGTATTCTGGACTGTAACAGCTGTTACAGCACTCATTCCAAAAACTCCATTAGCCTGGAATACTTTTAAGTCAGCCTGTATCCCGGCCCCTCCTGATGAATCTGAACCAGCTATGGTCAATGCTGTTTTAAATTTTATATTTTCCATTTTTACCTGTTTTGACTTAATCTTTTTAAATAAATCTCTCTTATTTTTTTTATATCTGAAGATTTTTTACCTGAAAAAATCCTATCCAGTAATTTTTTCAACAAATCTAACTCCAAATCGGTTTTAAAGGAGGAATAATATTTACTATAGTTTGAGAACCCCTGCTTTTCAAGAAGATTATAATATCCTGGTTCAATCACTTTTACTCCTTGATATAAATTATAATTTCATTGTCAGAGACAAGATTAAACTCTTTTTTCATTATATATTCTATATAAGACCTGTCTTTTTTCATTCTTAAAACTTTTCTGGAAAGATTAACAATATCACCATTTATTCTGTCATGCTCTGCAAGATTTATCTCTTTTTGCTTTTCAAGTTCCCTGACTTTAATGTAGCCATGACTATTAAAAATGATAAAACAAAAATAAATTACAGAAAAAATAAGAATACATAATGAAAAAATTTTAATCTTCAATTCTACCTCTTCCAAAGAGTTTTAATTGTTCTGATTTCAGGAAGTTTAAATATACTCGAAAAAACAAAAAACACAATAATACCGATTAAAATATCGCAAAAAATTCTTAAAAAAAGCCAGAAAATTCCACCGTTTAAAAAATTTTTCAAAGCTGTATCAATAATCATAACACATGCAGCCATAAAAAATGAAGCAATTAAAATATAAAAAATCCTGATAAAAATTAATTTCCATGGAAGAGAGTCCACCCTGCTGCTTACCCTGGCGGCAAGATAAACAAAATTTACAATAATTCCTGCAGAAACAGCTAATGCCAGACCTGCATAGGAATAAAAATACATAAAAATCAATGCACAGATTATATTTATAGAAAATGAAACTATCCCAGCCTTTACTGGTGTTTTTGCATCCTTAAAAGAATAGAAAAAAGCAACAAGAATTCTTGTTGCTGATGCGGCAGAAAGGCCAACAGAGTAACAAACCATTCCAATATATGTTCCTTGGGTGATTTCACCTGTAAAAGCTCCTCTTTCAAAAAGCAGAGAAATAATTGGTTTTCCAATTATAATCAAACCAAAAGTAGACGGAATTGTTATAAAAAAAATAAAACAAAGCCCGTTTGTAAGAGAATCTCTTATTTCAGCAACCTTTCCCTCTGCCACCTGTTTTGACATAAGCGGCAGAACAACAATACCCGCAGTTATTCCAAAAAGAGCCAGAGGAAACTGGACAAGTCTGTCAGAATAGTAAAGAAATGAAATACTTCCCTGGGGTAAAAGAGAAGCAAGAATTGTATTAACAAGTATGCTTATCTGATAAACAGCAGTTCCAAAAACTCCTGGCCCCATCAATAAAAGAATTTTTTTTATCTCTGGATGAAATATCTGTATTCCTTTAAAGGGATTAATTCCTTTTTTAAGAATAAAGGGAAATTGAAAAAGGAGTTGAACAACTCCACCGGCTATAACACCCCATGCAAGAGATATAACTGGTCTGTCAAAATGACTGCTTAAAAAAAGTACCGAAGAAATCATGCATATATTTAAAAAAACAGGAGCAAGAGCCGGTGCTGTAAAATGTTCCAGGCTGTTTAATATCCCCATGCTCAATGCAACAAGGCATATAAAAAAAAGATATGGAAACATTATCCTTAAAAGTAATACTGCAAGTGTACCTTTTTCAGGTATTGAATAAAATCCAGGGGCCATAATTTTAATAATATAAGGTGCTGCTGCAACCCCCATTAAAGATAAAAGCATTAAAAATAATGCAAAAAATCTGAAAGAAGATTCGGCAAACAAAAAAGCCTCTTTTTTGCCATTTTTGGCCAAAAAATTTGTAAAAACAGGAATGTATGCAGTAGTAAGAGAGCCTTCTGCAAAAAGCCGTCTGAAAAGATTTGGGATTCTGAATGCAACAACAAAAGCATCAGCAGACATACCTGCTCCAAAATAAGCGGCAATAACCGCATCTCTTATAAAACCCAGGATTCTGCTGAGAAGTGTAGAAAAAGCAACTATTCCTGCAGAAGAAAATATTTTTTTACTTGAAGACATATTAAAATTGATCTATTAATTTGCAGTTTTATTGTGATGAATATACTTTTTAAAAAGAATTGACAAGTATTTAAAAAAAAGATATTTTTAGTTTTTTAACGAATTTATATGCATAAGTATTTGAAAATTAAAAGGAGATCATTAAATTGGCAAATCATAAATCAGCCTTGAAAAGAATGAAGCAAAATGCTGTAAGAAATTTAAGAAATAAAGCTTTAAAGTCTAATATCAAAACGATTACAAAAAAAACTCTTGCTTCTGCCGAAGCAAAGGATAATGAATCAGCTAAAAATTATTTAAGTCAGGCGACATCCATAATTACAAAAGCAGCACAAAAAGGTACAATTCATAAGAATACAGCATCCAGAAAAATATCCCGCCTTACAAAATTTGTAAACAAAACCTTAAATGCTTAAATTTCTGGAAATATCTGACAGGCAAAATTTATGAATATTTAAAGGGGAGACTTCTCCCCTATTTATTCTTTTAAAAATTCGATGTAATTATTGAAACAATTTTTCTTGCCATTTTATCTGACACTTCATGTAAAGAATCTTTTGGAACTCCAAAACTCGAAGTCTCACCGGCTGAAGACTTGAAAACAGCTTCTTCACTGATATTTTTTCTCTCATATATAACCAGATTATTTTTATTCCTGATAGAAATATTAACAATAACTGAAATCCTTTTTTCATATGAACCTGCTGAAGAATTTACCGAGGCATCTGAAAGAGTTATTCTTAAAATTTCTCCATGCAGGGTTCCGCCGGATTCTTTTTTATCTGCAAGCATATTTTTTTTTGAAAATTCAAAAATAAAAGAATCTTTTAAATATGATGCAATTCCTGAGTAACCAGAATTATTATCAAATAAATTAACACTTATTTTTTCCAATCCCTGGGGAAGAGAAGCTCCTGAGCCTTCAAAATGATAACCGCATGAAAAAAATGTTAAAAATAGCAAAAATAAAATATTTGAAAAGCTTTTTACCATAAAATCAAACCACTATATTTACAAGCTTATTCCTGATATATATAATTTTTCTTACAGGTTTTGACCCTGTATGCTTTTTAGCACCTTCTGTTTCAAGGGCTAATTTCTTCACTTCCTCCTCATCTGTATCAGGTTTAAGATTAAGCTTTGCTCTTAATTTTCCGTTTATCTGCACAACAATAACAACCTCGTCTTTTACCATGGCCCTTTTATCAACAACAGGCCATAATTCATCACAAAGAAAAGTTTCATGTCCTGTGAACGCCCATAATTCCTCACAAAAATGCGGCACCATTGGAAAAAGAATCAAAAGTATTGTTTCAACTGCCTTCATTAAAATACTTTCAGAGATTTCATCATCTTTATCAAGCTCAATATAAACAAGATTTACAAGCTCCATGACAAAAGCAATGGAAGTATTAAAATGAAATCTGTTTATATCTTTTTCAGCCTTTTCTATTGTTTCATTAATTTTTCTGTAAATATTTCTTGAACTTCCTTTAAGATCATCAAAATTTCCACTGAAAGAGTCAGACCCCACAATTTTTGGTTTTAACCTTAAAATCAGCCTCCAGACCCTGTTCAAAAATCTGTTTGCACCTTCTACCCCTTCTTCAGTCCATTCAAGATCCCTTTCAGGGGGAGCCGCAAAAAGAGAAAACAAACGAGTGGTATCTGCTCCATATTGATTAATCAAAGCCTGTGGATCCACAACATTTTTTTTGGATTTGGACATTTTTTCTTTTTTACCAATATCCACAACAGAGTCACAAAGTTTGCATTTAACGCTTCCATCACCCTGCTTTTCCGCTTCTTCAGGAAAAATATATCCATGAACAGAACATTTCATTATTTCCTTACACACCATTCCCTGGGTAAGAAGATTTTTAAATGGTTCACGCACAGATACAAGACCAAGGTCATTTAAAACCCTTGTAAAATATCTTGAATATAAAAGATGCATAACAGCATGCTCCACCCCACCAATATATTGATCAACCGGAAGCCAGTAATCTGCTGCATCTCTTGAAAACATACCATCCTGATAATCAGGGGAACAATACCTTAAAAAATACCAGGAAGACTCTACAAAAGTATCCATGGTATCTGTATCCCTTTTTGCATCCTTACCGCAGCCAGGACATTTGACTTTATAAAAAGATTCAAGATGGGGAAGCGGAGAGCCTCCATTTTCAAGAATATTTGCATTTTCAGGAAGCCTTACAGGAAGCTCATTGTAAGGAACAGGAACAATTCCGCATTCACTGCAATGAATCATTGGTATGGGAGTTCCCCAAAATCTCTGCCTTGAAATTCCCCAGTCCCTTAATCTGTAGTTAACAGCAGATTCACCTTTTCCAGAGCCGGCAAGTTCTGCCACTATGGAAGCCTTTGCTTCTTCATTTTTCATACCATTAAACTTACCTGAATTTTTCAACACTCCAGGGTCGCAATAAGCTTTTTCAAGGTCTTCTTCATTGAGATCTTCGCCCTTTGGAGTTATTACTACAATTTTTTCAAGATTATATTTTTCAGCAAATTCAAAATCTCTCTGATCATGTGCAGGAACAGACATTACAGAACCGGTTCCATACTCCATCAATACGAAATTAGCAGCATAAACAGGCATCTTTCTTCCATTCAGAGGATTTATACAAAAAGCTCCAGTAAAAACCCCTTCTTTTTCAGCAGTTTCAACAGCTTTTACAGTCCTCTCCTGAAAGGATATTTTTTGCAGAAATTTCTGAACCTCTTCTTTTTGACCAAATTTCTCCGAAAGTTTTTCAACAAGAGGGTTTTCAGGGGCAAGGCACATAAATGTAGAGCCAAAAACAGTATCTGGCCTGGTTGTAAAAACCCTTATAATCTCATCATAATTTTCTATCTGAAAATCAATATAAGCTCCTTTGCTTTTGCCTATCCAGTTTTTCTGCATGGTTGTTACCTTTTCAGGCCAGCCTTCAAGCTTGTCACACCACTCAAGCAATTCATCTGCATAATCAGTTATTTTAAAAAACCATTGGTCAAGCTTTTTATAACCGACTTCACAGCTGCATCTCCAGCATACACCATCTTCCACCTGCTCATTGGCAAGAACAGTCTGACATTTTTCACACCAGTTCACATTTGCTTTTTTTCTGTAAACCATGCCCTTTTTATACATTTCAGTAAAAAGCCATTGTTCCCATTTATAATAATCAGGAGAACAGGTTGTAACCTCTCTTTCCCAGTCATAACTGAAACCAAGCCGTTTTAATTGTTCCCTCATATTTTGTATATTTATATATGTCCATTCAGCAGGATGGGTATTGTTGTCTAAAGCTGCATTTTCTGCCGGCATACCAAAAGCATCCCAGCCCATAGGATGAATTACATTATAGCCCTGCATTTTTTTATATCTGGCAAAAACATCCCCTATCGTATAATTTCTGACATGACCCATATGAAGTTTTCCTGAAGGATAAGGAAACATTTCAAGGAGATAGAATTTTTCCTTGTCCAGATTTTCATAAACCCTGAAGGATTTATTCTCAGCCCATATTTTTTGCCATTTTTCTTCTATTGAACAAGCATTGTAAATATCTTCCATATATTTTTCCCTCCAGAAAATTTTTTATTCCATAAAGTCATTATACTCATGCCACAACATATTATAAATGGCAAGAATACAAAAAAGTATAATTAAGAAGAGATTTATTTTAATAAAAAATTAGCTTTAAAAAAACAAATTAGTTTACGCTGATAATATTAATATTGTAAAAGCTTAAAAATATGATAGTTTATCTATAAACATATTTATCATAAAAAAATTATAAGCCAGGTGAAGATAATGGAAAAAAAAGAAACAAATTTATTAATAGCTTTAATAGTATTTTTTATCATCGCAGCTCTCTCAGCAGTATTAATATATTCATGGACAAACCAGAAAAAAAATACTGCAAAAAATGATCAGCCGGGAAAAACAGAACTCCAGCTTAAAAAAGATAATGTTCTCTCATTAAAAAATTCCGGCGATAAAAAAAGGATGGAAGAAAGAAAAAACAAGTATGGAGTTAATAATGTTCTTGACCTTGTTGTTAAATCAGATGAAAAAATAAAAATAAACAACAAGATCCTTGATATGAAAAAAATAGATGAAAATGAAAGGATTAAAGGCGGAACTCTTGTATCGCTGGATCTTAAAGATCCGTCAAAGGGCCACGACCCTAGAGATTACGGAATTTATATTGTAAAAAAAGGAGATAATCTGTGGGATATCCATTTCAGGATTTTAAAAGAGCTGTTTAATAAAAAAGGAATCACACTTTCACTCAATGCTGATGAGCCTGTAAAAGGAGGCTACAGCTCAGGGGTAGGCAAAATTCTCAAATTTTCTGAAAAAATGGTCAGCATATATTCATTGGATAATGTAAAGATTGAAGATGATATAAATATTCTTGAACCAGACGGAAAGGTTGTCATATATAAAATGGATGACATTGAATCTCTTTTAAAGGATATGAGTGAAAAAAACATAAATAATGTAATTTTTGACGGCAAAAACCTGTGGGTAGAATCTTTATAAATTGACGCACCCCAAATTTTCATTTATAGACTTATCAAATTAAAATTTTTAAAAGGAGGGACTATTTTGATTTCTTCAGCTTATGCAATGGGTCAGGCACAGGGTGGAACAGCACAAGGCGGAGGTTTTGGTGCTTTTATACCGCTTATAATAATGTTTGTAATTTTTTACTTTCTGTTAATAAGACCCCAGCAAAAAAAAGCAAAAGAGCATAGAGACATGATATCTGATTTAAAAAAAGGGGACAGAGTTATAACAACCGGCGGAATATACGGAACAATTTCTTCCCTTGATGATATAAGTGCGACCCTTGAAATCGCAGATCAGGTTAAAGTCAAGGTTGTCAAAGGCAATATAGCTGCTCTTGCAAACAAAGACAACTCCTAATGAAAACTGAGAGGAAATTATCTTGAGACCAATTCCCTGGAAAGCACTTATTGTTTTTTCTTCAATTATTATATCGTTTATTTTTGTTATTCCTACTTTCAACCCGGATATATGGCCGTATAAAAAAATAAATCTTGGGCTTGACTTGCAGGGAGGAATGCATCTTGTAATGGAAGTTGATACTGAAAAGGCTGTTGAAAACAGACTTGACAGGCTTGTAACAGAGATAAGGCAGCAGCTTAAACAAAAAAGAATAAAATACAATTCTGTTTCAATAGATACGCCCATCTCTATAAAAGTTAAAATCAAGGGTTCTGATTATTATAATAAATTCCCTGATATTATAAAAAATTTTTTTGGGGAATTTTCAATAGTAAAAACCGGGACTGAAAATGATATAAAAAGCTTTACTCTTCAAATTAAAGAAGAAGAGATAAAAAACATAAAAAAATTTTCTGTTGATCAGGCTCTTGAAACTATAAGAGGAAGAATTGATGAATTTGGAGTTTCTGAACCAGATATCAGAAGACATGGAGAAAACAGAATCCTGATTCAGCTTCCAGGAATTGATGATACACAAAGAGCAAAAAATCTCATAGGTAAAACAGCACAGCTTGAGTTTAAATTAGTTGATGAAACCCATAGTCTTGATGATGCTGTAAAAGGCGATATACCTGCAGGAAGTAAAATATATTACCAGATTTCTGAAACAGTTAAAGGTTCAAAAATACCCTTTCTTTTAAAAAAAAGAACCCTTCTTACAGGTGAGTACCTTACTGATGCAAGGGTAAATTTTGACAGACAATTTAACGAGCCTTACGTAGCCATAGAATTTAATAAAAAAGGTGCAAGAGTTTTTGAACAGATAACAGGAGACAATGTCAATAAAAGGCTTGCCATTGTTCTTGACAACAAGGTCTATTCAGCTCCTGTTATAAACACCAGAATATCAGGTGGAAAAGCCCAGATAACAGGGAATTTCGCCATTGAGGAAGCAAGAGATCTTGCTATTGTATTGAGAGCTGGAGCCCTGCCCGCACCAGTCAAAATCATTGAAGAAAGAACTGTAGGTCCAACCCTTGGAGCAGATTCGATTAAAAAAGGTCTTCTATCAATGGTAATAGGCGGTGCAATTGTAATTCTTTTTATGATTCTATACTACACTGTTGCCGGAATAATAGCTGACATAGCTCTTGTTATAAATATTCTTCTCATAGGAGCAGGACTTGCTGCATTTCAGGCAACCCTTACCCTTCCAGGTATAGCCGGTATAATTCTTACCATAGGAATGGCTGTAGATGCAAATGTCCTCATATTTGAACGAATACGTGAAGAAATCAGGCGGGGAGTCCCACCTGCAACTGCTATTTTCAACGGTTTTGACCGTGCAACCCTAACCATTCTTGATGCTAACGTAACAACTCTTATTGCGGCTGTTGTTCTCTTTCAATTTGGAACAGGCCCTGTAAAAGGTTTTGCAGTGACACTTTCACTTGGTATCCTGTCAAGTCTTTTTACAGCATTATTTGTTTCAAGAATAATATTTGAATACATCTACTCCGGCAGAGGGTCCAAGAAACTATATATCTAAGGAGAAATTTTTACCCATGGAATTTATAAAGCCAGGAACAAAAATTGATTTTATCGGAAAACAAAAAACTGCAACTACCATATCTCTAATTCTGATACTGGCAAGTATCATTTCTCTTATAGTTCACAAAGGCCCAAAATACGGGGTTGATTTTGCAGGTGGCAACCAGTTTATAGTGCAGTTTTCAAATCATACCAATTCTGCTGATTTAAGATCTCTTCTTAAAAATGCAGGTATAAAATCACCAGTTGTTCAGATTTTTGGAGATAAAAAAAATAATCAGTTTCAAATAAGAATCCTCCAGTCTGAAAAAGTTGACAAAAATTTCATAAAAAATCTGGCTGAATTTATCAGTACAGATAAAGCAAAAGCAAAAATTCTAAGTGTTGACATGGTAGGCCCTCAGGTCAGTCAGGAATTAAGATCAAAAGCCCTGCTTGCAATTTTTTATTCCCTTTTATTCATAACAATCTACATTTCAGGACGTTTTGAAATGAAATGGGGTGAAAGTGCAATAATTGCAGGCTCTCTGATGTGCGGGGTATATTTGTTATCTCTTCTGAACATAAGCATTCCCTATCTCATTCTTTCTGCTCTGGCTATAAGTCTCTGCATATTCTGGTACAAGGATTTAAGATTTGCAATGGGTGCGATATGTGCCCTTATTCATGATGTATTGATTACTGTTGGAATCTTTTCAATTATGGGTCTTGAATTTAATCTCCCTATTGTTGCTGCTCTTTTGACTATTATAGGTTATTCACTTAACGATACAATAATCGTTTTTGACAGAATAAGAGAAAATATAAAATCAGACCAGACAACCAGCCTTCCCATACTTATAAATAAAAGTATTAATGAAACTCTAAGCAGAACAATACTTACATCTATTACAACTCTTATGGTTGTAATATGTCTTTTTATTTTTGGAGGAGGTATAATCCATGATTTTTCCTTTGCAATGATTGTAGGTATTATAACAGGTACTTACTCTTCTATTTTTGTTGCAAGCTCTCTTTTACTTGCATGGAAATAAATTATGGAAGAATTTAATAAAAAAAATGTATCAAAATTAAGACCTTCTTTTTTTTATGTCATAAGCTTGTTTTTTATAATTTCTGTAATCAACGGATGTGCGTCTTCTGAGGTATCAAAGAAAAAGATAACCGACAAAGAAATAGAAATAAAAGTCCTGGAAAAAAGAATTGCCCTTCTTGAAGAAAAGATGAACAAAGCATACAGCAGACTTTCAGTTGTCCAGTTTACCATTGAAAACCATGAAAACATTTTGCGGTCAAAAGATGGAAAAAAAACGTCTTCTAAAAAATTATCTCAAGATATACCCAATAGTGCAGATGAAAATACAGATAAAACACCGGAAGAAATATATGCTGAGGCCATGAATTGCCTAAAGTCAAAACAATATGAAAAAGCCTTGGAATACTTTAATTTTTTTCTTGAAAACTATCCTGAACACAAATTTTCAGACAATGCAATGTACTGGAAAGGAGAAACTTTTTATACACAGAAAAAATATTTTGACTCTGCAAAAATTTTTATGGAAGTTTCCCAAAAATACCCTGATGGTGCAAAACACCCCGACGCTCTTTTAAAAGCAGGTTATTCATATGTACATCTGGGTGAAAATGAAAAAGCAAAAAAAATTTTACAAAAAATTATCAGAAATTTTCCTTTTTCCAGCTCTGCACCAAAGGCTGAAAAAAAATTAAAACAACTTTTATGATATAACCTTTATGAAAAATAACGACATATCGCCCTGGATTGTTTTAAAAAATACCTCTGGCATTGGAAATATTATTTTTAAAAGGCTTATTGCCAGATTTGAAAATCCTGAGAATATATTTCGTGCATCCTTAAATGAACTTTCTACTATTGAAGGAATGACACTAAAAAAAGCACAGGATTTAAAAAAGGCAAAAGAAACTCCTGATATAAAAAACGAGATAAAAACTGCTGAAAAAGAAAATATCCGTATTCTTCATTTAAATGATAAAGACTACCCCCAGTTACTTAAAGAAATTCCTGATCCTCCAGGAGTAATTTATATACAGGGGAGTCATCCACCTGATATTGTGGGATTTGCAATTGTTGGCTCAAGAAAAGCCGGAAATGAAAGCCGTGCAAAAACTTCCCTTATAAGCAGTGAAATTTCAAAGGCGGGAATAAGGGTTGTAAGCGGACTGGCAATTGGAATAGATGGAGCAGCCCACAGTGCAGCACTTGAATACCCTGGGGGAACTACAGCAGTTATTGGAAGCGGGCTTTTAAATATATATCCAAGGGAACACAAAACTCTTTATAAAGATATTCTAAAAAATGGTGCGGTAATATCTGAGTTTTCACTTAATGCAAAACCTGAAACATTTCATTTCCCTGCAAGGAACAGAATTATTTCAGCTCTTTCCATAGGAATTCTTGTTTCAGAAGCACAAAAAAAAAGTGGTGCTTTAATAACTGCCAATATAGGCGCGGAACAGGGAAAAGATATATTTACACTGAAATTAAAAAAAAATATATCACCTGGTATTGAAGCATTAAATGAGATTGGTGCCAGGGAAATAGAAAATGCAGAAGATATTTTTAAGGAATATCCCTGGATAAAAATTCCCTCAAAAAATTATTGTGAAAAAAAATCACTTGATTTAAATGAACAAACCATGATTAAAGCTCTGGAGAAGGCTGAAGAGCCTTTGCACATTGATGAGTTATGTAAAAAAAGTAATTTAAAATATTCAAACAAAACTGCTGCCTTAATCTTTAACCTTGAAATGAAAGGGTTGATAAAGCAGCTTCCTGGGAAATTTTACTATCTGGTAAAGGATAAAAGTTGAGCAAACCTCTTTTAATTGTCGAGTCTCCAACCAAGGTGAGAACTCTTAAAAAATATATAGGCAAAGATTTTGATATAACAGCTACAGCAGGGCATATAAAAGATCTTCCCCCAAAAGAAATCGGGATAGATATTAAAAATAATTTTAAACCTGAATATAAAATTATAAAGGGAAAACAAAACATAATCAAATCCTTAAAAGCTGCAGCTAAAGATAAGGAAATTATTTATCTTGCACCAGACCCTGACCGTGAAGGTGAAGCAATAGCTTTTCACACAGCAGATGTACTGAAAAAAAAAAATCGTAAATTTTACAGAGTACTGCTTAATGAACTTACAAAAAATGGAATCAAAGAATCATTAAAAAAGCCTGAAAGTCTTAATAAAGATAAATTTGATGCCCAACAGACAAGACGAATACTTGACCGTCTTGTAGGATATCAGGTTTCCCCTCTTTTATGGAAAAAAATTCAAGGGGGGCTTTCTGCCGGAAGGGTTCAATCTGTTGCTGTGAGAATGATATGTGACAGAGAAAGAGCAATTTATGCTTTTGAGCCTGTCGAATACTGGCATATAACGGCTCTGCTTTCTAAAGCCGGTGAAAAAGAACAATTCGAGGCAAAGCTTTCCAAAAAAAACAATAAGAAAATAAATCTTTCAAATCAAAAAGAAACAGAAGCCCTTTTAAAAGAAATTGAAAATAGTGATTTTATTGTAGACAAAATTAAAAAGAAAAAAATAAATAAAAGCCCCCAGCCCCCTTTTATAACCAGCAGGATGCAGCAGGATGCTATTTCAAAATTAAGGTTCTCTGCACAAAAAACCATGGTAGTTGCACAACAGCTCTATGAAGGTATAGAGCTTGGAAATGAAGGACATGTTGGGCTTATTACATATATGAGAACAGACTCAACAAGAGTTTCCAGAGAGGCTTCAAATGAAGCTGTTTCATGGATACATGAAAATATAGGTAAGGAATATACTCCTCAAAAACAAAGAGTATTTAAAAACAAAAACAAGGCTCAGGATGCCCACGAAGCCATAAGACCTTCTTCTGTGTATAAAACTCCTGACAGTGTAAAGAAGTATCTTTCCCCTGATCAGTTTGCATTATACAATCTTATATGGAAAAGATTTATTGCTTCTCAAATGAGCAATGCAATAATAGATCAGGTTTCATGTGAAATCAAAGCAGGTAATTATACCTTTGCAGCATCAGGTTCTACAACTGCATTCAAAGGGTATATGGTAATTTATAAGGATTCTCAGCAAAAGGACAAGGATTCAAAAGAACTTCCTGCACTTAAGGAGAATGAAAAGCTTATAAAAAAAGATATTAAGCCCTCTCAGCATTTTACCCAGCCGCCGCCAAGATATTCAGAAGCATCTCTTGTAAAAGCCCTTGAAGAAAATGGTATAGGAAGGCCGTCAACATACGCAACCATACTATCAACAATAAAAAACAAGGGTTATGTTATTCTGGAAAAAAGAAAATTTTATCCTAGCGAATTAGGTTTTATTGTAAATGATGTTCTTGTAGAAAGCTTCCCTGATCTTCTAAATGTTGATTTTACCGCAAAATTTGAAGATGACCTTGATAAGATTGAACATGCTGAGCTTGATATTTTAACTGTACTTAATAATTTTTACATAAAATTTGAAAAAAGCCTTGAAAATGCAGGAGAAAAAATGCTGAGTATCAAGGGAGTCGGACTTGATACAAAAATGAAATGCCCTGAATGCAATGATGGTAATTTAAAAATAAAGGTTGGGAAAAACGGCCCTTTTATAGCATGTGATAAATATCCTGAATGTACATTCTCATCAAATTATGAAAGAAACGAAAAGGGCATAATAAATCTGGTTGAACAAAAAATTCCTGATTCTATAAAAAATACGGATAAAAAATGCCCGGAATGCAATAAACCACTTGTTGTAAAGCAGGGTAAATTCGGTCTGTTTCTGGCTTGTTCCGGATATCCGGCATGTAAATATACGGAATCTCTTCAATCAGAAATAGAAAATTCCAGAACAGGTGTAAAATGTCCTGAAAATGGATGTAATGGTGAAATTACCCAAAAAAAATCAAGAAGAGGCAAAATTTTTTACGGTTGCAATAAATATCCTGATTGCAGATTTGCACTCTGGGATAAGCCTGTAAATCAAAAATGTCCTTTATGCGGGAATTCGTTTCTTGTTGAAAAGGAAAACAAAAAAGAAGGCAGAATACATAAATGCCTTAACACTGCCTGTGGCTTCAAGGAAAAAATAGAAGAAGAATAAAAAAACAGGGAGCATTTTCTCCCTGTTTTTTATATATTTTTATTTTACTCGCTCTGAATATTGACCTGTCCTTGTATCTATACGAATCATTTCATCCTGATCTATAAAAGGAGGGACCTGAACAATAACCCCTGTTTCAAGAGTTGCAGGCTTTGTATCATTTGTAGCAGTATCTCCCTTTGCCCAGGGTTCAGTTGCAACAACTTTCAAGTCTATAAAATTAGGCAATGTAATACCTATTGCCCGGCTTCCAAAAAAAAGAATTTTACAAACTGTATTTTCTTTTAAAAAACCTATATTTTCTTCACCTACCTGATCAGGAGTTAAAAATACCTGATCATATGTAGTTGTATTCATAAAACAGAAATTTTCTCCATCTGGATAAAGATATTCCATTTCAAGCTCTTCAAGATCAGCTTTTTCTATTTTTTCACCGGATCTGAAAGTGTTGTCAAATTGGGAACCTGTCAGCATATTTTTAAGTCTGCATTTGTAAAGAGCCTGACCTTTTCCGGGTTTTACAAATTCAAATTGTGAAATCACATGAGGATCTCCATCATATATTATTTTCAATCCTTTTCTAAGATCTCCACTCTCAAGCATAAAATCTCCTTTATTATATTTCTTTTTCCGCCCTTTTTATCTCTTCAACAAAGTTTTTTACCTTTGCAAGATCTTTTTTAAACCTTACAGGCTTTCCATTTTCATCTAAAATATTTGTATTGGAGCAGCTGTCAACTCCAAAAGGCTTTACTTTTAAAATGGCATCATAAACATTTTCAGGTGAAAGACCTCCTGCAAGAATAACAGGAATCTCTGATATTTCAACAAGATGAGCTGCCAGCTCCCATTCGCAGGTTTTACCTGTTATACCTACAAAACCTGGAACAGGCTGTAATTTATCTTCGATTGAAAAAATTGTATCAGTTAAAAAATAATCACTTATTTCTCCAAAAACTGAATTATAAAAATTTATCTTGAACCCTGAAATATCTTTTTCTTCATCAGAAGATAATTTGGAAATAACAGGAATAGATCTCATAAATTTCAAAGAATTATTTCTTGTTTTTAATTTATGTTGAAGTTCGTAAAAAACTTCGCAGATCTTTTTTTCACTATAATCATCTTTATATGAAAGGTTTTCACACATATGTAAAATATCTGGTTCCAGATAATCAATAAGGTTCATTATCTCATCAAAATCTGAAAAAAGTGGAATCACTGAACTTATTTTTCCTGATGACTTTACTTTTTCTACAGCCTCCAGTAAATATTTATCAGTTTTCAAATCAAGATCAGGAAGAACAACGCAGCCTATATGATCAATTCCTGCTTCTGCCATTTCATAAGCTTCATCCGGGGTTTGAATTTCATAAACCTGTGATACTACAGCCATATATCACCCTTTAAGAATTTCAGGATAATTACTTATATCCTTTGAAAATTCAGTAAAATTTTTTTCCTTCAGAAAAATTGAAATCAATTCTCCAACCATATCAGCAGGATCAACTTCATACATTTTTAAATTTTTTTCTATTGCAATCTGCTTGCAGCGGTTTTTAACATTTTCCAATACTTCAGGGTTTAATTCCACTCTTGCATGTATTTTAATTGAAGCACTCATTTATATTCTCCTTTATGCTTTTCTTAATTAAGCAATATGCCAGTTTTTTTCAAGAAACTATTTTATAAATAAAAATCAATCTCCATATTCAAAAATATTTTTTATACATCTTCTTGAAGGAGCATATCCCTCATAAAAAGCATTTATAATTTTCAGCGGTTTCATATTTTTATGACGTGCATAATCACAATCAAAAGAATGAAATCTCATTGATTTTTTATTTGCAAGAACCTTTACATTCTTTTTTTTTATCACCTTCCAAAGACCTTTGTTATTTTTTATGGCATCTCTTTGCAAATCAAGAAAAATATGAAAAAATCTTGAATTATCTTTATGATAATAGCACCATCCAAGACCTTCCTTTAGAATTAATTTGTTAACCATCTGGTCATTTCCCAGATAAACATAGGAAAGATATCTTCCAAAATGATCTTTTTGAACATCTCCATATATAATTTTTAACTTATTGCCTTTTACAAGACTTTTGTTAAAATTTTTAGCTTCAAAGGAAAATGGCTGGGGTTTACCTTTTTTATAGTTGATCTCGGGTGAATCAATGCCAATATATCTTAATATTTTACCAGATTTTAAAATAAGAGTATCTCCATCAGGGACAAACCTTGCGTACCCTGTAAAAGACTGACAAAAACATATATCAGACAAAAAAATAAAAATAATAAAATAAAGTTTCTTCATTTCAACGGGATACCCCACAATGTTTTATAACACTCTCATCCAGAATATGAGGAAGTCCTCCTTTTTGTGAAGGTCTGAATCCAAACACCCTTTCCCATACCTGATCGTCCTCCATACAAAAATACAGGCACAGACTTTTATCTATCCTCATAAATTCATCATAAATACTCTTATAAAGCTGCATCCTTAATGGTTTGAAATATCTCATTTTATTATCCATGCCAGAAAAAAATTCACCTGCCCAGATTTTTGACAGAGGGAACCTTTTTTTTATAATTTCTTTTAAATCAGGCATGAACCTGAAACTTCCAAGACTTATATATACAATGTTTTCAGGAGAAACATATTCAAAAATTTTTCTCACAACTTTTTTATATTCATCTTCTGCCCCCTCATAAAAAACAAGTGGATCAAAATGAAATGCAAGTTTATATCCCCACTCCTCACAAACTGATGCTGCATTAAGCCTTTCATCAAGGGTTGAAGTTTTTCTTTCGTCTTCCTCTATAATTTTTTCTGTATTCAATGACCATGAAACAATAATCTTTTTATTATGTTCAAGCTCCAAAAGATTATCAATATTTACAGTTTTGGTTTTTAACTCCAGCACAGCCTTTGTCTGATTTTTAAATATTTTAACAAGAAATTCTGAATAATTAAAAAGCTCATCCCATACAAGGCTGTCTGTAAACTCACCTGTGCCTATTCTCCAGACTCTGTCAGAAGAAAAAACTTTTTTTTCAAGCTCTTCCTTCATCTTGCTTCTGTTTAAAAAAAATTGTATCAATGGAGGGTGAAAATATGTCTGAAGAATACAATATGAGCAATCCATGGGGCAATAACTCCCCACATGAAGAATCTGATAATTACAGCATCTGTAATTTTTTGTACCAGGGCACTTTTTTAAAAAATCTCCTCTGTTTTCACTTAAAAAAAGAATCTCTTTCCCCCTTAATTGTGGGTCTGGAGATAAACTTATATCCCTTAGCAAAGGAATAATATTATCTGTTATTTTAAAGTCTAAACCACTTTTTTCAGCTATCTCCTCTACAAGAGCATCGTCTTTAAAATCCTTTGATACAAAAATTTCTTTCAATTCAAACATATTTATAAATCCAAAAAAAAGATGCTAAAAGAAGCACCTTTTATAACACCTTTTAAAAATTATACTTTCAGGTAGAAACTAAATACCTGTATCATTTATTGATAAACTCAACCCCTACTTCCTTACCTTTGATATTTTTTACCATGGCCTCTTTTTTTACCAAACCCCAGTCCCTGTTATTCAGACTGAATTCTATAACAAGCTTCTCTCCTTTTGAAAAATCAGGTTTAGTGTTTAAAAACATTTTTAATCCAGAGGGAGATATATCAATTATTTTAATTAAACCTTTTTTTGAATTATTCTTTGAAAAAAATTTTCCAATAAATTTTGTTTTTTCTCTGGAAAACATACGCCTTTCAAGTTTTAAAAAAGAATTGTTCCCGCATTGACATTTACAATTTATCTTAAATAAATTATTTAGTCCCAAGTCTTTTGACAAATTCCTTTTTAAAATCTCACCGCAAGAAGGACAAACAAATGAGGCATCACCGCTTTCATTTAAAAAAATTTTCTCATGTTCCATAACAGCACCTTTTTCAATTATTAATTTACACAGACACGGCGAATTTCATCCACGTCGGTCAAACCTTTAAGAACTTTATCAAGTCCATCCTGAACAAGAGTTTTCATTCCATCTGCAGCAGCTGCGTTGAAAAGTTCATCTGTAAGAGCTTTTATTTTAATCAATTTTTTTATTTCAGGAGTTCCAGCCATTAATTCATGAATACCCATTCTTCCCTTGTAGCCCTCTGAACACTGCTCGCAGCCTTTACTCTTAAATAAAGTCAAATTTTTAAGTTCATCAACACTATAGCCGGAAATTTTTTCAAATGTTTCCCTGCCACCATACAGGCTCAATATTTCCTCTATTTTTTCATCATCAGGAGTAAATTCTTCTTTACAATTAGTGCAAAGCCTTCTAACAAGCCTCTGGGCAAGAACACCTATAAAAGCATCTGAAAAGTTAAGAGGATTAAGACCCATATCCAGAAGCCTTGTTATAGTTTCAGGGGCAGAGTTTGTGTGCAGGGTTGAAAAAACCATATGACCTGTAAGAGAAGCTTCAATACCTATGGAAGCTGTTTCATAATCTCTCATTTCACCGATCATTATAACATCAGGGTCAGCTCTTAAAAAAGACCTCATTACTCTTGCAAAATCAAGGCCTATTTTAGGCTTGCATTCAACCTGCCTGAGTCCTTCCTGGGTTATTTCCACAGGATCTTCAGCCGTCCAGATTTTTATATCAGGTCTGTTTATATAGGAAAGAGCTGAATGAAGTGTGGTAGTTTTTCCTGATCCGGTAGGCCCTACAACAAGAAAAAGTCCATAAGGCTGAACAACTGATTTTTTAATAAGGTCAAGATTCCTCTGATTCATCTGCATATCATCAAGATGCATGGCACCAGAGCTTGCAAGAATCCTTAAAACAGCATCCTCAAAACCGCCAGCTGTAGGTAAGGTTGCAAGTCTTAATTCAAACTCTTTGACACCCTTTCTTTTAAATTTTATCTTCCCGTCCTGGGGGAGTCTTTTTTCTGCAATATCAATACCTGCCATAACTTTAAGTCTTGAAACTATACCTGCGGCAAAAGTATTTGGAACCTGAAGAACCTGCTGACAGACCCCGTCTATCCTGTATCTTATTTTAGTCTTTTTTAAACCCGGGGAAGGCTCTATATGAATATCAGAAGAATTCTTTTTATAGGCAGAAAATATAATCTGGTCAACCATTCGGACAACCTCACTTTCGGTCCCGCCAAGAACTTCAACTTCTTCATCTTCTTCTTCCTCAAGCTCAAAACCTCCAGTCATTTCAAAGGTATCGAGATTTTCAAAAGCTCTGTTATCTTCATCCTCATCTTTTGCATAAAAGGCTTTAATGAATGCTTTAATATCTTCTGGGAATGCAACAAAATAATTGATTTTTTTGGCGCCAAGAAGATTTGAAATCTGATCTGTTTTCATAAGGTTTTGAGGGTCATCAATAACAACGTCAATTCCTTTGTCAATATCCCAGTCTACAGGAACCCACATATTCTGAACAAGAAAATTCATTTTTAGATTCTTTACCAGTGCCACAGGCAGCTCTAATCCTGGAGTAAAAGCTTTAAAAGGAACATTAAAAAACAGGGACAGGGATTTTCCAATATCTTCTTTTTGAATCCTCATTTTTGTCATAAGAATAAATTCAACACTTTGTCCTTCTTCTTTTGAAAGTTGTCTGGCTTCTTTAAGCTCATCAGAAGTTACAAGTTCCTGTTCAATCAGATAATCATATTTTGAATTATATTTTTTTTCTTTTGTATGGGATGAAATCTTTTCATCAAGACCTGAATAGGATGAATCAAGATTTTTTACTTTTTCAAAATATTCAAGAGCAAGATTTTTATTATTTTTCTGCTCAAAATTCTCACCTATGCAAAAGAGAACTTCAGCCTTTCTTGCATCTGAAACTTTATGAGCATTAAAAATTTTTTCAAGTTGACTGTAAATACTTGAATGTGGGTATCTTGAAAAAATAAAATTGATAAATTTACTGCTGAATTCATCAAAGTCACAATCCATAGCCATGAGCTTACCAAATTCAGAAGCTGCTTCATCATGCAGGCCCAAATCTTCGAAAGCTTCCGCACTATCCATGATTTCAGCAACACTGCCCTTACCTTTCCATGTATCTGCAAGCTGACTTGCCTGTTGGGTGGATAAAATCTGCTGATCTATTTTTTCAACTTCCTCAATATCTTTTTGAACTTCTTTAATTCTCCCAACTATAAATTCTGATGTTTCTGAAGTAATATCATCAACCTCCAGAAGCCCTTCAAATATCTGCATCGCCTCATTGAACAAACCATGCTTGTAATAGGCTTCTGCCTCATTTATTTTTTTAGTTATACCTTGTGATGTAGAGTCAGTCATTAAAACCTCTTCATTTTATGAACGAATTTTAAAAAATCTACCTAGACCTTTAGTTTTTTTTATTGATTCAAGCTCAGGAATAATAAGATCTACACTGAGCCTTACAACTTCAATAGGAGCCATAAGCCCCATCAAAATTACAACAAATCCAGTTGATACTTTCCTTAAATAAATTCTTTTTTTTGAAAATAACAACTCTGCTTCACTAATTTCTTCAAACTTTTTTCTAATAATACCCCAGTCAAGTGATAAACTGTATTTTTCTATTGCTTCAATATCAAAGTCACCGCCTTTTTTTTCCCAATAAAAAATCAAACTCCCATTATCTGAAAAAAACAAGGAAGCATTAACATTATCTATAGTATTAAGTTCACTGAAAATTTCTTTCATAAATATACCTGATTTTCCTTCAATCTTATATCAGTCCATGAGTATTCTATAAATTTTTTCCCTGTCACATTTAGAATTTACGGATATAACGACACTTTCTTTATCAGGAGCAATTATCATATTTTTTAAGTCCCTGCTATGGACATAACAAGCCTTTAAACTTCCTGCCTCGAAAAAAGACCCAATTTTAGAAACTCTTTCCAAAAAATCATTCCATGAAGGCTCAGTATATATTTCTTCAATTCCAATAATATCACTTGATTTTTTTGCAATAATTTTCTTAAGTTTCTCAACTGGTGAATCCTTCTTTGCACTTAAACCTTTTTCGGATGTAGTAACTTCAGAAGGATTATCGAAATCTTCAGCAGAATCTCCATTTTCATCCTTAAGCCGCATAGCCTCCAAAAGCATTGCCTGAAGATCCGAGTCAATCTTTTTGTTTAAAACTTTGCAGTCATTTTCAATATTAAGGGTTACATTTGACCAGCTAAAAATTCTATAGGCAGCATCAATCCCTTTTAAATTGCCTATTCTTGCAGAATAAAGCTCACCATCTCTGAAAAAAAGAACGCCGCCTTTAAGACCGCCTTCTCTTTGAACTCTTATTGTACAGGTTTTTTGTTCCATTTCAACAAGTTGAGTAAACATTTCAAGGGACGCACTTTTTAAAATCCCACCATCAACCCTCTTTTCCATCAAACGATTTATTTCAGACATTAACAGATTAATATCAAACGGCTTTTCAAAATATGCAGAAACACCTTTTTCCCCCAAAATAGACTTTAATTTTGGCCTGCCAAAGGCAGTTATTATGATAACAGGAATATCAGGATAACCTCCTGTTATATATTCCAGGAGAGCAAATCCATCCAGTTTAGGCATATGAAGATCGGAAATAACAAGATCAATCTCTTTCTTTTTTAGCTGGGCACCAGCGGAAACTCCATCCTTTACAAAAATGGTGTTAAACTTATCTTTTACAGTTTCAAAATTTTTAGCTATAGTTTTAAGAAAAGCAATATCATCATCTACAATGAGAATATTTTTCATTAAAAGCTCCATTCTATTTGAAAGGAAAAATAATATTAAACTTATCAGTGATATAACCGTATTTTTTTAACCAGTTTTTGTAAAGTGACGGCATTTTTTTCATATTTACTGTTTCTTGCGCAAGTTCAGAAAGACATATCAGTATACTTTCTACAATTTTTTTACTATCCCCATCTCCATAAAACTTAATTACACCTTTTTTGTATATCAAATCCGCAGCAAATGGATCTAAAAACTCATACTCATCAAGGTGTTCCATAAATTTTTTTTTCAAAAGAGGATGAAAACCAAGCTTAATTTTTTTATTATTATTTATACAATCTTCAAGAATTTTTATAGCCTGTCCCATTGCATTGCAAACTTCATCCATGGGAATTGTGTCAGAATTCTTTTTCTCTTTAGCAGGTATACTGGATATACTTGACTCTTTTCCACGGCCAACCTTTTCTTTAAAAAAAGAAATAGAAGCCTCCTCTGAAAGTAAAGCAAATATTTGTTTAAAAAAATCAGCCTGGTTTAATTCCCCGGGAAGATAAACCTGACCTTTTAAAAGAAAACCTGCCAGCTCACCATAGGCAAAAAACAAGCCGAACCTGTTTCTTCTGCCTTGAATAAGAATATAGCCGGTACTCCTGTTTTTTTTATAATCTTCAATTTCTTTTTCAAGGTCTGATCTGGATAAAACTTTTTTCTCTGAACTGATTTTAACAGCTTTTAAAATTTCAGACCATAAATAAACCTGATCAGACTCCAGAGAATATACATATATTTCACAATTATTTTTACGGCAATGCTCCATTATTTCTTTAAAAGCATTACCCCCGGTAAAAAAGATACTGTGACTCTTAAAAAAAGACTCCTGGAAATAACCCGACTCAAAAAAAACAGCACCTTCATTTAAAGCTCCTCTAAAGTAGATAACTCCAGTTCCTATCTCTCCATGAAAATGTTCAATGAGCTTCTCTACACGAATATAATAGCTGTTAAGACCCTGTAAAACAGGTGTTGAAACCGGAAAAAACATATTTATAATCCCCAAAGATATACGGCAAAACTTTTTATCATTAAAGATAACAACATATTAAAATTATGGCCTTTCAGATAAAAATATACAAATTTATTTTCGTTTTCTTAATCTCTCAATTGAAAGCCTCAAACTATCCTGCATTCTTGATATTGCATCTGCAAGATTTCCAATCTCATCTCTTGCATCAACTTCTATTTCAACATCAAGTTCTCCAACACTTATTCTGTCTGCTGTATCAGTAAGATATTTTATATTTTTTGTTATCCTGTAACCATAAATTAAAATTGCAGCACTTATAATAACAAGAGTTACTATCAAAATAATTATATTAATGTTTCTTGTCTGGTTGGTAAGCATTTTCGCATCATCTTCCAGCTCCCTGATAGGTTTTGTAAACTCATCAATCGGAGCTGTAGCAATAATGGCATATCTTGTACCTTTTATATGAACTGCTGTAAGAAATTTTTCCACCAATTTCCCATTTACATCAACCCATTTATAATATCCAGTAACTTCTTCCCCACGTAACAAGGGTCTTAATGTTTCAATAAAATTATCAAAATCCTTTCCAAGTTCTTTTTTAATTTTGCCCAAAGCAGCAACTCCTATTATTGAAGGGTCTGGATGAGCCCAGATCCTGCTGCTCTCCATCGGCTCTGTCTGAAGAGCCTTCTCCATCAATAAAGTATAACCGGTATTACCTATTTTCTGTACAGCTATTTTTTTAAATTCATCTGTATAATTAAATTCCTCTTTGTTTATCTCAGGATGACTAGACAAATAAATCTGACATTGCAATGCAACATCTGTTGCCTTTTCAGCAATTCTTCGTTCTGCAAAATCTTTTACTACACCGGTTCCTTTACGGGTAATATCCTGTGAAAGTCTTTTCAGTTGATATTGTGAAAAAAAACCGGACGCTGCCATCAAAAGAATCGGAATAAGCAAAAAAAGAAAAAACATTTTTGTTCGTAATCCAAATCCTTTTCTACCGTCTTTTTTCTTTTTTCTTTCCGTATTCTTTTTTTCAGAAACAGAATTAATTTCTTGTTTATCATCAATTTCATCATCTTCTGGGCTTTCTTCCGATATCTCTGCAACAGGATCAAACTCTCCTGAAAAATCAGATTCTGTACCATGAAAAAAAAGCTCTTTAACAGCATCATCATTTTCAAGTGATTCCCTTGTAATTTCCATAACAAATCCACAAATACGGCATTTGGTTTTTACACTTTCACCAACAATCTGCTCTTTAAGTTTTTCTTTGTCTATATGATAAATTTTCCCGCATTCTTCACATATTATGGCCATAAATAAACTCCCGACTTAAATAATTATTTATATAAACTTGATTAAATCATAATAATTAAAATCTAATCTGACTTAATGATATTTTTTCAGATAATTCATCATTTCTCTTTGAAATTTATTCTTTTTATCACTACGGGGAATCTCCCTTGATAAAAAATTTACCAGTTCTGCCATTCTGGAAACAGGAAAAGAACCAATTGTTTCACCCATATCAATAACACAATCTTCAAGAATTACCTCAGCTATCGGGCCAATAGCCGAGGCAAGCTGGATATTGATATTTTCAAAAAAAACTGTTGAGTTTAAAGATTTTTTTTCACTGGGAACAGATACATTTTCAGAAGGTGTGCCTTTTTCACCCGAATAATCAAAATCAGAGCTTTTAACCTTTTCATCAGCTAGTAAAACTCCGGCAGATATAAAATTTTTTATAATCAGCTCAGCTTCTGAAACAGTCATACCCAGAATGTCTGAGACTTGAGATAAAGGCTTTTCATCTTTAAGATACAATAATAATTCAAGACTTTTTCGATCACATTTAAATTTTTTAACAGACTTATAATCAGCAAATAAAATTTCTCCTATCTCAGCCATTAAAAACATCTCTCTTTCATTCTTCAAGACATATTTTATTTTTCCTTCAATGCCTCTATTATTTCATGCTTTATTTTTTGAAGTTCTTCTCTAATAACAGATTGCACAGCCTCAGATATTTTCAGCGCAAAACTTTCTGCAAAATTCTCATTTTTTGAAACAGGATGCTTCAGGCTCTTTTTTTCAACTACTTTCCTGGAGCCTATCTTTTTTTTAAATTTCAAATACTTATTATACTCATTATAAAAAAGAGCTTTCCGTTCTTTTTCCACAAGATCAGGTTTCATAAAAATCATATCAAGACCTTGATGCACAGACTGCATCATTGATACAGTTTCAGGGTTAGCATTTAAAAGATTTTTCTTTATATACAGCCCAAGACTTTCAAGAATTTTCAAAAAATAGTCACTATATCTTTCATAAGGGACGCATCCCTTTAATAGTTTGATTTCAGAAAGATATTTGTCAACAAGCTCTCCTGTTATTTCCCATTCAAGAGATAAAAGAATTGCATTCAGATTATCCAGAGAATAAGCTTCACAATTACTTCCTGCATCAGTCTTTTGTACAGAAATATTATCTTTTTGTGAAGTTTCATTGGTAAAGACAGAAGAGCCAGCTTTATCATTTTCATTTAAAGCTTCTGTATTTTCAGAATATTGAACTTTATTACCTTGAAGATCAAGATCTTCTTCCAAAGAATTTTCATCAAAAAGGCTCTCTAAAGTTGAATCCACCTCTTTTGAAAAACTATTTTTTTTTTCCAAGTTCAATTTAAGCCTCCAGCTTTTTCTTTAAAGATGTGATTGTAAGAGAAATAATTTTTTTCATGGTAAGGGCAACATTTTCTCCTGAAAGAGCACTTGCTCCAAAATAAGGAGCATTAATAACCTTGTTAAGATCATTATTCATTACATCAAGGTCTAGAATTTCTATACCTTCGCTTTCAAGATCCCGTTTATTGTATTGCATAACAAGTGGAATTTTTCTTACATCCTTGTTAAATGTCCTTAAATTTTCCTGAAGATTCTTAAGGGATTTAATATTCATCTCTCTTCTCAATGCCATTGAGTCTGCAACAAAAACAATTCCGTCAACACCTCTTAAAACAAGTTTTCTTGTAGCATTATACTTAACCTGACCTGGTACAGTATAAAATTGTACCTTTATATTATGCCCTGCAATAGTGCCTATATCAAGGGGAAGAAAATCAAAAAAAAGAGTTCTGTCTCCATAGGTTTTTATGGTTACCATTTCACTTTGAATTCTTTTTTTGAATTTATCGTTTATATACTCAAGATTGGTTGTTTTTCCGCCTCTTCCAGGGCCATAGTATACAATTTTTACCTGAACTTCTTTTTTCTTGGGATTAATTAAAGCCAATGTTTCCTCCAAAATAATAATTTAAAAAAGTGCCTCTATCTTTTTTACTGCTTCACTGACTTTCAACCTTAAAAACCCCAGAGAAACAGCTTTACCAAAGATTGAAAGCAAAAGGAGATTCTCAGAAACCTTATTAAAATGAATGCTTTCTGTTTCTCCTTTATGAAAAAGAAGTGAAAATTCATGTTCACCTATGAGATTTGCCATGGCACTTACAGCACCATAATTACCAGCAGCAAGAGCCGCAAGAGAATAAACATCATGAGTTGCTTCACCATTATCAAGATTTACAATTACATTGCCTGCCAAATCAAGAAGTATTACATTTTTTACCCCAAGATCTATAAGCTCATCGCCTAAAATCTTTTCTATCTGCTCCAATTGATTTTTTCCAATATCAAAAGTAAAATCCATAAATTTAGTCCTTAAATTATTATTTTTTTACCACCAAGGCTGTAAATATCAAAAATCCTTATATAGTAATAAAATTTTATAACCCATTTAATAATAATATTCAAGGCTATGGGTAATTTATGTTTAAATTTAATTTAAAATTAAAAGCAAAATCTATGCTTAAGCTCTTTTTTTTGATTAACTATAGCTTTATCTTGACCTATTTTTAAAAATTACCTTATAATTAAAAAATTATGCTATCATTAATTACAGGTTTATAAATGAAAAAAAATATTGCAATCCTTTTAATTTTGATAATATTTCCTGCAAATAATGTATTTGCAAAAACAATAATTATAGGCCAGTCTCTTCCTCTTACAGGAAAAATGAGCAAAAAAGCGGATCAATTTCTAAAAGGCTCTTTACTCTGGATCAAATATATCAATGATAAAGGTGGTATAAATGGTCAAAAGCTTGAACTTAAAACTCTTGATGATAAAAATCAGCCAGAAATTGCCGTCAGAAACACTGAAAAACTTATTCAGAAAAAAGCATCCATTCTTTTTGGATATATGGGACATAAAGCATCCATGAAATCAGCAGAGCTTGCAAATAGAGCAGGTATTCCTTTTTTTGCACCGTCAACAGGCTCTACAGAGCTTCATGAATATCCCAAACCAAATATATTTATGTTAACACCTGGTTATTATTACGAAACACAAAATATGATTAAAGCACTCCTTTCAAATGGAGATAAAAAAATTGCAATATTTTATTCTTCTGACAATTGGGGTAAAAGTGCATTTAAAGGTGCCGAGTGGTGTTTTAAGGACAACAATCTTCAAATTTTTGCCATAGCTGAAGCCAAAACAAATAATAAAGAAAAAATAAACAAGGCTGCTTTATCCATATATGAAAGTGAGCCTGATGCTGTTCTGGTTGCTGCGGATACTGATATTGCTGTATTGTTTATAAAACAATTAAAAAAATTAAAATCAAAAACCAAAATTATAGCTTTTTCAGATGTAAATGGTGAAACTCTTTCCGCAAGGCTTATGAATCAGGGAGTGGGAGTCGTTATAAGTCAGGTAGTTCCCTTTCCATATTATCAAAAAATGCCAATAGTTAAATTATTCAACAGGCTTAAACAAAAATACAGCCCAGGAAAGCAGCTTACATTTAATGCCCTGGAAGGTTTTATCTCGGCCAGAGCCATGACTGAAATTATTTCCAGATGCAGTAAGCCAGTGGATAAATCAGATTTTATTTCTACTGCAAAAAAAATCGGCTCTGTAAACCTTGGAGGATTTATATTTAATTTTTCAGGTAAAAACCAAACAGGCTCCCAAAATACATATTTTACTCAAATAGCTCCTGGAGGATTCCTGAGCCCTATAATGTCTTTAAAAGAGATATATAAAAACCCTGTTTTTTAATTTTTGTAACTATATTCATCTAAAAACTGAGAAAAAAGGCTGTTTGCTAAAAAAAAGATTTTTTATTTGTTCTGAGCAGGTTTCAGGCCACAGTTTCTTATATCTCCTTCAAATGGAGCAGAGCCGTTCCAGTTTAAACTGAACAGTTAACTGTTTTTAACATTTATTCACTTTTGGCTTACTTTATAGTTTGAAATTCTTTTTTTTACTTTACCTACATAATTTCTTGTTTCTTTATATGGAAGTTTTTTACAAAGATGGTTATAGACCTCATGGGGTGTCATCTTATTTATTTTTGCAAAAGCTGCAAGTTTCCAAGCCTGTCTTGAGCCATAAACTTTAGAAGAATAAGGCCCTGTAAAAGTTTTAAAAATATTACCAATCCCAGTATTATATGCAGCAACAGCGCACCATTTTCTTGACTCAGGATTTATTATTTCATCAAGATACCTGTTTAAAAGAAGGTAAAAATAAGCAGTTCCAAGCTCAATATTATTTTTTGCCTTATATAAATATTTATCTGTTGGAGCCTTATCTTTTCTATAAACCAGCCTGTAAGAATCTCTTCCTGCGGTTGCAGGAACAAGCTGCATCAAGCCAAAAGCCGGAATGGGCGATTTTGCATAAGGATTAAAAGCACTTTCTGTCTCTATTATTGCAAGAATCAACTCTGGATCAACATTTCTTTTTTTTGAATGGGACAATACAGTACCAACATATTTTTTTGCTCTTTTTTCCATGTGATTGGAAACAAGATCAAATTCAAAAGAAACAATGAGGCGTTCTTTTCCATCACTTCCTTTTATTTTTCTTGTTTTATAATTTTTCTGGGCAAGAATTTTACCGGCATACTCTAAGTTACTCACGCCGCCATAATCCACAAGTCCATTAAGAAGGCCTTTATCATCCTTATTAAATACAGGGGAATCCGGTTTTTCAGCTATTTCAACTATAGAACGATTATCTCCTTTAAGCTCAAGTGATTGGGAAATCTCTTTTTTGAGCATTATATCAATTTTCTTTTCATCTCCTGGTGAAACAACAAACTCAATCCCCACAGCTCCTTTTTCAAAATCTATAATTGTTTTTTTTCTAAAATCTCTCTCATAGGCAACATATTTTTTTTTACCGGGGAGATCAACTTTTTCATCACCCCATATTTTTGAAGCTTTTTTTTTATATTTTACAAAAGCAGCCCTAATTTCTTTTTTATACTCTGTAAATTCCTTTTCTATATCCTTATTATATCCTGAAAAATCAGCTTCATGTGATTTCTTAAAGGATTCAAAGGAAGAAGCTGAAACAAGAGATAAAAAAAACAAGCATAAAAGAATGCTTATAAAAAAAGTTTTTTTCATGCCTCCTCCTTATTAAAATCACACCTTAAGTAAAATTTCAGGCTTAAGGATTGAGAACAAGCCTGAAACCTATATTATTTTTAGATGTATCAGAACTTTTTTTAAATCTATTTCCGGATCTGCAATTATTTATATCAGTCTCCCAGCCGCCACCTCTCAAAACTCTGTATTTACCAGTGGCAGCCCCCCTTGGATCTGTAGTCAAACCTCCTTCAGGATAAGGAGAATAATAATCTGCACACCATTCAAGCACATTACCATGCATGTCAAAAAGTCCATTAGCAGTTGGCTCAAGTAATCCCGACTCAATAGTTCTTTTTCTGTTTTGCCCTTCAGGGCAATTACCTCTTAAAGAGTTGCCTGCAAAATTTGCCTGGGAAGAAGAAAGACAATTTCCATATCCAAAAGGAGTCTTCTTCTTTCCCCTTATGCTGAACTCCCATTGTGCTTCTGTGGGAAGAGAATAATTCAGCCCTTCTTTTTCAGAAAGCCATTTTGCAAAAGCAACAGCATCATTATAGCTTACACAGGTTACAGGTTCATTGTCTTTTTGCTTAAAACCCGGATTTTTCCATGAGTATTTTCTACTCTTATCCCATTTATATCCAATCCATACCTTGGCACCTGAATTTGAAAAAGATTCTGCACGATAATTTGTTTCTGAGATAAATTTTTTCCATTGACCGAGGGAAACTTCCTTTTTCATAATAAAAAAATCTCTGCTTATCAAAACGTCATGAAGCTTTTCATCTTTTCCTCTTCTAAACTCATTATCAGGAGTACCCATTTCAAATTTACCTTTTTTAATTCTTGCAAACTCCTGACCTATACTATTTTTATAAGTCTTTAAAGGAGAAAGATTTTCATAAATTTTTTTATTCTGACCTTCCTTAATTTCAACTTTTATTATTTTTTTATTATAAAAACTGGATTCAAGCTTTATCCTGTAAATTCCAGGAGCAAGCTTAATTCCTTTTTTGTATTTAATATCACTTCCCATAATTTCTATTGAGGCATTTGAAGGCATAGTTGAAATAGCAAGGGAGCCTTTTTCAGGTGAGAGTTTTTCAAGAGAAATCTTTAATTTCCTTTCTTCACCATTTTTTAAAACAATATTTATTTTTTTACTTTTATACCCTTTTTTTGAAACCTTTATTTGATAACTGCCTGAATCAAAATTCATACCCGACTTTGGAGTCTTTCCATAAAGCTTGTTGTTTATATAAAAAGCAGCATTGAATGGAATGGAATCAATGTTTAAAAAAGCTGTATTTTTAGACATAGTCGTTTTTTCAGTAGTAAGAAACTTTTTTTCCTTTTTCTTTAAAGAACCCTGAGAAACAGGCTCAAAAATAATATCTCCCTTTTTATTATCCAAAAAAAGCGGCTTAAATTTAAACCGAACTTTATTTGATTTTGCATATGCTTCTATTTGAGAGGCAACTACAGAAGCTTTTATAGATTTTTCCTGATTGTTTAATATATCAAGAAGTTCTTTTCCTAAAAAAGTTTTCCCAGACTCTGAAGCTTTTTGGTTTAAAGGGTAAACAGCAAGCTTTAATTTATTTAAATTCGGCCTTTCTTTAAAAAAAACAGGAGAAATTAAAGAATCTGAAACAATAAAAACACTTCCCTTTATATCATATAAAATATCAGCAATTCTGGAGGAATTAATATAAGACATTGTATCTCCATAAAAGGCATCATAGGGCAGCCACCAGATGCCTCCATATAATGGATCTTTTTCAATGCTTCCGCTAAAGAAAAAAAACATTCGATCTTTTTCAGACATTTTGCCTGAATACTTTAAAAGATTGTTTATCACATCATTTTTAGAAGCTTTTTCATTTAAAAGAGTTGTTACACTAAAGCCAAACTTTTGTTTTAGAACCCGGGAAAGAGCCTGGATATTTTTTACATCACAGCCCTTTCCTTTTATTTCGGAATCATTATATTTTTCTATTCCTATAAGCAAGGCATAATTAGCAGCATCTGTATTATATACAGACAAAAACAATGAAAAAAAGCATACAAAAAGCATTAATCTCAATTTTAACATCTACTTCCTCCAAAATTTTGGGAACTATTGAGTAAAATGCGGGTTTTTATTTAAAACACTCCTGTTTTTACCTCCTGAAATTATAGAAAAATCACCTTTTGCACTATTTCCTTCACCTCCGGCAACTGTAGAAAATTTACCGGCAGAATAATTTCCCTTACCCCCTATAATTGTTGCAAAACTGCCTGCAGCCCTATTAGCCTCTCCTCCTATAACAGCACCATAACTTGTACGAGCAGTGTTATTCAAACCGGAAACAATATTGCCTGTACCTTCACATTTATTTAACTTACCAACAACAAGGCTATGGGAACCCTTAACTGAGCCATTTTCATTATAACCAATTATAATATTACCTGTTCCATTTACAGAGTCGGTTTTTCCAGTTCCATTCAAGACACGAATATTAACATTTCTGAAATAAATTTCATTCTTTTTTCTGCCCACTCCCTTTAAAATATATTGCAAACGTTTTACCTGCTTTGTAAGTTCATCAATTTGCATCTGCATCTGCTGAATCTTTAAGGAATAAGTCTGAGCATCACCACTGCTTTTTGGCTCCTGTTTAAAAGATGCAACAACAGAGATATCCGCTTTTTTCGATAAAGCTTCCTTAAGTTCTGAATCTCTTGTTATTGAAGGATCTATATACTTTTCATCAATCATTCCAGATCTTATATCTTCTCCCTTATGAAAATGAATTTTATCTGCTTTGGAATTAATTTCTTTTCTGAGTTTATCCTGGGAGTAAACTGAATATAGATCATTTATTCCCATGCCCCTGAAATATTTTGCAATAATATTTTCTGATACAGAATCAAAAGATTTTAAATCCGCCTTGCCCTTCCATATCAAATAGGGAGTTGTTTCCGGAATCTCCAGGTTTTCTGGTGTCTTGATAATTAAAAACGCTACAATGGCAGGTTCTTCATCATTAACATTTGCAGAATAGGCAAGCACACAATACTTATTGCTTAAATCAAAAAATTTTACCGGTTTTCCAAAACTTAATTTCCTTTTCTTCCTTGCCTCTTGTTTTATTACAATATTTTTTGCAAAATAAAGATTTTTTAAAACCTGCTCCATCTCAGATTTATCTATATCAAGATAAGTACCTAATTCCATTTCATTTTTTATATCAGAAGAATAAACGGAAAAACATAAAGCAAGGAAAAAAAATAAAATGAAAAAAAAATTGTTTAAGATTCTTTCCATCATACCTCCACTCAAAAACAATAAATCCGCCTTGTAAAAAAACGGATTTAATTTTAAAAAAATAAATTAAAAGTTAAAAGTCATTTTTACAGCACCCAGATACCAGTCCTTTTGGGTATCTAGACGTCCGTAACTATTAAAATTAATTTCTTTCATAAGTATAGCGGCACCATCCATTTTATGCCCCTCTATCTTAAAAATCCAGTTTTCATTGATATCAAATCTAAAGGAAAGACATGCATCTTTAAGCCATGCTTCATGGTCTTTATAACCATTTAATTTCCTTGACCCAGATTCATTATTTTTACCTTTTTTATCATCTCTGTCTGCATAATATACTGAATAATAGAAACCTGCCTCAAACCAGTCTGTAAAACGATATGACATGGCTCCATAATAACCTTCTGATTCAAATTCCTTATGTTTTGCAGTCATTGCAAGTTTACCTAAAGCAGGATCTATGCCTGTATAGAAGTTAATAACCGCCTCAAAGCCTGCTCCTGAATTCCTGAAGTCATAATCATTCCTTGAATATTCAGCTGCAAATAAAAAATCACCCAGGGAATATTCAATACTTCCTGTGTACTCGGCAGATCTGGCATCAACAAGGATTTTCCCAAAAGACTGGCCAGTCTTAATATGAGAAGCATCACCTTCAAGCTCAAAAGTTGTTATCCAGCCTGTAAATCCAAGCTTAAGTCCTTCTATGGGAGTAGACCAGAAAAGACCAGCTGTAGCTCCATATTTTGAATTATATTTATCAGGATTGTAATCAATACCCATAAGGCGTGACTGATCAGAAGTCGTTGTGGCAACACCTGAATCCACAGGGTATTCAGAAGCCCCTAACTGAAACTGGTAAGCAAGACTTCCTGCGCTGCCAATATAGATATCTCCGTAAATCTCTCCACCCTGAGCTGAAGAGACAGTATCCCTCCAGGCTTCATTATAAACAGACTGGGGGAGAAAAATTGAAGTCCTTAAAAAATCTATATCCCTTGTAGTGTTATATAAACCATGAACCATTTTCATTTTTCCAATACGAAGACCAAGCCAGTCTTTCCACCTGTAGTCTGCATATCCCCAGTCTATTTCAACCTTACCCTTACCAAATTCCCCAAGCTTTCTTGAAAGAATCTGAACTCCGATATGAAGCTCAGAAGTGATATCTGTTCCAAGATTTATAGCTATCTCACCAAAATCAGCAGTCCCTTCCTCTGTCTCTCCAAAAAAATTATTATGTGTAGACTTCATGTAACCCTGAGAAACATATCCATGGATATCAACCTTAGAATCCACGGATATATCTCCGAATTCAAGGCAAAAAGCCTGTGAAGATACAAAGGCAATAATTAAAATAAAGCATAGTAGACAATTATTTTTTATCATGATTAACCTCCCCGGGATTAATATATAAAGATTTTTATTCAATATTTATAACTTTAACGCCGTCTGTATCAAAATCAGAAGGAACAAAACCTATTGCCCCTTTTGTGTTGGCTACAAAAGCAACCATGTCATCCTCTTTATCATAAAAAGGAGGCATAGTTCCTTTGCCTGTAAAAACAATTTTTTTCCAATACTTAAAATAAGACTTTATACTAAGACCAAGATATTTTTTAGTAAAATCTTTGATAATTTTTGTTTTTAAAAGAGAAAATTTTATCTTATCTCCATTTCCCCATCTTGTTTGTTTACCAAGATAAATTCTTTTAAGCTCCTCTTTTGAAATTGAGCTTTCAGCAACACCCTTGTTAACTACTACAAGAATGCCGGCTGATGCGGAATAAGCAGCAAAAGTAAAAAAAACTGCAAAAGCCAGTGAAAAACAAATTATTTTTTTCATAACACTACCTTTCCCTTTAATGAAAAATTTATAAAAATAAACCCTAATTGACAAAGAACTTATATTAATAAAAAAAAATCCTTAAACTCCTTCAAGATTTTTTTTTCATTTAATTTATTGCACATATTTACATAAGTTTCAAAAGAGTTAAAGCTAAATTCTATTTTAAAATTATTATTTTCAAAATTACCTGATGAAGAAATTTTAGGATTCCCAAGTAATCCAGATGATTTTGCCAAAAGCATAAATCTTTCATTTATTTCAGTCATTACAGGGAACCTCTTTTTTCTTAAAAGAGCCAGAAGAGTATTAAGTTTTACAGAGTCAGATGACTCCGAATCTTCCATCACTTTTACAAGTTCATTTTCATCTATAATTTCTGCAATATTTTTATCTTCAATATGAGCAATCTCTTCCAGCAGAAGAAGCAATTCTCTCTGCCTGTTAAGTCCAGGATGCAAAATATTAAAAAGTCTGCTTACAGCAGCAATGTCTTCATACTCATATTTGATAATCTGTAAAAAAACAGGAAGAGCAATAACTTTATTTAAAAGATCAACCTGTAAAAACCTTGGTGATTCAAGAAAAGATTTAATTTTACTTAAATAATTATTGTTTTTCTTTTTTCCAAAAATTTCTTCTTCAAAATAGCAAAGATCTGTTTCAGAAAAAATTTCTGTGATTTTAACTGCCAGTTGATACAAACCCGCTTTTATTAAAAAACTCTCTGAATCCTTAAAACCTAAATATTTTGAATTTATTATATCAAAAGCTTTTTTGTAGGATTCTTTTGAAAAATCAAGAACAAGGGCAAAACATTTTTCAAACCCGCATTGAAGTGCAGCAGCAATACGTTTAAAGCCTTCTACAATTATAAAAGAACCTTTTTTTTCAATAAGAAAAGGGGGGTTAAGGATATTTTTTTTACTTACCGACTTAAAAATTATCTCAAATTCATCTGAATAATCTGGCAAAATTTTGAAAATTGTATCAGAAAAATCAATATCCTTTAAAAAGACCTCTTTATACTGCATAATTGTGACCTGCAAGCTTTTGCAGTGCTTCCCTGTATTTTGCAGCGGTCTTTAAAATAACATCTTCCGGGAGTTTGGGGGCAGGAGGAGTTTTGTCCCAATTAATATTTTCAAGATAATCCCTTACAAACTGCTTGTCAAAACTTGGCTGACCACCTCCTGGTTTATACAAAGATTTGGGCCAGAATCTTGAAGAATCAGGGGTAAGTACCTCATCTATTAAAATAATTTCATCTCCAAGCAATCCAAATTCAAATTTTGTATCGGCTATTATTATCCCTTTGGTTCTGGCATAGTCAGAAGCCTTTTTATAAATTCCAAGGCTTAAAGCCCTTAACTTCAGAGCATGCTCACTACCGATTCTATTAATTGTTTCATCAAAGGAAATATTGATGTCATGGGCACCAATCTCTTCCTTTGTAGAAGGTGTATATAAAGCTTCAGGAAGCTTATCGGATTCTTTCATTCCAGAAGGAAGGCTTATACCGCAAATATCTCCTGTTTTCTTATAGGATTTCCAGCCTGATCCCGAAATATAACCACGCACAACACATTCAATGGGAAAGGGTTTTGTTTTCTTTACAAGCATACTTCTTCCTTCAAGCTCATTACGATACTTCCTGCATTCAATTGGGTACTCATCAATCTTTGCTGTAACAAGATGATTTGGAACAAAATCTTTAAAAAAATCAAACCAGAAAATAGAAATCTCATTCAAAACCTTTCCCTTGCCAGGAACTGGATCAGGCAGTATCACGTCAAAAGCAGAAAGTCTGTCTGTTGTTACCATAAGAATATGCTCGCCAAGATCATATAAATCTCTTACCTTGCCTTTATTAATTAATTTAAGATCATCAAAAAATGTCTCATAAAGAGCATCTGCCATAAATTACCTCTAGCTTTTTAAATTGTTTTTTGTCTATCCCCCCAATATCTATCAAAGACATGGAAAACTCCAGATTGTCATAAAGCTCTATCATACCGGCACTTCTTACAGGAAAAGCAATCCTGTTATAAGAAAAAGAACCGGGATTGAAAAAAAAATAATCCCCATACTTTCTTATCTTGGGGATATGGGTATGCCCATATAAAAAAATATCTGTATCCGGGAATTGTTCAGGGAGATCTTTATAAAGATTTTTACCATAGCCGTGACTGTGAAGAATACAAAGTCTTAGGCGATCCACTGCAAATTCTTTTATATTATAAAGGCTGCCTTTCAAGCCTAAATCATCCATATTACCTGAAACAGCTACAATATCCTTATCATAAAAAGCATCAAGAACCTCACTTCTTACAATATCCCCGCAATGGATTACAGTTTCTGCGTCCTTAAAAACAACCTCATTCAAAAAAACAAGGGAATTATCTCTTGTTTTCATATGAGTATCGGACACAACCCCTATTTTATGTGTGATCATCAAGAGGTTCCTCTTCTTCCAGTTTTTTAAAGAGATTAATATAACGGTTTATTTGCTCTGAAGCATTCTTGTCAACGTTTTTAAATGACAGTCCTGTATGGAATGTGCCGTTATCTTTCTGAATACAATGTGCAATTTCTGCTTCAACCTCCAGAGTATCATCCTTAAACCCAAGACTTAAAACTATCTTGCCGCTTTCAGATATTTTTTTATAGGTTTCAAGGAGAATACCTCCCAAACTGATATTCAGTGTCCGTCCCATCCCCTGCTGGCTGATATTTTTTTCCGGTTTAAAAACAGCAAAATATACAAGATTCAACGACTCTGGCCTGTACATATACTGCCTTCTTTCTTCAGCAACCATAAGCTTTACCTTATTTTTTATTTGTCTTTTTTCTTAAGATTAAGAGCAAGATGCCAGGAAACCGCAGAAAGGCTTGTACCTGTGAATTCAACCATTTTTTTTACATGATCCGAAATATTTGCAAACTCCCGGGAAATAACCTTTTTTTCAAAAGTCTCCATGCAAAACTCTCTATCTCCTGAAATATAAAAATTATAATTTTTGGGTTTTTCCACAAAAGGAATCTCTCCTACTATAGAACCTTTGGAAAGACTTCCCAAATTTAAAAAATTACCATCGGATTCTATATAAAGTTCTGCATTTCCTGAACTTATTATCCCTGGACTATCCTGTTTAAACCTCTCAAGAATCATTTCCTTTAAACTAGCTCTGGTTAAAACTTTTTTCCTGCCTGACGCATATAATCCGGCATATGCTGATGTAATTTTTTTTAACCTGTCATCAAGACTTATAAAATAATTCTTCAGTAAATCTGAATATGCAGAATATTGTTTTGACAAAGATTGTGCATCAAGAACCCCAAGCTGCACTTCAGACAACGCCCTTACACTTGCATTACGGGGCCTGTCTCCTCTTGAAAAACTGGATATGCTGCCTATAAATCCTCCCCTGCCCACTTGAAAAACAGGAATATTATTATAATAGATATTTTTTTCAAACTGAACAAGCCCGTCAAGAATAACCCATATCCATGAACCATACCTGCCCTCTTTTACAATAAGTTCATCTTTTTCAAAAATTTCTTCATCAACAATTTCAGCATAATCTATAAACTGACCTTTTAAAACAGGTAATTTTGATGCAGACAAAAAATTATCATTTTCTTTTTCAAGCTTACCCTCGTCAAGTAACCTCAAGCCTTGAAGAATAAGCCCTGTCAGACTGTTTTGAATCCGTTTTTCAGGAGAAACATCACAGATTTCAAAGCTAAAGGTTCCCTCAGACCATGAAAAAGGCTCAAAAAAAGCTTTTTCCCCTTTTAAATCAGAACTTTCAGCATCGACAACATCTCCCTGATAAAAAAATATACTGATATTATTACCGAAACTGTCTGTGAGTGTTAAAATTCCATTGGCAGAAATAGATCCCATCAGTTGTAAAACATCTGGGAATCCTATGAGTTCAAGGTCTCCATACAAGGCTTTATTATTAATCATATTTTACCCCGCCCAGCTGAGTTCTTTCTGGAGATTTTCCAGGGTAAGCTCAAGACATCTTTTCAAAGAATTACCAACACCATTACCTTTGATTGCACTTGCTGCAAAAGAAGGAACTTTTAACTGACGGTTAAGATCCTTTTGCATACTATCAATACTCAATAAAGGAAAACCTTCTGCGCCCAGATCCCTTTTATTAAATTGCATAACAAGGGGGGTTTTAAATATACTTTTTTCATAACTTTTTAAATTATCATGCAGATCCTGAAGGGATATAATATTATTCTTTCTTTGAACCTTTAAAGAGTCCGCCACAAAAACTATCCCATCAGCTCCTTTTAAAACAAGCTTTCTTGTTGATGCATATTGAGGCTGGCCAGGTACAGTAAAAAGCTGGACTTTTACATCGCACCCATTTATCTTTCCAAGACCAATTGGTAAAAAATCAAAAAAAAGTGTGCGGTCTCCCTGGGTATCAATAGAAACAAGATCTCCTGTAACATTTTTTTTAAAAGCTTTATGAATATATTCAAGATTGGTTGTCTTGCCGCCCCTGCCAGGACCATAAAATACTATTTTACACTCTATCTCCCTAGATTGAATATTAAATACAGCCATCTAATATCTTCCTTTAAGTAGGATTTTTTATTTCTATGTCAAGGCACCAGTCCCCTTTTTTAGGACCACTTTCTATCTGATGCTTTGAAAGTACAATTCCCGAACTCTTAAAAACAGCAATCGGAGAGTAAAAGCATACATCATTGAGTCTGAGCCCCACATCCATATTATCTATTATCTTTTTCTCCCTGCTTGAAATAATAAGGCTAAGATGATTTCCTGCCTGAAAACTTACATCAAGTTCTATTGGTGCCGGCTTGATATTTTCACTGCTGCTCAGCTGAATACCAACTGAATCTATTTCCATGGTTTCAGAGGGATCATCTTCTTCATCAAAAACAACAATATCATCTTCAACCAGTTGTTCGGCGGCACTCTCAATACTGTTTTTTTTCCCCTCAAGTATTAAGAATTCCTTTTCAGTTATCACAGAATCCTCACGCCATTTGTCCAGAACAGATGACGCCTTATCCTTTTGATCAAGCTCCCTGTAGCAATTCAATATATTTCTTGCAGCATCCATCCTGATTTTTTTATTTAACAGAAAAGGAGTCATTTCTTCTATAGCATCATTGAAACGGCCAAACCTTGCCAGAGTTAAGGCTTCATCAAATTTTTCATATTCAGGGTCATCTCTTCTTTGTGAAAAAAGCTTTTTTACAATATCCTTTGCCTCTTCGGGAATCTGATCAAAGGCTGCATCTGTCTGGTAAAAATCCAGCCGATCCTTTACCTCTTTTATTTTTTTTCTGATCTTTTTATGAAGTTCCTTAATGTTTTTTATTTTTATATTTTCAACCCCGGAAACAAGTTCTAAAAGCTCCATATATTTTTCAAGAGCTTCTTCATACATTCCCTGTGCCTTATACAATGAGGCTTCTTTATTAACTAATTGTATTTTATCCTTAACTGACATAATAATTCTCCATAAATTTTGTTACAATAATATAATTAATATATTTTACCATTTAAAACAATAGTAAACCTTGCCAATCCAGAGGATTTCATATTATAATTAATTATACTTATTTTTTATTAAAATAAATCAAGGGGACAAAATGCAAAAAAAAGTTACTGTTATTGGAGCTGGAAATGTTGGTGCAACTGCTGCACAAAGACTTGCTGAAAAAGAAATATGCGATGTCTGTTTGATAGATATTAACGACACTATGGCATCTGGAAAAGCCCTGGATTTAAGTCAGGCTGCACCTGTAGAAAAACATGACTCCAAAATTTACGGCGGAGGAGATTATTCACTTACAAAAAATTCCGACCTTATAATCATTACAGCAGGAATTCCCAGAAAACCGGGAATGAGCAGAGATGAACTCATAGAAACAAATTCAAAAATAATGGAAAATGTTACAAAAGAAGCCTGCCGATTCTCCCCAGATGCTGTTCTTATAATCGTCAGCAATCCCCTTGATGCAATGTGTCATATTGCAATGAAAGCAAGCGGTTTCCCCAAAAACAGAATAATAGGCATGGCTGGCGTCCTTGATTGTGCAAGATTCAAAACTTTTATAGCAATGGAACTTGATGTATCCGTAGAAAATATAGAGGCTCTTGTCCTTGGAGGACATGGTGATACAATGGTTCCACTTCCCAGATTTACCCATGTAGCAGGAATTCCTGTAACAGATCTTATAAGCAGTGAGAGACTTGCAGAAATATCAGACAGAACAAGAACAGGGGGGGCGGAAATTGTAAGCCTTCTTAAATCGGGAAGTGCCTTTTATGCACCTGCATCCTCGGCAGTTGAAATGGCAAAATCAATTTTGTTTGACAAAAAGAAAATAATGCCCTGTGCAGCTTTTCTTGAAGGGGAATATGGTATTAAAGATATTTTCATGGGAGTTCCTGTAAAACTTGGGAAAAACGGAATAGAGGAAATAATTGAACTTTCCCTGAATGATGATGAAAAAAAAGCTCTTGAAAATTCAGCCAATGCAGTTTCAAACCTTATAAAAAGTCTTAATATGTGAACATAATAAAATAAAAAAATTACAGGGAAACAAAAGCAACCTTATTTTTTGTTGTAATTATTTTATTTATTTAATATACTGGGATAAATTTGTATTTATTATTTTAATTAAAGTTGCCATGAAAGCTATAAAAATAATTATTTTAACATTTTTTCTTTTTTTTGTAACATATTGTGCAAGTTCTTTTGCAGGAGAAAAACTGTTGCCCGATGAAAGCCCTGATATGAAAACCAAAAAAGCTGCAAAAGCTTCATCTGTTACAGAAAATATTTTCACACCAGATTTTTCAAATCATCTGGACAAGCATAAAAATAATGATGCTTTTAAATTAAATCCAGAAAGCAGCTATGATGCAAATTTTAAATATAAGATGAATTTTAATGTTTATGACAGAAAACTCAAGCTTGTTCCAAAAATAAGGATTACAAAAAAAATTGAAGAAAAAATAAAGCCTTCAAATTTAACTGCTGTTAAAGAAAAAAATTCTTTAAAAAAGATTGAAATCATACCAGAACAAAATCAGAACAAAAATCTTACAAATACTTCTTCACAGACAAACTCCATTTTTGTAGGAATGGATCTTTCATATGCATTAAAAAAGGATTTATTTATAGATTCAAATTTCTCCTTTTATAAAACTGCATTAAAAATAAATAATAAAGACATAGAATCCCGTCTGGAAAAAAATGCATATAAATATGAAGGAAACGCAATGTCTCTTTCAATAGGGCTGAGAAAACAGCTTACAAATTCAATCAGCGCAGGCCTTATCTATAACTGGAGAAAATGGTTTAATGAAACAGAAGAGTTCAAGGATTCAAAACCGGAAGAAGAAATGAAAGATTTACAGCAATCACAAGATATTGTAAACCTTGTACTAAGATATGATTTCTAAAAAAATATCTATCCAGTAAAAATAACCCCTAAAATTTTACATGAAAAAATAATTGTAAAGGTATTTTTTTCTGACATAAATTCAATAAAATACATTTTTACTATTAAAAACCCTTCAAAATCAGGAAGAAAAAATGAAAACAAAAATTACAGAACTTTTTGATATAGAATACCCAATTATTCAAGGTGGGATGCAATGGGTTGGAACTCCAGAACTTGCAGCTGCAGTATCCAATGCAGGAGGTCTTGGAATGGTAACAGCACTGATAAGCCCCACACCTGAAGAAGCTTATAAGGAAATAATGAGAACCAGAGAACTCACAGACAAACCCTTTGGAGTAAACCTTACAATCCTTCCAACACTTAAACCCGTACCATATGAAGAATATGCAGAAAAAATAGCCCTGTCAGGTGTAAAAATTGTTGAAACAGCTGGAAGTAATCCAGATAATCTTGTGCCAATATTTAAAAAAGCGGGTATAAAAATTATTCATAAATGCACAAGTGTAAGACATGCTCTCCATGCACAAAAAGCAGGCTGCTCAGCAGCAAGCATAGATGGATTTGAATGTGCCGGCCACCCAGGAGAAGAAGATATCCCGGGCATGATTCTGATACCAAAAACAAAGGACCAGATTGAAATTCCAATAATTGCATCAGGAGGATTTGCAGACGGAAGAGGCCTTGCAGCAGCTTTGAGCCTTGGAGCTGAAGGTATAAATATGGGAACAAGATTTCTTGCCACAAAAGAAGCCCCCGTACATGAAAATATAAAAAAAGCTCTTGTAAATGCAGATGAAAAACAAACCCAGCTTATCTTCAGAACCCTTGGAAATACTGCACGAATATACAAAAATAAAATATCAGAGCAAGTTGTTGAAATGGAAAAAAGAAAAGCATCAATAGATGAACTTGCTCCCCTTGTAAGCGGCCAAAGGGGCAAAAAAGTATTTGAAACAGGCGATATTGACTATGGAGTATGGACAGCTGGAATGGTTGCAGGGCTTATAAATGACATTCCTTCTGTAAAAGAGCTTATAACTGGAATAGTTAAACAGGCAGAAGATATAATAAAAAACAGACTTCAAAAAATTATATCCTGATAAAAAATAACCGGCCTTTAACAAGGCCGGCATAAAAAACAACTAACCTTTTATAATTGCCCTTGCAATCTCATCTCCGGCATCACCAACAAAAGGAATTTTTGTTTCACGCTCTGTTTCCCTGTTACCTGAAACAATATCATCCCTTGAAAGCTCACTAATATTAAACTTTCTTGCACCGGCAAGAAGCTGCTGAAGACCGGCAGCCAGTTTATCTGCAAGAGTCCATATAGCCATTGCGCCATATGGTATTTTCTTCATTTCATCGGCTCCGATTTTTTTCTGAATATCATAGTAGCCTGCAAAAATCTCTTCAGCCCTGCTTCCAAATTCTGTAACTGTTTTTGGAAGCTTGTCCCAGTTTCCATTAACAGTCTCTCTTCTTTCTGGAACAAGAACACCTTCAACATTTGAGCCAAGAAATCCCGGAATCATTAAAGACCTGCCCATACAAATCATCTTTGTATAAGGACCTCCAAGGGCAAGACCTTTAAATATACTGTCTTCAAGAGCGAAACCACCAGCAAAAGACATATCTGTAACATATTTACCCTCAGCAGCAAGCATTGAAGAATACTCATATGCCTTGGCATGAAGAATAGGAGAAGGAACACCCCAGCTCTGCATCATATTCCATGGACTCATTCCTGTCCCACCTCCGGCACCGTCAATTGTAAGAAGATCAAGTTTTGCATCCGAGGCAAATTTTATAGCCATTGCAAGTGCTTCCATTCCATAGGCACCTGTTTTAAGAGAAATTCTTTTAAAACCAAGGCTTCTTAGATATTCAACACTTCTCATAAAATCTTCCCTGACCTGCTCAACACTTGAAAGATTTGTTCCTCCCAGCCTGCTATGACGGGCAAAAGATTTTATGGCTCCATTTTCAAAGGCTTCCTGAACAGCTTTCTGCTCAGGATCAGGATCAACAACATATCCCCTGTTTTTCAAAAATTTTGCATATTCAAGGCTTTTTACCTGAATTTCTCCACCTATATCCTTGGCTCCCTGGCCCCATTTAAGCTCAATAATAACCTTATCCCCATACTTTTCAGCTATATATTCAGCAACACCATTTCTTGTATCTTCAACATTGAGTTGAACAATAATAGCACCATAGCCGTCATAATATCTCAGATAGGTATCAACCCTTCTGTCAAGCTCAGGAGCTTTCTGGATTCTGCCGCCTTCAAGTACAGACTCCTTATCAACTCCAACAACATTTTCACCAACAACAACAGGAGCTCCCACAAGAGAACATCCTATGGCAAAGGAATCCCAGTATTTTGCAGCAATAAATGTAGAGCCAAGTGCTCCTGTCATAATTGGAACCCTTGTTTTGGTTTTTACTTCATTACCGAATTCACTTTCTATTGATACATTTGGAAAAATACAGTCATCAGGATCATTGGAAAGACCGGAGGCAAGACCTTTTGCCCCATAGGCATAGCCCTGAATTCTCAAGGAATTATATGAAATCCCTGAATGCGTGATATTGTTTCCACCGGCGGTTACAACCCCGAAATCCCTTGGATAAAGAAGCTTTCTTCCAACCATTGAAGACATCCATGTTTCACATTTTCCTGCACAATCCGCACGACATAATGTACAAAGGCTTGATTCTGCAGGATTCCCCCTGTTTACAGTTCCAAGAACATCATTATTTTTTGAAAAACGTAATTCACTCATAGCAAAACTCCCTGAATTAAATACTTAAGTTATTTTAAATTTTCTGAAGTTTAACCAAAGTCCTGCCAGAGAATCAAGCTTTTTTTTATTACTTTTTTGTTGTTTTTACTATATTTTACTACAAAAATGTCTTTTTTTTGAAATTTTACATTTATGTAATTTTAGATAATTCATAAAATGATGAAACAACCAGGATGCAATTTATATAACTATCTGTATTAACTTATATTTTTTGTATAAAACTTTTAATATATGCAAATAAATTTAAAGATGTCTATTTTTTATTACATTTTTGTATAATTTAATTTTTTTTATAAAATCTTTAATTTTTCTAAACATTAAACCTGAAATGAATCACATCGCCATCCTGGACGATATAATCCTTACCTTCCATACGCATTTTACCCAGCTCTTTTATTTTTGACTCCGAGCCTTCCGTAAAAATGTCTTCACATCTGTATATTTCCGCCTTTATAAACCCTCTTTCAAAATCAGTATGAATTATTCCGGCAGCTTCGGGAGCTTTTATGCCATTTCTAAAAGTCCATGCCCGAACTTCTTTTTCTCCTGCTGTAAAATATGTAGAAAGCCCAAGAAGAGTAAAAACTCCTCTTATCATTTTGGAAAGACCTGACTCTTCAAGGCCTATATCATTTAGAAATTCCTTTTTTTCGTCCTCATCTTCAAGGGATGCTATTTCAGCCTCAATTTTACCACTTATAACAACTACCTCCGAATTTTCAGCCGAAGCAATTTTTTCAACAAGTTTTACAGACTCAGGTTTTTCCAAAAGACCAGCCTCATCCACATTGCAGCAATACAAAACCGGCTTCATTGTAATTAAATGAAGATCATAAACAGCTTCCTTTTCTTTTTTACCAAGTTCAACAGCCCTTGCAGGCAGTCCATTACCAAGACCTTCTGAAAGTTTTTCAAGAACCGGCTCTGCAAACTTTGCCCTGTCTGAAATTTTTTTGTCCTGATTTTTCTTGAGCTTTGGGAGATTTGCAATTCTTTTTTCAACAGTTTCAAGATCTGCAAGTGCAAGTTCAGTATTTATCACCTCAATATCATCTGCCGGGTCACATTTTCCGTTAACATGGGCAATATCATCATCCTCAAAGCATCTTACAACATGAAGAACAGCCCCGACCTGTCTTATATTTCCAAGGAATTGATTACCAAGCCCTTCACCCCGGGAGGCACCTTTGACAAGCCCAGCAATATCTACAAATTCAACTGATGCAGGAACCAGAGATTTTGGCTTGAAAATATCAGCCAGCCTGTCAAGCCTGTAATCAGGCAGATTAACTATGCCGACATTAGGCTCTATTGTACAGAAAGGGTAGTTGGCAGCCTCTGCCGGAGCAGATGTCAAAGCTGAAAATATTGTTGATTTACCCACATTGGGAAGACCTACAATTCCACAATTTAACATTTCCCATAAATCCTTATTTTATATTTAAACTTTTAATTTTAACCATCAATCCCTTATAAGAATATAAAACATTTGCCAATAAAAATTTAATCTTCTATAAAATAACAAATTTGTAATTATTTACTGGAGAAAAAATGTCAATTACAAAAGAGCTTGAAATCCTCTATGAAATATCACAACGCCTCAATAAATATAAAGATTTGAAAAAATCATTATATGAAGTCATGGATGTTCTTGAAAAAAAGAAAAATATGGTAAGAGGAACCATCACAATTTTTAATCCATCAAAAGACAAAATTGAAATAGAAGTTGCCCATGGAATGTCTGCAAGGGAAATGGCAAAGGGCACATATTCACTTGGAGAGGGAATAACCGGCTCTGTTATAAAAACAGGAAAACCCATTGCAATTTCAAAAATCAGCCAGGAAGAAAATTTTTTAAATAAAACCCAGTCTCGTGAGATTGAAAAAGAAATCTCTTTTTTTTGTGTGCCAATAAAAAAACAGGCCAAAATTATTGGGGCTTTCAGTATAGACAAGCCATATGATGAAGAATACGATCTTGATGAGGGCATTTTTTTTCTTTCGGTTATTGCAACCATGATTGCAAGACAGGTAATAAATCTTGAAAGACTTAGAATACAGAAAGAAAAATTAAAACTTGAGAATATGAGACTTCAGGGAGAGCTTGAAGATAAATACAGTTTTTCCCATATAATAGGCAAATCAAATAAAATGCGTGAAGTCTATAAAATGATTTCACAGGTTTCCAGCAGCAATGCAACTGTACTTATAAGAGGCGAAAGCGGCACTGGAAAAGAACTTGCAGCAAATTCAATTCATTATAACAGCCCAAGGGCAGAAAAACCTTTTATAAAAATAAATTGCTCGGCAATTCCTGAAAATCTCATTGAAAGTGAACTTTTCGGACATGAAAAAGGCTCATTTGCCGGGGCGGTAAATTTAAAAAAAGGTAAATTTGAACTTGCAGACAAAGGTACAATTTTTCTTGATGAAATGGGTTCAGTTTCTCCTTCCGTCCAGATAAGACTGCTTAAAGTTCTTCAGGAAAAAAATTTTGAAAGAGTCGGTGGAACAAAAAATATTAATGTAGATGTAAGAATAATTGCTGCAACCAATAAAAACCTTGAAGAAGCTATTGCAAATGAAGAATTTAGAGGAGATCTTTATTACAGACTCAATGTCTTTCCTATTTTTATGCCTCCATTAAGGGACAGAAAAACCGATATTTTACTCCTTGCAGATCATTTTCTCAGTAAATACTCAAGGGAAAATAATAAAAAAATCAAACGCCTTTCTACACCTGCAATAGATATGCTCATGGCATACCACTGGCCCGGCAATGTAAGAGAACTTGAAAATTGCATTGAAAGAGCTGTTCTTTTATGTGAGAAAGGAGTTCTCCACACCTATCACCTTCCGCCCACAATACAAATGGGAGAAGAAAGTGATTCTATGCCTTCATCTTCACTTGAAAATGCAGTTGCAATCCTTGAAAAGGAAATGATAATAGACTCCCTGAAAAATACCGGAGGCAACCTTACAAGAGCTGCGGAACTGCTTCAAATAACTGTAAGAAAATGTGCATACAAAGCAAAATTATACAATATAAATTATAAAGACTATAGGTAAATACAGCCTTTATCAATTACTGCCTTTTAAAAATCATATTTTATACCTGCCCAGAATTGCCTTCCAAGTTCATAAGTGTTGCTTCCGCCGGCATATTCAACAACATTAAACAAATTGCTTATATCAAATAAAAATGTCAGCTTGTTACTTTTATATATCTTTTGCTCCCATTTAATGGAAAGATCAACTGTAATAATGGAATCCATATCTTTAACCATATAAACAAGATAATCATCTGTAATTTCCTTTCCTGTAACAGGATCTATCTTTCCTGTTTTAAAGGAAATAAACCCGTCTGTAACCAGATTTTGATAGGAATCCCTGAAATTAATAAACGGAGAAATTGTCAGATGTTCAAAAAATCTGCCCACATAAGCAATATTTGCAATAACCGGCCTGTTATAATTTGTTTTTGGAAGTTCATCTGTAGTTACAAGTTTTCCTTTAAAATAAACTTTACCAATTGTGTCCCCATCATCATATCTGAAGTCATAATTACTTGTATTGGCCTTAACTTCCTGCCACATTCCATTTATATTGATACTGTGATTTTCCCAGCTTTTACTCCATTTAAGCTGTGCAGAACGATATTCACTTTTCCCATTATTGTTTAAATAATAATAATAATAACCGTCCTTGTTTGTTTTACTTCTTTCCTTGGCAAATTCGTCCCTGTTATGTCTTTCAATATATTTACCATAAAGCTCACCACCAAAAAGACCTATGGAAGCCCCGGCAGAATATTCATTCGAATATGGAACTTTAAGTCCTGAAAATCTATATTTTATTTCTCCATTATATGAAGTTGGCTGCCAGTCCTTAACTCTATTATACCATGTAGTCCTGTACTGGGCTATAAAAGGCTTGCGGCCTTCTCTCAATTTATTGGATAGCAGGGAAGAAGAACCATAATAACGGTTCAGGCCTCCGTATAATTTAAGGTTTAATTTTTCAGAAACACTTAATGTGAGTGAAGATCTGGGAGAAAGGGTATGGGTGTCCATATAATCATCATAATTATATCTTGCACCAATATTTAATATAACGGGGCCTTTTTCCATTAAATCCTGAAAATAAACACTTACTTTATTAAGACTTGTATCAACTTTCCCCTTTTCATAAATCTGCTTTTCCTTGAAATATTGCTGCCCCCCCACACAATTTATTCCTTCGGAAGCTCCACAGATAACATCTGGATTATAAGTGGCTTTTTTATAAATAACAGCGGTTTCTGTTCTGTCATATATTCCTGTTATCCTACTGGCATTCACACCATAAGACAGATTATGTCTTATAAATTTACCAGCAGATTTATGGGACTGATTCACTGTTAATGTCAAATCAGTGCTTTTCTTTTCTATACTGCCAAATCCCCCCAAAGCACTGATAATTTGTGTCTCTTTATCAGGTTTAAAATCATAATCAAGGTAAAATCCCCAAAGCTTATCTCCCATTGCAAGCCAGTTATAATAGATATTTGGTGCATCCTTGCTGTTTTCAGAGCTGGAATAGGAAATTCTCGCATCAAAACCATTTCCTATTTTTTTATTTTTATAGCTGGTACTTAAAGCATAACCTCCGCCTTTAATTTCGAACTCACTGTCTTTTGCCCTTGATATAAAATATTTACCTTTATATGGAAAATATGTAGCTATTGTACTAATAGAAATATCATTATCCACACGGCAAATACCGTTTAACATAAAATTATCAGATTCTCTTCTCTCATTTTTCCAGCCCCTGAAATAAATAAGGGGAATTTTTGAACCCATTTTTTTATAGCTAAAATTCAATGCAGTTTTTTTTCCAACAGGAGCATTTAAACCCAAAAAATAATGATTTTTATCAAATCTTGGCTTATCTGAAAGAGAACCTGAACTTCCATTTTCCTCAATATGAATTTTTGTCCATGAATCCTCGGTATGCCGAAAGGAAATATAACCTGAAAGCCAGGGTTCAGGCTCCTTTAACTCTACATCTACAACGCCTCCTAAAAAACCCCCATATCGCGCAGGTACACTGCTGTCATAAACATTCACTTTTTCCACAAGATCAGAATCAATAAAAAATTTTTCAGGATGGCCTGGAACATCATTTATTGAATATGGATTATCTGCTTCAGGGTCAAGAATGCTGGAGTTATTTATACCGTCTATAAGAAAGAGATTGTCATATGCCTTACCCCCTGAAATGGAAAGTTTCGGAGGCTTTATTTCTCCGGCACTGTCAGAAGTTTTATATCCTTCATCAAATTGAACAGAAGGCATAATCTTGAGCATTTCTGAAATATTACCATCGCCTTTTGGAACATTGGTTATAAAATTATTATCAAGAACAGTTTTTCCTTCGGTTGTTTCCTTCAAACTTTTATCAAGAACATCCATTTTTTCAAGCACAGTTGTATTATCAACATCAGAGGCATCTATTCCAAGAGCTTTAAGCATTTCTTCAGCACTGCTCTTTTTCCCTGATTTTTCAGATTTTACAGTTTTTTTCTTATTTTCATCCCCAGAAAAACTGCCGTTTTCTGCAAAGCCCCCTGTTATTAATAAAAAAAGCAGGGCAACTGTAAAAACAGCTGCCCTGTAAAAATATAACTTCATTTCAAACCCTTATTCTGCTTTATTTGTAAATACAGGGAGACCCCAATGAAGCCTCCCTGAAAAAAACAATACTATACTTTTTTTATTTAATTATTTGGAAACAATGGCATTGTATCCTCAGTATCAGGGATACCATCTCCATCACAATCATCGTCTAAAACCAATCCAGACGCCTCTATTTCTGCCTGTGTAACCCAAGGCAAGAAAAAGTTGGGTTTACCATCATTGTCCGTATCAACTGTAGCAATATCGCCATAATCAAGATCATGATCATCAAAATCATCATAGGAAGCAAGGCCCTCAGCCAAATCAGCGATTGCATCATTATAATCTGTTTCAAGCTCTAACAGTTCTCTGGCTTTTTTAACAGCTTCTTCCATATAATTATTTTCACCATAAACCTCTATTATTTCTGAATATGCTTTTTTCTTTTTATTGTCTGAATTTATAAGCTTTGCAGTTTCAATTGCTTTTTCCATTGTTGAAAGGAAACCATTTTTATCTCCAGCTTTTATATACCATGGAGCAAGCTTATATAGTTCTTTTACTTCAGAATATGCAGCATTATCATCATCATCTCCGTTAGCATATATTGATTCTGCAATTTCAAGGGCTGTTGGCAAAATCTCTTTCATTACATCCTTGTCCTGAATTATATAATTATCTTCAAGAACTCCCCTGAAAGCCTGGCTTAAATCATCCATATCTTTTTGTTCAATTTTGCCGCTTTCTTTTACTGCAATTGTTACAGCTTTTGCTTTGTTAAAATTTGCTTTGGCCTCATCAGCATATCCTGCTTTGTGAAAAAACCATCCAATGGTTGCATAAGCCTCTGCCTTGGAAAGAGAGTCTTCTAACTCTTCAGCTATATCAGCAGCCTTGACATACATATCTTCCTGCAAATCTTTTTCACCAATTCTTCCATAAAGATAGCCAAGTTTTGTGTAACCGGCTTCAGAATATCTATTATAAAAATAGACAAGATCTTCTATATTATCAGCCACTTCCTCTTCAACATCACAATATTCAGCAAGTTCATCAGTTTTGACAACCATGAAATCTATGGCTGCTTTTGCAAGGGCATTATTACCATTCTTTATTGCATTTAAAGCAATGCCAGCATTTCCTTCATTGACACCAAGATAGGTCATAAGATTCATATAGTCATATATATTACTATAATCAGCTTCATAAGGGAAGTATGTACCAAGGAAAGTTGTTATATCTGCAAATGCAGAGCCAGAAGAAGCCATTTCAAGGGCAACTTTCTTGGCGGCTGTATCAGTATTGTCATATTCTTTCCATTTCCCCCATCTATAAACCCATCTGTGTGCAAACATCTCTGTCCCAAAAAGATTCATTACTTCAGTAGCATCAGCCCAGTAAAGGTATCCTGCGGCACTGGGAATCATCTGTTTGAAAAAATTATATGCCTTGTCTTCCTTTGCATTTGGTGTTGGATTTTCAACATTTCCAAATGTTTCCATTTCATGATAAGCGGCAATGAGTTTGTCCTTGTCTTCCAGAAATCTGTAATACTTCATTATATCAACAAGTATCATAATTTCTATATTAGCATTTTCCTGACCGCTGAATTCACGTATCTTATTTAGAAGCTCAATATTTTTCTCAATTACTTCGGAAGGTTGTTTTTGTTCAACCAGTTCATCAATAACATTTCTCTGTCTGAATAACAGACGTCCGGCAGTGGTAGCTTTGATTTTTGGGTCCTCAATTGAACCAAGCTTGTTAATTATATAATCTTTAAGCTCATTTGCGTCATCAAGATGCCCTGCTGCAAAATATCCATTTGAAAGCCAGGTAAGAGCGTCAGCCTCATCACCAGTTATAATCCCGTCTCCTCTGGATTCATATATATTTTTAACAATATTGACAGCTTCCTGAAATATTTTAAAAGCTTCTTCTTTTTTACGATTGTCAAGCATTCCATATCCAACTTCATATTTTGCCTCTGCTCTTGTCATGGAACCATGAATATAGGCATCAGCAATATTATTTGCCTTGTCAGCAAGACCATTTTTTGCATAGGAAGCAGCAGCACTTAAATAAATACTGTTATGGACATCATCATCTTGAACCTTACTAATCAATTGTGCAGCCTTATAGTTAAAATCCACATTTGAATTAAAATAATAGGCTATACGTTTGGCATTATCATTTCCCACAAGTCTGCTTTTTGCCAAAGGCAGGTTAACCATATTAACATTACCAACTGATATAACACGTCCTATATTGGCTTTAAAATCAGCCATTCCAACAAGAGAATCCAGTTTTGTGGTAAAATCATCAGCAGTTAAACCTTCTTCTGTTTGAAAGCTTTCCTCTTTTGACATACAATATTTTACTATCTGCATCATTACAAATTTATCAGCAGGAATATCTGATATTATTGATTCTATTTTTTGGGCAAATGCTTCTGCATTATTATTTAATGTCTCATCTGTACTTGAACCATTGCCTGAAGCTGTAAGCAAAGCCTTTTTTAAACCTGATAAAACCTCTGCCCTTTTTATTTCATCAACCATATTTCCAGATGTAGTATCAGTATTTGCAACAATATATGCTGAATCTTCAAGATTGGCCTTTAAATCATCATAGGATGCTGTTCCCTCAAATTCTTTAAAAACATTATCAACAAAACTATGTGACAGGGTTCCATCATTTCCTATAATTGAGGCATTTCCATCAACTGTACGGCAAACAGCATCAAATGGTTTTTCATTATTACCGGCATTGGATACCAACTCATTTCTGTAAGCAAGTGCTGCACTCATAAGAACAAATGACCGTTTGAACAAAACCGGATTACTAATTGGGTCAGCCTTTGGATCTTCCGAATCAAGCCCAAGAGCTTCCTTTGTATCAGAAACAATTTTATCAGCACTTATTGAAGGATCAGCTTTATGCATGGCATTCATTATTGTTGTAACAGGTGAAACAACAGGACTTGAGCTGTCAGCATACAGAGCAAGAGGACTCTCCATTGAAAGATCGTAAAAATTAACCCCTGTTTTCTCATCTTTTCCACCATAGGTTTTTAAATAATATTTTGAATAATCAAAATCTTCGGGAACAATAAAGGAAAATTTTCCGTCTTTGTCTGTGAAAGTCTGGCATAAAATTTTGTTGTCACTTAAACCGCATTGATCGTAAATTTTATTGTCAGCACCCTTCAAAATCACAACCCTTGCGCCTGAAATTGGAGGATCACTTACAAGCCCTTCCACAGCAATAGCTTTAAGAAATGGAGATTTTCCACCTCCATCACCTGAATCACTTCCACCTCCTCCGCATGAAGCTAAAATAAAAACAAGTGGAACCAATAAATAAAAAAACTTTTTCATAAAAACACCTCTTTTAATTTTCTATATATATTTGTTTATTAACCGAATCAAATTTATTTACAGTATTTAACGAAATTTAATAGTGAATATATATAATCACTCCACAAACTATCAGTCAAATAAAAAATAAAGATTATTGGCATTGCTAAATATATTTTATAATCTTAAATAAATTTATGCTCCTGATAATAAGAACATAAAACGCCACGCATTAACTAAAAAAAGAGCGCTTAAAAAAGCCCTCTTTTTTCATATTTTTAATTATCTGAATATAATGGAGTGTAATCTTTTATATCCAGAATACCATCTCCATCAGAATCATCATCAAGTATAAGACCTGATTTTTCTATGTCCTCAGCCGTTGCTCCAGGAAGGAAAAAATTTGGATTGCCATCGTGATCAGTGTCTACAACAGCAATATCAACATTTTCAAAGTCATCATAATCCGTAAGACTTTCAGCAAGCCTTCCAAGAATATCGTAATAATCAACCTGTTTTGTAAAAAGTGTTTTTGCCTTGATTATCCCAAGATTTCTGAATCCCGCTTCACCATACTCTTCTATAATAAACTTATATTGTCTGATTTTATTTTTTTCACTATTGATCAACCCCGCTGCTTCAAGAGATTTTTCCATGGTGCTCTTGAATTTTTCAATATCCGGTAATTTGGCAAACAAGGTTCCGGCCTGATAAAGCCTCATGCTTGCAACCCTCATCTTTTCGTCATCTACTGACTCCTCATAAATTTCAGGTATAAATTTTAAAGCATTTTCCAATGCCTCTCTCATATTTTCCCTGTTATTTATCACAAGATTATCCTGGGCTGTTTCAATAAATTCTCTGACAAGCTCTCCCTTATCACCTAAAAAATCTGTTGATAAATTGTTCAACTCCTTTTGGGCTTCAGCAAATAGACTGGCTGCCTTTTCATCATAACCAGCTTCTTTCATATTATATGCAATAGTTGCATAACCTGATGATTTTAATAAACATGAAGGCAAATTTTTAACAACATCAACAGCTTTGTCAAATGCTTGCTCAGCTTCAGCTGTATATCCCGCCTTGTTGTATAAATAAGCTATTTTTAAATAGCCACCTGGAGAATACCTTGAATCTGAATATCTCTCCTTATCATATTTGACCAGTTCAGACATGAATTCTGTCAAATCCTGACCTGAATTTTTGCAAAATTCAACAAGCTCATCCAGTTTATTTTCAATATAAACAAGAGCCTTGATGGCAGCAGCAGTATTTCCTTTATCAAGCATAGCTCTTGCAAATCCATCTGTAACAATACTTGTCTGGTTATAAGTCATCATATCCACATAATCACCAATATTGCTGTAATCTGCCTTCAATGGGAAATTATCTTCTATATACCCTATTACTTGATCGTAATTTTCTGATGAAATTTTCTCAACAGCAACTGCTCTGACAGCCTTACTGGTGTTATCTTTGTTAACAACTCTGCCGGAAGAATAAACCTTTTTATATTTGAACAGATCATTTTCAAACAAATAGCTCACATCATCAGTTGCTCCTGCCCAGTATAAATCGCCGACTATTTTATACGCCCATTGTTTAAAAAATTCATATGCTGATGAATTACCAGCACCTCCAGCAGCAAAGTCCCCATATCTCTTATAGTTTTCCCATAATTCCAGAACTTTTTCCTTATCACCTAAAAGCCTGTATAAATGAGCCATTTCCTGAGTCCCCACAATCTGCACTCCATTTTTTTTATTACGGGGCACAATTTCTATAAATTTAACAATAAAATCTACAGCATCTGAGGCATTGGGTAAATTTTCATCAACCAGCTCCATAGCTATCTTTTTAAGCCCATGATAGAGTTTGGCTCCAATTGAAAGTCTTTGTCCATCGTCTTGAATTTCATTAAGGGAACTGGATATGAACAGCTTAAGCCTGGCAGAGTCAGCCATATAACCAGCGGCAGCATATTCACCTGAAAACTCAACAAACAAACCGCCTTCATCCTTGGTCATTTTACCATCACCACGGGCATTATATATATCGGTCACAATAGCTTCAGCTTCTTTGATATATCTATAAATACTTTTACTGTCTTCGCCATACCTGATCATTTTTTTTGCAATATAGGATTTAGCTTTGGCTTTATTCATTGAATTATGAAGATATGCATTTGCAATTGCATCTGCTTTGCTGTAAAGCCCCAAATATGCATAGGAGTTGGATGCCGCAAGATAAATATCATCGTGGATTTCATCATCAAAAACATATTTTACAATATCCATTGCCTTATAATTATAATCCAAATCTGAATTATAATAATAAGCTATACGCTTTTTATTATCATCGCCGATAAGGTCACTTTCACCAAGGGGCAAAGTTACAAGATTTACAGAACCGGCTGATATTATATTATTCAATGATTCGCTTAATTTTTCAAGATTTGTAAAGGTTTCCAGCTTATCTGTAAAATCATTGGCTGTAAGACCTTCATAAGTCCCAAAAGATTTTTCCCTGAAAATTGCATATTTGGCAAGCTGGGTAATTATAAAATCATCAAGGGGTATATTTTCTGCCTTTTCCTGAATTTTAACGGCCAGCTTTTCAATATTGGCTTTTAATAAATCTTTTGAAATACCGCTTGAGTTTCCACTTGATTCTGCTGCAAGCAAAAAGGCATTTTTAAATCCTGCTGTTATTTCCTTTTGCCTGATTTTATTTAATACCTCATCAGTAGTCCCTGTTAAATTTGCAAGATTATAAGCTGAATCTGTAAGAACCTTTTTTATCTGCGCATAATCTGGCTCACTTGATGACTCATAAAAAACCTTGTCTAAAAAAAAATGGGAGAAGGTTCCGTCCCTGCCTATAATTGCATTGCCGCCATTTACCGCCCTGGAAATTGCCTTGAAAGGCTCTATTGAATTTACTTCACTTGTATTTGATTTATCCCTGTAGGCAAGCGCTGTTTTGACCAGAACATATGATCTTTTAAGCAGGGTATCATTTTCTGATGGATCCATAGAAGGATCAATATCTCCAAGACCAAGGGCCTTATTTATATTTTCAATCATTTCATCATTTGTTATTGAAGGCTTTTTTTCTTTCATTGCCTGCATCAATGTTGTTACAGGCGAAACAACAGCTTTTGATTTATCAGCATATAAACCAAGGGGGCTTTCAAGTGAAAGATCGTAAAAATTAATCCCTGTTTTCTCATCTTTTCCACCATAGGTTTTTAAATAATATTTTGAATAATCAAAATTCTTTGGAATGATCATTGAAAAAAGCCCGTTTTCATCTGTAAAGCTTCTGCATTGTATTTTTGTTTTACCTGAGCCGCACTCCTGAGCAACCTTGTTATCTGAAAGTCTTCTTAATTCCACCTGAGCACCTGATATTGGGGGATCACTTACAAGCCCCTTTAATAGTCCGGGAACAGTTTTAGGAGAACCTTCCCCATCATCCAGACTGCTTTCCCCTCCACTGCAGGAGCTAAAAATAAATATCAATGAAACTGATAATAAAAATAATTTTTTCATAAAAAAACCTCTTTTTTAAAAAAAACTCTGTTGATATTAATATTTTTTCAAAATAACTAACTTAATTGTAAAAACAAAAGTTTCCATTATCATAAATATTAACAATACTAATAAATTTATATATTACTAATACCAATACACCAGAGCAACTGCTATGGCAACCTTTTTTTATTTGGAGAACGTAACTCTTTTATATAACATAACAGTTTAAAATAAAGGAAAAGCCTTGAGACATAAGATGCCTTTATTATGGATGTTTCACGCTTGACACCTGCCAAAGACTTTGATACTCAAAATTAATTTTATATCATATAGATACCAAAGGGGGTGAGCTTTTTTTGAAGCTATTGGTAAGTGCTTTGGATCATTCAGCAAATATTCATCTGAAATCATTAAAAACAAAATTAGGCCGTCATGTAGAACTTCTTGGTATTTTTGATAAATCCCTTGGCAATCCTTATCTTGATTTCAGCAGCCTCTCTATCATGGGGTTTGTGGATGCTTTAAAAAAGCTGCCTTTTTTTGCGGGACTCCGCAATAAAATGGTTGAACTGGCACAAGATGCCGATAAGGTTCTGCTGATTGACGGTTCAGGATTTAACCTGCCTCTTGCAAAAAAAATAAGAAAAAATTACCCCAAAAAAGAAATAATCTATTATATTCTCCCCCAGGCATGGGCATGGAGAAAAGGAAGAATACCAATTATTGAGCAGACAATAAATACACTTGCCTCAATTTTGCCTTTTGAAGCTGATTTTTACTCTGAAAACGCCAATATAAATTATGTAGGCCATCCCCTACTTGACCAGATAACAAAATATAAAACAAAAATTACCAATATTGAAAAAATTGCTTTCATGCCAGGCAGCCGTGTCGCCGAAATTAAAAGGCTGATGCCGGTTTACACAAAATTAAGAACAAAAATAAAAAAAGAAGCATATCTTATTATACCAAAAAATTTTGAGCAGAAAAAAATACCTGAAATATACGGTGATATTAAAGGATTTAATATTGTTTACAATGCATATGAAACTCTTTATAATTGTGATTTTGCATTTATATGCAGCGGAACAGCAACCCTTGAAGCAGCTCTTACAGGAACACCATTTATATTAAGTTATATTGCAAAACCCATTGATTTTTTAATTGCCTCAAGAGCTGTAAAAATTGAACACATTGGTCTTGCAAATATTCTTTTTAAATATTTAAAAAAAGAAGCTCTCCACCCGGAGTTTATACAAAATGAAGTTACCCCGGAAAATCTGATTGATGCCTTTAAAAATATGGATACAGATAATTTTTTAGAAAAAACAATACAATTAAGAAATTATCTGCAGCATGGCAGTGCCGCCAATGTTGCCAATTTAATTAAGAAAAAAATATAAGGATAAAAAATGTATAATATTGCATTAATAGGCCTGGGAGCCATGGGTCGGAACCACTACAGGATCTTAAAAAAATTCAATGACAGGGTAAATATCTGCGCCCTTTGTGATCCTAAACCTTCTGATTCTTTTAAAGCCCCATTTTTCAAAGATATTGATACAATGTTTAAAAATACAAGTCCTGATGCTGTATTTATAATCACTCCCACTTTCTCCCATAAAGATATCGCATTGAAATGTATTGAGCATGGCACCCATCTTTTTCTTGAAAAACCTGCAGCCTCAACAGCAGAAGATGCAAAAAAAATTGAAGAAGCTGCCGCATTAAAAGGAGTCAAAAGCTGCGTCGGTCATGTAGAGCGTTTTAATCCTGTTGTTCAGGCTCTCAAAAAAGAACTTGAAAACAAGGAGGTTTTTTCAATCGGTATAACAAGAGTAGGTCCTTTCCCGCCAAGGATTGCAGATGTGGGAGTATTAACAGACCTGTCAGTCCATGATGTTGATCTCATTCGTTTTATAACTGAGCGTGAAATTACTGACAGAGCAATTTTTGCATCCAGAAGAAGCAACAGCCTCCATGAAGATAACGCTATTTTAAACTTTAGACTTGAAGATGAAACCCTTGCACAGATTACAACAAACTGGCTGACACCCTTTAAAAAACGTACAATTGCAGTAGCATGCAAAGAAGCATACTACGAAGCAAATCTTATCACCCAGTGCCTTACAGAATATTCCGATTTTCATGTAAACAATTCATATGTGGTAAGAAACTGTCATGTCAAAAAAGATGAACCCCTGCTAAAGGAAGTAGAGGCTTTTATAGATTTTCTTGACAATGACGGTAAAAAAGGCTCCCTTGCCACTATTAATGACAGCGTTATTACCCTTGAAATTGCATCAGCAAACCCAACTTAAAATATATGGATAATAAGGAAATTAAAAAATGGAACAAATAAATGCCAAAAAAGCTCCTGATGCAATAGGCCCATATTGTCATGCCATAAAATCCGGTAATTTACTTTTTTGCTCCGGTCAGATTGCATTAGAGCCGGAAACAATGAAACTCTCTGGAAAAACAATAGAAGAACAGACAAAAAAAGTTTTTCAAAACATCTCTCTTGTTCTGGGGCAGATGAATCTAGGCTTAAAAAATATAGTTAAAACAACTGTTTTTCTGAAGGATATGAATGATTTTCAAGGTATGAACAAGGTATATGAAAAAATGCTTGAAGGTCATAAACCAGCTCGTACAACAATTTCTGTCAAGCAGAATCCTATGGATGCACTGGTTGAGATAGAATGTATTGCTGAATTTTAAAATAAACAAGTCAGACCCACAGGTTAAATCTCATAAACAAATATTTTTAAGGGCAAGACTGAGCTTATAAAATTAATTGCCTGTATAATTTTTTATTTTATTTTTAATTTTGTTGAGTTCTTTTGATTCTATTATATTGGGAGTACCTATACCAAGGGACAAAACATATATCTTTGAGCAAAATTCTATATGAAGAGCTGTATTATATGCCTGTAAAAGACTTTCTCCCATTGTTACAAGTCCATGATTTGCAAGAAAAACAGCATTATAATTTTCAAGCACGGAAATTATATTATCACTTAATTCAACACTGCCAAACTCACCGTATTCTGCAACCGGTACCTTATCTCCTGACAATGCAACAAGATAATGTATTGGTGGAAGCTCTTTTTTCATACAGGCAAGAACTGTTGAATATACCGAGTGTGTATGAACAATGGCTTGAACATCAGGTCTTTTTTTGTAAACTGCACAATGAAAGGCTGTTTCAGAAGACGGTTTTTTTCCATTACCCAGATAATTACCATTTAAATCAAGAACTGAAATATCTTTAAAATCAAGTTCGAGATAATCTATTCCTGAAGGGGTTATAAAAATATTTTCCCTGTTTTTTACACTTATATTTCCACCGGTTCCTGTTGTAAGGGAATCTTTCAACATTTTAACACAATATTTTACGATATTTTTTTTAATCTCATCCATAAATCTTTATTAACCCCTTTACCAAGAGTTACTTAATTTTCATGTGGATTCAAAATATAATACAGGATAAATAAGGTTTCAAATATTTCACAAAAAACATTTCATTTTTTTCAAAAAAAATTTATAAAAATATTTTTGACGAAACTTTATAAAACAAATCCTATTGAGATATAATAGATGAACTTTCAGAAAAAATCTGCTCTGGATTATAAAAAAACAGGCATGGAAGCAAGTTTTTATATTTTGTCCATCATGCCTTTTCTGTTTTTCTTTTCAATACATGGCAATACAAAAATACTTATTTCAGAAATTATTCTTCCATGTATTTCATCAATTCTGTTTATAATTTCATCAGAACTTTTGAGTAAAGGAATAAAAATATTCAAACTATCTTCAATAATTGCAGCTAAAACAGCCCTTTTATCAGCTTTTACCCTGTTTAAGGAAAACCCTTTTTTTGCACTTTTTGGCATAACAGGGCTTATTCTTTTCTCCTTCTATATTTATGATTTAAAACCATTAAAAATAAAAAAGAAAAAACATCTTTCAAAAAAAGATATAATATTTTTAAATTACTCACTTCTGCTCTTATCCATAATCCCCATTGCCTCAAATTCAGAAAATATGCTTATTCAAAATATTTTTATATCAGCAGCCGGGGTTGGAGTTCAGCTTTTTTTCGTACAATGGTCTCTTTCAAGAAAAAAAAAATCAAAATACTTTTATCCATTCCTTGGAATTTTTATGATTTCAGCAATATTTTTTTCCATAATTTTTAAATTTTCATGTTTTTTTTGTCTGATATCATCTATTTCAGCCATTTTTATTTTTAAATTATCTGAAAAGAAAAAAACCGGAAAAGAGCAATGGACAATACTTCTTACAAGCCAGCCTTCAAGAATTTTAATATCCAGTTTTCTTTTGCTTATAATGGCAGGTTCTGTTTTACTTGGGCTTAGATTTTCTGCAAAAACAGGTAAGCTGCCTTTTATAGATGCGGCCTTTACAGCAGTCAGTGCAGTTTGTGTAACAGGACTTGCAACTGTTGATATTTCAAAGGCCTTTTCCCTGACAGGGCAGGTAATAATTCTTCTTCTTATTCAGCTTGGAGGTATTGGAATTATGAGTATTACTGCCATTGGAATGAAATTTATGGGAAAAAGACTCAGCATGAAAGATGAAAGACTTCTTTCTTCAACAATAAACAACCATAAAAAAGATATAATTGATTCTTTCAAACTTATATTAAAATATACAATTATCCTTGAATTAATTGGGGCAATAATTCTTACCCTTATTTTTGCTTCAAATGGAGACAGTTTTATAAAAGCTGTCTGGCGTGGTTTTTTTACTTCCATTTCAGCCTTTTGTAATGCAGGATTCTCCCTTCAGACCCAGAGTCTGGTCTCCTTTAACAATAACCCATTAATTCTTCATTCCATTGCAATATTAATAATTGCCGGGGGCACAGCTCCGGCTGCGGCAATTCTTCTCCCAAAATGGATAAAAAAAGAAAAAATTCCTGTTTCTGTTTTTACGGCATTTGTAACAACAATTATTCTCCTTTTTGCAGGAACTTTTTTTATGCTTGCCTTTGAGTGGAATCACTCTCTTTCACCACTTGGCACAGCAGACAAATTTCACAATGCATGGTTTCAGTCTGCAACATTTAGAACAGCCGGTTTTAACTCAATAGACATTGCAAAAACAACACCGCCATTTTTTATAATCATGATAATTTTAATGTTTATAGGAGGAAATCCCGGTGGTACGGCAGGGGGCATAAAAACCACAACAATATCAGTAATTGCAGTAACTTTCTGGACAAATATTTTAAACAAAAATCATATTATAATAAAAAAAAGACGGATAAGTTCACAAATTATAAACAGAGCAATAACCATAGCTGTTTCAGGGGGACTTATATGGACAATTATTGTTATAATGCTTGAAATCACCCAGCAAATACCAGTTTCTGATATAATTTTTGAGGCGTCTTCAGCAATAGGAACTGTGGGACTTACAACAGGAGCAACAGCCCGGCTTGATGAAATTGGAAAAATTATAATAATGTTTGCCATGTTTGCAGGAAGAGTAGGCCCTATGACATTATTCATGTTTTTAAGCAGGGAAAATTCTTTTGATCTTAAAAAGTACCCTGATACTGATATAAACCTGACATAAGAGGATTTCTACCATGACCAAACAGATAATAATCATAGGCCTTGGGCAGTTTGGAATGTCCCTTGCAAGAACCCTGTCTGAAAAAAAAGCAGAAGTGCTTGCTGTTGATCCAAAAAAAAATCTTGTAGATGAAGCCTCTGACTTTGTTACAGAAGCCATTGTAATGGATGCAACAGAAGAATCTGAGCTGGCATCTCTCCATCCTGAAAAAAGGGACGCTGTAATCTGTGCCATAGGTGATGAGTCAAAGGAATCATCCATAATCTGCACTGCATTGCTGCGGCAGATGGGAACACCCCATATTGTTGCAAGGGCAAATGATAAACTCCACCATAGAATTTTACATCTGGTGGGAGCCCATCAGATAGTTAATCCAGAACAGGAATTCGGTAAAAGATTTGCAAACAGGATCTTGTATAAGGAAATAATTGCAGACTCTCCCCTTGGTCAGGAATTAAATCTTACTGAAATAAAAATTCAGCCTTATATGACAGGAAAAAACCTTATTGAACTTGAGCTTCCCAAAAAATACGGAGCAATAGTTGTTGCCATACGAAATGAGATTACAGGTAAAATTGCTGTTCCATCACCTGTTGAACCTCTTTCAGAACATGACACTCTTGTAGTAGCCTGTGATGACTCTGTAATACCTCAATTAATAAAGGGAAAATAAAATGAATATTGCACAATCTGTCAAAACAGGGCTTTTTGCTCTTATTTTTTTTAATCTGATAATGGCTCTAAGCTCAATATGGATATTTATGAGAATGTCTCCTGCCATAGAAAATATTTTGTCAAAAAATGAAAGAACCCTTAAATCCTGTGAAGAAATGCTTATAGCATTATCACTTGTTTCACAAGACAGGATAAAAAATCAAAAACTTATAAAAAATTTTGAAAACTCACTTAAAATGGCAGATTTAAATATAACAGAAAAAAAAGAGCCGGAAGTATTAAAAAGAATTAAAAGAAATTATAAAAAAGCCTTTAAAGGATTTTATAATGAAAAGGAAAAAACCATTTTTGCCCTTGAAAATCTTGCGGAAATAAACAGGAAAGCAATGGCCAGTGCCGATTCAAAAGCAAAAAAATTCGGTTCTGCCGGAGCATGGATGATAGTTTTCATGGCTTCTGCCTTATTTTTTACAGGACTGCTTTTAAAAAGAATTATTAAAAACCATCTTTTAAAGCCTCTATATGAAATACACTCTGTTATATCTGAAAACCTTAAGAATATAACCCTGAGAAGATGCACAGGACATGATCTGCCTCCTGATATCAGAGCAATTTACAACGAGATTAACCAATATATTGACAGGCATCAAAATCAGGTAAATGATTATTATGAATAATGTCAAGCCCCACTCAACCCAAAACCTTTACCGCACAATCACCTATGAGCTTACATATTTCCTCTGCCATTTCATAGGATTCAGCTTCGCACATAACCCTCATATAATTTTGTGTGCCGGAATATCTGACAAGAACCCTGCCTTTTTTATCAAGTCTTTTTTCAGCTTCTTTTATAACCTCTGAAAGCTCTTTTATTTCATCAACAGGGGGTTTTGATTTAACATCAATATTTACAAGCTTCTGGGGATAAATTTTTATTACTTTTACTAATTTTGACAATTTTTTCCCGGATTTGGCAGCAAGCACAGACAATATCACACCCGACAATATACCATCGCCTGTATTCTGATATTCCCTGAAAATCAAATGACCAGAATCTTCTCCTCCAATCATGGTATTATTATCAAGCATTGCCTCATAAACATAGCGGTCACCCACCTTTGTCTGAATATGTTCTATATTTCTGTCTTCAAGATATTTTCTCAAACCAAGATTTGACATTATTGTTGTAACAATTTTTTCAGGCTTTTTCCCCATTCCTTCAAGAATATCACAATTTACGGCAATTATCTGATCTCCAGTAAGTTTTTCACCATTGTCATCAACTGCAATCAATCTGTCGCCGTCTCCGTCAAAGGCAAGACCAAAATCTGCTTTTTTACTTAAAACAATTTCACTAAGTTTTTCTATATGTTCTGAACCGCAATTTTCATTTATATTATAGCCATCTGGTGAGTCAAAACATACAAAAACCTCGGCCCCAAGTTTTTCAAAAATTTCAGGTGCAATTTCAAAACAGGCTCCATTTGCTGTATCAAGAACAATTTTTTTACCTTCAAGCGGCTTTTTCTCATTAAAAAAAGGTTCAAAAAGTTTTTCATATAATAAAATGGACGACCCATGATTTTCAAAAATTCTGCCCGGCTCAACACCATACTCTTCATAAGTCTTATCATAATAAATCTCTGTAATTTTATCCTGTTCCCCATCCAGAAGTTTCTTGCCGTTTCCCTTAAAAAACTTTATTCCATTGTCATAATATGGATTATGTGAAGCAGAAATCATCACAGAAAAATCAACATCTGAATTTGCAGTTATATAAGATAATGCAGGAGTTGGAATAACTCCTGTTTTTTCCACATCAAAGCCCATTGATGAAAAACCTGCACAAAGACAGGCTTCTATCATATCACCAGAGGCCCTTGTATCTTTTGCAATCATAACTTTTTTATTTACAGATGAGCCCAAAAAAAACATTGCCGCAGCTTTCGCCAAATTAAGCAGAACATTCGCAGTTATAGGATATGTATTTGCCTTGCCCCGTATTCCATCTGTTCCAAATAATTTCTCCATGATTACTCCAATAGTTCAAAACAATTTAAATTCTTCAAGAATGCCAGAAAGCTCAAGAGTCATTGAATTCTTTATGCTTTCAAGCCAGTCTACTCCATAATCTATACTTTTATTTTCAAATAAATGAATAAAACCCAGATAATCTTCCTTATTATTTTTGATTATACTTTCAAGGAATTTGTCCCTTTTTTGCTTTTCAATATCATTTTTTTCAGAAAACCTTAAGATTATATCAATAATTGAGCCTATATTTAAACAATAATTTTTTTTAAGCTCAAAGAGCTTTCCGGCTGGCTGGCTTACAAGTCCTGATTCCAACTTTTCTTTTAGCTGGGAAAGCCTTTTTAACCTTTCATCAATACAAATATCAATAATTTTTAAAGCAGACTCAAGAATAACAGGCGGTAGAAAACCTGATCTGATAAATTTATACCAGTTTTTTAAAACAACAAGATTTGCAATATAAAAAATATTATTTTTGACAATCCTGTTAAGAGCAGGATAAGTATCTGATTTTTGATTTATATTAATATTTTTTTGTACATATTCAAAAATAAGGCGGCCATTTCTTTCCTCATCACTTCTTATTATTGAGCCAGCAGCACTTACATTTCCAAAACCTATTTTGCAAGGTCCAACCATCCCACCCTGCCCCCCTAAAAACACAGGTGGATTATTTAAAAAAACACCCTGGTAAACATTACCCATTATTGAAGGTGTTGCTTTATCCTGATTGGGGGTAAAATTAAAATGAATAAAAGAGCTTCCAACTTCACTGTGATTTTTGGATGAAGTTCCACCTGTCATCATGCAGTCACAAAAATTTACAAGGCTTCCAAGGGTGACATATGGAAATAATATGGTCTGCTTTGTGCCAACACTATGGGCAATGGATGATTGTTCTTCAAAAAGGCATCCTTTTCTTACATGGGCGTTTCCACCGGATTTAAAATTCTTGAGAAAAACAGAGCCGTCAAAATATCCTGAACCAAGGTCTCCATTTTTATCCATTACACAATTATTTATAACGCAAACTCCTTCTGAACCAACTATACAGCCCTTTGAAATATATGTTTCCTCCCCTGAAATTCTTGCTCCCTGACAAATTACAGCACCAGATTCAATGCGGTCAATATCCACATTTTCATCTATAAAAACTGATTCAATGTTTTGAAAAACAACTCCCTTATCAATTAATCCCTGCTTTTTTAAATTCATTATAACTCCACTGCTCAAAATATTTAGTTTTATTTTACAAGACTTAATGGTATACCTGAAAAAAAATCATTAGCAACAATGAATTATATTAGAAATTATATAAATTTATGACTGAATCCATTGAAAATAATATTTTAAAACATCCAAGTTCTTTTTTTTCAAACAAAAATAAACACTTAAAATATCTTGTTAAAAAAATATTTGAATTTTCAAAAAAAATGCAGCGAAAACAAACCATCTTTAAATAATTACAATGGAAAATACACAACCTGAAAATATTGATAAACTTTTATCATTTTATGAATCAGGAACTGTTCTTGCAGGTTTTTTGTTTGGCATAAACCCATTTAACCAATTTGGAGTGGAAGCCTTAAAAAGTCTTGCCTCTGAGAAAAGAAAAATCTCTTATTCTCAATTTTAAAAGGTAATGGCTGGAATTACCAGCCATTATATAATTATCAATCAAACTTATAAAGAAGAGAAGCCCAGGTAAGCCCTGCACCAAGGGCTGAAAAAAGTACAAGATCTTTTTTTGTATCAATTTTTCCAAGTTCAATGGCTTCATCAAGTGCTATTGGAATACTTCCAGCGGTTGTATTTCCATATCTCTGAATATTATTGAACATTTTTTCAGGGGGAATCCCAAGTTTTTGCATATAAAATTCATTTATTCTCAAATTTGCCTGATGGGGTATTATCATATCAATATCATCCAGAGTATAACCCGTTTTCTCAAGAATTTCATAAGTAACTTCAGGAAGCTTTTTAACAGCAAGCTTGAATATTCTTGACCCGTCCATTTTCGGGTATTGTCTTCCATCAGAAATCATTTCCTTAGTAATTCTTTCGGGAGAACACCTTGATGCAGGCAGTTCTGCCATAAGACTTTCAGCATATTTACCTTCTGCGTGGAGAACAGAACCCAAAATGCCTGTTTCCTTATCTGTTTCAATAGCTTCAACACAAGCAGCACCTGCACCGTCACCAAAAAGAACTGTTATATCCCTTCCTCTGTCTGTCTTATCAAGGCCTGTTGAGTGTACTTCAGCACCAACAACAAGAATCTTTTCCGCCATTTCTGCTCTTATATATGCATCGGCAATGGAAAGGCCGTAAATAAATCCTGTACACTGCTGTCTTATATCAAGGGCAGGAGTTTCGCTAAGACCTAGTTTATCCTGCAAAAAAACACCTGAGCCCGGGAAAAAAATATCAGGGCTTAAAGTTGCAAAAATTATAAGATCTATATCTTCTGCCTTCCATCCAGCCTTTTCCATGGCTTTTTTTGACGCTTCCAGACCAAGATCCGAAGAACCTGTAACACTTCCAGGTTCTATCCAGTATCTTTGTTTTATACCAGTTCTCTGCTGAATCCACTCATCACTTGTATCAATTATTTTAGCAAGGTCATCATTTGTAACAAGATGAGATGCAAGATAACGTCCTGTACCTTTAATTAATGCTCTTTTCATATACCTCCCCTTGTATTTAATTTCTGAAACAATTTATTTAATGTAAAATAGAACTTATAATTAAACTAAAGAATCTGCTATCATAAAAATACTAGAAAAAAAGTTTTAAACAAACAAAAAAAGGAGTTCCTATGAATTTATATCTTGTTCAGCACGGAAAATCATTTACAAAAAAAGAAGATCCTGAAAAATCACTCACTGAAAAAGGGATTGAAATAACAAAAGCCATGGCTGAACTTTTCAAAGAAAAAAAAATCCCTTTATCAAAAATAATTTACAGCAAAAAGAAACGGGCTGCTCAAACAGCCATGATTTTTAATGAAACAATGCAAAACAAAATTCAAATGGAATCATCAGAAAAAATTTATCCAAAATCTTCCATAAAAGAGTTTTCAGATAATGCCAAATTAGAAGAAAATACCATGATAATAGGTCATCTGCCATTTATGGAAGAATTTATATCATATCTTGTCGTCGGTGAAAAAGACCGCCGAATAATCAAATTTCAGAATTCATGCATAATCTGCCTGGAAATTACAGAAAACAAAAAAGAATCCTATATAAAATGGGCATTAATGCCTGAAATAAACTGAATTTTATTTCAAAATTTTTCTGATCATATAAAAAAAGAGCTGAAAAGTATTTTCTTCAGCTCTTTTGTTGTGGTGCCGAAGAGAGGACTCGAACCTCCACGACTCGCGCCACCAGGTTCTAAGCCTGGCGTGTCTACCAATTCCACCACTTCGGCACAACGAAATTTTATTTATAACTTTGACTTTAAATAGTCAAGCTTAAATTTAATTTTTTATATAATATTTGAGTTAAATTTATTGCAATTGTTCAGTTTGAATTTAAAAGGCTGCTGTATTCTTTCAGCAAACTGTCTTTTTTATCTGTTTTTCAGCTGAATAGTTACAATTTATTTTAAATAAATATAAAATTTTGCTAAGAAGTTATAATAAAAAATATTATCTATCAGGAGGTTAAAATTGAGCCGTACAATAATTTTCATACATGGAATGTGGGGAAGAGGAGCTCTTTTTAATGATTTTAAAAAGCTTTTTGAAGAAAAAAATTTTAATTGTATAGCCCCAGATCTTCCTGGACACAGCAAAAATAAAAAAACAAATATAGAAGATTATGGATTTACTGATTTTGTAAATTATATAGCAGATATTATTAAAAATCTTGATGAAAGACCAATCGTTACCGGTCATTCAATGGGTGGATTGATTGCCCATAAAATAGCTGAAATGGGGCTTTGTGAAAAAGCTGTATTAATAACACCTGTAACCCAGAGAGGATTTTTAAATGTAAACAAAAATTCCATAATGGGTTTTATGCCGGTTTTATTCAGGCCTTTTTTCTGGTCAAAACCAATAAACCCGACCAGAGCATTATTCAAATATATCTGCATGGAATTATCTGAAAAAATATTAGAAAATATTTACACCCAGCTTGTTCCTGAATCAGGAAAAGCATTTTTTGAAATAAGTTTATGGGCAATGGATTTAAAAAAATCCACTTTAATTGACAACAAAAAAATTAACTGTCCTGTTTTACAGATAGCCGGCGATAAAGATAAAATAATATCACCACATGTTCTTAAAAAACAGGCAAGGCTTATTTCAAAAAGCATTGATGATTTTACTTTTAAAAGATATAGTGAATATGGTCATGGAATTATATGGGACAAAGGCTGGGAAAAGTTAGCACAAGACATTATTGACTGGATTCAAAAAGAATAAGCATATTTCAAAAAAATAGTTTTTAGCGTATCAAAATAATTTTTTTAAGATTCAGACAACCTTCATGACCTTTTGCACGCCGCCCTGGTACATATGAAATGGCGGTCATAAAGTTCTTTAAAACGGTTTACTTCTGAGGTTTTCATGATATATTCTTTCTAATTATAAATATTTGGGATCTTCCGTTTGATCCCA
>PDWI01000224.1_pt1 | contig 86545 bp, 86 predicted proteins | sample 1430891 | NCBI WGS metagenome assembly PDWI01 (sample SAMN01162508, study PRJNA174530) | Oral metagenome, whole genome shotgun sequencing project. | biome: Marine environment; feature: Marine mammal; material: Swab sample of the gingival sulcus; isolation source: swab sample of gingival sulcus... | reverse complement strand
TCCTCAAGCTACCTAAGTTGTGATGTCGATTATACGGCAACGTATTCGCCTTATACCTGCCCAAAGCCTCCCCAGCCTAGACGGAGGCCGAACCAATAATCAAGTTCACGCCACACATTAAAAGTGTGGCGGACTTTTCTCAAAAAAGGAATTTTAAGATGAATAAATATTTTATGACTTTACCACTTATATTTTTTGGACTACTGTCATTCACCTCCCCTGTATTAGCCGCCGCTATAACGTCCTTGAATTTTTCTGTCCATATTATTAATCCACAATTACCTGCGAGAGCACCAGCACATTTAGGAGCCGATAAGCTAGTAAGTTACTACCGGCAACTCAATGCTAATATTACCAGCAGAAACCCGATTGCTGATGCCAAACAAGCCATAGCTAGGGGTTATATAGGAGCTCTATTCACCGAAAAACCAATAATCAGCTTGTATCAAGAGCGGATCTCTCTGGAGAAAAAATTAGGCAACCCCTACCAAGGACTTGATGCGGATATGATAAAAAAATTGCAGCTTCAACTTAAGGTAGTACAAGGAGCAGGACGTATACGTAGCAGCGAACTCAAGGACTATAAAGGTGGGCTTCTTAATGCAGAAAAAGTCGTTGATACCTATTTCCAATCTGCCTACCGCTATGCTTATTACTGGAATCGCACTATGGCTGCCTACCTGAAGCAGCAACAGGCATCTGGTCAGGCAGGCACATCCGGCACAACCACCCCTGCGGATAATACCCATCACACCACCAACGGCAGCACAGTGACTACCTCCAAAACCAGCCCTTCCCGCTGGTGGAGTCAGCAGGTACATTGATGCTCATTTAAATAGTCTCCCCCTGATCAACTACCAACCTACTGTTTTATATAATTTATTTTCCTTTTAACACAAGCGCTGAAACACATTCAAATTCAGCGCTGTAAGCTTAGGCGCACAGAGACCTCACGGTGTTCTTTGCCATTCCGCAGAAATTGCACGGTAATGGTGTCATTCAGGTGGTAATCATCCAGTGTGTTGACTAAGTCATTGCTTTTATTGATCGGTTTGCCATCAATCGCTTGAATAATGTCGCCCAATATCAATTCTTCTCCTTGAGCTAGTTTAGTACCGCGCAGACCGGCTAATGCAGCAGGTGAATTGGGCGCAACTTGCAAGACTAGAATACCCTTGACATGCAGCCGTTCGCTGACTCGCTGGCTGACATCATCATTCACGGTAACGCCTAAGATAGGGCGAATATAGCGCCCATTTTGAATTAAGCTCGGCACAACCCGATTAACTGTATCAACGGGAATGGCAAAGCCTATGCCCGCCGATGCACCTGAGGGGCTGTAAATGGCGACATTGACACCAATTACGCGCCCAGAGCTATCCAGCAAAGGTCCACCTGAGTTGCCTGGGTTAATAGCTGCATCAGTTTGTATTAAGTCGTCCATAAGATTGCCGGGTGAGTCTAAGGTACGTCCTAATGCAGAAATGACTCCTGTAGTGAGCGTGTGATCCAAGCCAAAAGGATTACCAATCGCTAGCACACTTTGGCCTACCCGCAAATCAGCACTGCTACCAATATTAATCGCTGGCGGCATAGCTTTTTTATTACGTAACTTAATAACAGCCAAGTCGTATTCTGGACTAGCACCGACCACATCCGCTTCCAGCAAGCGTTGATCCACTAGATGTACCTTGGCTTGGCGGTAACCTTCGACAACATGGTAATTGGTTACAATATGTCCTTGGTTATCCCATACAAAACCGCTACCTGTACCGCTAGGTAACTCACGCACATCGCGTGTCCAGACATTAATAACGCGCTCAGTCGTAGTAATAAACACTACCGAAGGGCTAGTCCACTCAAACACATTGATCGTGCGCTCTTCTTCTGAAGAAAAATGGCCTGCGGGCGTTACTGGCCGAGGCAAAACCCGTTCGCTTTTCGCCCAGTGATTCCAGACCAGCAAAATTAAGCCCAGTAATAATGCGCCCAATACTACCCAAGCTATATTTTTAAGCATTTGCTTACTTTGCATGACCACTCCAGTTTTTTGGTACTCTAGTGATTTTGTGTAAACCGCAAAATAATATGGTTTAATCTTTAATCTACACGGAATAGGGTGAGTCGATTACGTAGCCAGTCACTCTGGCCATCATCACTCACCATCAGGTATAGATTGCCTTTAATATGGGTAAGACCTTCAAAATTATCAACTGAAAAAAGGCTAGACATTACCCTCAGGTTTTCCGCACGGCATGCCCCTTCGCGTGAACAAGCTGCTAAATTGACTCGCCGCAATGAAATGACCATCGGATTCCCTACACCATTCCAAGCACGCTCTAGTACTAGCAAACTATTATCGGGCAATAATTCCAAAGCAGTGATGGAGCTATTGGGCGCAGGATAAGCCATGAATGACCATTTTTTCCGGTTGGAATAAAGGGTATGCAGATTATTGGGTTGATTTTTCAGGGAACGTTCGGGGGCGGTAAGAAAACCATATTTAGGGTGACGTATAAGCGATTCCAAGGATGTATTGCCACTACGATAAGCACGACGATCACGCAAGTCAGGATGCAGCGGCAGTTCATTTATAAGTCTGCCTGCGGTATTTGTCCGTAGCAAACGCGGTATGCCCTCCAAGGCTACTACGAGCTGTGAATCACCTTTGCGGCCATTATTGGCATTCAATACCACTAAGCCTTCTGCATCGCGGTGACGCAATGGCTTCGCTTTATCATCAGTTAAAACTTTAGCAAATACAGGTTTAATCGCTGCAATTTGCTCATTACTGATCTGCATTTTGAAGTGAAACAAGATGCCCCGATCCGAAATGGCGTAGAGCAATTGCTCATCTTCATCCCAAGCTAGGTCGGATAGGCCGCTGATTGTCAAACCATTTAAGCTTTCGCGTGGGATAGTGAAATGGCTCAATAAGCTTAGGTGATGTCCTGTATTGGCTTGTGCAGGGGGCGATGAGCCAGTGCAAGCTGATAAAGTCAGTAGTAGACATAGCTGGGAGAGCGTGCTGTGTATTGTTTTTTTCATTACTTTTTCCATAAAGGCGGGCACTTACTAAAGTTCGCTAGTGTAAAGCTTGAGGCGCAGTGATGCCACAATGCTAAAATGGACAGCGCGAACTGCTTAAATATCCCGAAACTTTATTCAGTGTCTCTAGTCCAACCCATAGCTGCTTGGTCGATTATTGCTGTTTTCACGCTACAAACCCTGTAACCAGCATTGCGCGTAAGGATGCCATGCAGTCATTCACGGTATAAGGGAGTGTGCTGCTATGTTAAAAATGATTCCACTTTTTTTTGTCTTATTACTGGCTTATTTTGCACTATGTATTGTCGAATTTTTCCCAGTTTACCTGCACGTAGTGATGCTCGATCTGCAACTACCCTCGGGTGTTGCTTGGCAACCGACTTATGGTGATGGTTTTTTGGGGCTAGGCTTGCTGGTGCTTTCTATGGAGATTTATAAATCCACTAACACATCAGACAGCTCTATTATTGAGCATGTGTTATCGACCATGGTATTAGTAATTTATTTAGTCGCATGGTTGGTTGAGCCGTGGGCGGGTAATTCTTATTTTGCCATGTTGGCGCTCATGTCTATTATTGATGTCACTACAGGTTTTACTGTTTCTATTGCTGTAGCCCGACGGGACTTTCAAATTGGCGCTTAGTCCACTCCAGCCAGGCTGCACTGCTGACTTGGCTGCTATTCAGCAGTGGCTGCGGGTAAAAACCCCAAAACAATACCCAAAATGCTAGTAACACTACGATTAATAACTCACGTCTTTTTAGGTCGGGTGATTCTTTTATGACAGTATGCTGAGCTTCACCTAGAAAAGCTTTACGATAAGCCGTCAGGAAATAAGCCGCTGTTAAAATAATGCTAAAGAGCACCAACAAACCTGCACCTAGATTGCTCTGCAAAATAGCCATTATCAGTAAAAACTCTGCTGGAAAACCGCTAGTTCCAGGCAAACCCAAGCTACCTAAACCGAATAGTAAAAAGAAAGTGGCGAGTAAGGGCATAGAACTGGCCATACCACCTAAGCTCAACTGTTCGGTTGAGCCTATGCGCTGATGAATAAAACCCAAGATAATAAATAGGCCGCTGGCAATGAGAGTGAAATTCAATAATTGAAAAATAGCAGCTTGTAAACCTTGTTGATTGAAACTAACAATTCCCAACACCACCATACTAATATGACTAAGGCTGGCGTAAGCCAGCATACGGCGCAGATTAGTTTGACTCAGTGCAGCCAGCGTGCCGTACAAAACACCTAACATACTCATGCCGATTAATAGCCAATCAAACTGTTGTGTTGCCTCTGGTGCTAATGGAATCACATAACGCAGTAAGCCATAAGCGCCTACCTTTAAGCCAACTAAGACAGCAACAACATTGGCAGGCCCTTCCTGCGCGACCACAGGCAACCAAGCATGAAAAGGAAATAAAGGCAGTTTGATAGCAAAACCAAATAATAATAAGAAGAAAACCATTGTTTGCCAAGGATTATGGTGAGCTAGCACCAGCAAGTCAGTATAGGCAAAACTGATAGGCTCGGGCGATTGTAGTGCCAGCACGATCAAACCCAATAGAATCGTGATGCCACCTGTCATCATAAACAACGTATATTTTACCGCAGCATAACGGCGATTAGCACCAGCCCCCCATAAACTGATGAGGAAGAAAAAAGGTAATAGACTTAATTCCCAAAACAGGAAAAATAAGAGGGTATCCAGTGCGCTAAAAATACCTTGTAGCGTCAGTTGCAAAAACAGCATTAAGGCAAAAAATAAAGAAGGCAGATGACGCACAGCATTCCAAGAAGCCAGTATGACAGCCAAAAATAGTAAGGAAGTAAATGGCAAAAATAATACTGATAAACCGTCTACACCTAATTGGTAATTGACCTGTAAATTGGGAATCCAAGGATAGTTTTCTACTAGCTGAAAACCAGCTTGCGTATTGTCAAACACCATAACCACAACAATATTGACCAGCAAGGCTAATACAGCGCTTATTAAAGCTGCTTGCCGCGCTAGCTTATTGGGTAGACATAAAGTGATGATTGCACCCAACAGCAGTATAAATAGCACACTGCTTAGCCAAGGAAAAGTGCTAGGTATGAGGGGCATAAACTAATATCTTTTGGCAGTTTTTAAGCACTTAATGTGTCCTAGTAACGTGATCAGTATGAGCTATGGGGTAAAACATCTCCCCCAATGCTGCTGTCGGTTTCTCAATCAATGCCAGCCAAGGGGCAGTGTAAAAGCCTACAATGACAATAATGCCAATCATTGTAATGGCTAATACCTTTTCGGTTAGGTGCGAAGGGCTAATATCCCAGTGTTTAGTACGACCCTGTGGCTCAGATAGAAAAATCTGTTGGAAGGCACGTAGCATAAAAGCAGCGGCAATTAAGTTGCCAATTGCTGCTGCAATAGTAATGGGTGCGCCAAAAGCAGGAATAGAGCCTTCTAGGACAAAGTGTACAGCATCAAAGCCGGGTGTGCCGGGCATTCCGACAATGGCTAGTGCGGAAATAAAAAAGGCTATGCCCACCAGTGGTAGAGTATCAAACATACTCCCTAGTCGATTCAGATTAGTGGTACAAGTGCGTTGCCAGACCAATCCGCTCATAAACAATAAGCCAGAAATTGCCAAGCCCATATTCAATGCCATTAAAATGCTGCCCTTCAGGCCGACCTCATCCAAACTAAACAGGCCAATTGTCAAAATACCTGTATGGCTGACAACAGCATAAGCCAGTAGGCTACGCAGATTTTTTTGGCGCAAGGCCAACAAAGCGGCATAAAAAATGCCAGTGACCGCAAAAGTGACAGCGACCCAATGCCAGTGCCAAGTTGCTTGTGGTGTAAGGGGAAGTACAAAGCGCACTAAGCCATAAACGCCGACTTTCAATCCTAATAAATACACTGGTGCAACGGCCAAATTGCCTGATTTGATAAAATCAGGTAACCAGCCATGAAAGGGAAAAACGGGAATGCGTATGCCTAAAGCATAAAACAGCGAGAAAAAAACTAATACATTGACTGGTGTTTCCAGGCGCAGCTCAGCTAGTTTTAATAAATCAAATGACCAATGCCCGTTCATATCGGCATAGTGCCAACCCAAAATCAAAGTACCTGCAAAAAGCAGCACCAGACCGGTTGCCATAAAGTGCATGAAACGCAGCAAGGCAGGTAACACATCATCCGAAGTGGGCCAACGCGAGCTTAGCAAGCTCAACAAGGCTATTTCAGCGACAGACATGAGGCTAAACCAGAGCAAATCCAGAGTAACAAACTGACTGAGCATGCTACTTTGCAATAACATAACAATAGCAGGCATGGCAGTTTTATGTTGACCGCGAAATAGCATAAAGACAACACACAAAAAGCCCAGTAAGGTGGTTAGCATGACAAATAACACGCTAATACCGTCAACACCGACATGATATTGTAAAGCACCCCAGAGTTTGAATTGCTCAACCTGCTGCATGATTTCACCCGACTGGCTACTGTCGAAGTGTTGATAAAGCCAAACGGCTAACAGTATTTGAGTGACTGAAGCTAGGCTGGCAATAATAAAATTGCTCATGTTGCGCAAACGCAGTAATAACAAACCTGTTAATAAGGGTAATAACTGCAAGACACTTAAGACAGGCCAGGAAGCGTTTGTTGCTTGATAAATCATCCGTGTGCCTACCCTATAAAATGTAAACCAAAGTGGCTGCTATCAATACCATCAGGTAACGGGGTTTACGCAAATAACTTTCTATGATTTCTGCTTTTTCACCTAAGGTATTAGCTAATCCCGACAAAGTTTCACCGCTTCCCCCTAATACCAACTTGTTTTCGAACCATTCCAACCACTCTGCCACGGTTTGCATTAATTTCCCCAAAACGCCAGTACCGACACCTACCGCGCTCGAATAAGCATGTCGTCCTTGTTGGAAGTCCTGTGCCTGAGCCAGTGAAGACAGCAGCGCGGATTGTGTGGGTGTGCCTGTGAGACGATTAAGCACTTGTTCGTCAAATAATTGTGCCTCTTGTGCTAGCTGTTGGGTGGGACGCACTAAAAACCAATCTGTGAGTGGATCAAGCCAGCAGCGTTGTGCAGCAAGCAGATACAAACTTGTGTGCCTTCTTAGCCAACGGGGAAGCAATTGTGCTGGTCGTTGGGCTTGCTGCATAAAGGAAGGCGCATTTAAAAACTGATGTGCACGCCAAAATAAATGTAAGGTCAAATGTAGGCTGGCTAAGTCATACCAACCTAAGGCAATCCAGTTAACTATCAAACCTGTTTGCATTAAAGTCGCATAGATTAGCGATGTTTTTATATCAGTTTGTGCCTGTGCGCTCAGCCAAGCATAACAAACAGTAAGTAAGCCAATACTTAATAAAAACCATTGCAACAAGTTTACCATTTCTAATAAAGGCGCAAGCCGTATTAATAAGTACAAGGCTAGATGGCTTAGTACTGAACCGTAAAATACCGCACTGGACGGCGTTGGACCTTCTAAAGCACGGCTAATCCAAGCTGAAAAGGGAAATTGAGCACTTTTAATCAAGGCTGGAAGGATGAGTGAAAAGCCTAATAAACCTGTTAACATACTGTCGTGTGTTGCCGCTGCGTTAAAAATCATGGGCCAACTGGAAACTCCTAAAAATACCAGCGCAATAAACAAAGCCAGTAAAAAAGTAGCATCACCAATACGATTCGTCACAAAAGCACGGTTGGCATTGTTAACAGCCCAATCACGTTGCCAGCGATAAGCAATCAATACCCAAGAGCTGATGCCAGCTAATTCCCAACCCACAAATACCAGTAATAAATCTGCTCCTAAAGTGACTAATAAGACAGCGGTATGAAATAATGCCAGCACAATAAAATAACGCTGGAATCCAGCTTCACGGTGCAAATAGTTTATTGAAAAACGAGTTGCAATCAGGATAACAAGGCTGAAACAAATACTTAGCCACAAGCTCAATGGATCAAGCAAAAAGCCAAAGTCAGCTTGTACCGCGCCACTTTTCAGCCAAGCTCCCATGGATAATAAGCCCAGTGGTTCAAACAATAGACTATAACCACCTAAGACTAGCAGTAGCAGTAAAGCTAATAATTCTGCCCCGACCAGAACCCTAGCTGTTTCGCGTTCACCACGCTCGCCACTATTCCAGCCAATGATAAAACCCAAGATGATCCAACAAGCGGCTAGGAAAGGCAGTAGTGGAATAGCCAGCGTAAGGTAGTGGAGAGGTGTCATAAGCTGTGCTCCTGATAGTCCCTTTCTGGGGTAGGCGTTGGACGGGTGGAACTTCGGGAGCTTCTCACTAATGCGGGCGGTAAATGTTCTTGTGAGCCGCTAAACCAATCTGCTGAGCATTCTACTTCTGGTAGCGGAGAAACACTGGAACGCCAAGGTACAAAACCTGTGTTGGGGTGGAATTCATAGATAAGGCCTGTTTCTGGTTCTTTGACGGCCAGTTGTACCCAGAGGTTTTTAATCAATGTCTGTAAGTCGGCTTGGCGTTGATAAACTTGTTGAACCACATGCCGCTGTGCTTCTAAGACTAGTAACAAACGCATGGGCTCGTGTATTTCAATCATTTGTTTGGGGAGTCCAGTACGTAAGTCGCTGGCAGTACCCTCCATGACACCAAGGAGTCCGGTGACATTGTGCATAATTTTGGAGCCAGAGCCGTAATGGCTATTGTTTACGGTGGAAAAATAATACTCTAGGCTGATACCCGCGCCGACGGGAGCGGCAACCAGCAAGACTTCCTCTAAAATATGCCCATCAGGGTCATCACGATAGTCGTATGAAATCAAGAATGCACGTCGATCCAGAAAAATACCTTGGCTGAGTGAGCGTCTGCCTACCAGTGCTACTGCATTAGTCACATGCCCCAATTCAGGGCGAGGCTGGCTATAATCAAGAGCGCGCATTTCGACATGGCGCATGGCTTGTTGCAAATCAGGTTTACGCGGGGCGGAAGCAAATTTGCGACAACGCTCTTGGGCAGAACGCGCTGCTGCGAGAGCAATATCAGCTTGTAAAGATTGGAATACTGCCTGCTGTTCGCTAGGAATTAAGTCGGTATCTGTCCAGTGTATGGCTTCATTGCAAGTATCATGCTCTGCCGCCACAAAATGGCAATCAGCCGGAATAATGATACTGCGTTCTGCTAGCCGTTGACGTACTTCCGGGCGGTTTGCCATAGCTGCAAAAGCGCGTGCATTGGGACCACTATAACGTCCGCTACAAGCGCCACAGCCATAAGCTGCCTCATGTGGATTGTTCTGGTTGCTGGAATAGTGACCCATCATAAGCACAAATTTGCCAAAGCCTGTAGTGAGGCCATGTGCTTGTAAAAACTGTGCAATCTGTTCCGTTTGTTCTTCATCGGTATAGCCTAGCTGATTCAGCTCTGCTGAACGGTCGACTTTAGCTTGTATTGCGGTCAGTTGCACGCGGGTTGGCACACTGAGATCTATGCGCCGTTCAATACTTTGGAGTTGTAATCCTAAACGACGTGGTGCGTAGGATCTGCCCAGCATGAGTAGTAAAGCACCGGGTGCTGCTAGTAAGGAAAGTAATGTGCCACTGAATAAATGTTGACGAGTGACTTGATACAACGCATTTTTTAAGCGAAGCCGCCAGTTGCGGCGTTGAGTATGACGCTGCATAAGCTTAGGATCCGCTAGAGCTACTTCGCGTAGGGTGTGCTCCGGCTGGAGTGCTACAGGTGCTAATTTTAACGGCTTGGCATCATCCAGTCCTTGCCAGTTAATAGGCAAATTAAAAAAAGCGGCTGCTCCTAAGGTTTCTATGGCAGGATTTACTTCTTCCAAATGGCGACGTATGCCTTCTTCACGATCGTCCATACAGAAAATGGCTTGAGCCAGTGGGCGCAGTTGGCGATCTGGCCAGTTACCTTGTTGGTGGTTGCTGGCAATGGCACAGAGAATTTCTTCACGATAATGCCGTTCATAAGCTTGTAACCAGAGGTAGCCGGATTGCTCGGCATCGAGAGCTTGCATGCAGCTAAAAATGCCTTGCAAGCTGTCACTGTCCAATTGGCGTATGCACTGGCCATCCATTGCTAAATGCTGTGCTAAACGAAATAAACGCCAGCCATGATCATAAGGCAAAGCGGCTTTATCAGGATTCATAGGTGGTGACTGTTGCCAAGTCCAGATCATTTGCGCCAACTGCCGCCACGATGGGTTGCCTGCTTTTTCTGGACGGCTGTGCATAATCATTTGGCGCGCCATATTGAGTAAGTATTCGGGTAGCTGACCTTGGAAGGTGCAATAGCGTACAAAAAACTCAAAGGTATAACGGCGAAAATGACCACGAATAGCCGATAGATTGGCATCAATCCGCCAGTGGCGTCGACACAGTTGTCGTGCGTAGACATGCTCCATGACCAAACGTACGGCCAGATAATCCAGCATATCAATGGGTTGTTGCAAGCTGTCGTAGTGTGGATGTTGATGTCGCCACAGCACCATACCAGACCAACCAGGCAGTTCTAGCGCCAGCCGTTCCAGATAAGCCATCCAGTTTTCTTCGGCTATCCCCATGCGCTGTAATTCGGCGGCTATTGTATCGACAGCGTTATCAGGTAAGGAATTTAAGTGCTCTTGCAAGTCCCAAAGGCCACTAAGAGCAGCGCCCCAATCCTGCAAGGCTAATTGCTTCCAAGTAGCATAAAAGCCGCCTTTTTGAGCATCCAAAGGCCAGGCTGACAAGCCCTGATCCAGCCAAGCAGATAGCGCCTGTAATAAACTAGGACGAATGTCATCTAGCAGGTTGACGCCTAGTAATTGTCGCAATAGTGCAGTAAGGGTAAGAGGTTGACCGATTTGCTTGAGTAAATGATCTAGCAGGTGACGTGCTTGTTTACGTACTTTTAAGTCGGCGTCAGAAACACCAGCCTCACCATCCGCTTGTACTTGTTGCCCAAACAGGCGTAGGGCACGTTCTGGCGTGAAGTTAATCAACTCTTCTGGATGCAGCAAGTAATGTTCCAGACCTAAAACTTGCATGCACGCTTCCCACAGGTCTTGAATGACAGCCGTTTCGCCTATAAGCCCATCGGCTTTAGCCTGTGATAGTAAGGTTTCTCGCTGATTGATGTGCACATCAGGCTGAAAACACGAAAGCGCTGCATTTTCTTCGATTTGCCAAATAAATTGGTTAGGCATGACAGGATTGAGTGAACTAATCAGCACCACTTCATAAATATCGCCTCGCTTGACTTCGCGGTGCGGTGTGGCAAAAACGACTGTATCATAGTGTAAGCTAGCATCGGCTTTCAAAACACAACGCAAGTCTTCTTGGCTAATGCGACCACGGCGGTAATGGGCACGAAATTGTTCAGCAGACCAATAGCCATCATTACCATTAAGTGCATGAGCGGTTTTGATTGCTTCGGGAAAAGGAAGGTGTTGAAAGCCATGTAGAGTGTTGTGGTGTACAAAGTCCCGAATCGGAGCTTGGCTGGGTAAAACATGTGCTAGATGCTCTAGTAGATGCTGCAAGCGGGTGTGTAAATCATGTCGTGAATGGGCAGTGCTTTTCATCGTTAATCGCTAGTCTCTAGCCCACAAACAGATGAATAAAATGTTCAACACTGGCTTGAAACACCTGCAATAAGAGTGTCGGGTAAAAGCCTAAGATTAAGGTGCTCATTATCAGTGTAGCGGCGGCTGTTGCTTCAGCGAGACTCAAATCCCTAATAGTTTGTAGCTCGGGGTGACTAGGTCCCGTGTAGAGGTATTTGATGGTACGCACGCTATAAGTCGCTGTAATTAGCACACCTAATGATAAGACGATGACTGCCCAACTCCATTGCTGAAAGCCACCTAGGAGTAAATGCAGTTCAGCAATAAAGCTGGCAGAGCCAGGCAAACCAACTGCGCCAACAAACGCTAATATAATGAATAGTGCAAAATATGGTGTCACTTTGATCATAGCGCCATAGTCATTAATATCCCAGCGTTGGGTTCGCTCATGTAATAAACCCAATAACATGAAAAGTGCAGCAGCAATCAGGCCATGTGCAATCATCTGAAACAAAGCGCCGATCATGCCGTAGTGCGTTAGACTGGCAATGCCGATTAATACGCCGCCCATGTGACTAATTGAAGCATAAGCTACCAGACGCTTCATATCGCTTTGCCGCCAAGCCAGTAAGCCACCGTAGACAATACCAATAGCACCCAGTGTAAACAGGATGTTCTGTAAGTTAATTGCTGCCAATGGCAACATTTCGACACTGCGTATTAAGCCATAAGCGCCCATTTTCAATAATACGCCAGAAAGTAACATTGTGACGGGGGTTGGTGCTTCCACGTCTGCCAAAGGTAGCCAACCATGTAATGGAAAAATGGGTAGTTTGACCCCAAAACCTAGCAATAGTCCTAGAAAAATAAGGGTTTGTTCTTTAGCAGACAAATGGTGTGCAGCACGTTGAATGGATGCAAACAGAAAGGAATGCTCTGGGTTTTTGTCAAACAGTACCAATAAGCTTAATAACATGAAAATTGAGCCACCCAGTGTATATAACACGAAATTTAAGGCAGCTTTTTGGCGTTGTTGGCTACCCCAGCGATTGATTAGGAAAAATAGTGGTATGAGCACCATTTCCCAAAAGACATAAAACAAAGCCCAGCCTTGTGAGAGAAATACGCCGGTGGCGGCGGTTTGTACCAGTAGCATGAGGCTGTAATAAGTGCGAATGCGTTCTTGTATATGCGACACGCTTAAAGCGAGCAAGCTCAATAGGCTAGTGAGCACGACTAGTGGATAAGAAAAACCATCTAAGCCAAAAATAAAATAAGTGCCTAGACGTGGATTCCATTCGTATTGACTCAGCAATTGCACAGCGGGATTACTAAAATCCAGTAAGTAGGCAATCGATAAGGCCACCAGCAAAGTCAGCAAAGCGGTCAGTAAGGCAATGGGGCGAATGAAATTGCGTGCAGCCTCGGGAATTAACAGGATAAATACAGCGCCTGCTAGCGGTAACAGCAGCACTATTAATAAAAAATCCATAAATGCCCGAATGCTCCAGCCAAGAATAAAAGGACGATAGGCTTGCCGCCTAGTAAGTACATTAGCAAATAATAATGCACAGGGTGTCTGGCAACGCAGCACACCTTTCCAGCGTCCTAATTTTATTAAAAGTGGAGCTACCCGTAAACGTTAATGGGTGCGCTCCTTTACTTGATAAGCACGCATATCACGCATGACATGCGTTTTCTCGAAAAAGGAGAAGGGTTTAAAATCCGTAGAACAACGCAATTTGTTCATGTTAGTCAGCGGGTAGGAATAGGCAATCCATGTCCCAATATGGAAATTTCCCCATCTGGATAAATCTGCAAACGTGTAAATGTTGCCGGGCTAATCTCAATATGATGACTCTTTTGTTGAAGAATATCTAAAACACGTGAGAGTATTAGCTTAATGACACCGGCATGCGTTAGCACCAAAACACGTTGACCCACATAATTTACTTTCAGTTCCTCCCAGACAGCCGTAACACGCTGCGAAAAGACTTCCATGGATTCCCCTTGGGGTGCAACAAATCGGCGGGGCTGATGATAATATTGATGTAACAAATCTGGATTACGCTCTTCAATGACGGCTGCTTCCAAACCCGACCATTCGCCAAACTCTAACTCAGCTAAACGCTCATCCACGATAAAAGGACTGCTCAAACGTAAAGCCAACAAGCGTGCAAAATCATGGCAGCGTCTTGTCGGCGAGCTAAGCACAACGTCCCACTGTCCATGACGAGTTGCTAAAGTCAATTGTTTCCAGCCGCGTATTCCCAAAGGTTCATCCAAAGGAGCACAAAACAATGCAGAGCTCGTGGTTTGTCCATGTACCAATAAATCAATAAAGGTATTTTGCCCTTCTGTTGCCGTTCTGTCAGTAAACACCTGTTCTGCATCATGCACTTCTGCTATAGAATCAGGTGTCAAAATAGGCACAGATAACATGACAGGCTCAACGGGTGTTTTTGTTGTTTTTATTGTCTCAAACTGTTGCTCTGTTAGCTGTTCTTTGGAGTTATTATCGTCTGCCACGATCAACCTCCTTGTGATTCATTAAAAATTTATCATGCAATTAAACATAACTCACGCCCGTGCCACCTAAGCCACAATAACCACTTGGATTTTTAGCCAAATATTGTTGATGATAATCTTCAGCATAGTAAAACGGTGGGGCATCCTTGATTTCGGTTGTAATCGGTGGATAAGCTGCTTGTTGCAAAGACTGATGATAGCGCTTTAAACTGGCTTCAGCGGCTGCTTTTTGTTCTGGTGTAAAGGTATAAATACCAGAACGGTATTGTGTGCCAATATCATTGCCTTGCCGCATGCCTTGGGTAGGATTATGTGCTTCCCAGAAAACTTTAAGCAAAGCGTCATAGCTAATTTTTTCAGGGTCGTACACCACCAGTACAACCTCATTATGCCCCGTCATACCCGAACAAACTTCTTGATAGCTTGGATTAGGTGTATAACCCGCCGCATAGCCTACAGCAGTTGTATAAACGCCTTTTGTTTGCCAGAAGCGGCGTTCAGCCCCCCAGAAGCAGCCCAAACCAAACAAAGCTTGTGCCATTCCTAGCGGGAATTCACCCTGAATAGGTCTGCCATTCACATAATGACGGTTAGTGACTTGCATTGCTTCATTGCGACCGGGTAATGCTTCTTCGGCTGAAGGCATCTCAGCGGATTGCTTCCATAATCCAAACATAATATTGACTCCTTTTCAGACTTACACGTCACTGGAAACAAGCTGTTGCAAAACGCTAAACCTAGATGAAGGGGAAAACACCACTCCAAGTCATGTTTACTCTTGTCGTTTCCAACAATCCGCTAAGTGATCATCGACCATACCAACGGCTTGCATAAAAGCATAAATTATCGTCGATCCCGCAAAGCTCATGCCACGCTTTTTCAAATCTTTGGAGATAGCATCACTGATCGGTGTGCGTGTGGGTACATCTTTAAATTGTCGCCAATGATTGACGATTGGTTTGCCATTGACAAACCGCCAAAGGTAAGCATCGAAGCTACCCCATTCCTGTTGAATAGCTTGGAAAACAAAGGCATTGCTGCGGGTTGCAAGCACTTTGCGGCGATTACGTATAATACCCGGATTTTCCAAACAGGCTTCCAGCTCAGCATCGCTCATAGCGGCCACTTTATCGACCTGAAAATCATGAAAGGCCATACGATAAGCAGCGCGTTTGCGCAAAACAGTTTCCCAACTTAATCCAGCTTGAGCTCCTTCTAGGATTAGCATTTCAAACAGTTTTTGCTCATCATGGACGGGGATTCCCCACTCTTGATCATGATAATCTGCATAGAATGCTTTACCTGCTTGACCACCGAAACAACGTTTTTTTCCGTCGCTACTTGTCTTCAACATGCTTTAAATCAGTGTGGGTTGGGATGCATACTTCATAATGCCTTGCCCGTTTGGCTTCAAATAGCGCCTATGATGCCACAACCCAACATTTTTGTAGCTCGATTTGTCATTAATTTGCTCATTGTTCAGCGTTCAGACAGCTAAACCAACAATGATTGACGACTTGTGGATAATACGAATCTCTTGCGGCTTGTGAATAAGCTAAGCAGGAAAACACAAGATATAGTGTTTTAAAGATTACTCGCTAATTTCCTACGTTTATGCTTATTTTTACTTGACAAGAAAGCTTATTTGGGAAATTAGTTATGATTATAGCTTTAAATTTAGCACTTTTTCCCACTTTTGTATTTTTTAGTTTATTGTCTCTCATCAATTAACTTGTGCACAAATCTGTGGATAAGTCTGTTAGTAAAGTTATTTTTGCCTTGTCTTTTCTAGGATTTTTAGAGACAAACTGGAAATGCAACGCACAATGCGGTACAAGAGCCAACTTATTTTATTTTTACTACGAAAAGAAGCTCAAGGCGATGAACTACGACATCTATGGTATTGGCAATGCACTCGTCGATAAAGAATTTGAAGTCACTGAAGCATTTTTACAGCAACAAGGCATAGAAAAAGGTCTGATGACCTTGACTGATGAAGATCGACATCATCAATTACTTGATCAATTGAAAACACAGTTTTCCTTAAAAAAACGTGCTAGCGGTGGCTCAGGTGCCAATAGCATTGTGGCTGCTAGTCAATTGGGTGGCAAAACATTTTACGCTTGCAAAGTAGCTAATGATGAGTTTGGTGAGTTCTATATGAACGACATGCACGCAGCCGGTGTTAGCACTATGCTAGAACAGGTGCGTAATGGTCCTAATGGCGTAACCGGCAAATGCATGGTCATGGTCACACCGGATGCGGAGCGCACCATGAATACATTTCTTGGTATTACGACTAATATGTCACCGGAAGACGTTTATCTGGAACCGCTGAAGCAATCACAATATTTATATATTGAAGGCTATCTCGTCACTTCAGAACGTTCACGTCAAGCGGTAGCAAGAGCGCGGGAAATTGCAGCAGAGCATGGGGTAAAAACAGCACTCACCTTTTCCGATCCTTCTATGGCAACTTATTTCAGAACGGGATTGGATGAGTTTATCGGTCATGGCGTGGATATGCTGTTTTGTAATGAAGAAGAAGCTTTGACTTTTACTGAAACAGACGACTTGGCTGACGCTATTAATATCTTAAAAAAGAAAACCAACAAATTGGTATTAACCTTAGGTAGCAAAGGTGCAATGGTTATTAATGCTAATGAGCAAACAGCCATTGCCCCACACCCTGTGAAAGCGATTGATACTAATGGTGCTGGTGATATGTTCGCGGGTGCTTTTTTGTACGGTATTACACAGGGAATGGATGATGTAAAAGCAGGCGAACTTGCCAGCAAAGCAGCTAGCAAAATAGTTACCGTATTTGGCGCACGTTTAACAAAAGAGGATCATCAGGCATTATTGCGTAGTCTATAGTGCCAAAACATATACCTTAGTTAGTGCGACTAGCATTGCATAAATCTAGAAAAATACCGCTGCGCTGAGCTATAAAAGTTTAGCGCAGCCGCCAAAGTTAAAAAATATATAAAACAACAGCTTATTCATCTTTGCGGGTAATTTTCAGCGGTCCAAAAGATTGCGCTACAGGCATTATCTCTACGCTGGTCACATTGACATGCGCGGGTTGTTGAACAACCCAGAGTACGGTATTAGCAATATCAACTGGCTGTATGGGTTGCACATTGGCATAAATAGCCAGTGCTTTTTCATTATCGCCACGAAAGCGTACATTAGAAAACTCAGTACCACCGCATAAACCAGGTTCAATATTAGTCACACGCAAGGCCGTTCCTGCCAAATCAGACTTCAGATTACGGCTAAACTGTTTCACAAAAGCCTTACTTGCACCGTAAACATTGCCGCCCGGATAGGGATAAGTACCTGCGATAGAACCCATATTAATAATATGTCCGCGATTACGTTCGACCATACCCGGCAAAATCAGACGAGTCATGCTAAGCAGTCCCATTATATTGGTCTGAATCACCTGCTCCCATTCCCGTAAATCAGTAGCATAGGCAGGCTCCAGTCCCAAGGCTAGACCAGCATTGTTGATTAGCACATCAATATCGCGCCATGCTACAGGCAGACTATCCAATGCCGCTTGCACTGCTTGCTGATCTTGTATATCAAACGCTAATGGATAAAAGTTATCCTTGCCAAGTGCTTGCTGTAATTGTTCTAACCTGTCTAGACGGCGGGCTGTACCAACGACTTTATAGCCTGCTTCCACCATGATACGGCTTATCGCATCGCCAAATCCTGCCGATGCGCCTGTCACCAATGCAATCATGTCAATTCTCCTCATATTTTCGATATTTGCTCGCTTTTTGTTTGCATTATGATCCATGCTTACAGCAACTTACGACAAAAAAAGTGCTGGTAACGCGCCAATGAGCGCCAAGGTTCACGTTGAGAATAAGCGCGTTCCATCTGTAACAAAGTATTCAGTTCCATATTTTTGCGGATATTGGGATAGGCATAATCATAAAAGCAGCGCACCCCAGACCAACTCACTAATTCCAAGCCTAGTTCAGGTAACCAACTCAGTACCTCCTCCGGCGGCAAGGGTGAAATCGGTTTTAGGTGGTTTTGAACATTACTGCGAACTGGTTTTTGCTGAAGTGCTGCGAAGTCACCTGCTAGCAAATGGCGCATTTCCTTAGAGTATTGATTGAAAAACATTAAAGACAACCACCCGCCCGGCTGTAGCAAGTGAAGTAATTGCTGTAAAGTTGTACGTGGCTCAGCCAACCATTCCAGTACAGCATGCATTACAATACCCTGAAAGGAATGGCTTGTTTTCACAGCCAATTCTTGTATGGTCGCGGCCTGTAGTCGAATGCGCTCTGACATTCCAACAGACTCAATCGCTAGGCGCGCTTCTGTCAACATTTCAGGAGAGGGTTCTGCTAATACAACCTGATACCCCAGTTCGGCCAACCACATGGACATTTGCCCCAATCCACCGCCAGCATCCAGAATCCACTGCGAGGAATCAGGCTGCACATACTTCAAGAGATCATCTTGTAGAATATAGAGGCGTATTTTGCCGCGAGGGTCTTCACTTCCATAAATCGTGTGTCGAAAGTGCTGTGAAAGCCCATCAAAAATGCGATCCTGTTTCATACTATTGTTGGTCAAGACGTATCAGGGTTTCCAACCCAATGATCTGAATCAATCGACAAGGATGCTATAGTGCTTATGAATAATGTCAAGCCATTACAGGAATCCGCAAAGAGCGATTTCAAACGCATTGACAATCGCTACATACTAGGCGATTGCCTGTTTTCGGGTGAGTTAGGAACGCTATATCGTGCCCGAGATGCCCATCCAAGCAGTGAAAACGACAGCCAAGTCCTAATCCATTTCTTCCCGCCACGTGCGCTGGCCTATACGCGCCTGCGTCAGCAATATGAAACTTTAAAACAAGCCTGTAAAATTGCCAACGCACCTGTTTTGCCAGTACGTGACTGTAGTTGGTCGGGTACTAAAGCCTTATTTGTGCTCGAAGTACCACAGTCTTGGTCGCTCAGCGTGTTGCCTGTCATGAAACCCCATGCAACCAGTTTACATACCAAAGCACTGCAACTGACTCACAACCTAGTTAATCAAGGGCTGGTTGAACGCGGCTTGCCATCCCAAGCCTTTTTAGTTACGCCCGAAGGCGAACTTTACATTCCGAGCACCTTGCTATCACCTGCACTACAAAATCTACAAAAAAATGATCTAGGTCTGTTAATTCCCAATAGCCGTTTTATGCAAGCACCCTCTTTACGCAGACTGCCAAGTATAGGTTTGTTGTGGCTAGGTTTAGGAGGCTTAGCGCTGGCTAGTGGTGCAGGCTTGATGTACCTCGTTGTAAGCAGTACAAGCAATACGTCTAATGAACAGATCAATACACCCGCCCTCGCAATACCTGAACTCAGTAAGCCAGCACTTCATTTACCGATAGACTCTAATCGGGTGATGCTGCAAACGGCTCTACCTGAAAACCAAGAGGCAAAGCCTAATGTAGTGGAAGATAGTATAGTAGCGACTCCTGACAATAGCGAGATAAGCGATGTTGCAGAGAATTTGCTACCAAATGATAATGAAGTCACCGAGACAAGTGCAGAAGCCACTTCAAACGAGAAGATAACGCTTTCCCCAGCATCCGCTCCGTTGGCAGAAGAGACACCAATTGACGTGTCATCGTCGCCTTCCAACACAGCCTTATTGAACCTACAGGAAGAGTCGCCTGTAGCCGCAGAAACCAAGACAAAATCCACGCCCACTATACCGGCTCAAACTACGATACGTACAACACCACAATCCGTACAAAACAGTCCTAAACCGCCAACACCTCCACCATTTAACCGAACCGTTGTTGCTAACACTGCCAATAATCAGCGGGCACTGATACCAAATGCTACACCTACTCCCAAACCTTCACCAGTGCCTGTTCGAAAACCCCGAGAAACAGTGCCTGTGGCACGCCAATCTGCAATACATTCAGGTAGCGACGATTTATCACAGTCTAGCCCCAGCAAACCAAAACAGCCATTAGCACGCCCCGCTAAGCCAACACCACGCCAACCATCACCGCATCCACCCACAGCCCTCCCCCAAACGGATAAGCTCCAATTAAAGGCTAATGGCATGAATAGCAATGAGCTTATTCGACGGGCTTATAGTGCTGTACAAGCAGGTAGACTGGACGAAACACCTCATCGTGGTGCTATTTTCTATATTCGCTTACTGAATCGTATTGACCGCCACAACCCGCAGGTTATGCGTTTAGCAAGGGATGTGGTTTCTCACTATCACCAACGCTCCCGTGAATCAATGAAACATGGCAAGCTTGAGCAAGCCACGACTGAAATATGGATGAGCAAGCGTATTATTAAAGAATTTAACTTAATCAAACTCAATCCTGCCCAAGAAGTACTGGAGCACAAATTAGCCAATGAAAAAAAACAAGCAGCCTCATAATAAGCAGCGCATTGTTATTTTAACAGGCGCGGGTATTTCTGCGGAGTCGGGTCTACAAACATTTCGAGCCTCTGATGGTTTATGGCATAAGTACCGTATTGAGGATATAGCTTCACCAGAAGGTTTTAAACACAATCCACAATTAGTGCATGATTTTTATAATGCTCGTCGCCGACAATTACAAGACAGCATGGTTCAACCCAATCCCGCACATCGTGCCTTGGCAAAGTTAGAACAGCAGCACAGTGGGAAGGTTTTTATCGTTACTCAGAATGTCGATAATTTGCATGAACGTGCAGGCAGCCAACACCTATTACACATGCACGGCGAACTATTGCAAATGCGTTGTACGAAAAGTGGCAAAGTCTTTCCATTAGATGGTGACATTAATACAGACATGGTCTGTCAATGCTGTCATGAAGCAGGTCATCTACGTCCACATATTGTTTGGTTTGGTGAAATGCCATTGGCAATGGAACGCATCTATTACGAATTGGAAAACTGTGATTTGTTTATGTCGATTGGTACTTCAGGCCAGGTTTACCCGGCTGCCGGTTTTGTACAAATTGCATCACAAGCAGGGGCACACACCGTTGAACTGAACTTAGAACGTTCGGCCATTAGTCGTTATTTTGATGAAGGCATTTATGGCTTAGCCAGCTTGATTATACCGAAATACATCGAGAATCTTTTAAGCAAGTGATGCCGCCGTCTAAACTTCTATATCTAAACATAAATATCCTGCTGAATATTCAGCAGGGCATTAACAGCTGCTGTGGCAAACATGCTGCCCCCCCAGCGTCCTTCAATCAAAATATACTCAATACCTAACTCATTACAGCTATTTACCAGTACTTCCTTGCATTCCTCGGTATTGATAAAGCTTGGCGGTGTAGCCACCACTAAATTGGGCTTGGCAAACTCACCTGCCTTAAGCATTTCCAATAAGCGACATAAAGCTGTGCTAGATTGCCCAAAAATCGCAATACTTCCTTTGACATAAGGTTTCCAAAGATCTACTGCTGTCATAGAACGAGTCTGCTTTTTGGCTTTTGCCTGTGAAATAACGACAGATTTATTGGTAAAGCACATGGGCTCTTGATACAACAGATTGGTATCTAAACCACCACGAATACCCTCAAAGTCATACAAAATATAAGCATAATTCTTAATAGCTTTTTTGCCCGCTTCAATCGCATTGGGGCTAAAACGGATTTTTTCAGCCAAACTAGGCTCACCACAGGCACGCACCATATAGATAACCACCTGTTTTTCATCTGCTGTAAAGCTATCCATAGTCGTTAACTCACGAATCTTGGCGTAAGTTTGACGTTCTATTTTCTCTGGATCACGCACATAATGAATCACAGCAGTATTTCCCCCTGCTTAAGTCACGGAAAAATTAAAATATTGGTTGGGGTAAGGCTCGTTACGCAAAGTGAAATGCCACCATTCCATTTCAAAACCAACGAAGTGCTGTCGTTCCATGACATAACGTAATAATAAACGATTCGCCCGTTGCTCAGGGCTGATACGGCTATAGCTCACCGCAGAAGCTTCGCCGAAGAAATCAAACTCGGTTCCCATATCCAGCTCAATTGCTTCTCCCTGCTCCCAAGCAACGAGCGTCATATCCACCGTGCTGCCGCGTGTATGGCTGGAGCGAGCAACTAAATAACCTAATTCAAATAATTGTGCCTTGCTAAGGCCAGGATGGAAGCGAGCTGTCACAGCCGCATCTTCGGGAAGCTGCGTCCAACGTAAGAAATGATTAACAGCACATTGGGGGCGATAAGCATCAAAAATTTTAATGCCTAAGCCTTGCTGCATTAACTCAGCTTGTACTTTTTGTAAGGCTTGTGCTGCTGCCACGCTAAGGATAGCTTCAGGCTTGGTATAGCCATCAGCAGGCGTATTCATGAAGTTATTATCGCCATAGTAACGCATATCTAACACCATATCCGGTGCCACTTCAGACAAGCGCACAAAACAACTAGGCCACGTTTGATCTTGTTGAATAATCACAAATAATTAATTATAAACCAACTCACCAACTCAGTGTAAACGACCGCCGAGAGCTCCTTGGGGGCGGATCAGAGCACGAATATCCTCATAAGGAATCGTCAATTCAGTAGACCCCATTGCATAGGGTGCAATTTCGTAGCTATTGAAATAGAAAGTCAAGCCATCTTTGGTCACACCAAAATTGGTATTTAAGACAAAAACATTATTATCAAAAACAAAACCTTGCTCATCCAAACTAGCAGCCTCTGGCAAATTGCGTGCTTCCCGAAACGCCTGTTCACCTGCTACATTCAAAGCAGCCTCGTAACCTGGATTCAATAAATCGGAAAGTGACAATACCTTGCCAGTTTGTGTATTGAGCACGATATAACGAGCACCACTAAAAGGATGCGCCTCCCCTGAAAAGCCATATTCCTGAAACAATAGGGTTAAAAGATGCTCAGAGACATAAACAACTGTAGCGGTACGCTCTAAGGACCAACGAGTAAAGGTATTGGGATCTTTTTTAAATTCATCGATAAAACCATCGGCAAACTGCTCCAATGTTTGCTTAGCCACAGAATTATTTTCCGCTGAATCTAGTAACTGAGTCTGAATCAATTGATTAATAGCTTGTGCGATTTCAGGACGACTCTTGGAACTCACCTCTGGATAGTTAAATTTAACAATTGCACAGATAGATTCAGTTGCGGGGGCTTCCGCAACTGATAAGCAGGCATCATTGCCACCTTGTTTAACCAGCTCTACTGGCCGGAAATTGAGTCCTGCCACCGTCTCTGCACTATCACCGAAGCCGCTTACATCGCAAGCACTTAGCAAAGAAAGCATCAAGGCCGCAGGAAAAATAGAGGCTAGACTATGGGCTTGCATAAACTTTACTCGTTCACTCTTGCTATAATATTCGCAGCTTAGCCTATTAGGGCGCAAAAATCTTGTCCATTTCAACGATAAAACAACAAATGTTGTAAAATTGTTTCAACTTAAGGCGATAACCGTGTGATTTGCCAGCTATTATCTGACTGACGACGGTACTCAAAGCGATCATGTAAACGGCTAGGCCGCCCTTGCCAAAATTCGATCACTTCTGGCACTACTCGATACCCGCCCCAGAAATCAGGTAGTGGAATGGCTCCCTCACTGAATTTACGCTTCATCGCTTCTAGCTTCATTTCCAGCAATTTACGTGAAGTAATAATAGAACTTTGCGCAGATACCCAAGCGCCCAACTGGCTACCACGTGGACGACTGGTAAAATATTTTAAGGACTCCAGTGTAGAAATCTTCTCTGCGCGACCACTGATTTCAATTTGTTGTTCTAATTCTTTCCAGAAAAATAATAACGCCACTTGAGGATTTGCCGTCATTTGTTGCGCTTTCTGGCTGTGGTAATTGGTGTAAAACACAAAGCCATGCTCATCAAAAGCTTTCAGCAGTACAGTACGGATAGTAGGTTGATGACTAGCAGAGACTGTTGCTAATTGCATGGCATTAACCTCTTCTACACCAGCGTCTTTAGCCTTTACAAACCAACGCTCGAATTGTTGCAGAGGATTATTTGCCAGACTCTTACGGGAAAGACCATCACGGGCGTATTCACGCCGCAAATCGCTAATGTCCATCGTTTTACCTTATATTGGGGTTGTATAAAAACTGACAGACTTATTTTAACTCTAAATTAGCTAGCTGCGTAAAACTCTCCAGACAAAACTCCTGTACTTAGCTAGTACAGGAGCATCCAAAAATTTAATTAAATCAGATGAATAAGGAAACTTTAGCTTCAGCGCGCTTCTTGTGCAGAACAGGCTCTGTATAGCCATTCGGTTGCTCACGTCCTTTGAATACCAAAGCACAGGCTGCATGGAACGCAACACTCTTATCAAAATTGTCATTCATAGGTGAGTAGCTTGGATCATCCGCATTTTGTGCATCTACCTTAACGGCCATGCGCTTGAATGAATTTAAAGCATCTTCCGCCGAGCAAATACCATGATGAATCCAGTTTGCCATGTGCTGACTAGAAATACGTAAAGTAGCACGGTCTTCCATTAAACCCACATCACTAATATCAGGTACTTTGGAACAACCCACGCCTTGATTCACCCAGCGCACAACATAACCCAAAATACCTTGTGCATTATTATCCAGCTCCTGCTGAATAACTTCCTTACTCCAGTTAGGATCAGCGGCTAGCGGAATAGTCAAAATATCGTCAAGATCAGCAGGTTTACGTTGTTTCAGTATTTCCTGACGCTCCGCTACATTGACTTTGTGATAATGCAAGGCATGTAAGATAGCTGCGGTAGGTGAAGGAACCCAAGCTGTATTAGCACCCGCCAAAGGATGAGCAATTTTGGTGGCTAACATATTCGCCATTTGATCAGGCATTGCCCACATGCCTTTGCCAATCTGAGCTTTACCTTGCAAGCCACAAGCAAGACCTACATCAACATTATTATCTTCATACGCTTTGATCCAAGCGGCATCTTTCATATCCCCCTTACGAATCATTGGGCCCGCCTCCATCGAGGTATGAATTTCATCCCCTGTGCGATCTAAGAAACCTGTATTAATAAACACCACACGCTCTTTGGCTGCACGAATACATTTTTTCAGATTCACCGTAGTACGGCGCTCTTCGTCCATAATTCCGACTTTTAAAGTATTACGTGTCAAGCCTAAAGCATCTTCAACACGAGCAAACAACTCATTAGTGAATGCAACCTCATCCGGGCCGTGCATTTTAGGTTTTACAATATAGATCGAGCCTGTACGCGAATTCTTGCGCTGGGTATCCCCTTTTAAATCATGTATAGCAATCAGGCTGGTCACATATGCATCCATAATACCTTCAAAAACAGGCTTACCCGCTTTGTCCAAAATAGCTGGATTCGTCATTAAATGGCCGACATTGCGCACAAACATCAGGCTACGCCCCGGCAAGCTCAGGTTAGAACCATCCAATGCCTGATATTCACGGTCAGGATTCATACGGCGTATAAAAGTCTTGCCCTGTTTAGTGACAGGCTCTTCCAAAGTGCCTTTCATTAAACCTAACCAATTACCATAGACTTGTACTTTATCAACCGCATCTACCGCCGCTACAGAATCTTCACAATCCATAATGGTGGTTAAGGCAGCTTCCATTATAAGATCATTAATGCCCGCCGCATCGTTTTTACCAATAGCGCCCTGACGGTCAATCTGAATCTCAAAATGTAGCCCATGGTTTTGCAATAAAACAGCACTTGGCTCAGTTGCCGCGCCTTGATAAGCCACCAGTTTTTCAGACTGTTTTAGCCTTGTCTGACTGCCATCCTGCAAAGTGACTTGTAATTTGCCATCCAACACAGCATAAGCTGTAACTTGTTTATGAGAGGCATTTTCTAGTGCTGCGGCTTCATCCAAGAAATCACGCGCAAACGCAATGACCTTTTCGCCACGAAGCGGGTTAAAACTTTTACCTACTGCGGCACCGCCCTCATCCGAAATGGCATCTGTGCCATAGAGCGCATCATATAAACTGCCCCAACGTGCATTCACTGCGTTTAGTGCAAAACGGGCATTTATCACAGGAACAACTAATTGCGGCCCCGCCATTTTGGCAATTTCAGGATCGACATTGCTTGTACCAATCTGAAAATCATCGCCTTGAGGCAATAGATAACCAATATCTTGCAGAAAATGTTTGTAGGCCGCAAAGTCAGCTTTGGCTTTGTGCTCTAAATGCCACTGATCAATCCGCGCCTGAAAAGTATCACGGATTTTTAGCAATTCACGGTTACGCGGAGAAAACTCATCAATTATGCTTTCTAGCCCTGACCAAAACGTTTCTGGGCTAATGCCTGTGCCGGGCAATGCCTGTTTATTAATAAAATCATGTAGTAGTGTTGACACTTGCAAGCTACCAACCTGAATTCGCTCGCTCATTGCTGCGTTTCCTCCAAGAAAAAAGTGAGATTGTCGACATTGTACTAATAAATGCAGTGCAACAAAAGCTAAGCATTCCCACAGAGTAAACTTGCGTCAACTCAATGTAAAAAGATGAACGGTCTGTAAGATGCTTTATTCTTATTCGTTTATTTATTCGTGGCAAACAACATGAATTATTGGAAAATAGGATTATTAAGCGGATTAGTTGGCTTGCTGATAGGCCTTATATTAGCTTGGTTGTGGCTAAAACCACTGGGTAAACCTTTATTTGTTGAACTGGTCAATCTACGTCAAGAAACGGTTCCTTTGATTAGCATTGAACACGGTAACGAATATCTGCAAGAGCAAATTATACTAACGCAGCTACGTCCGGGTGAAAAACGGGTACTTACCCTTAATCATGAGCCTGGACGCGGTTATAGCATCAAAACTCAGTTAGATGGCCAGGATATTGATGTCTGTTTGGGTAAATGGTCTAAGAAATGGACGAATTACGTCATACTAACCAACAATGGTATTTTCAGCAAAGATTAATATTAACCCAAACAAATAAAACAATCTGTTCAAAATTGCGTACAAAAAGAAGCCCTGCCAAAGGCAGGGCCTGAAAGGAAAGCTCAAAAAGCCTTCAGCACACGCTAAACAACTAACTGCAATTTAACGTGCCGCATCTTGTGCTTTCTTACGCTCCTGTGCTTCCTTGATAACTTCGTCAGCAACGTTCTTTGGACATGGAGCATAGTGTGAAAACTCCATCGAGAATTGACCACGACCTGAAGTCATAGTACGCAGGTCACCGATATAACCGAACATTTCGGACAGTGGCGCATCAGCTTTAACGCGCACACCAGCGGGACCCGGTTCTTGCGACTTAATCATCGCACGACGACGGTTCAAGTCACCGATTACGTCACCCACATGATCTTCAGGGGTAAACACGTCTACCTTCATGATAGGCTCCAGAATCTGCGGCTCAGCTTTAGGAATAGACTGGCGGAAAGCGCCTTTAGCTGCGATTTCAAACGCAATGGCAGAAGAGTCAACTGCGTGGTAAGCACCATCACGCAGTGTGATTTTGACGTCTACCATGGGATAACCTGCCAATACGCCTTTACTCATGCTTTCTTTAAAGCCTTTTTCAACCGCAGGCCAGAATTCACGAGGTACATTACCACCAACCACCACTGATTCAAAGCTAAAACCAGCACCCGCTTCATTGGGCTGAATGGTATAGTCAATTTTACCGTATTGACCCGAACCACCTGACTGCTTCTTATGGGTATAGCTGTCTTCAATCGATGCAGTAATTGATTCACGGTAAGCGACTTGTGGTTTGCCGACATCAACTTCGATATTATGAGCACGACGTAAAATGTCAACCTTAATGTCCAAGTGCAACTCACCCATACCTTTCAGAATGGTCTCATTGGTTTCCTGATCAGTTTCAACACGGAAAGAAGGATCTTCCTGAACCATCTTATTCAACACAACACCCAACTTTTCGGCAGCACCTTTATTCTTCGGTGCGACCGCAATCGAGATAACTGGATCAGGGAATACCATAGGCTCTAAGGTAGCTGGATTATTTGGATCAGCCAATGTATGACCCGTTTGTACGTTTTTCAAACCGATCAGAGCGACAATATCACCTGCTTGCGCTGTTTCGATTTCATTACGGTCATTAGCGTGCATTTCCACCATGCGGCCAACACGCTCAGTTTTACCTGTAAAGGTATTCAGCAGAGTATCGCCTTTTTTCAACTTACCGGAGTAAACACGCACAAAGTTCAACGCACCAAAGCGGTCATCCATAATCTTGAAGACCAAGGCGCGCACCGGACTATTAGGATCAACTTCAGCAAACTTGCCGGTTTCATGACCTTCTAGGTCAACTTCAGGCTGTGGTTTAACTTCCGTTGGACTAGGTAAATAATCGACCACACCATCCAATACCAACTGCACACCTTTATTCTTGAAAGAAGAACCCGCGTAAGTTGGGAAGAAGTCAAGGTTAATCGTACCCTTGCGAATGCAACGCTTCAGGTCTTCAATGGCAGGCTCTTCGCCTCCCAAATACATTTCCATCAGCTCATCATCTTGCTCAACCGCCGTTTCGATCAGCTTTTCACGCCACGTTTCAACCTGATCCAGCATTGCTTCAGGTACATCTTTAAGCTCATAGCTTAATGGGTCTCCAGAATCATCCCAAATCCAAGCTTTGCGTGTTAATAAGTCAACTACACCGACAAAGTTTTCTTCAATACCGATCGGTAAAGTCATAACAACTGGTTTGGCGGCTAATACATCTTCAACCTGCTTTACCACACGGTAAAAGTCAGCACCAATACGGTCTAATTTGTTCACATAAATAATGCGTGCAACTTCAGACTCGTTGGCATAGCGCCAGTTAGTTTCAGACTGAGGCTCTACACCACCTGAACCACAGAAGACACCAATGCCACCGTCCAGCACTTTTAAGGAACGGTAAACTTCGATGGTAAAGTCAACGTGTCCGGGGGTATCAATAATATTAAAACGGTGTGGTTCCCACTGCTGGGTGCTACCAGGCCAGAAACAAGTCGTCGCGGCAGACTGGATAGTAATACCACGCTCGGCTTCCTGCTCCATAAAGTCCATAGTAGACTCACCATCATGCACTTCGCCTAGCTTGTGAATTTTGCCAGTCAGCTTCAGAATGCGTTCCGTGGTGGTTGTTTTGCCCGCGTCAACGTGCGCGAATATACCTATATTCCGGTATTTGCTTAAATCCGTCATTGTTTGAGTCTCATATAAATACAATAACCTGCTAGCGACACTAGTCCCATACCAGTGAAGCTTGATAGCCTAATCTGCCAGCAGGAGTGTTTCTGCCGACCTACCTCTTTTTGCTATACCCTGATATTGATGCAATCAATTTTATTTCAGGGAGCGTTCCGATAAAGGCGGCAATCTTAATCGTCTGCCACTTGATTTGGAACCCCTTTTGTGCATTTAAACCAAGGTGCGGTATTGTATAGCATCTTGCACAAGGGAGTAAGTGGCTCAAAGAATACCTTACTCAGAAAGGCAGACTTCTGAATTAAAATACGAATAAAGCCGATAAATGTTTAAAATTTCCAGTATGGGCGGGGATTAAATGCTAATGATTCCGCCATTAACTGATAAGCTTCACGTGCTTTTTTAGTTTCAGCCGGTGGTAAAACGATCTCTAGAATCAGATAAAGATCACCCGCCACCTGACTACCGCTGCCTGGAATACCTTTTCCTTTGAGACGCATTTTACGCCCAGTGCGAGAATTAGCCGGAACTTTGACCTCAGCCGAACCGCCGCCTGGCAAAGGTACAGCCACATTGGCTCCCAAAGCAGCCTCCCAAGGTGCGACAGGTACGGTGAGATATAAATCACGCTCCTCAATTTTATACAAAGGATGTTGTCGAAACTCCACTTCCAACAATAAATCACCTGCACCCCTCAAGCCAGCCTGTCCCTGACCATTGAGGCGAATACGTTGGCCTGCTTTAATGCCTTTGGGAATATTGACGGTCAATGTACGTTGGCCGCTGGCACTGCTGAGCGTAAAAGTACGTTTAGCGCCTTGTAGTGCATCTTCCAAATCAATTTGAATCTTACTTTGTTGATCTTGGCCGCGCTGCTGTTGTCCAAAACCGCTACTACCCTGGTCTGGGCGACCCGTTCCAGCAAAGCCGCCGCCAAAAATGCTGGAGAAAAAATCACTAAAATCACCAAAATCTGCCTGTGCACTGCCACTGGCACGTCTACTGCCAAAGTCAAAATGACTTTCCCAGCCGGGTGGTGGGCGAAACTCCTGACCTTGCTGCCAGTTAGAGCCCAACTGATCATAGGCTGCACGTTTATCACTATCATGCAAGACCTCATAAGCCTCGCCCACTGCTTTGAAACGCGCTTCAGCATCAGGCTCTTTACTTACATCAGGATGATATTTACGTGCCAAGCGACGATAAGCTTTACGAATTTCGTCATCACTGGCAGTGCGTTCAACACCCAATATCTTGTAATAGTCTTTGTATTCCACAGCTATCTTCTCCTTGCCTAAGCTCACCATACTGGGCGACAACCCACTAATCTATAGGCAGAAAATCCAATTACAAGCCTGGTATAAACACAAGTTTTATTTTTTCGTATTTGTCAAGTTTTTTCCAAGCGTGCTCTTGAAGTCTGTTTGATCCGCCCTTATTCATTTAGCATAGACAAACAAAACCCATGTGAAACGATGGAGTAAATGATTATGTACGGAACTTTATTCAACTTTTCTGATGATCTGTTTGGTGAATTAGATAATCTGCAACGTCACTTACTAGGCGGACGTGGCTTATTGTCCAATATTCGTCCTGTTGCGCGGGGTACTTTTCCTGCCATTAATTTAGGCTCTACCCCAACTTCAGTGGAAGTTTACGCCTTTGTACCTGGCGTTGATGCCAAAACACTGGATATTCAAATCGATAAAAACCTACTTACTGTACAAGGTGAGCGTCAGCTTGACCTGCCCGATGAGGACGGCAAAGCAACGATTTATGCCCAAGAACGCTTCTCTGGTAAATTTAAGCGTGTTATCACCCTGCCAGATGATGTCGATGTCAATAAAGTGACCGCCAATTGTAAGGATGGTGTCCTGTGCATCTCCATTCAACGACGCGAAGAAGCACAACCTAAACGGGTTGAAATTCAATAATTAGCTAACAGGGAAAGATAAGCATGAATACCATGAGCTCAAATACACAAGACAAAACAGTAGACTCAGCAAAGCAGCATGCTGAAAAAGAGCAGGCAACCTTACGCCCATTAGTCTCCATTGTAGAAGCCGACAATGGCTTTACCTTGACCGCAGAGATGCCCGGTGTTCCCAAGGAAAAAGCCAGTGTCCATGTTGAAAATGACACGCTGACATTGGAAGGTGAAATTGCCCTAACTATGCCAGACAATATGGAAGCTACGCATGCTGAAATACAGCTCGCTCGTTACAAGCGCGCCTTTACGCTCAGTCGTGAGTTGGATACCAGCAAGATTGAAGCCAGCCAAAAGGATGGTGTATTGACTGTACACATCCCTAAAGCTGAGCATGCACAGCCACGTAAGATTGAAGTACAGTTAGGCTAGTCTTAAAAAACGCTCCAAGCGTCCTCCCGCTGCTGTTTGGGCGCTTGGGTAAGCTTTAAATCTTTAGGGGTGCAAATATGCCTCTACCTTATTATCTTGGTGCGCCACTGTGGTCACAAAATGAGTGGAAAGGCAATTTCTATACAGCCCAAGCCAAGGCGGGTGATTTCTTACGTCAATATGCACGCTTTTTTAATGCGGTTGAAGGCAATACAACTTTTTATGCTACACCTTCAGCCGTTAATGTGGCGCGTTGGGTCGAGGCTACACCGCCTGATTTCCGCTTCAGTTTTAAATTTCCCCGCGAAATTACCCATAAAGCCAAACTAGCGCGGGTCAACGCAGAGACCCAAGCTTTTCTAAAGCGTTTAGCACCACTGGGTGAACGTTTAAATAACTTTATGCTGCAATTGCCTGCTTCTTTTTCACCAGAGAGGCTGCCTTTGCTAGAACAGTTTTTACGTGAATTGCCGACTGACTATGGTTATGCCGTAGAGGTGCGCCACCCAGCCTTTTTTACAGATGCCAATCAGCGACAACGTTATAATGAATTATTGAAAAAACGGGGTGTAGACCGCGTTATTTTTGAAAGCCGTCCAGTGCATTCAGCGCCTGCCCTAGACGAAGCTACCCGCGAAGCTCAAGAGCGCAAACCTCGCTTACCCGTACAACTCGATGTTACGGCACAGTCTCCCATTTTGCGTTATATCGGCCACCCTGTATTGGAAGAAAATCAATCAAGATTAGAACCTTGGGCCGCTCAAACTGCACGCTGGCTACAAGCAGGCTTAACGCCTCGTATTTTTTTGCATACCCCTAACAACCTACAAGTACCAAAACTGGCCTTACAGTTTCATCACATGCTACAACAACGCTTGCCAGAGCTTCCTGATTTGCCTGCGTTTCCAAGCGATCAAGCTGATCAGGTTGCCTTACTATGATGGCAAGTTGCCAACCACACCAATGTGTAGCATCGTCACTATTGTCAAGCAAAAACATTTAAATACAGCTTGCCTGCCTATTACTGTTTTGCTACCCTTACGCGCCTTTAGTATTTGAATCAGTATTTAAATCGCAGTTTTGGAGAATTCCGATGGCTCGTGTATGCCAGGTAACAGGTAAGCGTCCGCTGACAGGTAATAATGTCTCGCACGCTAACAATAAGACCAAACGTCGTTTTCTGCCCAACTTGCATACGCATCGTTTCTGGGTTGATAGCGAACAGCGCTTTGTAAAATTGCGCCTTTCCGCTAAAGGCATGCGCATTATTGACAAGAAAGGCATTGATGCTGTCTTAGCTGAGCTGCGCGCGCGCGGCGAAAACGTTTAAGTTTAATTCGGGAGTAGACAAACATGGCCAAGAAAAGCGGTCGCGATAAAATCAAACTGGTGTCTACAGCTGAAACAGGCTATTACTACACCACTACCAAGAACAAACGTACCACTCCTGACAAGCTGGAGTTCAAAAAGTACGATCCCGTTGTTCGTAAGCATGTGCTCTTCAAGGAAGCTAAAATTAAGTAAACTGCAAATCTCCTGGCAGAGCATCGGCAACTACGATTTCAACAAAAAAGCCCGTATTAACGGGCTTTTTTGCGTTATGATAGTTCTGCTTTTTTGTTCATCTGTCTTAACGCTTTATTTTCGGAATAATGTATATGGAATTACTCATCTGGGGCATAGTCATTATTGGCATCTTGTTGGTTATCATACCTTTTTTATTAGGTTTGCTTGTTTCACCTCACCAACGCGCCACTCGCGTAGAACTTATTAAAGCACCTACAATAGATGTTTGGAATGCACTTAGCGACTTGTCACGCCAAACAGAATGGCGTACTGACTTAAAAAGCGTGCAATTCAAAGATGATGATGATGGTATGCGCTGGGTGGAACTCACTAAGAAGGGCGAGCAGCTTGTCACCCGTAAAAAGAAAGAAGTAAACCAGAAAGAAATCTTGATACAAATAGAAAAAGGCTCCAGAGTCAGAGGCACACGTCAAGCTATTCTTAGCTCAGTGCCTGGTGGAACGCGTGTAACCTTCACCGAAACGTCTGACATTAGAAGTCCTTTTAGCCGTATTATTGCACAAGTTGGCTCTACACTAGATAAACGCCTAAACAGCTACATTGCACAGCTCAAAAATCGTTTTAAACAATAAGGTTTTTGGCTTGGCAAATCCCACATCACGAAGCCATAGGCAACGCTGATTACAGCGCATAGTAAGTATTGCTGAAGCTTTGGCGTTAAAGCTGCTTTAATTTATACTGTGCGCTCTTGCCGAGAATCATCGGTGTCACTCAAGTAAACAAAAATGCAATCCGAATTTTGGCACGAGCGCTGGGAGCGCAATCAAATTGGTTTTCACCAACAAGATATTAACTTGCATCTGGAAACGTTTTGGAAACGCCTGCGCATTGCGCCTCAAGCCAGTGTTTTTGTGCCTTTATGTGGCAAAAGTCGTGATATGCTGTGGTTGCGCTCTCAAGGACATCCTGTATGGGGTGTGGAAATCAGTCCGATTGCAGTACGCGACTTTTTTGCTGAGCATGATTTAATACCTACGGTCACACAGCAAGGCAAGTTTGAGCGTTGGGAAGCCGATGGTTTGACTATTTTATTGGGTGACTTTTTTACACTATCGGCTGAAGATATTGCACATTGTGCTGCTGTTTATGATCGTGCTTCTCTGATTGCTTTGCCATTAGATATGCGCGCGGCTTATGTGGAGCATTTGCTTGCTATCCTGCCACCAGTAGTCACCATGCTCTTGATCACTGTCGCTTATGATCAGAATGTCGCCAAAGGGCCTCCTTTCGCGGTCTATGAGGCAGAAGTACGAGGCTATTATGAGGAATGGTTTGCGATTGAGCACATCTGCACAGTAGACGCGATTGAAGATTTACCCGGCTTTCGTAAGTATGGCATCGAACGCTTGGATGAACATGTGTTTTTGTTAATGCCGCACTGATCTGATCAACGGTGCGGTGTGCTAGGCAAGCGCTGTATTTGATTCTGTCAGATAATGGACGGCGGTTTTCAGTTGACCATCAGGATGTAAGATTATTTCCCGCCAAGCTGGGTGAGTATGAATAAAACGTGGTTGATCTGAAGTGTGATCTAGTTGCACGCAGGTGGCAGGAGTGCCGTAAACAGCAATACTATGTCCATTTTTTCGGCTGTAGGTGCTCGCAAATTCGTTGTGAATATGTCCAAAGCAAACAGCCTTAACCGATGGAAAAGCGGCCAATGTGTCCCAAAAAGTGGTGTTGTTCTGCAAGCCCCAAGGATCTATCCACGGGCTACCGATGGGTACAGGATGGTGATGAAGAAAGATTAGTGCATAATTATCCGTATGGAGTCCGGCTAAGTAGTGTTCAAGTTGATCCAGTTGCTCAGCTTGCAAAAATCCATCATTACGTTCTGCTTCGCTGGAATCTAAAAAGAGACAATGCCATTGCGCGAATTGAGTTGCACTAAAGGGTCGAATGGTTTGGCTTACCAGCGAGTTTAAGTGTACCTGCATTAAAGTAGGCACATCATGATTACCTGCTAATGCGTATACTGGCAAGCTAAAGTCTTTTAATAGTTCAGCAATGCGTTCATATGTGCCTGCCACTACTTCTTGCGCCAAATCACCGCTAATAATTAGAGCGTCAGCAGTGGCATACTGGTGTTGCAGATGCTTTAATAGTAACCGCAAATTGCGATTGGGTTGTACGAGCAGTGATGACCATTCTAGGTAAGCATCGGTATGGCTATAACAATGTGTATCGCTGATTTGCAGTAATTGAATGGTTTGGTCTTGGCTCATATTTATAATCCTGAAAGTACTTTATCCTCAGGATAGCTAAGATGGTAGCCATATTCTATAGGTGTATTTTCGCCTGCTGGTATTTGCCTGACCCAAGCGACAACGCCCTCTTTGTGCTCTACATTTTCTAGATCGGGTTTGTCGCCGGTGAGGCTGACACTAATATCCTCATTGCTAGCTACTGGTATGCTGTCATAAATAGTGATTTCGCGGCTATTATCATGTTGGTTGTTTATGCTAATACGATAAGCCCTTTCTAAATGATTGCGGGTGCTAATCAGGCCATAGCTACTGCTTTTCTCGGGGACAGGCTGGAAGTCAATATGAATGCGGTTGTCCTCGCCAAAAGAAAGCTTGAGTGTTTCGCCACTTTGTAAGGTTTCTATTGAGGTATTGCCAATAAAGCTGCCATCCCGATACAGGGCAACCGAGCCCGCTAATAATGGTGCATCTGCGGTATAAGTTGCTTGACTCACCAAAACAACACGTGGGTCAATTCGTGGATAACTATACAAGCCCAGTTCGGTTTTTAATGTTTGGCTGGACAGTGTTACCCGTCGGCTATCACTGCCACTGCTGAGAGTGAGCTTTCCTGGAACTTGGTATTCTGCATTAAATGTAGTGTTCAGGAGCTGACTATTTTGCAATTGCAGGGAAGCTGCGGGGGCGGGTGCTTGGCGTTTTGCAGCGGAACGTGCTGAAAGATTAGCCTGTTTCAATGTTTCCACTGCTTCATCTTTAGCCATATCCGCCTCATAAAATTCCTCGGAACTGAAGGACAATTTGTCGTGCAGACGAACTATCCAGCTTTCCAGTGCTGGCAAACCGGCGCTATTGGAAGGATGTAAAGTGGAGAGTTGCACAGTTACATTGTTCCAGTCTTCGCCGGTCAATTGCTGTATTTCAGCTTGGGTTTGTAGAGTGAGCTGATTATTGTCTGTATCTAACTCAGCATTGTAAACAGGCTTCCAGCTAGTGCCCTTAATTTGATAGCGTAGGGTAAGTTGCAATTCAGTGGCTTCAGGCGCATTAACATATAATATGGCACTGCGGCTACGGGTTTCACCTGTGGCAATGGCCGCGAGTTGTTGATGTAGCTGCTGCAAACCGTCATCAAATGCTTTTAGAGTTTTGTCGGTGGCACGTATTCTAGCTTGTGCTTGTGCAGTGGCCTGATCTAGGGTATCCCATGCTGGTTGCCATTGTTCCAAAGGGAGAATGATCGTTTGTGGACTCGCCGAGCCTGTTGGTTTTTGCAATACCGTCGCTTGAATAATGAGTAATTGCTGTTCAGCACGGCTTTTCATATCCACGACTTCCCGACGTTTTTCCTGCCATTTTTCAATTTCAGCGCGCAGTAAACGTTCTTTTTCTTGGACAAGCTCAGTTTGTATATGTTGGGATAGATTGACACTACCGAGTGTCACCGGACTGCTACTATGGCCGCTAATACGCAGTGATTCGGTTTGTAATTGCAGTGGTAAACCATTCAGTAGCAAGCGGCTTTCACCCGCTGCCAGTTTTACGGTGGCATGACGGGTAATGCGTGCACTGTCTGGGTAGACGGTGACAGCCTGAATATTGGAGGGTACGTCGAGCGTGGTGGCGTGACTGAAACCGGATAAAACCAGTAGCATACACAGACTGATTTGTCGGAGCTTGTTATTGGTCATGGTGTTGACTCCTTGATGGACTAATGGTTGCATTATGCTATGTGCTCTTATCTAACGAAAGTGATCTGGGCTGATGATGCGCTTAATTGATACACATTGCCATTTTGATGATGTTTCTTTTGATCCTGATCGGCAGGATTTGTTGCGGTTCATGCGTCAAATAGGGGTGAGTGATTTGATTGTGCCTGCGATTACTGCACTTGCTTGGCCTGCTGTGGAAGCAATTTGTGCAACTGACCGTGGTTTGCATGCCGCTTATGGCTTACATCCCATTTACTTAGCTAAGCATTGTGAAAATGATTTGTACTTGTTGGAGAAACGCTTGACGAAGGGTGGGGCGATTGCTGTCGGGGAGTGTGGGCTGGATTATTTTGTGCCAGAACTAACGATTGAGGCGCAGACAGACTTTTTTGTTGCACAATTACGCTTGGCTAAACAGTTTGATTTACCTGTTATTATTCATGCACGTCGTTCCGTCGACCATGTGATTAAACAAATTCGTCGCGTAGGTGGTTTGCGAGGTGTTGTGCATAGTTTTTCGGGAAGCCGACAACAAGCCGAAATATTGTTCCAACAAGGCTTTTTGTTAGGTGTTGGCGGGACGGTAACGTATGAACGGGCACAGCGTTTGCGGCGTGTGGTTGCACAAATGCCGGCAGAAGCCTTGTTATTGGAAACGGATGCACCAGATCAGCCCGACGCTGCATGGCGTGGTAAACGCAATGATCCTTTACGTTTACCCGTCATTGCTGCAACAGTGGCTGAGCTACGTGGTGTTACGCTGCAACAGTTAGCTGCTTTTACCACAGCTAATGCACAACGCTTATTTGGTATAGACTAAATAAAGGTAGAATAATGAAGTATTTTTTTACAGTCTTGATGGCGCTGACGATTTTATTTGGTATCGGTTTGACCGTAACGCCTTACATTATGGAGTCTTTCTGGCCAGCAGGTAAAACCGCTTTCCAAAGTGCTAAACCAGAGGATACTCGCCATGCTGTAGCAGACTGGTTTGCTGTTCCAGTGGAGCAAGTTAAGTCAGCAGATTCTATTAGAAAGCTTTCTTCACAAGGTAGTATGGCTTGGTTTCATTTCTCCATGCCAGCACAACCCGTTGCCAATTTTATTGGTAGAAATCAATTGCAACAGTTGGAATTAACTTCCGATGTATTACAGCAAGTTTTTTTAGTGGACGCTCCCAGCGTGGATTGGTGGCAACCAGATTCTTTGGGGCGTGAAACTTACTTTAAGGGCAATGATGGTAAAAGCGACGTCGCCTTGATTTACAACGCGGAACAAGAACAAGGTTTTATGCTTGTAAAAAGTTTAATCAAGCAACAAGGGTTTTGAGGCATTTAACGCTAAAGTTGTCCAACCGCTTTATCGGCAAAAGATGGCCGAGCCTGAGGTTTGGCCTCATATTTATTGCGGTACAAATCTAGTGCGGTACGTGTCCAGCGGTGAATGGGTAGCACATTACCTTGACCAATGAGTTGTTGGATAGTTTGTTGTTGTTTGGGAGTGCATTCGGCCAATTGTCTATAGCTAGTAATACCTAATTGGCGTAATTTTCGTGCTATTTCAGCGGTGATGCCTTCAATTAACAAGAAATCATCATCAGGCAGGGCTTTGTGTTTATGTCCAGAGGCATAAGGGATTGCATTGGATGGACTGTTTGGTAAAACTGTCAAACTTTGGGCTTGATGTCTGTCCACTTGGCCTTTGAGTAAGCGCACAACATCTAATAGTTTCAAGATATGTTGCTCACGCTGTCTTAATAAAGCATTGGCATGATGTAGTTGGGTACGGCAATGTTCCAATTGTTGGCGTACCCTGCTAAACGTGATGTGATCTGTGCGTGTTTCCAGTAAATCCATTAATTGTTTTCTTTGAGTTTCTTTTTGTCTGGATTGTTGACGATAGCGACAAGCTCGTTCCAATAGTTTTTTGCGTGATTTGCGTAAACGCAGTAATTCATTCAGCCATGCTTTATCAATGCTACGGCGCATTAGCTTATATATGCTCCATCCAACGAGTACCCCTAGTACAAAAACTAGGAATAAGACCAAAGTAATTTGAATAGCTAGCAAGCTCATACACTACTCCTTTAAAACCCTGAGTTTTACGCTGGGCAGATTAGATTGAGCCGCTGTGTCTTTGTCTTTATCCTCAATGACTAGCCTTGTTGCAGCGATGCCTTGTTCAACAAGATAGTGGCGTACCACTAGTGCCCGAGCGTGGCTGGCTTTGACTTGCCCCAATACCGTGCCGGTTTTTTCGGTATGCACACTAATTGCAATCGGTATATTGGGATATTGCTTGAGCAAGTCAGCTAACTGATTGAGTGTTTGTTCAGCGCTGGGGGATAGAGCCGCATTAGCATATTGGAACGTTACTTGATCTAAGGGTAGCTTTGCTAATTTTTGTTCCAAAGTGCTGATTTGTTCTAGCGAGGTTTGGCTTAATACTGGTACTGCTGTAGTCACTTCTGGGGCGAGTGTTAATAGATTTTCGACTTTACGCACACCTTCTACTTGGTAAATTGAGGCAATAATTGGCTCAATCTGTTTTTCATCGCCAAGCAATCCGCTCACTTGAGCATCACGCCCGTCGAAGGTTATGTTAACCGGAGGAAGATTCTGCTGAGCCAGTGCTTTATTTGACTGTTGAGTCAAACTGGTTTGAATAAACTCATACTTCCACAAGACTGTGGCACTCGCTAAACCTACACTAATAAAAAACACTACAGCAGACAGGCGTATAAAAACCTGTTTAACGCTTTGCTTATTATTACTGGACATTCCATTCTCCCAAGCATTGTTTGATTCAAGCTTGAAATATAAAACATTCCAGCCATGTAGGGGGTAATTAAGTGGCATTAATTGACAGTCAGTAATAGTTAATCCTGACTATCAGTGTGAAATAGAGCACTGGCACATGCTATTTTAGGAGGCATGTGCGTAGCAGACTCCCTGATTAACTGTTTGAATGCTCTATAAATTGCCAATAGCGAGCTTGATATGACGCCATTTTTAGGAAATAAAGGATAAAATTTCTTTAGCTTCCTGCTTTTGCTGTTGTCCGCCCTCCACTAACACCTCTTGTAGAATCGGTAGTGCTGATTGTGGATCTCGTAAATCAAGATAAGCACGAGCAATGTCCAGCTTTAGAGCAGCCTCAGCAGTGTCATCGTTACTGGTTATTGCAACAGCAGTATTGGACGGTAACCCTGTCAGTTCGGTTAATTCTGGATAAACCGTTTGTTCAGTAGGTGTAGTCGTAGTCGTTACAGCACTGTTGGGCTCTGTCTCACGCAGACCCAATAATAAAGCATTATTATCGTCAGCAGTGTTAGTAGCAGCATGAGCCGGTGTCGATGTTGACTTGCTTTGTCGTCCTAAGAACCAAGCTAAAGGTAGGCTAAGTAACAGTAGTCCCCAAATCCACCAAGCTAAGGAGCGGCTTTGTTGATGTTGGGTCAATTCAGCATTAGCCAGAGCCGCGCGTGCTAATTGCAGTTCTTGTTGCGCTTGTGTTAGTTCATTACGCAAGACATCAATTTCAGTGCTGCTTTTTGTATCTGTAGGGCTTGTTAGCGCTTGAGCATTTGCTAGCTGCTGTTTAAGTGCTTCATTTTCTGCACGGATTTCAACATTGGCAGCGTCCAGCGAATCAAGTTGCTCTTTGAGCATCTCGACTTCCATAGCGGCCATGTCTACCGGATTGCCATTTTCATCCAACACAGGTTCAGCTTCTGTTCCCGACGTTGTGGTGGCGGGTGCGGCTTGCGCTTCAGCCAACTGAGTTTTGGCTTGTTCTAGTTCCTGCTTGAGTTTGGTATTTTCGTCACGAATTTCAAGATTGGCAGCGTCCAGCGAATCAAGTTGCTCTTTGAGCATCTCGACTTCCATAGCGGCCATGTCTACCGGATTGCCGTTTTCATCCAACACAGGTTCAGCTTTTGTTCCCGACGGTATGGCAGCGGGTGTAGTTTGTGCTTCAGTCAACTGAGCTTTGGCTTGTTCTAATGCTTGCTTAAGTTTGGCATTTTCATCACGTAGTTGGGTGCTAGTGGTTTCTAGTTTAGTTTGCGATTGTTGGGTATCTTTTTGTAACTGTTCTAGCTGTTGTTGTAAGCTTGCTTTTTCAGTAGTCAGGCGCTCAATCTGTTGGCTTAACTCGTTTTGACGAGTTTGCGAAGTAGACGTAGTATGGGCGGCAGGTGAGCTTGTGGTAGCGGTTTCGGTTTCAGTTTTAGTTGGTTCATCGATAATACGAATACCTGGAATAGCTTTAATATCAATGAGTGTTAGCTGACGACCCACGCGTAAGTAATTGATATTACCCTTGGCAAAAGCTTGGGGGTTTTTTTCCAGTAGATGTTGCATGATCAACAGTCGAGCATTGTTGTCAACTGGGTAATAGCGGGCAACGATTTCGCTTAGTGTGTCATTGGGTTGAATTTCTATCGTGCGAGAAGCCGTTTGTGCAATGGCTGCTGTGCTGGCCAGCAGCCCACTGAGAATAAGTCCTTGCCAATAGTGCTTTTTATTCATTTTAGCTTACCAGTGTATCCATTAAATCAATCATGAATTCTGCATCTTCTTGTTGCAGCATATCCCAACCGATAAATCCCAAGTTTTGTAATATATCTTGACCTTTAGGGTTATGGGACATACCTGCTAATAGTTCACACAAGCCGGCGTGATGTTCTTTCATTCGTGGGGAGCTAAGTAACACATGGCGAATATCATGAATTTCGCTACGTATCAGTGGACGCAAGTCAGCACTAATGACATCGGATAGGTGGTCGTAAGCTTCAGCAAGAAAGAAACCAATATCAACTTTTTTATTTAATAGCTGCTTAGCCACAATAATAGGTGTATCGACTTGGTTAATTTGTAAATCTTCTGGCTTAATGTCAGCAGGCTCTAACATAATGCGACTAATCATATTGACATCGGGTGTATCAGTCAGCGCCACGTTACAAACGCCGGGTAGGTCTTCTATACATAGCCAAGCTGCATCTTGATAGGTTGCTATAATAGCTTCATCTGATTTACCCATAGGGGCTGCCAAGGCAATAAAGCCTTTTTCACGCACCAAGGTAGAAGCATCAAAGGGATTGGCATAAATCAGATCAATCTGATCTTTTTGTATGGCCTCTCTTTGCGGTTGAAAACCATGAAACAATTCTAAGCGAATAGAGCAACCCAAATGGCGCTGCATCCAAGTATTGAAAATATACCAAGCTGCTATGCGATCAGGGCTAATATCGGGGCTAATGGTAAAATAGTATCTCACGCTTTGCCCTCCTCCAGTCTTAGCCGCTTGTATAGAGCGACACATTCATTAACTTTAGAACGGGAAGGTTTGCGTCTTACAGAAGTATAGCCAGTAATAACACCTTGGCGGATATTGGGAATAATGGTGGCATAAACCCAATAATAAGCACCGTCTTTGCGTAAGTTTTTCACATAGCCAGACCATTTTTGACCGGCCTGAATGGTTGACCACATTTCAGCAAAAGCTAGGGAAGGCATGTCTGGGTGTCGCAAAATATGGTGAGCCTGACCTATAAGTTCTTCATGGCTGTAAGCGGACATATCAACAAAGGAGTTATTACAGTGTGTGATAATGCCCGTTAAATCAGTCCGTGAGACAATTAATTTGCCCTCTGGATAAGGAACTTCCTGTTCATTATAGAAAACCCGCCTACGACTTCCGTCTTGGAAAGTTAGCTCAGTTTCCGTGCAACCTGGTTGCACGTCTGTATATTTCATATCTTTCATGATATTTCTTCGGCTGCTAGGTTAGAGTGGCATGAAGAAATCGAGTCAGATAATTTTGGCAATGTTTTCCGCTGCGCGTTTAACATCTAAAAAAATCAGACCCAAACGGGCATTAGGTTTAGCCAGTACAGTTACGACAGCATCATTGCCTGCATGTGTCATTAGTATGTAACCTTGGTCACCTTTGATGAGTACTTGCTCTAAAGCGCCCCGCGCCAGCTCTTCTGCTGTGCGATCACCCAGCGATAACATAGCGGCACTCATTGCCCCCACGCGGTCTTCGTCCATGCCCGATGGTAGCATAGAAGCCATCATCAAACCGTCTGTGGATAGAACGGCAGAGGCTTCTATATCTGCTGAGGAACCATTCAGGTCGCTAAGTATAGAATTCAACATTTCTGAACGCATCAGGCTTTTTCTCCTTGCATCTTAATCCAGATAAAGTGGTTTGGTAATAAAGGTTTTTATTGTTTCCCTTTTGTACCAGTGTATTACAAACTCTCTAGCCTTGTGTTGCCATAGCGCATTTCCAGAGCCCAAACCAGTTGTTTAAAGGTGATCTGGTTTAGCTGCGGCATACCGCCAATAATCAAGGTAAACTGGTTTACACCAATGTAGACAGGCCAAAAGCCCACCTCACTATTACCACTGGCATCAATTAATCCCCATGCTCGTTGCCTATAGCCTAAATTGCCTCTCAATAATTCACGGTGACGCTTATAAACCATATTTAAATTAGCACTGAGAGCAGCTAACTCTTCAGCCGCTTCATGGGGGAAACCAGCACTTCCCAAGTAAAGCCCACGACTTTCCGCTAAAATGGCTTTGCCTTCATCAGATAAAGTACGTAGTAAGGGTGGTAATAAACGCTCTAAAGCATCGTCTGGTGCTGTTTCTGGTTTTTCTTGGCCGATAATTAAACCAGCTTCCTGCAACCAGTGGATAAACTCCAAGGCTCGCTTCTTCTTCAACTGACTTAGCTCGCAAGCAAGGTCTATATTGAATGCTGGCGTTTCACCTTGTTGCAATAAACGGTGCATAAAAGCGCGGCCAGCCTCGGGCGCGTCATCTTGAACCGCATAATAGACCCCGCCTGGTGTAGCGCCGATATAAAGGTTTTCATTTAGTATATATTCGCTCATCAGGCTACCACCCCAGGATCCAGTGAATACAGAAGTGCTTGAACGAGTGCACTAACATCGCTACGTTCGCGTGCATCTATTTCAAACACGGGGGCACGCAGGGCTAATTCATCCAGCCATTGCCGATATTTGCCTAGATTGGGCGTGGCTTGCAGATCCATGCGGGTCACACCGACGACCATTTGTTGTCTATTAATGAAGTCGCGGAAGGCATTGGTATAAAATTTCATGTCTTGAAAAGGATCTTTGCGCGTATTGTCTAATAATAAAATCAATCCTATTCCCCCCTTGGTCAGAATGTCCCACATGAAGTCAAAGCGTTCCTGGCCAGGCGTGCCATATAAGTGTACCCGCTCGTCTTCACCTAAGTGGATCAAACCGTAATCCATCGCTACAGTCGTTTGGGGTTTGCGGCTTTTGGTCATGTCGGAGGCATACTCATCTGTTGTGACAATATCAATGTCACTAATGGCAGCAATCGCTGTCGTTTTGCCTGCCCCGACGGGGCCTGTGAAAATAATCTTTTTGTTGGTTGTCATAAAGCCTATCTCGAACCCCCTCCGAGTAATCGTTTGAGCAAGCGCGCAAAGAGTCCACGGTTTTGCTGCGGCTCAGTTTTCTCCTTAATGGGTATAGTCCCTTGATGTTCAACTAACAAGCCTAGAGCACTTGCCGCTGTATGAAAAGCCGCAACATACCGTTGTGGTATGTCTAAACGTTGGGCTACTTCAAATAAAGTGCCAGGTCGTTGATGCCAGCTTGCAGCGATCCTCATGACATGGGGGATGGACTCCACTCTTGTCAGATTGGGCCAGTGGGTTAGTATTAGGGTTTGTCCTATATCGCTTGAACGACTCAGGCGACCATGGGCAGTCAGCAAACTAGATGTCCAAATCAGCTTTTCCAAGTTGCTACTGTATTTTTGTAGTCTATTTTCCAGTTCAACCAAATCCGTTGTGCTGGGAATGTGTAATTGTACCTGTCCGGGCTGTATAGGGGTACTGCATAGCTGGGCAAATTTTCCCGAATACCAGCTTATATCGCTAAAAACCTGATGTGAATGGGGTAGCAGCAAGATATTATATCGCAAACCAATTTCGAGATGGACAGGTTGAGCTGATTGATTAGCGAGTCTAACTGCATCACGGATTTTACTGATTAAATAAGTTTCAGGTGTATAAAACCAGTCCGTTTGTGTTGCTAGGTCTTTTAAGTGAGTATCTTCTCGTTCACCACATAATAATTGCCAACGTTGGACTTGCTCTGCTGTCGCTTGTGGGGATAGCGGTGTAATGGTTTTGGGTCGTGGTGGTGCTTGGGGTTTTGGTTGCTTTGTTTCGTTTTCCGTTGGTTTATCTGTTTTAGCAGGAGAGATGCGAGGCTCTTGCGTAGCTTCTGTGACGGGCACTACTAAGGCTGGCTTTTGTAGGCGGCGTTTCTGGTGCATTAAACCAAATGGCTGTGGGGTAGCGGGAAGAGTCGTTGTGAAATCCACTTCTGTCTTGCTGCTGGAGCTGGTATCGACGACAGGATTTGAAGCCATTGTTTCAGGCAATAAAGCACGTACTTGGCTGGCTGCTTGCGTGAGTGCTTGTGTGCTTAAAGGTTTGGCTACCCAGACTGTTTGTGGAATCTGTACCTCACGCATGGATAGAATAACGCATGGACGTTGTTGTTCAGCAGCGTGTTGTTGCCATTCCTGTTCAGTGCCCGGATGATCAAAGTCGGCAATGATGACTTCTGCTTCAGCCTCTGGCACCAGTTTAAATAAGTGCTTGCCTGTACCGGCAAAGAAAAACTCCAAAATTGCACGATTATGTGAGCTTACGCCCAGCAATGATACGCGCAAAGGGGTGCTGTTTGTACTTACCATACACACCGCCTATTGTTTAAATACTTCACTACCAAGACTCAGCCTCTTGTTTTAATTGTATCCATTTTCCCTCTACCTCCATACCCTTTTCAGCTAGCCCATGTAGGAAATGATAAAGATCAGCTTGTTGACGGGTTGATTGATAGATGCCCATTAACTCTTGTTCCAAGGCCTCATTGCCTCTACCTGCCAGTATTTCTTGTTCCAGCAGAAGACGAGCAGGCTCAACTTGACCATAAGCCAGATAGTCCTGTACTTCAGCCAGTGGATCGGCATAATGATCATTGTTGTGTGCTAGCTCTAAACGAAGCAATTTGTGACGAATTTGGGTTTCACCGGTTGATAGCACTGAACCAAGAAACCAGATACCGAGCGATTGTTCGCTTGAACCATCTTCCAGCCACTGCGCAAATACGGCTTGTTCATTCTCATTTAAATGTGGCGCGGCTTGTTCTAGCAAGCGCTGTTTCAGGGCTGAGCCTGTCTTACCACGCAGAGCTAAGAATAAGTCCAACAGACTACCCGCTAAACGTTCTTGCAAGTCGGTTTTACAAGCCAACAAAACACGTCGCGCATGTGCACGCAAATCCAAGGGATAACGCCTTACTTGGTGAGACAGTAAACGCCAAGTACTATTGGGGTCATACTGATCCGTCAATTGAATAGCATACTCCTCATCCAACAGGAACTGTGTGGGTAAGCTAGGCATTGCTGGTGTATTTTTTTCTGCAAATAATGATTCTAACATTGTCGGGTGCTATCAAGCTTTTGAATACGACCATTTTATAGTTGATTCTGTGAATGATAGCATTACTTTTTATGACTAGTTGGTAAAATAATGGTAGGAAGGTAAAGTGCTGGTGTTATGTGCTTAACCGAACTGGATAAGAATAACACAAATCCAGGCTTGTTTGCTGAGTACCTTATTCGGGGAGAAGGACAGTGATTTATCTGGTTGGACAGATATTTTTGATTATTTGGGTGGCCGCTTTTATTGGGCTGATTTTAGGATGGTGGTCGCGTGGTTTAACGGAGACCGCTCAAGAAACTGTTTTGCCTATGCCTTCTGATACAGAGCTAGACCCGTTTGGTGCGCGCACTCGTCTGGAGCAATGTCATCGTGATAATGCTAGTTTGCGACGTGAGTTACACGATGTTCAACAGCAACTAGTGCAGTGGAAACAGGCAGACGAATTGGCACAGCGTGGCGATGTATTGGAGCAGTTGCAGCAAAATGAAGCTCGTATCAATGCATTAATGGATGATTTGCAGGAGCGTGATGATACCATAGCTATTCTCAAGCAGGAGCTTGACCGTTTACGTTCATGATTAATCGAGAGTCTGTAGCAAGGCGGAAACAATAAGGAGAAACAGGGTATGTCGAAAAAGGCTAGTGTGGCGGGTTCCGCTTCGCTGTTTGAAGCCGATATAGAGATTGTGGGAGATGTGTCATTTTCAGGTGAGCTTTACCTGCAAGGGCGGGTCAATGGCAATATCGTTGCCCCCGGCGAGTCTATGGCATCATTATACTTACAACAACATAGTGAAGTGATCGGGGAAATACGTTCACCTAATCTGGTGGTGTCCGGGAAAGTATCGGGTGATATTTTTTCTACTCGCCGTTTGACGCTGAAGTCCACGGCTGAGGTGGTCGGTAATATCCATTACTCCGAAATGTTGGTGGAAGAAGGTGCAACTGTGAACGGCACTTTAGTCACTTTGGGGCAGTTGGAGGATAATATCTAAGGGGGCGGCATGTCTTTTTATAAATATCACCTGTTTTTTTGTACTAACCAACGCAGCAATGGCGAGAATTGCTGTGCTGATTTTGATACGCAAGCTATGCGTGATTATGCTAAACAGCGTTGTAAGGCACTGGGTTTGCATAAAAATGGGCAAGTTAGAATCAATACAGCAGGTTGTTTGAATCGATGTGATTTAAGTCCCGTGGCAGTGGTTTATCCTGAAGGTATTTGGTATAGCTGGGTAGACAAGGACGATGTGGATGAAATCATTGATAGCCATTTTTTGAATGGCAAGCCTGTACAGCGCCTGATGCTTGATTAAATATGTGGGAACGCTTACGGCATTATGGACGTTTAATCCGTTTTGAACGGCCTATTGGGTCTTTGTTATTGTTGTGGCCCACTTGGTGGGCGCTGTGGATTGCGAGTCAAGCAGTGCCTGACTGGCGTTTGCTATTGATTTTTAGTTTGGGCGTATTTGTGATGCGTTCAGCAGGTTGCGCGATTAATGATATTGCTGATCGTCATGTGGATGGGCATGTTGAACGTACCAAAGGACGACCTCTAGCAACCGGTGCTATTTCAGTGCAGGAAGCTTTGGGTGTATTTTTGGTTTTATTGCTGCTGGCTTTATTGCTGGTTTTGCAACTGAATACATTGACGATTTTGATGTCGTTTGTTGCTGTGTTGCTGGCGGTGACCTATCCTTTTATGAAGCGTTATCACCATTGGCCTCAGGTACACTTGGGGGCTGCCTTTGGGTGGTCTATACCTATGGCGTTTACTGCGGTCACTGGCGAGTGGCCGCCGCTGAGTGCATGGTTATTATTTTGGGCTAACCTAGCTTGGACGACGGCTTATGACACTTTATATGCCATGTGTGACCGTGAGGATGATCTTAAAATTGGAGTGAAGTCGACTGCTATTTTGTTTGGTCGGCATGACCGTTTGATGATCGCTTTATTGCAGTTGCTTACTTTATTTTTGCTGATCATGGTTGGTGTTATAGAAGCGTTAAACTGGCCTTATTATGTAGGTTTGTGTGTGGCCGCCAGTTTGTTTGTTTATCAGCAGTATTTGGTACGTAACAGGGATCGTTGGTTTAGCTTACAAGCTTTTTTGTATAATAACCGTGTCGGTTTGGTTGTTTTTCTTGGTATTGCGCTAAGCTATATTGCTTTGTAGGCGTTTCTGCTTTGCTTTAATTCCGCTACAATCGTGCTCCTTTCTTTTTATTCAACCCTTTTAAGTGTCAAAAAATTATGTCCAGACCCTCTAGTTTTATCCGTGAAGAATTGTTGCAATGTGGGCGTGGGGAGATGTTTGGCTCTGGTAATGCGCAATTGCCTGTTCCCAATATGTTGATGATGGATCGTATTGTCCATATTAGCGAAGAGGGCGGCGAGCATGGTAAAGGTTCTATCTTGGCCGAATTGGATATTAAACCAGATTTGTGGTTTTTTGATTGCCATTTTCCCGGTGACCCTGTGATGCCGGGTTGTTTGGGGCTGGATGCCATGTGGCAAATGGTCGGTTTTTATCTGGCATGGTTGGGTAACCTTGGTCACGGTCGCGCCTTGGGGGTTGGGGAAGTCAAGTTTTTTGGGCAAGTTTTACCAAGTGCCACCAAAGTGACTTATAAAATCTCACTCAAGCGTGTTATTACGCGCCGCTTAGTGATGGGTATTGCTGATGGCAGTCTAGAGGTTGACGGGCGCGAGATTTATACCGCGAAAGATTTACGGGTAGGTTTATTTAAGTCGACTGAGCATTTTTAAGTTGGACTTTTTCCCGGAAGATTTGCTAGTATACTGCGCTTTTCACAATAACCTGATTATCTTTTGAGGACACTCGGCATGAAGCCTGGCATTCATCCCAATTACAGAGAAGTCGTATTTCAGGATCTGACCAGCGGCTTCACATTCCTGACCCGCTCTACGGCAGAGACCAGAGATACTATTGAATATGAAGGCAAAGAATACCCTCTGATTAAGGTAGAGGTTTCTAGCCAATCACACGCATTTTACACAGGTAAGCAGTCTGTTAAGAGCACAGCAGGCCAGATTGATAAATTTAATCGCCGCTTCTTGCGTGATAAATAGTTGTAAATAACGGCGCTTAAGCCGTGGTTTTTTGCAAAATAGACAATAAAAAAGCGCTTTTAAGGCGCTTTTTTATTGTCTGCACAGTATGATGTTTTTTAGTTTTGATTTGCTTTTAGGACGGAGGAGAGTATGACTCACAAGCTTAGACAGGATGCACTCAATTATCACGCCGAGCCTTGCCCAGGCAAAGTGGCTATACAAATTACCAAGCCTACCGCAACACAGTCGGATCTTTCTCTTGCCTACACCCCTGGCGTTGCTGAGCCGGTTAAAGAAATTCATCGTGACCCCGAAGATGCTTATCTTTATACCAGTAAAGGTAATTTGGTAGCGGTCATCACGGATGGTTCTGCCGTTTTAGGCTTGGGCAATGTGGGCGCATTAGCAGCTAAGCCAGTGATGGAAGGCAAGGGTGTGTTATTTAAGCAATTTGCCGGTGTGGATGTATTTGATATAGAGGTATCAACCCAAAATACAGAAGAGTTCATCAACACGGTCAAAAATATTGCTGGTACCTTTGGCGGGATCAATCTTGAAGATATTGCGGCTCCTCGTTGTTTTGAAATTGAAAAACGCCTGCAAGAAGAGCTAGATATTCCAGTTTTCCATGATGATCAGCATGGTACGGCGGTTATTATTGCAGCCGGTTTGATAAATGCTTTGGAAATACAAGGTAAAACGCTTGAAGAGGCTAAAATCGTTTGCTTAGGGGCAGGCGCTGCGGCGATTGCTTCCATGAATCTGCTGACGGTTATGGGGGTGAGTAAAAATAATATTTATATGATTGATCGCAAAGGAATTATTCATTCAGGGCGTGAAGATTTGAATGAATATAAGCGTGCTTATGCCGTAGATACCGAATTACGTACATTGGCAGATGCTTGTCAGGGAGCGGACATCTTTATTGGTTTGTCAGGACCTGATTTGATGAGTTCCGATATGCTGAAAAGCATGGCAGATAAGCCCATTGTATTTGCTTTATCTAATCCTGATCCTGAAATTGCTCCTGCACTAGCCATTAAAACCCGTGATGATGTTTTGATGGCAACGGGGCGTAGCGATTACCCTAATCAAATCAATAATGTCTTGGGTTTCCCTTACTTGTTTAGAGGCGCACTGGATGTGCGTGCAAGTGCCATCAATACAGCAATGCTGGAAGCAGCGGTGAAGGCTTTGGCTGAGTTGGCACATGAGCCTGTGCCACAAGTTGTACTGGATGCTTATAAAGCGAGTAGCATGGAATTTGGTAAGGAATATATTATTCCGAAGCCACTGGATCCACGTTTACGTGATCGCGTTCCTGCTGCTGTCGCACGTGCTGCGGTAGAATCTGGTGTAGCACGTGCGCCAATGAAACAATAGTTAAGCGCTTAAAGTTCCTAGAAAGTGGGGGCGGCTTGATAGTTGGTTTCCACTTTTCGTTTGGGACCTTGCGAGGCAGATAAGCGCAGTCGTTCACCCTGTTGTCGAATCGCATAACGTAAACCAATGCGATAGACTTGTTCAGCATTATCTTTTTCATTCATTGTTTCCAGTAGTTCGGCCAATTCTAGATAAGCTTCGGTATTTGGGCATTGATTGAGGCTGGCTTCGTAATAAGACTTAGCAACGCCCCACAATTGCTGTTGGCGATGTAAGCGTGCTAAGAGCAATAAAATAGCTGGATTATCCGCTTGCTGATCCAACCATTTTTCAGCTTGTTGAATCGCACTATTCAGTTGGCTATGCTGTAGTTGGCCATATAGGTCCGCCAGTTCATTAATCCATTGTTTGCTTAAAGTGGCTTGAATGAATGGCGCGCACTGTGTATCTGCGCCTGCGGTATGCAATGCTTTCGCATACAGGCAAAGAGCATCGCATTGTTGGCGAATAACATTGGGCAATTTCTTCCAAAAAGCTTGTAGCTTATCGACTTGTTGTTGTTCTGCGTATTTATCAAATAAACCGCTTAAAGTAGCTGCCTTGACGGCTAGCATATTGTCACTGTTAAAAAGGTTCTGCTTTTGCAAGTCTGGTATTAAATCCAATAGAGCCTCCCAGTTTTTCTGACGATACAAAACTTTCGCTAGTAATTTGAGCACATAAGCATTTTTAGGCGCTTTGCGACGCAAATTATGGAGGGTGGCATAGGCTTGTTCTAATTGCTCGGTAGCTAATTGCATCTCAGCTTGGGAAACTCCAACTGCAATATGGGCGCGACTGTCACTTTCTATCGCTTTTTTGAGTAAATCGTCACGGCGTTCTGTCGCTTCCAGCATGTGAGCAGCGCGTGCAGCACCTAGATAATTCAGTAAAGGGGTTTCGCTACGTTCAGCGTACTCGGTCAGGAGCTTTTCGGCTTTATCCCAGTGACCTTCAGTTAACTGAATTAGTCCTTGATTGAGATGACGAGCTGCTTTTTGGTGCAGGCGAAAATCGCGTAGGCGATAGAAGCGTTTGTGCAGACCAAACATTTTTTCTAACACATTGATAGTGAAATAAAACAGCGCAAAAAGCAAAAAGATATAGAATACCAACATGGCTGTTTTCATCTGTATGTGTTGCGTACCCCAACTGATTTCAGCTACTCCGGGATTGCTGTGCAAGGCATACATTACCCATAATAAGGCAGCGCTTAATACACCAAGAAAAATGATAAATCTGATCATGGTTGCTGCTCCTGTTCAGCGTCATAAATACGACGGGCTTTTTCCAACTGTACTAAGCTGCCTGAAATATCAGGTTGTTCTGGTGAGATATTAATCTTATCCAATTGATCCAACTGAGCTAAGAGCGGACGTAGTGCTGATGTAGGGTAGTAAGTTTGTAAAGTCGTGCGGATTAAGTCGACTTGTTGGTGATAATCTTGATCTTTTTCTTGTAAAGCCAGTAAGCGTAAGTTTTCCAGCCTTAATTGCAGCAATTGATACAAACTTTGACGGCTCGTTGTCGTCAAAGTGGTCGTAATGGGTTCATCTAGCTCAGTAATCAAAAAAGTCTGTCCAAGAAAATCACTGGCATTTTGTTTATATTGCTGCCAAATAGACAGTTCTTTGCTTTCCAAGTCTTCAGTCGAGCTTGTTTCTGGTGTGCTATTGGATTCTGCTGATGGGGAGGGCTTGGTACTGGTCTGTACAACTTGGCCGGTGAAGTCTAGTGCAGGCAGATTGAGCGCTAATTTAGAAATGATTTGTGATATACCTAACAAATCAGTTTGTTGAATGTTTTCTAGCTTGCTTAAGTCACGGCCAATTTGCTGGCGTACTGGCATAAAACTAATAGAACCAATATCTCCCAAGCGTTCATCGGCTGACTTGAGCGCTGCAATGGCGGCTTGTGGATTATTAGCAAGGTGCAGTTGATAGCTTGCTGTTTTCAGCAAAAAGGCGACTTCTTCCAGCTTCCATTCTTGTGTGGTATTGGGCGTTGCGGCTTGTTGAGCCAGTGCTTGCAAATGCGTGACTTGTTCAACTTGTGCCGTTACTGTATTGGCGAATTGTTCTGTTTGGTTTTGCAAGGATTCCATGTTTTGCAGTTTGGTAGCTACGCTTGCTTTCAGTTCACTCAGCGTTTTTTCCAGATGCTTTTCAAAGCTTTGCATGGTCGTTGTATCACTTTTTCTTGCCAGTGTTTGCTGAAGCTGGAGAATCGCTGCTTGATTATTTTTGGCTTTTTCATTCATGCGCTGCCAATGTTTGTAACCCGCTGCAATACCGGCTGCGGTAAAAAACAATGCGGTAAAGGCAATAAACAACGCAAAACCTGTACCGCGTTCTTTTGGGGGCACATTGGAGGGCGGTGTGGCCTCTTGAGGTGGTTCGTAATCATTGGTGGAATGTGCAAGCTTGTCTATCATCGTTAAGCGTCTTGTTTGTTATGGTGGTTTTGCCAGTATAGCAAGGCCTGTAGCATAGCTTCATCGCTAGGGTTAGCTGCGCTAATTATCTGTTTAAAGCCAGCAGCCGATGCGTCCTGAGCGGTGCGCTCACTGCCTACTAGCAGAGGGATGTTTTGAATCCAGCCAGTATCAACAGCGTCATGTGTGACTAAGCGCAGCAGTTGAGTTAAACTTTCACTACTGGTAATACAGATTATACCAAGCCAGCCTTGCTGGTGGAGGTGTATTAAGAAATGACTGTTCTGCTGAGCCTGACAGCGCTGGTAAACATTGGCATATTCCACATTTGCACCGCGTTCACGCAAGCTGTCTGCCAGAAATTCTCGTCCCCCTTGTCCCCGCACAATCAGTATGTTTTTCGCTTGGAGATTGTGCATGTCGGGTAATGCTAGTAGGTCTTCACTGCGAAAGCCTTGTGCAGGAAATAAAGCAACAGGTAAGTGGTGGTTTTGTAATGTTTGAGCCGTTTGTTTGCCGATGGCAGCAATACGGGTATTTTGCCAATGAGTATAAGGGGGCAAGCAAGCTAGGGCGTGGATAACCGCATTGGCACTGATAAAAATAACAAGGTCATAAGTGCCTCTGCTTAACTCTTTTAGCGTAGTGGGCGCTTGTTTTACAGGCTCAATCTGTAATAAAGGAAAGGTATGGGCGATAGCCCCCGCTTTTTGTAATAAGTCCACAAAGTTACCTGCCTGATGGCATGGGCGTGTAACGACAACATGTAAGCCGTACAAAGGCGGGGTAGCCATGCGAATACCTCATTCAAACTCAATATTTAATGTCTGCAAGATGTTGTCACCACCTTGTGCAAGCAAATCTTCGGCTAACCTAATGCCCAATGCTTCAGGTTTATGCGCTGAGCCATGATGGTCTGCACTAAACAAGGCTGAACCATCGGGGTAGCCAATCAAACCACGTAGACGTAAGTTTTCCTTTTGCAGTTCAGCATAGCCTGCAATGGGTACTTGGCAACCTCCATTCAGGCGTTGATTCATGGCACGTTCTGCTTTAACTCGGATCATGGTTTCTGAATGGATTAAGGGTTGTAACAAGCGATTAATACGCTCGTCATGCTCACGGCACTCAATGCCTAGTGCACCTTGACCCACCGCAGGTAAGCTTTGTTCGGGACTGAGTAAAGTAGTGATCCGCTCTTGAAAACCCATGCGCACCAATCCAGCGGCAGCCAGAATAATGGCATCGTAATCACCTTGATCCAACTTGTTCAGACGAGTATGAATATTGCCACGCAAGTCTTTAGTTTGCAGGTGAGGGTAGCGAGACAATAATTGGGTTTGGCGGCGTAAGCTACACGTACCAACAATAGCGCCTTTTGGTAAGTCATCCAGTGATGTATAAGTATTAGAAACGAAGGCATCGCGTGGGTCTTCACGCTCCATAATCACAGGTAGGTGTAAACCTTCAGGGAAAAACATCGGTACATCTTTCATGGAATGCACGGCTATATCTGCTTTGCCTTCCAGCATGCCCAGCTCCAGTTCCTTGACAAACAGCCCTTTACCGCCAATACGGGATAAGGGGCTATCAAGCATTTGATCGCCTCGGGTTGTCATACCAACCAACTCAATCTCTAGGTGAGAATGTAGGTTTTTTAGGCAGGCTGCAACATGTTCGGCTTGCCAAAGAGCAAGGGGGCTGGTGCGAGTGGCTATACGAATAATTTCGGACATGATGGATGGGGGATTCTGTTGATGAAAATGAAAAGTTCGACTTTACGGTAAAAAAAACACAAGTTCCAGCCGGTCAGCCAAGCCTGACACAGGTATTTGTTAAAAGCTTGATTTTGCTGGACAGTCCATCACACTTTATTGGATGATTAAAATGATGAAAAATTTATTGGTTTTATTGGCTGTTGGCTTATTGATCTGGTTTTGGATCAGTAGTTTACGTAGTCGGGAGCAGGCTATTCAGGCCGCTGCACGTGCTTGTCGTGATATTGGCGCACAATTGTTGGATCAAACCGTTGCCCTACAAAGTTTGCGTCCGGCGCGAAATGCACGGGGGCGTATGGTATTTCGGCGGATTTATGCCTTTGAATTTAGTTTGGCGGGTTATGAGCGGCGGCAAGGGCGTGCTTTTATGCTCGGACATAAATTGGAGCAAATACAATTGGATCAGGCTGAAGGTTTGGTCATTGATGTGAAAAGTCACTCTACTTCCTGATATTCAGTGTTTCAAATGAGGTAGTAAGCATTTATGCAAGTCACTCTCGCTAATCCCAGAGGTTTTTGCGCTGGTGTTGATCGTGCTATTGAGATTGTTGATCGTGCCCTAGAAGTTTTGGGTGCACCTATTTATGTACGCCACGAAGTAGTGCATAACCGTTTTGTAGTGAATAATTTGCGAGAAAAAGGCGCTATTTTTGTAAAAGAGCTGGATGAAGTACCTGATGGTGCTACGGTGATTTTCAGTGCTCACGGTGTTTCGCGTACTGTGCAAGACGAGGCTGCACGTCGGCAGTTAAAAGTGTTTGATGCGACTTGTCCTTTGGTGACCAAGGTGCATGTCGAAGTGACACGTTATAGCCGCGAGGGGCGCGAGACTATTCTGATTGGTCACAAAAATCATCCAGAAGTAGAAGGCACTATGGGGCAGTATGAGACACGCCATGGTGGCCGTATTTATCGGGTGGATTCGCCAGAGGAAGTGGCACAGCTCCAAGTGGATAATCCTGAAAAGTTGGCTTTTGTGACGCAAACGACTTTGTCGGTTGATGATGCCTCTATTGTTATTGATGCCTTACGTGAGCGTTTTCCCGCAATCATTGGCCCCAAAAAGGATGATATTTGCTATGCGACTCAAAACCGTCAGGATGCGCTGAAGCAATTAGCGGATAGTTGCGATTTGGTATTAGTGGTTGGCTCTCCCAATAGTTCTAATTCCAATCGTTTACGTGAAATAGCAGAAAAGCGCGATACACTCGCTTATTTGATTGATGATGCTAGCGATATTCGTTCGGAGTGGTTGGAAGGGGTTGAGCATATAGGTTTAACTGCTGGGGCTTCTGCACCAGAAATTTTGGTGGCAGGTGTGATTAATCATTTGAAACAATTGGGCGTGCGTTCAGTACACATACAAAATGCGGGCATTACAGAAAATGTATCGTTTGTTTTGCCACGTGAATTGCGGCGTTTGTGATGAGATTATTTGGGTAAAATTCTTGCTATTTTCTGATAATTTTTGTGCTAGCCAGCCTTGAATTTTTCTGATTAACCCTTATCTCATTCAAGCGATTGAAACATGAAGGCGGTATTGCTGTGAGACAAGGATTTTGGAGACCCAAGATGAACCCCGCAGATGATAAGCAAATGAAAGAAGAGCAGAGCCATGCAGCAGAACAGGAGACTACGACCCCTACTCAAGATTCTGTGCAGGATGAAAACCTTGAGCCAGCGTCTGAACAAGGTGAAGCCGTAGATGTAGACGTTGTCGCCTTGCAAGGCCAGTTAGAAGCGGCCGAAGCTAAAGCGAATGAGCATTGTGAACAGATACTGCGGCTAAAGGCAGATATAGAGAATCAGCGGCGACGTTGCGAGAAGCAAGTCGAAGATGCGCATAAATATGCAGTGCAACGTTTTGTCGAAAACCTCTTACCTGTCAAAGATAGCCTAGAAATGGGGCTGCAAGCTGAAGGTGATCTGGGGCAGATTCGTGAAGGTATCGAACTGACTTTGAAGCAGTTCCAGACAGTGATGGATAAATTCAATATCGAAGTCGTTGACCCATTAGGACAGCCGTTTAATCCTGAACTGCATCAAGCAATGGGCATGCAGGCTAGCCCTGACTATGACAATAATATGGTTATGGCGGTCATGCAGAAAGGTTATACCTTAAATGGACGTGTAGTGCGTCCAGCTATGGTGATGGTGTGTAAAAAATAATGCTATTGCTGGCCTATTTTGAAGGATTAGTGCTTGAAAAGCGTTAAATTGACCCAATTTAAGTCTGCAAGATAAAGCTAATAAAGCTCTGAAGCAATTTACTCAGCAGATAAAGTATTCTGGAGAACAAAGATTATGGGAAAAATTATTGGTATTGACCTAGGTACTACCAACTCCTGTGTTGCAGTCATGGAGGGTGATAAACCTAAGGTCATTGAAAATTCTGAAGGCGATCGCACCACTCCTTCTGTGGTTGCATTCATGGACGAAGAAGTATTGGTTGGTCAAGCTGCCAAGCGCCAAGCTGTCACTAATCCAGAAAATACACTATACGCAGTTAAGCGTTTGATTGGACGTCGCTTTGAAGAAGATGCGGTACAAAAAGATATTAAATTAGTACCTTACAAAATTGTCAAAGCTGACAATGGTGATGCCTGGGTTGATGTGCGCGGCAAAAAAATGGCACCACCTGAAGTATCTGCGCGTGTCTTAATGAAAATGAAAAAGACCGCTGAAGATTATCTAGGTGAGTCAGTCACTGAAGCGGTAATTACTGTACCGGCTTATTTCAATGACTCACAGCGTCAAGCGACTAAAGATGCGGGTAAGATCGCTGGTTTGGATGTTAAGCGTATTATTAATGAACCTACTGCGGCTGCCTTGGCTTATGGTATGGATAAAGCCGCTGGCGACAGGAAAATTGTCGTTTATGATTTAGGTGGCGGTACATTTGACGTATCGGTGATTGAAATTGCTGATGTGGATGGTGAAACCCAGTTTGAAGTGTTGTCTACCAATGGCGATACGTTTTTGGGTGGGGAGGATTTCGATAATCGCCTGATGGATTATTTGGTGGATGAATTCCGCAAGTCCTCTGGCGTTGATCTGAAAGGTGATCCGTTGGCGATGCAGCGTTTGAAGGAAGCTGCTGAGAAAGCCAAGATTGAGTTGTCCTCTAGCCAACAGACGGATGTGAATCTGCCTTATGTTACCGCAGATGCCAGCGGTCCCAAGCATATGAATATCAAAGTAACCCGTGCCAAATTGGAGTCACTGGTTGATGATTTGATTGAACGCACTATTAAGCCTTGCAAAATAGCGCTGAAAGATGCTGGCTTGAGTGCATCTGATATTAATGATGTGATTTTGGTCGGTGGTCAAACACGGATGCCTAAAGTTCAGGAAACCGTCAAGAACTTCTTTGGCAAAGAGCCGCGTAAGGATGTCAATCCTGACGAAGCGGTGGCTGTGGGGGCAGCTATCCAAGGTGGCGTATTGAGTGGTGGTGTAAAAGACATCTTGTTATTGGATGTAACGCCCTTGTCACTGGGTATTGAAACTTTGGGTGGCGTAATGACCAAGCTGATTGAGAAGAATACTACGATTCCGACCAAGGCGAGTCAGGTATTCTCAACAGCAGATGACAATCAAACTGCGGTAACAGTACATGTATTGCAGGGTGAGCGTGAAATGGCGCGCGACAATAAGTCCTTGGGGCGTTTCGATTTGCAAGATATTCCACCTGCACCACGGGGTATGCCACAGATTGAAGTAAACTTTGATATTGATGCTAACGGTATTCTGAATGTATCCGCCAAAGATAAGGCGACGGGTAAGCAACAGTCTATCGTGATCAAGGCTTCGTCTGGCTTGTCGGATACTGAGGTTGAGCGCATGGTCAAGGATGCCGAAGCCCATGCTGAGGAAGACAAGAAGCAACGCGAACTGGTTGAAGCACGTAACCAAGCTGATAATCTGATTCATGCGACTGAAAAATCTTTGAAAGAGTATGGTGAGAAAGTCGATGGTGCTGATCGTGCCAATATTGAAAGCCTGATCAGCGAATTACGTGAGGCAGCAAAAGGTGACAATAAAGGTGTGATTGAGCGTAAATCGGAAGCTTTAGGCGAAGCCTCTGGTAAGCTGATGCAAAAAATGGCTGGTGCTGGAGCCGACGGCGGCACAACAGCCGAGCAGCAGACAGCAGGCGGTTCAAAAACAGCCGATGATGATATTGTAGATGCTGAGTTTGAAGAAGTGGATGATAAGAAATAAGTCCACAGATGTAACTTGATCTTTATAGGCGCGGCGCTCTTGGAGTGGTCGCGCCTACTTTTTGTATGACTAATGGCTATTTGGCCGATCAATTGAGCGATTTTCTGAGGAAATCAGTTTATGTCCAAGCGGGATTATTATGAAGTCCTAGGGGTGCAGCGAAATGCCACTGATGCTGAGCTAAAAACCTCTTTCCGCCGCCTTGCTATGAAGTACCATCCTGATCGTAATCCGGGTGATGCCGGCGCTGAATTGAAATTCAAAGAGATTAAAGAGGCCTATGAAATTTTGTCTGACTCCGGCAAGCGCTCGGCTTATGATCAATTTGGTCATGCTGGTATAGAAGGTGGTCATCGTGGTGGTGGTGCGAGTGGCGGTTTCGGCGATATTTTTGAGGATATTTTCGGTGATATTTTCGGTAGCAGCGCCCGTAGTCGTTCGGGTACGCGCTCTTATCGCGGTAGCGATCTGCAATATAATCTGGAGCTAAGCCTAGAGGAAGCAGTTGCAGGTACTGAAGTCGATATCCGTGTGCCTTCCTTGCAGACTTGTAAAACCTGCTCTGGTTCTGGAGCGAAAAAAGGTTCTCATCCTAAAACTTGTTCTACCTGTAATGGCCAAGGTCAGGTACGTATGCAGCAGGGCTTCTTCTCTGTCCAACAAACCTGTCCACAATGCCACGGCACAGGCAAAGTGATTACCGATCCTTGTGAAGATTGTCACGGTCAAGGGCGTATTGAAGAGCATCGTACATTGTCGGTGCGTATTCCGATGGGCGTGGATACAGGGGATCGTATTCGTTTGTCTGGTGAAGGCGAGGCGGGTATTAATGGTGGTCCGGCAGGGGACTTGTATGTTCAAGTGCTGGTTAAAGAACATGAGTTATTTTCTCGTGAAGGCGATAACTTGTATTGCACAGTACCTATTCGCTTTACCACCGCAGCCTTGGGCGGTGAGCTAGATGTACCAACGCTGGATGGCAGAGTCACTTTGAAAATTCCACCGGAAACACAAAGTGGCAAGAAATTTCGCCTGCGTAATAAAGGGGTTAAGTCGGTGCGCAGTGCCAGTGTGGGCGACCTGATTTGTACGGCAGTGGTAGAGACGCCGGTTAACCTGACTAAACGGCAGCGTGAGTTACTGGAAGAGTTTGATACCATTATGGATGAAGGCGGGAAGCGGCACAGCCCCAAACATCATAGTTGGTTGGATAAGGCTAAAGGCTTTATTGATGAAGTGAAACATGACATTTTCGGTTCAGACAAAGTTGAGTAAATCCTATACTGATTCTAAACAAAGAGAGTAAGTATGACCGCTAAGACACGAATTGCCATTGTTGGTGCCGCAGGGCGTATGGGACGTACATTGCTGGAAGCCTGTGCTAATACGGAAGATGTTAGCGTGACGGTCGCAACTGAACATACGGATAGTCCTTTGCTGGGAAGCGATGCCGGTTCTGTGGCGGGCATTGGCTCTTTAGGCGTTTTGCTTGTACCTTCCTTACAGGAAGCGGCGCAGGACTTTGATGTATTGATTGATTTTACTCGGCCTGAACCAAGTTTGTTGCATTTGGAATGGTGTGTCGCACATGGCAAGCAGATGGTGATTGGCACAACGGGTTTTGATGAGGCGGGTAAAGCAGCAATTCAAACGGCGGCTGAAAAGATTGGTGTCGTGTATGCGCCCAATTTTAGTGTCGGTGTGAATCTGACTTTGAAGTTGTTGGAAATGGCAGCGCGTGTAATGGGCGACAATGTTGATATTGAAGTGATTGAAGCTCATCATCGCCACAAAGTTGATGCCCCGTCAGGGACGGCCTTGCGTATGGGTGAGGTGATTGCTGAAGCTTTGGGGCGTGATTTAAACGAGTGCGCTGTGTATGGCCGTGAGGGTCATACCGGAGAACGTCAGCGTAAAACAATTGGTTTTGAAACGATTCGGGCTGGCGACATTGTCGGTGAGCACACGGTTATGTTTGCGGATATAGGTGAGCGCATTGAAATCACCCACAAGGCTTCTAGCCGCATGACCTTTGCTAAAGGTGCGGTACGTGCTGCGCAGTGGCTCAGGCAGAAAGATAAGGGATTATTTGATATGCAAGATGTGTTGGCGTTACAAGCATGAGCATTGTCGGGATTTGGGGTTTGCCAACACGGCATTGAGTGAACAAGGATTTATAATGAGAGTTTTACCCATTTTTGCAAGTTGCCTATTAGCTGTCACGGCAGGTTTGGTTGCTTGTGATAAAGAGGCTGGCAAAACGCCAGATAATCTACCTTGGCAAATTAGCACAAGTGCTGAGGGTTATACCCAAGTGTTCCATTGGGAGATTGGCAAGACAACCTTAAAAGAGCTAATCAATAGTTTGCAGCATTTTCCCGAATTAGCCGTTTTTGTAACTGCACCTGGTGATAGCATGTTGGAAGCCTATTTCGGTCGTAGGCGCTTAGGGCTATTTGAAGCCCGTCTGATTGCTGAGTTGGATGCCTCTGAGCAACAATTGCAAAAGTTTGCAGATGAGCAAATAGAGCGAAAACCACAGCGCAGTGGCGCTTGGAAACTGTCATTGTCAGAAGATAATGTAAAAATAGCGAATACTCTGCCAATAAAGTACCTGATTTATATACCTGTGGCGGATTATACCGCTGACATTATTATTAAGCATTTTGGTGAGCCGCAGGATAAGGTCGCTGTAACGGACAAGACTACTTATTGGTTTTATCCTGACAAAGGTTTGGTTTTGTTATTGAATGATGATGGACGTGATGTATTTCATTATAGCGCTGTCAAAGATTATGCTGCTTTAAAGCAACGTCTGCTTAAGCAAGGTGCGGGGGAAATAAGATGAACCCTAAAACGGAACAACCAGCATCAAACGACTTACCTTGGTGGCAAGCTAAACCACTGGATCGAATGACAACAGAAGAGTGGGAAGCGCTGTGTGATGGGTGTGCGCGTTGTTGTATGAATAAGTTGCAGGACGAGCAAGATAGTACGGTTTACTACACAGATATTGCTTGTGATTTGTTAGAACAAGGCACTTGCCATTGTCGTGCTTATGAGTGTCGTGCTGAGTTAATGCCTGATTGTGTGCAACTGAGTCCACATAATCTGGAAGCTCTTTATTGGATGCCACCTAGTTGTGCTTATCGCTTATTGCATGAAGGTAAGGACTTACCTGCTTGGCATTATTTATTGTCAGATAGCCGAGAGACGGTGCATACTGCCAAACAATCTGCATTAGGGCGTTTTGTTTATAGTAATCAAGTTCATGAGGAAGAATGGGAAAGCCGGGTAGTAGAATGGCCTCTACAGTGGAAGGCTTAAGCGAGCTGCGTTTGGATAAATGGTTGTGGGCAGCCCGTTTTTTTAAAACTCGTCCATTGGCTGTTGAAGCGGTCAATGGGGGACACGTACATGTGAATGGTGAGCGGGTAAAGCCATCACGTTCCATTCGAGTGGGTGATGAATTGCGTATTCGTAAAGGACTTGATACTTGGCGGTTAACCGTTTTGGGTTTGAATGACAAGCGCCGTCCAGCTAAAGAGGCTAGCTTGCTTTATCAAGAAGATGAGCATCAGCGCGAACAACGTGAGCAACAAATTGAAATGCGGCGTTTGCATGGTGTGAGTGTGCCGGTAGGCAAACCTGATAAACGCGAAAGGCGCAAGCTGGAAGCCTTTAAAAGTAATTGGTGAGCTGAATTATGTTGACCCAGCTTGTTTCAGGCAGGTCGTATTATTTCGCCGGTACGAGCATCCCGAATTTCACTAGGTTTGTCACGTCCACCTAAAGGCAAGTCCAGAATACAATCCAATTGCTGACCAAAATAAGTTTGTAAACTTATCAGATCGCGGGCGGGTGCTTGCTCTGCGAGATTAGCACTACTTGAGATTAGTGGATGACCTAACTGCGTGCAGAGTTCATGACAGACCGGATGTGTACTAACGCGTACAGCTAAACTGTCGTGATAACCGCGTATTAGCGGCGATACTTCGGGTTTGACGGGCAGCAGCCAAGTGATAGGTTCTGGCCAAGTGGCCTGAACACGTTCGCGCAGCTCGTTATTCAGTGGTTGTAAATAATCACTCAGTTGAGCTAGATCAGCCGCAATCAGGATGAGTCCTTTATCGGCAGGACGTTGTTTTAAGGCCAGCAAGCGTTGGACAGCGTGGGTATTGGCTGGATCACAACCCAAACCAAAAACTGCCTCTGTTGGGTAGGCCAAGATCCCCCCCCGTCTGATAGTCTCAAGCGCAGTGTGTAGCGTCTGTGTGACTTGCATAGTTTAACTTCCCTAGCTTTCCATTTTATCACCCTTATCCCCCGCTGTTTTTGGGGGCTTTTTTTTAGTTGAAGCCGTTGTACTTTTTTTGCTACTAGTGGTTTTCTTGGTGCGAGTGCTACTGGTTTTGGGTTTAGCTTTGGTTTGGCTTGTCTTGGTCTTGCTTGCTGCTTTTGAGTCGCTTTCGGGGTTTGTTGCTGCTTTTGCCTTTTCTTTGCTCGCTTTGGCTTTGCTCTTTTTAGCAGGTGTGGCCTGTACAATCAGCTCAGCAGCTTCTTCCTGAGTCACCGTCGTGGGGTCACGTTCTTTGGGAAGACGTGCTTTGATTTTACCTTTGACAACAAAGGGCCCCCAACGGCCTTTGAGGATTTGTAAACCATCACCAAAGTCCTGAATGATTTTTTCCAGATCGGCAGCTTTCTTTGCTGCAATCAGCTCTAAAGCGCGTTCTCGTGTAATCGAATAGGGATCATCCTCTTTTTTCAAAGAGGCAAATTTGTTTCCAAAACGCACATAAGGACCAAAGCGGCCAATATTGACACTGATTGACTCACCTTCCTCAGTTTCACCCAGAGTTCGTGGTAGTTTGAATAATTCCAGTGCATCTTCTAGGGTGACAGTGTCCATTTTCATGCCTGGGCGTAGGCTGGCAAATACAGGTTTATCCTCGTCATCACGGCTGCCAATTTGCACAAAAGGTCCGTAGCGTCCCATGCGTACTGAAATTGGCTTACCGCTCTTAGGGTCAGTGCCAATTTCGCGGGCTTGCAACACTTCGCTGCGTTGCACACTTTCCATTTTGTCATCAATTAGCTCGCTAAAAGGCTGCCAGAACTGATCCAGTACAGGAATCCTGTCTTTTTCACCCCGCGAGATTTCGTCAAGCTGATCTTCTAAGTTAGCGGTAAATTCATAGTCCACATAACGATTAAAGTGCTCTGTCAAAAATTTATTAACAATACGGCCAATATCTGTCGGGAAAAAACGCCGTTGTTCCAGCTCTGCATATTCACGCGCTTGCAAGGTAGAAATAATGCTGGCATACGTCGATGGGCGACCAATGCCGTATTCTTCCAGCATTTTGACCAAGGTGGCTTCCGAGTAGCGTGGTGGCGGTTCGGTGAAGTGTTGTTTGGCTTCTATATCGTTTAAGGGTACTGCTTCGCCTTCTGTTAAGGGGGGTAAAGGTGGCTCTTTTTCGTCTTTTTGATCATCCAAACCTTCTTCATAGACGCTGAGAAAGCCAGGAAAGCGTATGGTTGAGCCAGTAGCACGAAAAAAACAGCCTTTTTCTGCACTAAGATCGACCGAAACCGTATCAATCGTTGCATGTATCATTTGGCAGGCAACCGTACGCTGCCAGATCAATTGATACAGTTTGAATTGATCCTCATTCATAAAGCTGCGTATTTCTTCAGGGATACGCATACAAGACGTTGGGCGAATGGCTTCATGTGCTTCCTGAGCGTTTTTGGATTTGGTTTTATATTGGCGGGGTGACTCCGGCAGTTTATCCGCGCCATAACGTTGTTGAATCAGCTCACGTAATTCAGCGATGGCCTCGCCAGCCAAGCTAACCGAGTCAGTACGCATATAGCTGATCAAACCGACTGGGCCACTGCCTAAATCAACGCCTTCATACAGTTGCTGGGCAGTGCGCATGGTTTTTTGCGAGGAAAAACGTAGTTTGCGCACAGCTTCTTGTTGCAAGGTGGAAGTGGTAAAAGGGGCTGCGGAGTAGCGCTTGCGCTCCTTTTTCTCAATCTTGTCAACCTGTAGTTTACCTTTTGCTGCTGCTAGTAAGCGTTCACGGATGCTATGGGCGTTTTCACTTTGATTGATATCAAACTGTTCTAAGCGTTTGCCATCTAAAGTGTGTAGCTTAGCCGTAAATACCTGTTGTTGCTTTTCTAAAAATGCAGTCAGTGTCCAGTATTCTTGGGATACAAAACGCTCAATTTCTTCTTCACGTTCAACAATCATGCGCAGTGCAGGGCTTTGTACTCGTCCAGCCGAAAGGCCACGCTTTATTTTGCGCCACAGCAGGGGGGACAAGTTAAAACCCACCAAATAATCCAAAGCACGTCGTGCTTGTTGGGCATCAATCAACTCATTGGATAATTGGCGTGGGTTCTGTATGGCGTCCTTGATAGCTCGCTGGGTGATTTCGTGAAAAACAACCCGAAATACATGCTTGCCTTCCAATATGCCACGTTCGCGTAATAGCTCGTATAAATGCCAAGAAATAGCCTCGCCTTCACGATCAGGATCCGTCGCTAGATAAAGCGTACTAGCCTTTTTCAGTGCTTTGGCGATGGCGTCAACATGACGCTGGTTTCGCTCAATCACTTCGTATTTCATGGCATAGCCATGATCAGGATCGACTGCACCTTCTTTGGGTACGAGATCACGGACATGGCCGTAGGAAGCCAGTACTTCAAAGTTTTTGCCCAGATATTTTTTTATGGTTTTGCCCTTTGCCGGTGATTCGACAATGACGAGATTTTCGCTCATGAGACCGCTTTTAAGGTTGTATTTAGTTGATTACACTGATCAGGATCAATCAGTGGCCTGCATTTTAAACCTGAAAAGATAGGTGAAGTAAAGAACTTGATGCAGATTAGACGCAGATTAATGGTAGACCGGCGGTGTACCGTGCATATTCAGCTCTTCTGCCCAGAAGATATTATGGTCACCTTCAGGCCGGTTAACCAGCACCATTAATACAACCCATTTCAGGCGTGCAAGATCAAAATCATCATCTTCCAGTTCAAGGACTCGGTCAATGACTTGTTCGCGGGCTTCAGCATCTAAAATGCCCGCCTGCTCTAATAATAATAGGTGATTTTGGCACTCCGTATTCAGCCAGCGTTGTTCTAGGGGTGCAAAAATACGACACGAGTCCGGACAGCTCGGTTTTAGTAAGGTGGTTTCAGTATTGCCGAGACTCTCCAGCCAGTTAAAGGCTCGATCGATTTCATTCGGCAAGAAGCCAGCACCTTGCAAGTAAGTATCCATTGAGGCGCGGTCTTCACCTGTTGATTCGTCAATTTCGGGGTAATTGTCGAATAGGTAAAATAGTACTTCCAGAGTGTTTTCTTTCATCTAGCTTCCGTCTCTCGGCTCAGCGCGCCTATAGTGACCACCACCACAAGCTTTTACATAACCCTGTAACTCCAGCATAAGCAGCATGGATGAAACTGTGTCAGCGGTCAAGCCTGTTTGCAGTATAATCTGGTCAATCGGTAAGGGCTTCTGACTTAAGGTTGCGACGATGAGCTGTTCGTCTTCGTCCAGCTCCCGTTCATCTGCGTACTCATTGGATAGTGTGGCAGTGTTAGAGGCCTTTGAGTGATTAGCTGCATTTGTTAATTCTTTAGCAGGCTGTATCAATGGTGTTGATTCATCAAGAGGAAGTTGAGTCAAGTAAGTACTTAACTGCGGTGCAATTTCTTCGATGATGTCATTAGCTGTTTCCACAAGTTTAGCGCCTTGACGGATGAGGCAATGACAGCCGCGTGCCATAGGGTTGTGAATAGAGCCTGGAATAGCGAAAACTTCTCGTCCTTGTTCAGTAGCATGTTGTGCGGTTACCAGTGAGCCACTATTTAAAGTGGCCTCAACCACGAGTGTGCCGATGGACATGCCGCTAATGATACGGTTACGACGCGGGAAGTTTCGTGCTTGTGGACGCACACCTAAGGGGTATTCACTCACAATAGCGCCATGCTCAACAATACGTTCGGCTAAGGCTCGGTTACGTGCAGGATAAATAATATCCAAACCTGTGCCTACCACGGCAATCGTCGTACCACCTGCGTCTATTGCACCTTGATGACTGTATGAATCAATACCCAAGGCTAAACCGCTAGTAATACAAAGCCCATTGCCTGCAAGATATTGTGCAAACGCATGAGCAGTTTCTTGGCCAAGCTTGCTTGGGTTGCGGCTACCGACCATAGCAATTTGGGGATCATTCAATAACTCGGGATGTCCCACGACAAATAATAAAGGGGGCGCTGAGCGGGTGGCGCGTAACAAGGCTGGATAGTGTTCGTCTTCTTCTAGCAAGATGTGACGATGGCTAGCGCCTTGCAGCCATTCAAGATCAGCTTCTACCGCTTGCTCAGGAACACTTTTTAGGCTGCTGATTTGCGCTTGTTTCAAGCCAGCCTGTATTAGTTCGGCATGGCTGCTATCTAAAGCATGAGTGGCCGTGCCGAAATGAGCCAATAAGCGGTTAATGGTTGCTGTACCAATGCCGGGTGCACGCCAGATTTGTAGGCGTGCACGCAGTTCATTTTCATTTGTATTCACTGATTTGGGGTCTGTATTGGGCGTACGATGGGATCAGGGATTGCCTATCTTATCGCCATTACTCACTTCACGCTTAGAGTCCACAATCAAAGCGTAGCTTAAATTATCCATGACATTATACACAATGGCGTTGGCTACTTTATGAGGTGGTAATTTCACTTTAGGTAAGCCACGCGCATGACCGCGATAAGGTTGGTATTTGTCTGTCACTATGCCACCATCTTTATAAACACCTAAGGTATAACCAGGTTTAATACCCGCTTTTTTACCTCGGTTTAGCACCAAAATCATATAATTGGCGCTGATATTTTCGGCTTCATATAAATCCACAATTTGCCCGCGTATTTTGTGGGTAGGGATTTGAATAGGGATACGCAAAGAAGCTTCTTCATTGAGTTTTGGTAGTAGCCTATCGCCTTCACGGATAATATTTTCTACTTCCAACAAGGTCGCGCTAGCGACATTATCCACTCTATCAATGCGTGCATAGCCGCCATAAGTGACCTGATGCCCCAGTAATTTACCTGTCTCGGGATCATGCAGGGGATGCGTCGGGTGATAGACAGCATAGCGTTCGCCTATACGTGGGTTTCTAAGATTGCGTACATACACCGTCTCACCGGGTGTCATGAGTATTTGATGGTCGCGGGAGGCTAAAATATAAGGGGCGGCGCGTATAGCAGCTTCATCTAATACTCTAGGCCATGTCAGAAAGGGTGCAATGGTGGTGAGGGTGGCACCGCTGCCACGTGGTTCAACGCGAATACGCGGAACCAGTTTGTTGTCCACTCGCACATAACCGAAATGCAGTACATCGCCCGGTCTAATCAAGTGAGGATTCTTGATTTGTTGGTTTTTATCCCAGATTTCTGGCCAGTGCCAAGGCGTGTTAAGGTACATTTGGGCGATGTCCCACAGTGTATCACCTTTTTTGACAGTATAAGTTTGCGGTGCCAGTGGATTAACTTCGATTTCACTTCTGCCCGAACGTGCCAAGCGTTGTGTAGGTGGTAAACCGTAATGGTCGTCGTATTGCCCCTGCTGACCTGCATGTCCATTGGAGGATAAATGGCCGGGATTCTGTTTGACCGTGGTACAAGCGGCGAGGGCAACGGCAACACTGCCAAAGCAGGCAATCCGCCGTATGGTTGAAAAGCGAAGCATGTTTGTTATCCCTTATTATTCTGGCGTGTTGTTATTATTTCGTCTGCTGACTTTAAGATATAATAGGGGAATGTGTTTATTATTCGCACCACTTTCAGATTTTCGGTAATTTCAAATTATGGCTTTATTGGATATTTTACATCACCCCGACCCTCGCTTACGTAAAAAGGCTGCCCCTGTAGAAACAGTGGATGACAGCATTCGTCAGTTAGTAGACGATATGTTGGAAACGATGTATACAGCGCGTGGTATCGGTTTGGCAGCTACACAGGTTAATGTGCACAAGCGCGTGGTTGTAATGGATCTGTCTGAAGAAAAAGATCAAGCGCTGGTTTTAATTAATCCCGAGATTCTGCACAAGGAAGGCAAGGTTGAGTCTGAGGAAGGATGCTTGTCTGTGCCTGATTATTACGAAAAAGTGACTCGTGCAGAGCGTATTCGATTTGCTGCTTTGAATCGTGACGCGGAACGCTTTGAAATGGAGGCCGATGGTTTGCTGGCGGTTTGTATTCAACACGAATTGGATCATTTAGTTGGTAAGTTATTTGTTGATTATTTATCTGCGCTCAAGCAACAACGTGTCCGTAAAAAAATGGAAAAAATGGCCCGCCAACAGACGGCAAGTCAGCCGTCCACGCGCAACGATCCTCAGCAGGTTGGCCTCGGATGAGCAAACCTTTGCGCATCGTTTATGCAGGAACGCCTGAATTTGCGGTGCCTGCCTTACAAGCATTATTGAGCTCGGAACACGAGTTGTTGGCGGTTTATACACAAGCTGACCGTCCTGCCGGGCGGGGGCGTAAATTGCAATTTTCTCCAGTGAAGCAAGTGGCATTGGATGCAGGTGTGCCTATTGAACAGCCGGTGAGTCTACGTGAGCGCGCGGCACAAGAGGTTTTGCGTGCTTATCGAGCTGATGTCATGGTCGTGGCGGCGTATGGCCTGATTTTGCCGCAGGCGGTACTGGATATGCCGGTGCATGGCTGTCTTAATATTCATGCTTCTTTATTGCCGCGTTGGCGTGGCGCTGCTCCTATCCAACGTGCCATACAAGCTGGAGATACCGAAACAGGTATCACTATTATGCAAATGGCGGCTGGCTTGGATAATGGGGATATGTTGTATAAAACCAAGTATGTCTTGCAAGTTCATGATGGTGGGCAATCGGTACATGATCGTTTGGCGGCTGACGGTGCACAGGCTGTATTGGTCGTGTTAGAACAGCTAGCCAATGGTGCTCTTCAGCCAAAGGTACAAGACGATAGCTTGGCTGTCTATGCCCATAAACTCACTAAGGCAGAGGCAGAGCTGGATTGGAAGCAACCTGCTCAACAAATTGACCGCCAAATTCGTGCCTTCGATGCTTGGCCGACTGCTTTTAGCTTGCATCATGGCCAAGCCTTGCGCTTTTTTGCGTCTACCGTTTTGGATCAAAAGCATGCTATATCAATACCGGCTGGAACGGTAGTGGCCGAAAGCCGTGAGGGTATTGATATTGTGGCCGGTGATGGTCGGTTAGTGCGCATTCTTTCCTTGCAAATGCCCGGTGGCAAGCGTCTATCTGTAGCAGACTTTGTTAATGCTCGTTCGCTCAGTGGGGAGCGGTTTCAGCATTCGGGGTTTCATTCTTGAATACTCGAGCGGTGGCTGCTCGTACCCTGCAAAAAGTCATTTATCAGGGGGAGTCCCTGACGGCTGTTTTGCAGCACAAAACGGTGTTGGCGCTGGCATTGCCAGATAGAGCTTGGGTGCAAAATGCTTGTTTTGGCACGGTGCGCTGGCATGGGCGTTTAGGTGCGGTTTTGCACGAGTTATTGAGTAAGCAACTCAAGGCGGCTGACAAAGATCTTGAGTGTCTGCTGCGTTTGGGGTTGTATCAGCTTATTTATCAACGTACGCCTGATCATGCGGCAGTGAATGAAACGGTGCAGGCGGTACGGGGTTTAAAGAAACCTTGGGCGAGTAAACTGGTCAACGGAGTATTGCGTGGCTTTCTGCGTAACCAGGACAGTATTCTGGCAAAAATAGATGATTTGCCTACTGCTCGCTATTCGTTTCCGCCTTGGCTGGAGAAAAGTTTGCGCGCAGCTTGGCCAACGCATTGGGGAGCGATCATGCAAGCCAGCAATGAGCATCCCCCTATGGTGTTGCGCGTCAATGCGCGTAAGCTTAGCCGCGAAGCTTACTTACAGCAGTTGCAAAAAGTTGATATAAGTGCGCAAGCGATTGAACTAGCGGCTACGGGAATTGTTTTGGCCGAGCCAGTACCTGTGAATAGTTTACCTGACTTTGAGCAAGGTGCTGTGTCAGTGCAAGATGCCGCTGCGCAACAAGCTGCATCTTTGCTGCATTGTGAGGCGGGGCAGCGAGTTTTGGATGCTTGTGCTGCGCCGGGCGGAAAAACTTGTCATTTACTGGAACGCTATTCGGGAATTGATTTATTGGCTTTGGATAGCAGTGCCGAGCGGCTGAAGCAAGTCACTGACAATTTGCAGCGTTTAGATTTGCGCGCCAATGTGCAGGCAGCCGATGCTGCTGATCTGGATAGTTGGTGGGATGGCGTATTATTTGATCGTATTTTATTGGATGCGCCTTGTTCAGCAACAGGTGTAATAAGACGGCACCCTGATATAAAGTTGTTGCGTAAGCAAAAAGACATTGTTGCATTGCAACAAGAACAGGCAAAATTATTGCGTAAGCTTTGGCAGGTTCTGCAAGCAGGTGGTTATTTACTGTATGCTACTTGTTCAATTTTGCCAGCAGAGAATAATGATCAGGTGGAAGCATTTTTGCGTGAGTATGCTGATGCTGTCGACCAGCCGATTAATGTGGCGTGGGGACGTGCGCTGTCTGTAGGCCGCCAGATCCTGCCTGGGGAAATGGGTATGGACGGGTTTTATTATGCCTTGCTGAAAAAAGCAGGGTCGGAAGGCGTATAATGAAAGTATTGTGGCTAGCTCGCTTAGCGAGCATTTTATGTATGGTTTGTCTGTTTGTTGGCAATGTCTGGGCAAAAGACCAAATTCTTTTAAAAGAATTTGCTATCTATTTAGAAAAAAAACCAGAAAGATTAGTGGCTAATATACAATTTGATTACGAGTTAAATAATTATTTGCGTGAGAGTTTGTTAAATGGTGTTACCTTGCGTAGTGAGGTGCGCTTTGATGTTATTTGGTACAATGAGTGGTGGTTTAATAAAAGAGAACGGCTAACCACTATTGTAACTGAACTCAAATACCATGCTTTAAGTGGACACTATCAATTAGTTCGTAAAGATTCAAATGAAAACTGGAACTTTTCTAGTTTAGCGGCTGCTTTAGAGCACATGGGTAAAATTGGTTTATTTCAATTACCTAACGTGCCTGCTGATGTTTACAGTGGTGATGCTTCGTTATTTGTGGATGCAGTTTTAGAGCCTGAGTCGCCCGATTTACCCTTGAATTTGTCTTCACTATTTCTCAATAAGCATCGTCTAGTTAACGAAGGAGCAATGTGGACGATTCCGCGCTAAAGCCTTCAGTGGTTCGCTGGTTACCGGTTTTAATTATCGGTGTCTTGCTGATTATTTCGCTGACTTTACTGTACCGTGCTACACCCATTACTAATTCAGCCGATGTTTATGGAGGCTGGCTGGTTTATCTAAACCTATTTATTTTACTGGTATTGGCTGGGGCAATTTTTTCCAATCTGATTCGTCTGATTCATCATTGGCATACACGCCAAGCGGGTTCGCGCTTTACCATTCGTTTAATGTCTGGTTTTTTGGTACTGTCTTTATTGCCTGCGGTAGTGATTGCTTATTTTGCCATGAATTTCATAGGTAAAAGTGTTGCCTTGCAACTGGATAATCGTGTTGCTTCGGCACTGGATGACTCGGTGGAGTTGGCAACAAGATCTCTGGAAGTACGTAGTCAGATTTATCTGGAGTCCTTGGAAGAATTAGCACGCAATTTCAGCAATTTCGATAGTCGTCTAGGCGTAGCTACGTTGGATAAGTCTGTCATGATTAGTCTGATTGAACGTTGGCGTGTGGCTTATAATGCTCATGAGGTTATTTTAATTAATGAGGAAAGTCAGCGTTTTGAGGTCATTAGTGTTGTAGATGATGATCGTTTTGTGCCTTTCTTTAAAGTTAAGGACTTATTGCGCAATATGATTTCGCGTAAGACTTATTATCATATTGAACCCATTAATGATAATGCCGATTTATTTACACGAGTTGCTTTGCGGATTACGTATGGCCCTGATAATAAGGTGGGCATACTCACTGCGATGTTGCCTTTTTCTGAGCGAGAGCAAATACTCGCAGGCAGTGTTAATTCAGCGCGCCAAGAGTTTCGCAGTTTGGTCTTTAATCACGATATGCTGAAAACTATTTTCAGAGTGGTATTGTTGATTATTATGATTTTGACCGTACTCTTTTCACTCTGGGCTGCCTTTATTTTTTCACGACAGCTTACCCGTCCTGTGCGTGATTTGGTTGAAGGTACTTTGGCTGTTGCCTCTGGGGATTTACAAAAAAAATTGCCTGTCTCTGATCGTGATGATTTTAGTTTGGTAGCGCGCTCATTTAATACTATGACAAAGCGCTTATCCAGTGTGCAACAAGAACGCGAGCAGGCTAGGTATCAGTTACAGCAAGAGCATGATTATTTATATGTAGTGCTAGAGCATTTGTCTTCCGGTGTGGTCACACTGGATGAACATTGGGTGATTAGGCGGGTAAATACTGCCGCTAGCCAGATTCTTGGCTATGCTTTACAAGAACAGGTAGGTACCAACCTATATGATGCTTGGAGTGAATTGCCAGCTTTACAGCCCTTTTTGCAGGCATTGCAACCTTGGTTAGAGAAGCCGCAAAATGATTGGCAAGCAGAGATTAACTTAGTCTCCGATGAGGGGCGCAAGGTTTTAGTTTGTCGAGGTGCTGGGTTGCCGGATGATTCTATGCAGCAGAAAGCTTATGTGCTGGTTTTTGAAGATGTGACCGATGTGGTACAAGCAGAGCATGATGCTGCTTGGGGAGAGGTGGCACGGCGTTTGGCACATGAAATCAAGAACCCATTAACGCCTATTCAATTATCAGCCGAGCGTTTGTCACGCAAGCTAGGCTCAGTCTTAGACAGTGAGTCCAATGAGTTTCTCAAGCGCATGACAGGTACGATTATTCATCAAGTCGATACCTTGAAAGCAATGGTCAATGCGTTTAGTGATTATGCCAAAGTACCCATGTTGACTTTACGGCCTGTTAATCTGAATCACTTAATCCGTGAAGTAGCTGATTTATACTTTGATAATCCACAGCAAGTGAAAGTCGTCTTGGATTTGGAAGAGGATTTGCCGGAGCTGCTCTTGGATGCCCATCGTCTGCGGCAGTTATTGGTTAATCTGGTGAAAAATGCGCTGGAAGCGATTGAAGATTATCGTTCGGACGGTTGTATTATTATTAAAACACGTGGATGTATGGATAAGGCTGCACCAGTAGTGGTTTTGTCTTTACAGGATAATGGTCCTGGCATTCCGGCTCAATTGTTACCGCACCTATTTGAGCCTTATGTGAGCAGTAAGCACAAAGGAACAGGTTTGGGTTTGGCCATTGTAAAAAAGATAGTAGAAGAGCATGCCGGTAGTTTGAGTGCTCGTAATGCGACACCACAGGGCGCTTTGATCACCGTAAGGTTTCCGATTAAAGCCCCACAAGCTATTCAAGTCAAAGGAACAAGCTGAAGTAATCAGCCAAGTCAGGCAAGGAGAAAAAGAAATGACGACACGTTGTATTCTCGTAGTGGATGATGAGCCGGATATTCGGCAACTAGTCAGTGAGATTCTGGAGGATGAAGGTTATCGCGTCATGATGGCAGAGAATGCCGAGCGTGCCAGGGAATTGCAACGTCAGCGTCGCCCTGATTTGATTTTGCTAGATATTTGGATGCCCGAGCAAGATGGTATTTCTTTGTTAAAAGAATGGCGTGAAAACAATGCGCTATATGGGCCAGTTATTATGATGTCTGGGCATGGCACGATTGAAACCGCTGTTGAGGCAACCAAGCTAGGTGCTTATGACTTTATTGAAAAACCTTTGTCATTGGCCAAGATGCTGCTAACCATTGAAAACGCTTTGCGCGCTAGTCAGTTAGAGCTGGAAAACAAAGGTTTGCGCCGCCAAGTGGTTTTTTCGCATGAAATCATTGGCAATAGTCGCGCTATGCAGCAATTGCGCGAGCAAGCCGGGCGGGTCGCGCAGCATGATACTTGTGTATTGTTATACGGTGAGCCCGGTGTGGGTAAAGAAACGGTTGCCCGTTATATTCAGGCACACAGTCCCCGACGTGATGGTGCTTTTGTCAAAGCAGGGCTGGCCTTAATGGATAAGTCCGCGATGGTAAATTTGCTATTTGGGCAAGAAGATGGCGATAAAGTACAGTATGGCCTAGTCGACGAAGCCGCAGGTGGCTTTTTATATCTCTCTGAAGTGTCCGAGCTGGATAAAGAAAGCCAGAAGTTCTTATTAGCTGTTTTGCAAGACAGGCAATTTACCCGCCCGGGTGGAAAAACACGGATAGATTTTGAAGCACAGATTATTGCAACTTCAACTCACGATTTGCAGGATGATGTCGATGCTGAGCAGTTCAATGAGGAGTTATTTTATTTATTGAATGTTGTGCCTGTGCTGATTCCGCCTTTGCGGGATCATCCTGAAGATATACCCGAATTATTAAACCATTATGTTAATTTATTAACGACTCAGGATGGTTTGCCGTATCGCCATTTTACCTTGCCGACGCAAAATTTTCTGCGTAATCACCGTTGGGCAGGCAATACTTTGGAATTACGCAATTTAGTGCAACGTTTGCTGATTCTGGGCACTGATGTCGATATTACTTTGGAAGAAGCAGAAGAAGCTGTTGGTACTTCGATTCCGGTTTTTTCACATGAGATTGGACAATTACCGGAAAGTTTGTATGACCTTCCTTTACGCCAAGCTAGGGAGCAATTTGAGCATGATTACTTGGTGTATCAGCTCAAGCAAGCGGATGGCAATGTCAGCAAGCTGGCAGAACAAGTCAAAATGGAGCGTACCCATCTATACCGCAAAATGCGCTCATTAGGTGTCGACCCTAAAAAATATGGGCGTTAATTGCCGATTATCGGCATAATCCGCTTATGAAAATCATGATACTAGGCGCTGGTCAAGTAGGGAGATCAGTCGCCGAAGCGCTGGTGCACGAAGAAAACGATGTATCTATTGTGGATACCGATGCTCACGTCTTGCGGGAGATGCGGGAAAAATTAGATGTTCGTGTTGAAATTGGCCAAGCTTCCTACCCCCGTGTATTAGAGCGCGCTGGCATTAAAGATGTTGACATGCTCATTGCAGTAACCAATAGCGATGAAGTGAATATGATTGCCTGTCAGGTTGCTTTTACGCTGTATCGTACACCAACTAAAATTGCCCGCATTCGTTCCTCACACTATTTGGAACAGCCATGCCTGTTCGTACAAGAGGCTTTGCCAATCGATGTTTTAATTAGCCCTGAGCAATTGGTGACCGAACATATTTTTCGGTTGATTTCACATCCGGGGGCTTTGCAAGTCGTTAATTTTGCCGATGGTAAAGTGCAGTTGGTTGGGGTACATGCTTTGGCGGGTGGCTCATTGATTGGGCGTAAGTTTAATGACATGTATGAGCATATGCCCGGTATTAAGGCGAAAGTAGCCGCTGTGTTTCGCAAGGGTAAGGCTGTACAGCCTGATCAAGATACCGTGTTGGAGGTGGATGATGAAGTGTTCTTTATTGCCAGCCCCAAACATATTCGCGCTATTATCAGTGAATTGCGCAAACTGGATAAACCTTATAAACGTATTATTATTGCTGGTGGTGGCAATATTGGTAATCGCTTAGCGCGTTTGTTGGAAAATGCTCGTTATCAGGTCAGGATTATTGAAATAAATTCAAAGCGTGCCGCCAAGCTAGCAGAACGCCTGAATAAGACGATTGTGCTGGAAGGTGATGCGGCTGATGAATCATTGTTGTTGGAAGAAAACATTGAGCATACTGATGTTTTTGTGGCTGTAACCAATGACGATGAGGCGAATATTCTGTCCTCTATGTTGGCAAAGCGTTTGGGGGCGCGGCGAGTCATGAGTCTGATTAATCGTCTCAGTTATGCGAATCTAGTTGAAAGCAGTATTGATCTGGCTATTTCGCCGCAGTTAATTACGATTGGTGCGCTACTAACGCATGTTCGTCGCGGTGATATTGTTGCCGTGCATTCCTTGCGACGGGGTGCGGCTGAAGCGATTGAGGTGATTGCGCATGGTGACAGTAAAACTTCTCGCGTCATTGGGCGGCGTATTAGCGAGGTGAAATTGCCGCCTTCAACTACTATTGGGGCTTTGGTGCGGGGTGAAGAGCTCATTATTTTGAATGATGACATTGTTATTGAGCCAGAAGATCATGTCATTATGTTTCTGAGTGATAAGCGTTATATTCCTGCTGTCGAGAAACTATTCCAAGTGGGTCTGCACTTCTTCTAAATTTTATGCAACTCTACTTGATTCAACGTGTGATGGGTTTATTGCTGATGTTATTCAGCATTACCATGTTGCCACCCGCCGGGGTGGGTTACGTTATGGGTGACCCAGATGTCTGGCCTTTTTTGGAAAGCTTTTTATTAGTTTTAGTTGTGGGTTTTTTGCTTTGGATTCCAGTGCATAAGGCTCGTGGCGAAATGCGTCTGCGTGAAGGCTTTCTGATTGTGGTGCTGTTTTGGACAGGTTTGGGCTTGTCGGGCGCTGTTCCCTTTGTTTTGTCTGATAATTTCGAAATTTCATTAACCGATGCAGTGTTTGAGTCTATTTCTGGTTTGACAACCACAGGGGCAACCGTGATTGTGGGGCTGGACGCTATGCCACGCTCACTGGCTTTTTACCGCCAAGAGCTGCAATGGTTAGGTGGGATGGGCATTATTGTATTAGCTGTGGCGATTTTACCGATGTTAGGCATTGGCGGCATGCAGCTCTATCGTGCCGAAATGCCCGGTCCCATGAAAGATGCCAAGCTAGCGCCTCGTATTACAGAAACGGCCAAATTGCTATGGTATATCTATTTGGCACTCACTTTGTTATGTACATTGGCTTATTACTTAGCTGGCATGAGTTGGTTTGATGCGATAAGTCATAGTTTTTCTACGGTAGCGATTGGTGGTTTTTCGCCACATGACTCCAGTATGGCTTATTTTGATAGCTCCGCGATTGAAGCCATTGCGGTTGTTTTTATGCTGCTGTCTGCGGTGAATTTTGGTTTGCACTTTATGGCTTGGCGAGGACGTAGTATACGGGGGTATTTACAGGATTCTGAGTTTCGCACCTATATCTTGATGCTGACCTTATTGTCTGTCGTAGCAGTCGCCTATTTAGTATTAGGCAGTAATAAACACAGTTATATTGATGCTATGCGGCACGGTATTTTTCAGGTGGTTTCTATCGCAACAACAACGGGGTTTACGACCACTGACTACAGTGCTTGGCCAGGTTTTTTGCCAGTGTTATTGCTGTTTGCTAGCTTTGTTGGGGGATGTGCAGGCTCTACGGCGGGTGGTATGAAAGTTATTCGCTTTTTGTTGCTGTTTAAGCAGGGGATGCGTGAGGTCAATCGCCTTATTCACCCGAATGCGCGTATGACTATTAAAGTTAATCGTCAACCTTTGCCAGAAAATGTTGTCGAAGCAGTGTGGGGCTTTTTCTCCATGTATATTGCGGTATTTGTCATTTTCCTCTTGGTGCTATTGGCGCGTGGCCATGATCAGGTGACAGCTTTTGCGGCTGTGGCTGCAACGCTAAATAATTTAGGACCAGGCTTGGGCGAAGTCGCTTCCAATTTTGCCAGTATGGATACTTTTTCTAAGTGGTGGCTGTGTTTTGCTATGTTAATGGGGCGATTGGAATTGTTTACCATTTTGGTTGTGCTAACTCCAGGTTTTTGGCGACGGTGAAGCATATTTTTAATCGTGTTTGTCGCCAGCTTTGCTTTATCGCTAGAATAAAGGGCTAACGTTAATTTACAGGCTAAATGACCACCATGTCACATAACAAACCCGAGCCCGGTGTACCGCTACGCCGTGCTGATAAAGTTTCTCGTATTCCTATCAAAGTAGTTCCTAAAGATGAGCCACTAAAAAAACCCGCTTGGCTCAAGGTCAAGCTACCACCAGCCTCACAAGCTAATAAGGTACGTGGCATGTTGCGTAATAACAAGCTGTATACGGTCTGTGAAGAAGCTGCTTGCCCTAATCTACCTGAATGTTTTGGGCATGGCACAGCCACTTTTATGATTCTGGGGCAAGTCTGTACGCGACGTTGTCCTTTTTGCGAGGTGGGACATGGCCGTCCTTTGCCGGTAGATAAGCAAGAGCCAGCCCATTTGGCGGCTGCCGTACGCAATATGCACTTGAAGTATGTGGTTATTACTTCGGTAGATCGGGATGATTTGCGGGATGGTGGGGCAAAACACTTTGCTGATTGTGTGCGCGCAGTGCGTGAAGCGCAACCAGGGATTGGTGTGGAAATTCTGACGCCGGATTTTCGTGGGCGTATGGAGATTGCTTTGGCTGAATTGTCTGTAGCGCCGCCTGATGTTTTTAATCACAATATGGAAACTGTACCGCGTTTATACAAACAGGCGCGCCCAGGTGCGGATTATCAATGGTCTTTGGAGTTGATTCGTTTGTTTGGTGAACGTCACCCGGATGTGCCGAGCAAGTCAGGTCTAATGGTGGGTTTGGGGGAAACGCTGGATGAAGTTAAGGAAACCATGCGTGATTTGCGCGCCCATGGTTGCCGTATGTTGACGATAGGGCAATACCTAGCACCTTCTGATTCACACTTAGCCGTAGAGCGTTATTATTCACCTGATGAATTTGATGCTTTACGCATTTATGGTGAGTCTATTGGTTTTGATCATGTTGCGAGTGGACCTTTAGTACGCTCGTCTTATCACGCGGATCAGCAAGCCAGAGGCTTGTTCTAATTGTACTAGCCCAGCAATCAGTTGCATGGGGTGCGTTATTGTTGGGTAAATTACCAAATCATTACTAAGTAATGTCTGAGCCGGAACTTGCATAATAGCCTGATATACTGAAAAACCTTCCTTTTTGAAGCACTAGCGAGGCACTTATGAAAAAAAGTCTGTTGCTATTATTTTGCCTGCTGGGGTTTGCCCTACCGCTTTGGGCTAAACCTACGCCTGCTACTCAGCAGGACAGCAATCTGTATACCTATACCTTAAAAAATGGTATGCCACTGTTTGTCAAAACGGATCATCGCGCCCCGACTGCTGTACATATGTTATGGATGCGTGTTGGTTCGGTGGATGAGTTTAATGGGACAACGGGTGTTGCGCATGCACTGGAACACATGATGTTTAAGGGCACGCCTACGGTGCCAGCCGGTGAGTTTTCCCGCAAAGTGGCGGCTTTAGGCGGGGAGGAAAACGCTTTTACCTCACGCGATTACACCAATTATTTTCAGCAGATTCCTGCAAATCGCTTAGAGGAAGTCATGAAGCTGGAAGCTGATCGTTTTGCGAATAATGCGTGGCCTGATGGTGAGTTTGAACATGAAATCACTGTCGTGCAGGAAGAGCGTCGTATGCGTACTGATGACCAGCCCCGTGCTTTATTGTATGAGCGTTTGATGGCAACAGCTTTTATGGCTCATCCTTATCGCCGTCCTATTATTGGCTGGATGGATGATTTGGAAAATCTAACAGCAGATGATGTGCGTCATTTTTATAAAACTTGGTATACCCCGGCCAATGCTGCTTTGGTGGTCGCCGGTGATGTTAATCCTGAAGAAGTTTATCAGCTTGCTGAAAAATATTACGGCAGTTTGGAGGGTGTAGAACCACCGACACGTAAGCCACAAAATGAACCCGAACAAATGGGTGTGAAGCGCATAGTAGTCAAAGCGCCCGCTGATCAGCCTTATTTATTGATGGCTTATCGTGTACCCAAATTAAATAATTTGCTTGAGCCTAGCACTAGTGATCGTGAAGCACTGGCCTTAACAGTGCTGTCGGCTATTTTGGATGGTAATGATGGCGCACGTTTTGAGCGTAATCTTATTCAAAGTGAACAGCGTGTGGCTGATGCTGCATCAACAAGTAATGGCCTCTATGGGCGTGGGCCACAGATGTTTTATGTGGAAGGTATTCCTGCTCAAGGTCGCACGGTCGAGGACTTAGAAAAAGCTTTACATGCTGAAATTCAGCGCGTGGCTGATGATGGTGTGACAGAGGATGAGTTGCAGCGTGTTAAAAATCAGTGGATTGCATCGCAAGTTTATAATCGGGACTCCGTGTTTAATCAAGCACGGCAGCTAGGCACTTACTGGGCTTTGGGCTTACCTGAAAATGCGAATGATCGTTTAATTGAATGGCTGCGTACGGTAACGGCTGAAGAAGTACAAGCGGTTGCAAAAAAATATTTTAATGAAGACCAACTCAGCACTGCGGTATTGGATCCACAAGAGCGTAAAGCGGGTGAAGGTCGTCGAGGTATGGGCATGAACTTGGAGCTAATGCGATGAAACAATTTTTGTTGGGTGCTTGTTTGAGTTTGTTGACGATGCCGGTTTTAGCGGCGTTGAAGATTGAACATTGGCAACAAGACAGTGGTGCAAGTGTATGGCTGGCCTCTAGTATGAATATTCCTATGGTCGATGTGCATGTAGAATTTGATGCAGGTAGTCGTTTTGAGCCTGCTGACAAAACAGGCTTGGTCGACTTGTTGGCACAAGTTGCGCCTAAAGGTGTTGATGCTTGGGGCGATCAAGCGGCTATGGACGCGGCTACTTTAGGTGAAGCTTGGGCAGATTTGGGAGCTGAGTTTTTACTCAGTTCGGGGAATGATACCTTGTCATTTGATCTGCGCAGTCTGACTTATGAGGATATTTTGCCGCAATCTATTAGTTTAGCGGCTTTGCAATTGGCCGCTCCTAGTTTTGATAAGGCTGTTTTTCAGCGAGAACGTGAGCGCAGTATCGCTTTCATTGGCGAGGCAGAAACTCAGCCTAGCTATGTTGCGGATAAGCGTTTTCGGGCGGCAGTATTTAGTGATCATCCTTATGGTCGTACCAGCAGCGCTGACAGCTTGAATGCTATTACTCTGAAAGATTTACAACAGTTCTATCAACAGCATGTTAAAGCGTGCAAAGCGCGAGTGATTATGGTTGGCGCACTCAACCGTAAACAAGCCGATAAGTTAGTCAAGACCTTATTGTCTGGCATTGTTGCCAAGGATGCTGCGGAGTGTGTTAAACAGGCAGAGCCTGCTGATCCACAACCACTGGAAAGTGCGGAAACACTGCGTATTCCTTTTGATACCACACAGTCCCATATCAGTATTGGCCAACTGGGTATTAAGCGCAGTGATCCTGATTTTCTGGTGATGTTGGTCGGTAATCATATTTTGGGTGGGGGCGGTTTTGTGTCTCGCCTAACGGAAAATGTGCGTGAAAAGCGCGGTCTGTCATATAGCGTCTATAGCTACTTTGCGCCTCGTCAGAATGTTGGTGAGTTTGTGGTGGGTTTACAAACCAAAAATGATCAGGCAGAAGAAGCGAATAGTGTCGCTATGGAAGTCTTGCGTAAATTTGTTGAGGAAGGCCCGACCGAGGACGAGTTGCAGGCCGCCAAGGATAACTTGATTGGTGGCTTTGCTTTACGCATTGATAGCAATCGCAAGCTTTTGGATAACATTGCCAATATAGCACGCAATGATTTGCCTTTGGACTACCTAGAAACTTGGACGGATAAGGTAGACAAAATTACAGTGGACGATATTCGGCGTGCATTTAAAGACAAAATCCATCCCGATAAAATGGTGAACCTGATTTTAGGAGGAAAGTCACAAACGCCTTAAGGGTAAATAAAATCATGAATCGCCTTGAATTTATTCGTGCTCGTCGTTTTGTCATACAGTTGGGTAAAACAATGCACGAGTATGGCACACCCTCCCATCGCTTAGAACATATTTTGATTGAAACCACGCATTTGCTAGGCTTGCGTGGTTCTTTTTTAGTGACACCGACCAGCATGAGTTTCATTTTCTGGGAACAAGGCTCGGATGATGAATATACGCACATTGCGCGCGTTAATCCGAATGGTCTGGATTTGAACCGTCTGGCGCGTACACATGAGCTGGTAGAAGATGTTTTGGCAGGGCGAGCGACCTTGGATGAAGGCTTGGAGCGGATTACCCAGATTCGTATATTGGATGATCCTTATCCACGCTGGTTAGAATTTTTGGCTTGGGGTGGAACTTCTGCTTGTTTTGCGGTGCTGTGCCATGCTGGGTTGTACGATATTTTGGCTTCTTTGTTGGCAGGGTGGCTGGCCTTTGGATTAGCGCAGTTAACCAAGCGTTATACACGTTTTGAGGAAATGTTAGAGCCTTTGGTGGCTTTATTGATTGCTTTTGTAGGCAGTGGTGTTGCCGCAATGGGGATACCATTAGATGTACCGATTGTGGTGTTGTCCGGCATTATTGTCTTCATTCCGGGTTTGTCGTTGACGATGGGCTTACGTGAATTGGCCGCACGTCATTTAAGTTCAGGAACAGCACGGATTATGGATGCCAGTATGATGCTGTTTCGCTTGTACTTCGGTACAGCCTTTGGTTTGGCCTTGGGTGATTTATTATGGGGTTTAGTGGAGTACAATAATACAGCTTTTTTGTCTCATGCTTCCGCGCAATACTTGGCTGTCATGGGCTTGAGTATTTCTTTATTGATTATTTTTAAGATTAGTCACCGTGACGCGGTGTGGGGCTTGTTGGCAGGTATTATTGCTTATGCGGGGTCATTATTGGGTAATAGTTTGTTTAGGCATGATTTGGGTGGTTTTGCGGGTGCAATGATTCTGGGTTTATATGCCAATACCTATGCGCAAAAGCGTAATACACCCACGCATATTGTATTGTTGCCGGGCATTGTTTTACTAGTTCCGGGTAGTAAAGTGTATGTCGGCTTGAGTACCATGATGACGGGTGAAACGGTTTTGGTCGATGCTGCTAGTGCTTCACAAGTGTTTATGAGCTTTATGTCTATTGTGGCGGGACTGGTGTTTGCCAATGTGATCTTGCCCCCTAAACAGCGTTTGTGAACGGTTTTTAGTATGATTTTAAATAAGGCTTGTTGTGAATGGACGTGTGCTTGTCGTTCTGGATTGTAAAAACCCTGACCTGACATCCCCCGAAAATCGGTAACTGTCAGATTAGGTCTGGAGTTTTACATAAACAGATTCCTAGACTGAAGCAGACAATACGAGCTTAGTTAGTAATCGCAGCGACAGGTAAGTATTTGCTCAACTGTGTGCGAGCGCTTGGATCTTCGACTTTTTGCACCCACTCATGCGCTTTTTTATCTTCACCTAGAATCAATGCACCTGAAGCTAGGCTGGTATAAGCCTGCGAGCGTAATAACAAGTCACCTTCAGCCGCCACTTTGGCTAAAATAGCCTCGGCCTCGCTTTGTAACAATTTAGCGCCTTTGGAATAGCCGTACTGCTTATGATCCTGCATCATCTGCAACAATAAATCGTATTGCTGTGATATATCAAATACAGGTATTGAGTCAACTTGAGTCTCTGTGAGTTTCTTCGCCGCTCTTTGCAGGGTTTCCTGACTCTTTTCTGTTTCATCAAACAAGCCTTGCGCAATAGCTAAACTATTAAGCACCAAAATACTATGCGAACCGGTGGGTGCTTTTTCAGTTAAAGCATCCAATGCGCGTAAAATCTCTTTCTTAGCTGCACCACCAGCTTCTCTGTGATTAACTTGCGCGACCCGTAACATCAATAAAGAGCCTGCATAAACATCCTGACACTCATCTGCAAACACTAAACTTAACTCTGGCATACCCAAGCCAAGTAATCGCTCCAAACGTGCCTGTTTTTCTTGATAGCCTGCTAGATCAATTTGCTCGAATTTTTGTGCTGCAACAGGCGTTTGTAAGCTAAGCTTTAATAACTCTAATTCACTCGGTAATAAACGCTGTGGTGCAGCAAATGCTGTACTGGCTCTGCCCTGCGCACCTCGACTGGCTTGATCAGAAGCATCTAAACCAGCAGTGCTGGCTATATCGCCTGTAAAGTTTTCGCCAAACTGTGTTAAATCCGTTGCGCCAACGGGTAGCTGCTGCTGTGCGCCATAGTTTTCTAAATCAGGAGCAGCGACTACAGGTCTATCGGCGGGATTACTAATACCTGAAACAGTAATTCCGCCACTAGGAGGCTGAATGCTAATATTAATGCCTTTTTTCTCTTGAGGTATTTCTTCCGGTGCAGCAAGTGCATCTGTAGCAGAGGACTCTGCCTCAGAGCTCATAAGACCCAAGTGTTTCATTCCAAAAAATGTACCACCACCTAAAGCTAATACAACAGCTATCGCTCCAAGCAAAACAACAGGAGAGGTTTTCTTCTCTTCAATACCTAGTTGTTGACGAGCTTCCTGCCGCAACTTTTCCTGTTCAGCATAACGCGCTCTGTCCAAGGCATCCCGCAAAGCTTTAGTCTGGGTTTGCTCCAGCTTTTGCCGTTCTTGTTCCAGAATTTTTACTTTTTCTTGGTATTTTTCAAATTTTTCCGCAACAACACCACAATTTTGACAAACATTGGGTTCATTTTTTTTAGCCTTGGGCTGTACATGCTGACAGGCAGGACAAGTATGCTGCTCAACAGCATCATTGCTGGATTCAGTTTCCTTGGCTACCAAAGCAAGTGCTGCTTGTAATTCTGTGGCTACATTCAACTTGCCAAAATGTGCCTGATAGACTTTGCCTTCGGCTTCGGTTAAATTTTCCATCACCACACTTTTCGAACCATTGGACAGTAAGGCATCAGATAATTTGAATTCAAGATGTGGGTCATTTTCACATCCCATAATTTTCATCAGAGCCTGTACCAGCTTGTCTATCGGCAAATCCGAATAATAGCTAGTAATCGCAAGATCAAAACGCGATTCTGACATTGTAGAGCTACCTTTATTTTTATAATACCATTTCCAATAATTTATGACCCTTCATATATGTGCCCATTTCCGATGGCATATCCGTGAGACCAACTGTGAATCATTGGCAAATTGATTCC